>Ga0153956_1000551_pt1 | contig 40771 bp, 37 predicted proteins | sample TSFL040MetaG_FD_104704 | JGI IMG/M metagenome (GOLD analysis project Ga0153956, IMG submission 104704) | Attine ant fungus gardens microbial communities from Florida, USA - TSFL040 MetaG | ecosystem: Host-associated > Fungi > Mycelium > Unclassified | place: USA: Florida, Wekiwa Springs... | reverse complement strand
TGGCAAGCCAAAGCTCGTCGCCATCGTCGCAACCGCACGAAAGCTCCTCACCATCCTCAACGCAATCATCCGGGATAACAAACCGTGGCAAACAGCTTGACCAACAACACAGTCGCTTCTCCCTTGATGGGAGAAGGTGGCCGAAGGCCGGATGAGGGGGGGCCGCGGGCGCGATGCGGACTGAGAGTCCCCCCACCCAGCGTCGCTACGAGCCTTCGGCTCTGGCTTTGCTACCCTCCCCACGCGGGGGAGGGAGACCGTGGTGACTGTGACCTCCGTGCGGGTGGGGCCGCGGGCGGACTAGCGGCGGTTGCGGGTGGCGGTTTCGGTGAGGGCGTTGCCGCGTTCGGCCGCTTCGCGGATCAGGCGCAGCATGTGGGCGGTGTCGGGATCGGTCGCGTCTTCTTCCAGCAGCTCGGCATTGCCGAGGATGATGGCGAGCAGGTTCTTGAAGTCGTGGGCGGCTTTGCCGGCGGCCTCCGCCAGTTGTTCGGCGTCGTTCATTGGGCGCTCCCGTCGGGTGAGGTCGCAGCGTGCATCGCGCCGGCGACGAGGTCGCGCAGTGCGGCGGCGCGGAAGGGCTTGTCGATCGCGACGCGGCCCGCGGCGTGGAGGAATCTGGTGCTGTCGGCGGTCAGGGTGCCGCCGCTCATGAAGATCATGCGGCCGGCCTGGGCCGGTGCCAGGATCGCCAGGCGGCCATAGAGGTCCATGCCGGTCATTTCGGGCATCATCGGATCGGAGAGAATGACGTCGAAGCGCTCGCCGGCGGCGATCAGCTCGAGGGCGCGATGGGGCGAGGTGGTCGTGGTCACGTCGTGATCGCGGCCCAGGATGCGCTCGATGGTGGTGCAGAGCGCCGCCTCGTCGTCGACGACCAGCAGCCGGCCGCGCGGCGCCGGCGCCGCGGCCGGGGCGACAGGCAGACTCGCAGAGGTGCCGTCGGGCGTCGCGGTCGCGTCGGCACGGCGCAGCACGACGCGGAACACGCCGCCCTCGCCGACGGTGCTGCGTAAGGTGATGGCGCCGCCGAGCTCGCCGACGATGCGCTGGCAGATGGCGAGGCCGAGGCCCGAGCCGATGTCGGCGACCTCGATCGCGACGCGGTCGGGGCCGTCGGTCATGGTCGAGACACGCACGTCGTTGCCGTCGGCGTGGCCGACGAGAATGGCCTGCGCCGCATTGACGATGAGGTTGAGCAGGACCTGGCCGAGCCGCGATTCGTTGGCGAGCACGTGGGGCACGTCGCCGAAGGCGGTCGACAGCCGCGCATGATGGCGGACCTCGTTGGCGGTCATGCGCAGGGCGGACTCGATGACCTTGTGCGGATCGACGGCGGCGATGCGCTCCTCTTCGTCGGAGCGGGCAAAAATCTTGAGGTCGCGGACGATGCGGCGCACCCGCTCGGCGGCTTCGAGCGCATCGTGCAGCGGCTGGCGCGCGGCGGCGATGGCGCCGGTGGCGTCGGTCGCGCTCGCGGTTTCGGCGAAGCGGGCGGCGACGAGGTCGAGATTGCCGGTGACCACCGCGAGCGGGTTGTTGATCTCGTGGGCGATGGGCGCCGCCTTGATGCGCACGCACGCCTCGAGGCCACCGATGCCGGGCATCTGCACGTCCATGATGATGCAATCGACCGGCTGTACCGCGAGCAGGTCGAGCGCTTCCTCGCCGGAGTGCGCCAGCGAGACCTCGTAGCCGTCCTCGCGCAACAGCTCGGCAAGCTCGGCCAGATAGGTGGGGCTGTCGTCGACGACGAGGATCTTGCGCGGGCCGCCGAGGCTCTGGACCGGGCCGAGCGCCGGCTCGCCCGGGCGACGACATAGCGGGTGTCGCAGGGCTTGCCGACATATTCGTTGGCGCCGCTGGTGAGGCCGCGGATGCGGTCGGCGACGTCGGCCTCGCCCGAGAGCAGCAGCACGGGCAGGTCGGCGCGCTCGGGGGGTCGAGCGGATTTCGGCGAGGAGGTCGATGCCGTCGCCGTCGGGCAGCAGCACGGCCTGGTCGAACTCGCTCTTGACGACGTAGTCCTGCGCGCCGACCTCGACGCCGCGGCGCTTGTGCTCTGGGGCATTGCGCGAGGTGACGAGGATGGCCGGGGTGTGCTGCAGCCTCGGGTCGCGGCGGATATGCTCGATGAAGGTGAAGCCGTCCATGCCGGGCATCTCGACGTCGACGAGGATGAGTGCATGGTCGCCCGCGCGGGCGCGCTCCAGTCCCTCCTCGCCCGACACTGCCAGATCCACGCGATAGCCCGCCGATTCCAGAATGCTTTGCTCCAGCATGCGGGTGGTAAGTGAATCGTCGATTACGAGCAGCGGCCGGAGGCGGTCTGCGTGGTCTGGCCGGCGGAGGCTTCGGTCTCGCGCGTCGCCTGTGCGACGTTGACGATCGCGACGTTGACCTGCTCGACGGCGGTCGCCTGCTGCTTGGTCGACAGCTCGATCTCTCGCGCCGCTTCGCCGGTGGTGGCAACGAGCGTGGCGATGGCGGTGAAGACCGCGGCGACTTCGGCGAACTGGCGCGCGCCGCTGTCGACGGCCTTGGAGCTGGTCTCGGTGGCCATGACGGTGGTGTTCACCGAGCTGCGCATGTCTTCGATCATGCCGCGCACTTCCTTGGCCGATCCGCCGACGCGATCGGCGAGCTTGCGGATTTCGTCGGCGACGACCGAAAAGCGCTTGCCCGCTTCGCCGGCGCCGGCCGCTTCGATGGTGGCGTTGATCGACAGGATATTGGTCTGTTCGGCCAATTCGGTGACGATATCGAGCACGGCGCCGATATGCTGCGATTTCTTGCCGAGCTCGAGCATGTGGCCGACGACGGTATCCATCTGCCGGGTGATCTCGGCGACGGACGCGGTGGCGCGCTCGACGGTGGCGCGGCCGGACGGCGTAGCCGGTGTCGCCCAGCGTGATGCCGATGAGGTCGGCGCCCGCCGCGACCTGAGCCGTCGCCGGGCGCGCGAAGCCGGCATCGAACTCGCGGCGCAGCGCGTCCCTGTCGAAGGATGCCGGGCTCATGCCGCCGCCTCGCAGGCTCGCAGCTCGGCATCGCAGAGCTGCGCCAGGGCATCGCCGGCAAAGCCGCCGCCGAACAGCAGCAGGCGGAAGGGGTCTTCGGTTTCGAGCAAGCGGCGGGCGGCGGTCAGGCGGGTGCGCGCGTCGGCGGGCCGGCCCAGCCGCCGCGCCACGATGCCGCCACGCAGCCGCGGCATGGCGAAGGTCGGATCGAGGTCGGCGGCGATGTCGTAGTGGCGGATCGCTTCGGCGAGAGCGCTCCGGCCTTCATGACCCAGCGCCAGCAGGTGGTTGGTCTCGGCGCAAAGATCGCCGGCGGCCAGCAGCGCCGCGCAATCGCCGGCGGCGGCCAGCGATGGCAGTGGGGCCCGGCGACGGTCGCCGCCGGCGCGCGCCGGCCGGCTTGCGCTGATAGATGAAGGTGCCCTCGGCCTGCACGAGGGTGAAGGCGTCGGACAGGCCGCGCAGCGTTTCGGCATGGCCGAGAAACAGATAGCCGCCGGGCGCCAGCGCGTCGGCGATGCGCTCGACCACGGCCTGCCGGGTGGCCGGGGTGAAGTACATGATGACGTTGCGGCAGAAGATGACGTCGTAGGCGCGCGGCAGCCAGATGTCGCCCTCGGGCTCGACGAGATTGCCCTGCTCGAAGCGCACGGCGCGGCGGATCGCGGATGACACGGCCATGTCGCGACCCTGCGGCGCGAACCAGCGCTGCTGCACGGCCGGCGGCGTTTCGCGCAGCGACCAGCCGCCATAGCGCCCGAGCGCCGCCTTGCGCAGCACGGCCGGGTTGAGATCGACGGCGCGGATGGCGACATCGATGCAGGCGGCATCGGCGAGCATGGCGGTGGTGTAGGCCGCCTCGCCGCTGGAGCAGCCGGCCGAGAGAATATTGACCGGGCGGCCGGGCTGGCGCCCCTGCAGATCGGGCAGGACGATTTCGGCGAGGGCGCGGAACTGGTCGCCGTCGCGGAAGAAGTAGGTCTCGCCCACGGTCAGCTCTTCGGCCAGCGCCCATGCCTCGCGCGGATCGAGGGCGAGGGCCACGAGACAGGCCGCCGGGGCCAGACCCAGCGCGTCGGCGCGGCGCTGCAGCACCTCGCCGAGAAAACCGAGCCGGCCATCGTCGAAGCGGAGGCCAAGCTCATTCGGGCCCCGCCGCCCCGGCAAAAGCTCCCGCAGGGAGTGCCGCACCCAAAAAAATCACGAATGCGCTATGTGCCAGCAGATCGCCGCGCAGATCAAGGTGCGTCGGCGGAACCAAGCGGTTGCCGCGGTAGCGGCGCTGTGGCACATCGCTGCCACTCACACGGCAGCGGCCCTCCAATGTCCCTGATTGCCCTCGACCCGATTGCGCTGCTGGAGAGCCCGGCATGGCTGCTCGGCAATTGCACCTATCTGGTGATGGGGCTGTCGGTGCTGATGCGCAACATCGTGTGGCTGCGGGTACTCGCCATCGCCGCCGGCCTCGGCAAGATCGTCTATCGCACCTATTTCGTCTACGATCCGCTCAGCGTGTTCTGGGAGGCGCTGTTCGTCGCCATCAACGTCGCGCAATTGCTGCTGATCTGGTGGGAGAACCGGCCGCCCGATTTCACCGCCGAGGAGCAGCATTTCGTCGGCATCGCGGCGCAGGGGCTGCGGCCGGCGGCGGCGCGGGCGCTGCTGCAATGCGGCGTCTGGCACGACGTCGAGCCCGGCACCAAGCTCACGCGGGCCGGCGAGCGGGTCAATGCGCTGCTGTTTCTGTCGAGCGGCAAGGTGCAGATCGAAAGCGGCGGCGCGACGGTCGCCACCTGCGGCCGCGGGGATTTCCTCGGCGAGATGACGTTTGCCAATGGCGGCGCCGCCACCGCGACCGCGATCGCCAACGAGCCGGTGCGGCTGCTCAGCTTCGAGCGGCACGCGCTCGAGCGGCTGCAGGAGGCGCGGCCGGTGCTGCGGCTGGCACTGCAGGCGAGCTTCAACCGCAACCTCATCGACAAGCTGGTGCGCGCCAACCAGGCGCCGGTCAGCCGGACATCGTGAATTGGCGGGACTGATGCCGAATCAGCACAGCCGAGCCGTTGTTTATGGCCGGCAATCGTGATTGATTAGCCGGGTGCCGCTGCACAACCGGCTTAATATCGCGATAATAACGCATAGAATTTCCGCCGGCGGGACCGGTTTATGGTCGGGCGCGGCTGGTGGGGGTTTCAGTGACGAGCGTATTTGGTCGTTTGGGCCGCGGGGTCCTGTTGTGCGCGATCGTGGCGGCGCCGGTTTCGGTTGCGCACGCCGCTTCGGCGCCCAAGGACAGCAACGTCGCGCCACGGGCACAGTCGGGCTCGCTGAGCGCCATCGCGGCCAAGCGCCAGCAATTGCTGGCCAGGATGATGGACGATCCGAGCAATCTCGACGTCGCGTTCGAATATGCGTCGCTGTCGTCGGAAGCGGGCGACCTCGAGGGGGCGATCTCGACGCTCGAGCGCATGCTGATCTACGCACCAGGCCTGCCGCGGCTCGATCTCGAACTGGGGGTGCTGTATTTCCGGCTGGGCGCCTACGACTCGGCGCAGTCCTATTTCGACGCGGCGCTGGCGGCGCCGGACGTGCCGGCCGAGGTCAAGGCGCGGGTGGCGCCCTATCTCGCCGCCATCAAGAAGCAGTCGCAGAGCGACGGGTTCTCGGGCGACCTGACGGTGGGGGCGCGCTACCAGACCAACGCCAACAGCGCACCGTCGTCGCCCAACGTGATTCTGGGCGGGCTGCCGTTCGTGCTCAATGCGGCGGGCATGAGCCATCCCGACACCAATGCGTTCGTGGCCGGCAATTTCCGCTATGTGCACGATCTCGCCAGCCAGGGCGACCGGCTGGTCGCGTCGCTCACCACCTATGGCGCGCTCTATGCCAAGGACGGCACGCTCAACACCGGCGTGGTCGAGGCGCGGATCGGGCCGGAGTTCAACCTGCAGCGCTACGGCATCGAGGATGGCTCGGTCAGCGTCTACGGCATCGTCGGCGGCGCGATCGTCGCGGGGGCGCCCTATGCGGGCACGGGCGGCGCGGGCATCGCCATCGACAAGGGCTTTGGGCCGCAGACGCATGTCAACGTCACGGGCGAATATCGCTATGACGGCTACCGCAATTCGGCGACGCGCCCGACCGCTTCCGACGGCACGGGCTCGAGCTTCGACGGCAGCACGACGCTGCAATACCAGATCAACGACAGCCTGACGCTGTTCGCCATCTTCCACGGCGAGCGGCGGCTGGCGAAGGTCGGCTATCTCAGCGACTGGGAAGGCGGCGTCATCGGCGGCGCCACGGTGGCCTTCGCCTCGCCGTTCCATGCCGACAATGGCGACTGGCAGTTCACGATTTCCGGTGGCTATACCGGACGGCAATACGATGCGCCGGACCCCATCGTCAGCGCCACCGACCGGCAGGTGGACCGCGAGGCGACGGTGACAGGAACGCTGGTGGTGCCGTTCGGCGGCAACTGGGCGTTGCAGTCGAGCGTCAGCTATCGGCGGACGCTCTCCAACTACGATCTCGACAACACCGACAACGTCAGCGCGCTGGCGGGTGTCACCCGCAAGTTCTGAGGCCCGCCATGCAGCGCTTGACCCTGATGCTTCTGTCGACGGCCTGCCTGCTGGGGCTCGCCGCTCCGGCTCTCGCCAGCAATTCCGGCGTGACCGCGGCGGTCAACCAGAGTGCGCGAGGCACGGCGCCGGGCGGCGCGGCGCGCACCATCGTCATCGGCGACAATGTGGTGACGGACGAAAAGATCGAAACCGACGGCGCGGGGCTGGTGCAGATCCTGCTGCCGGATGGAACGACGTTCACGGTGGGGCCGAACTCGTCGCTGACCATCGACAAATTCGTCTACGACCCCAACGCCAGTACGGCGCAGGTGACGGCCAGCCTGGCGCGCGGCGTGTTCCGCTTCATCGGCGGGCGGACCTCGAAGACGCCGGACGGGGTGACGCTCAATACGCCGGTCGGCACCGTGGGCATCCGCGGCGCGGTGGTCGACATGTCGTTCACGCCCAACGGCCAGAAGATCAAGGCGCAGATCGACATGCTGTTCGGCAAGGAGGTGACGCTCAGCGGGCAGGGCGGCGCGCTGCAGCGGCTGTACCAGGCCGGCTATTCGATCATCATCGGCCATGATGGCGGGCTGCAACTGGTGAAGACGCCGCCGGGCTCGGCCAGCAACATCCAGCAATTGCTCGCCAGCAAGCCGGGCGCGCATGGCGGCGCCTCGGACACGCCGACCGACGACAAGGTGGCGGGGAGCGATACGCACAAGACCAATTCGGACCTGCCGCCCGGCCAGAACACGCCCGGCTTCATTCCGCCCGATCTCGAGGCGATCCTGCTGGCGTCGATCGATCTCAGCGATCCGCACAACCAGGCGGTGGTGCTGAAGGGCAAGCCGGGGCATTCACCCAGCGCCTTCAGCTCGGGCGTGGTCACCGTCCATGACGGCGAGTATGGCGTGTCGGTTCCCTTCGTCAGCGACACCGACGCGGACGCCAATTTCTTCGACCTGAAGCACCACCATTATCATAGCTGGGTGGATGACGCCGGCATCAGCATCGCCAATCCGGTGCCTGATGGCGGCGAGCCCGGCGAAGGCCAGTTGCTGCTCGGCTTCAACCCGGACACCGCCACGCTGGTGCTGCCCGACGGCACCACGGTGCCGTCGCCGGAGGTGCACAGCTACGCCAGCGTCGGCATCCGTCACTTCCATCCGTGCCAGTGCGATTTCCTCCAGTGGGGCGAGTGGAAGGCGAACGTCGAGGTGCCCGGCAGCGAGGGTCGGGAGGCGCGGCTGCGCGGCTACTGGGTCAACGGCAATGTCGACGACGAGCTGTTCAACACGATCTATCCCAAGCTCGGCAGGGGCAACGGCGTGCAGGCGACGTACCAGGGCGACGTCGTCGGTACGGTCGTGCGGGACTGGGGCGCGACGTATCAGGCGCATGGCGACCTGGACCTGACGTACAATCTCGGTTCGCGCACCGGCGAGATGAACATCAGCAATTTCGACCACCGCGACTTCCAGGCCGATCTCAACGGGCTCAGCGGCGGCGCGGCGTCGTTCGGCGGCAGCGGCGACTTCACGCAGACCATCAACGACAGCCAGCGGACGAACCATCTGTCGGCCACGGGCGCGTTCGCCAGCGACGGGTTCGATCCGGCGGCGGGCGTCATCGGCAATTTCAGCGCGACCTCGGGCGACAACTGGTCCGCATCGGGCATCTTTGCCGGCGCGAGAGATACGCAGCAGTGATCCATGGCCCGCGCGCAGCGCGGAGGCGGCAGGTTTCGCAGTCGGCGCGGCGCAAGTCGCTGCTGGTGTGGATCGCCGGGCTGGTGGCGCTCGCGGCGTTCGTGGGGCTTGCCTATGTCGGGGCCATTCCGCTCGACCGGCTGACACCGCTGGTGTTCGACGCCTATCAGCGCATCCAGCCGCGGACCGAGAGCGGAGCGCCGCTGGCCGTGGTCGACATCGACGAAGCCTCGATCGCCGAGCTCGGGCAATGGCCGTGGCCGCGCTCGACGCTGGCCAGGATGGTCGACCGGCTGGGCGAGATGGGCGCGGCGACGGTGGCGTTCGACATCGTGTTCTCGGAGCCCGACCGCACGTCGCTGGCGCAGGCGGCGAAAGATCTGCAGAGCGCCGGCGCGACCGTGGTGCTGCCGCCCGGACCGGGGCTCGACAATGACGCGCTGCTCGCCGCAGCGTTCGCGCGCAACAACGTCACGGCGGGCATGGCGATTTCGAACGAGACCGCCGCGGCGCTGCCATTGCCCAAGGCCGGCTTCTCCTACGCGGGCGCGGACCCCAAAAGCTATCTGACGCCGTTTCGCGGCGGCGCGACCAATCTGCCGCTGTTGAGCGACGCCGCGTCGGGCCTGGCGTTTTTCTCGTTCCCGCTCAGCGGCGATGGGCTGGTGCGCGTGATTCCGCTCCTCGCGTCGGCGCAGGGGCAGCTTTATCCGACGCTCGGGGTCGAAGCGCTGCGGCTGGCGCAGGGGGCGAAATCGTTCACCGTGCGCTCGAGCAATGCCAGCGGCGAAACCGGCAGCGGCACGCCGGGAATGACGACGCTGCGGGTCGGCGCGCTGGACGTGCCGACCGGGCCGCATGGCGAGTTCTGGGTGTATTATTCCGGGCTCAAATCGATGCCCACCATTCCGGCGGCGGCGCTGCTCGATCCGGCACGGAGCGCTGCCATTGCCGACGAGGTGGCGGGGCGCATCGTGCTGGTGGGCACCAGCGCGGTGGGGCTGCGCGACCTGGTGTCGACGCCCACCGATGCCGGCGTGCCTGGAGTGCGGGTCCACGCCGAAATCATCGACCAGATCCTCGGGCAGACGTTCCTGTCGCGACCCGACTGGGCGCCCGGCGCCGAGACGCTGGCGGCAATCGTGCTCGGGCTCATCCTCGTCGGCATCGCCGCGCGGGGCGGGGCGACGCTGAGCGCCATCGGCGCGGTGGCGATGATCGTGCTCGCGGTCGCCGGCTCGTGGGCAGCGTTCCACGGGGCGCGGCTGCTGCTTGACCCGATCCTGCCGTCGGGCACGCTGATTGCGGTGTTCGTGGTCACCATGCCGCTGCTGCTGCTGCTCACCGACCGCGAAAAGCAGTTCGTGCGCGGCGCCTTCGGGCGCTATCTGTCGCCGACGCTGGTGGGGCGGCTCGCCGACGACCCCAACGCGCTGAAGCTCGGCGGCGAGCTGCGCGACCTGACGATCCTGTTTTCCGACATCCGCGGTTTCACCAGCCTGTCCGAGAACCTCGCGCCGGACGAGCTGACGGCGCTGCTCAACGGCTTCCTGACGCCGATGACCGACGTGCTGCTGAAGAGCGAAGCCACCATCGACAAATATATGGGCGACGCCATCATGGCGTTCTGGAACGCGCCGCTCGATATCGCCGAGCATCCGCGCAAGGCCTGCCTCGCGGCGCTCGAGATGCTGGCGGCGCTCGAGGCGCTGAACCGCGAGCGCGGCTCGTCGCTCAGGGTCGGTGTCGGGCTGCATTCGGGATCGGCCTGCGTCGGCAATCTCGGCTCGGCGCAGCGCTTCAGCTATTCGGCCATCGGCGACAGCGTCAACCTGTCGTCGCGGGTCGAGGGGCTCACCAAGAGTTACGGCGTGTCGATCCTCGTCACCGAGGCGACGCGGCTCGGCGCACCGGAGCTGGCGTTTCTCGAGGTCGACCTGGTGCGTGTCGTCGGTCGGGCCGAGCCGGTGCCGGTGCATACGCTGCTCGGCGATGCAGACTATGCGGCGACCGCGCCATACCGTACGCTGCTGGAAAACCATGGCCGGCTCATCGCGGCCTATCGCGCCGCAGACGTCGCGGCGGCGGAGGCGGCGTTGCCGGCGGTTCGTGCCATTGCGCCGGCGGCGCTCGAAAAACTCTACGACAAATATTCAGAGCGCCTCGCGGCGATGCGGCTTGATCCGCCTGCGCCGGGGTGGGACGGTGTGTTCACAGCCAAGGAAAAATAGCCGGCATGTGGTGGATCGATGGACTGGGATATCTCGGCGCGGTGCTGACGATTGCCACCTACGCCGTCAACACCATGATCCCGCTGCGGATCATCGGCATCTGTTCGAGCACCACGTTTCTGATCTATTCGCTGCTCACCAGCGACTATCCGACCGCGTTCATGGATTGCCTGCTGCTGCCGCTGAACGGCGTCAAGCTGTTCCAGATGGTGCAACTGACGCGGCAGGTGAAGGCGGCGGCCAGCAGCGATTTTTCGATGGAGTGGCTGCGGCCGTTCGCGGCGCGGCAGAAAGTGGCGGCGGGCGAGGTGCTGTTCCGCAAGGGCGATGCGGCTGAGGCGATGTTCTATATCGACAGCGGCCGCTTCCGGCTGATCGAGGCGGGCATCGAGCTGACGGCCGGCCAGATCGTGGGCGAACTCGGGCTGGTGGCGCCGGGCAATGCGCGCACGCAGGGGCTCGAATGCATCGAGCGGGGCGAACTGCTCAGGGTCAGCTACAGCGATTTCCGGCAGCTCTATTTCCAGAACCCGAAATTCGGCTTTTATTTCCTGCGCCTCATCAGCGAGCGGCTGCTGAAGAACGCCGAAACCGCGGCCGGCGCGAAGCCGTCGGCGGACGCCGTCGCCGCGCAGTAGAGCGCTTCATCGTTTGTCCGGAACGACGAGTGGTGCGTGTCGTTGGCTTGTCGCTGCCGAGGCCAGGCCGCTATTTCACCGCGCCGACCACGACGCCGCGGGTCAGGGTGCGCTGGAAGAGCAGGAAGAAAAGGACGGTGGGGGCGATGCCGAGCAGCGACGCCGCGGCGAGCAGCGTCGGCTGCGGCATGTTCTGGCCGCGCGTCAGGCCCATGGCGACCGAGACGGTCTGGTTATCGTTGGAGACCAGGAGCACCAGCGGGATCAGAAACTCGTTCCACGTCCAGATGAAAAAGAAGGTGCCGACCACCATCAGCGTCGGGCGCAGCACCGGCACCACCACGAACCACAGCACCTGCCAGCGATTGGCGCCGTCGATTTCGGCGGCTTCGATGATTTCGCGCGGGAAGCTGCCGAGCACGGCGGACAGCAGGTAGGTGCCGAAAGCGCTCTGGATCACCGAGAAGATGACGATGACCGAAAGCTGGGTGTCGTAGAGGCCGGTGGCCTTGGCCATGTAGTACAGCGGATAGATGATCGATTCCTGCGGCACCATGATGCCGAGCATGGCGATGACGAGCAGGGCGCGGGCGCCGCGGACCTTGCCGACGCCGATGGCATAGGCGTTGAGGAGGCTGACGACAACGCCGAACACCGCCACGCAGGCGCTGATGATGACGCTGTTGGCAAGCTTGCGCGTGTAGTCGGCGAGGCCCCAGAATTTGACGAGGGCGCTGAAATCGAGCGCGCTCGGCAAGGAGAGCGGGCCGCCGGAATTGTAGTCGACATCGGGTTTTATGGCGTTGATCAGCGCGAGAAAGAAGGGGAACAGCGTTCCAATGAGCAGCACGACGAGCAGCGCCATCACCACCCAGCGCATCGGGCCGCGACGGCGGTGGCTGTGCGGGGCGGCGACCGGTCTGGCGGCGGCGTCGAGGTCGAGAGCTGCGTCTGCCATTTATGCCTCCGCTGCCTGCTGCTGCGACTGGAAGCGCAGGAAGATGATCGCGAGGACCACCGTGAGCACCGTCTGGACGAAGGCGATGGCGGCGGCATAGCCGACGCGCTGCGTCGTGAAGAAATGGTAATAGGTGAGGTAGGACGGCACGAACGTGGCGCTGTCCGGCCCGCCGGCGGTCAAAACGAACACCGGCGCGAACACCTTGAGCGCGGCAATGAGCGTCGTCAGCACGACGACGAAGATTTCGGGCGCCAGCATCGGGATGGTGATCGAGATCAGCCGCTGCCACCAGCCGGCGCCATCGAGCTCGGCGGCTTCGTAGAGCGCCGGATCGATGCGCGACAGGCCGGCCATGAACACCACGAGGCAATAGCCGACCTGGATCCAGACGATCATCAGCGACACGGCGGGGAGCGCGTAGGTGGCGTCGCCGATCCAGTTCTGCGCGAGCGGCGCGAGGCCGATGGATTTGAGGATGAGGTTGACGACGCCGACGGGGCTCAGCAGCCAGCCCCAGAGCACGCCGGCGGCGGTGACCGGCAGAATCTGCGGCAGGTAGAAGCCGGCGCGGAAGAGGCTCGAGATTTTTTCGCCGAACTCCTCGCGCACGTAGTCGAACAGCAGCGCGGCGAGCACCAAGCCGATCAGTACGGGGATGATGGTCATCGAGATGATGAACAGCAGGGTGTGGACCATCGAGCCCCAGAACTGGTCGTCGGTGACGAGGCGCTGGTAGTTCTGCAGGCCGATCCAGCGCGGGGTGCCGACGCCCTTCCAGGCGGTGAAGCTCAGCACGAAATTGGAGATCTGCGGGATGAGCACGACGACGACAAAGCCGATCGCGCCGGGGATCAGGTAGAAATAATAGCCTCGGCGACTGGTGCCGAGCGCGCCTCCGGTTGCGGCCATGGTCTCCTCCTCCCGCGCAGGTGGCTGGCAGGGGCGCCGCGCCACCGGGTCGTCTCACGGCTCAACGGTGAGACGACCCGGGTCCCGTTCGCTCCGGGAGCGCGGCACGCCCGTTGAGAGTTACTGGTTTTCCTGGGCGTCGTCGTAGGTCTTTTTGAGGTCGGCGACGAACTGGTCGGGGGTCGAGGTGCCCTGGAGCAGGCCGGTGACCTTCTGGATCAGCACGTCGTAGAAGCCCGGGACCGGCCAGTCGGGATAGAAGCCGAGGCCCTGCTTGTCGGCAATTTCCTTGAACACGGCGGCGGCGTTCTTGCCGACGGGATTGGTGATGGTCGCGGGATCGGCCGCGATCGACACGCCGCCGTCATTGGCCTGCTCGGTCTGGTATTTCGGCGACAGCAGGAGGCTGATGAATTCCTCGGCCAGATCGACGTTCCTGGAGCCCTTCGGGATCACCCAGAGATTGCCGGTCGAGCCGACGGAGTATTTCGGGGTGGGGACGAGGAACTGGCCCCATTTGAAGTCCTTGATGGTCGCGGCGAAGGTGCCGAGATTCCAGGTACCGGAGATGTAGATCGGCGCCTTGCCCGAGGTGAAGAGCAGGGCGGCGTCCGGGTCCTTCATGCCGGTCGAGTCCTTGCTGACATAGCCCTTGTTCACCCAGTCGACCATGGTCTGGGCGGCAAACAGGTAGGGCGCGGTGTCGAGCGGGGCCTTGAGGCCCTGGTAGTTCTGGATCCAGATGTCGTCGGCCTTGGTGTAGGCGAGCGATGCCAGCACGTGCTGGCCGCTGGTGTCGACGCCGCCAAGCGCCAGCGGGGTGATGCCCTGCTGCTTGAAGGTCTCGAAATCGGCCGTCAGCTCGTCGAGCGTGGTCGGCACCTTGAGGCCGGCCTTGTCGAACATGTCGATGTTGTAGAACGCCGATACATATTCGCCATAGGTCGAGATGCCCCAGATGTGGCCCGAGCCGTAGATGCCCTTGTCGTCATATTTGCTGAGGACGAGATCGCCGTCATTGAGGATCTTGTCCCAGCCCTTGGCGGTGTAGGCGTCGTCGAGCGGCGTCAGCAGGCCCTGGCTGGCGACGAGGCCGGCGGTGGCGTTGCCCTTGTTGTATTCGAGGATGTCGGGCGCCTGATCGGAATTGAGGATCATGCTGCCCGAGGCCTGCAACTGCGCGAAGGTCTTCTGCTCGAAGTTGACGGTGACGTCGGGGTGGTTGGCCTTGAGCTCGTCGAGCGCCTTGGCCCAGACGAGGCCCTGCGACGACTGCGGGTCTTCGAACCACCAGACGGTGAAGGTCTTTTGCTGCGCGAACGCGGCGCTGCTCAGCATCATGACCGACGCGGTGGCCGCAGCCAGCAGCGTCAGTTTCGACAGTGAAGTCATAGTTTCCTCCTCATCAGCGGACCTGTTGATCTCCCATTATGAAACCGGCGCCACGGTCCGCGGGCTCGCTCCGGCCTGTCGTCTTCGAGGACGCGCCGTCAGGCGGCCGCGACGTAATCGCCGCCGCGCGCATCCTTGAGATAGTTGAGGGCGCGCACCTGGCCGGTCATTTCGAGCGCGTCGCGATAGACCGGATCGTGCCAGCCCTCGATGTCGATGGAGCCGGTCCAGCCGGCAAGGCGCAGCTCGGAGATGACGTCGACCCAGTTGGTGTCGCCGAAGCCGGGCGTGCGCATGAACACGAACTTCTCCTTGCCGAAGATGCCGTGCTCCTTGATCACCTCCCAGCGCACCGTGGCGTCCTTGCCGTGCACGTGGAAGAATTTGTGGGCCCATTTGCGGATCTGCGGCAGCGGGTCGATCAGGTAGACGAGCTGGTGGCAGGGCTCCCATTCGAGCCCGATATTGTCGTGGGGCGTCTCGTTGAAGATCAGTTCCCACGCATCGGGATTGTGCGCGATGTTCCAGTCGCCGGTCTGCCAGTTGCCATCCATGGCGCAGTTCTCGAAGGCGATGCGGACGCCCTTGTCGGCGGCGCGCCTGGCCAGTTCCGACCAGACTTTCCGGTATTGCGGCAGGCTGTCGGTGAGCGGCCTGTTGCGGACGCGGCCGGTGAAGCCGGCGACGCAGGTGGCGCCGAAATGGTGGGCGTTGTCGATGCAGTCCTTCCAGCCCTGCAGGGTCTGGCGGTCCAGTTCCTGATCTTCGAGCGGATTGCCGAACATGCCGATGGTCGAGATGGTGATGTCGCGATTGCCGATGGCGTCGAGGCTGCGCTTGCCGAGCTCGGCGAGGTCCTGGCCGTTGGTGGTCTGCCAGAAGAAGGGCTCGAAGCTCTCGAAGCCGAGGTCGGCGATGGCCGCGATGTTTTCGGGGGCCTTGCCTTCGGTGGCTTTGATCATGGTGCCGATGCGGACGGCCTGCGCGGGATTGGACACTGCGATTTCCTAGGCTGCGATGGTGACGCGTTGACGGGTGCGGGCGCTCTCGATGGCGGCGAACACCATCGCGAGGCTCTTGATGTTGTCGGCGCCGGCGGTCTCGGGCTGCCGCCCGGTTTCGATGGCGTCGAGGAATTCGGCGATGACGCTGGCGTGGCCGTGAGTCTGGGATGGATGCGGCGGGGAGGAAACCGCCGCATCCATAAGCGGCCGCAAAAAGCCGCTGTCGCCTGCTACCTGTTTGAGCTGGAAGACGTCGGCGCCGTCCCAGAGCAGCGTTCCAGTGGTGCCGATGACGCGCCAGGCGCTTTCCCAACTGGTGGTGCCGCCTTCGGCGACCCACGAGCCGCGATAGGTGAAGACCACGTCGCCGGTGAATTCGAAGATGGCATTGGCGGCGGCGCCATGGGCGTACCAGGAGCCGCGCGGGTTGCTTTCCTGCGCGTAAACGGCCAGCGGGTTCTGGCCCGACATGAAGCGGGCGGCGTCGAGCGTGTGGATCGCCATATCGAGCAGCAGCACGTCGTCCATCTGCTCGCGGAAGCCGCCGAAATGGGCGCCGATGAAGAAGTCGGCATGGAGCGCGGTGAGCTCGCCCAGCGCGCCGCTGGCGATGGTCTCGCGGATGCGGCGCACGCCCTCGATGTAGCGGCGGTTCTGCACCACGGCGTGGACGCGGCCGGCCTGGCGCGCTGCTTCGATGAGGGTGCGGGCTTCGTCGAGCGAGGCCGCCATCGGCTTTTCGGTCAGCACGTGGCAACCGTGGCGGAGGCCGGTGAGCACGACCTCGCGACGGGCAGAGGGCACGACGACGTCGAACAGCAGATCGGGCCGGGTGGCGGTCAGCATCGCGTCGAGGTGGGCGCCGGTCGCGGCATCCGTGAGGTTGAACTCGGCCTTGAGCCGCTCCGCCGCCGCCGGGTCGATATCGACGAGGCCGACGATGGCGACGCGGCCCGCGAGCTCGGGCGCTTCGGCCAGGGCTTTCAGCCAGCCTTTGGCCATGCTGCCGCAGCCCGCAAGAACGGCTCGAAACACCAAGACAATCCTCCCCGGAGCCGCGCCCGCCTTGTTGGCGTGTTGTCGCAGCCGAACCCGTAAACGTTTACGAGGCTAGTCCCGAAAACGTTTACGAGTCAACTGGTGAAATGCAGCGCGGTGCTGTAGGGGTCGTTCAAAGGAGCAGCGCATGATCGGCATCAAGCGTCTCGCCGACCACCTCAACATTTCGATCGGCACCGTGTCGCGCGCCCTCAATGGCCGCCCGGACGTGAGCGAGGACACGCGCCGGCGGGTGCTCGAGGGCGCGGCCGAGCTCGGCTACGTGCCCAACCAGTCGGGCCGCAGTCTCAGGCGCGGCGAGACCGGCGTCATCGGCTTCATGATGCAGACGGGGCACGAGATCACCGGGCAGGGCGACACGTTCTTCATGAGCGTGTTCGACGGCGTGCAGACCGTGCTCAGCCGGCACCATCTCGATCTCGTCGCGATGCTGTGCGCGTCGGACGAAGACGCGGAGCAATACCTCAAGCGCATGGTGTCGCGCGGCTTTGCCGACGGCATCATCATTTCGTCGACGCAGCGGGTCGATCCGCGCATCGAGTTTCTCGCGGCGCGCCAGGTGCCGTTCGTGACGCTGGGGCGCAGCACCACCGATGCCGGCCAGCCCTGGCTCGATATCGACTTCGAGGCGATCGCCCGGCAGTCGGTGGACCGGCTGGTGGCGCGCGGGCACCGCCGCATCGCCGTGACCTTGCCGCATGACGACGTCAACCTCGGCCACATCTTCCGGCAATCGGCGGAGGCGGCGCTGAGGGCGCAGGGGCTGACGCTCGATCCGGCGCTGGCGATCCGCTCGACCCCGAGCGAGGCGGGCGGCTACGGCATCGCCAAGACCATCCTCGCGCTCGACCCGCGGCCTACCGCGGTGATCCTCGTCAACGAGTCGATCACCACCGGGCTTTATCGCGGACTCACCGAGGCAGGCGTGATGCCGGGACGGGACATCGCGCTGATCGGGCGGGACAGCGCGCAATCGCGGTTCCTATCGCCGCGGCTCACGAGCTTCAGCCAGTCGCTGCGCGACCTCGGCATTGCGCTGGGCGAAGCGCTGCTTGCCTCGATGCCCAAATATGCCGAGCTTTATCCGATGGGCACGGTGCGAAAAATCTGGCCGCAGCATCTGGTCGAGGGCGAGAGCGACGCCTTCAGCCTAGCGCCGCCGCCGCGGCGCGAACGTAACGACAAGCGGGCCGGCGCACTTCCCAAGGCCGGTTTCTGAACTATGCTTGGGCCTGGGCAGGGCATGGAGTCGGCGAGTGGCAGCCAGTGCGGGCAAGGACGGGGCCAAGGCGGCGGCGAGCGAGCAGGCGCGGGTCCGCGGCTCCGGAGCGCAGACGGTCTACGAGAAGGTGCGGCAGTCGATCCTCGACCTGTCGCTCCAGCCCGGCAGTCCGCTCGACGAGGTGCGGCTGTCCGAGCAGTTCGAGATGTCGCGCACGCCCATCCGCGAGGCGCTGGTGCGGCTTTCGGCCGAGGGGCTGGTGACGACGCTGCCCAACCGCAACACCATCGTTTCGGCGATCGATTTCGTGCAATTGCCGGTCTATTTCGAAGCGCTGACGCTGATGTATCGCGTGACCACGCGGGGCGCGGCGGTGCACCGCAAACCTGCCGATCTGCCGGGCATCCGGGTGCTGCAGCATGCCTACGCCACGGCGGTGAAGCAGCGCGACGCGGTGGAGATGATCCAGTCCAACCGCGACTTCCACGTTGCCATCGCGATGGCCGGCGGCAACGGCTATTTCACCGCGCTGTTCACCCGGCTGCTGGATGAAGGCCGGCGCATCCTGAGGCTCTACTACCAGTCGTTCGACGACCGGCTGCCCCGGCAATATGTCGATGAGCACAACGCCATGGTCGATGCCATCGAGGCGGGTGACGCCGACCTCGCCGACCGGCTGGCGGCTGAGCATGCGGCGCAGATCGTCCACCAGATCCAGACCTATATCGCCCGCGATACGACGGCCCGGATCGCGCTCGACGACAAGGTGCGCGCGCCGGTCTGAGGCAGGCCTGCAGCTCGCCCCGGTTTCGCGGATGTGCCCTCTTGCGCGGCGAGTGCAGCATCTTATCTTTAGCCTCAGTTACTGTTTGATACCGGCCGCATGCGCCGGTGGAAGGGTGTTTCGATGGAACTGGGGATGGCGCTTGCTGGGCCGGGATATTCGCGGGTGCCGAAGACGATCGGCATTCTCGGAGCCGGCCGCGTCGGCACGGCGCTGGCGCGGCAGGCGCTGAAGGCAGGCTATGAGGTGAAGCTGGCGACCGCCAAGCCGCCGGCCGATATCGCGCTCATCGCCGAGTTCACGGCGCCCGGCGCCAAAGCGGTGTCGGCGGAGGAAGCGGCGGAGGCCGACATCGTCGTGCTGGCGATGCCGCTGTTTCGCTATGCGCAGGTGTCGCCGGACAAGCTCGCGGGGCGGGTGGTGGTCGACGCGATGAACTACTGGGCGCCGGTCGACGGCACGATGCCGGTGTTCGAGGGCGAAGCGTCGAGCAGCGAGGTGGTGCAACAGCACCTGCGCGAGGCGCGGCTCGTACGCACGCTCAACCATATCGGCTACCACGAGCTCGAAGAGCAGGCGCTGCCGGCGGGGCATGCCGACCGACAGGCGCTGGCGATCGCGGGGGACGATCCGGAAGCCCGTTCTATCGTGGCGGGGTTCATCGACAGCCTTGGCTACGATCCGGTGGATGCGGGGCCGCTCGCCGCGGCGCGCAAGTTCTCGGCGGGAACACCGATCTTCGGCAGCCGGCTGAAACGGGATGAGTTGCAGAAGCTGCTGGCGGCTTAGAGGGGTTCGACGGCTGATATCGAGTCGAGCGGAAGGCCCCCTCACCCTACCCTCTCCCCCAAGGGAGAGGGGGTGCTGACTGCAAGACGGCGAAGGGGCACCTCTTCCTTCTCCCTTGGGGGAGAAGGTGGCGCGCAGCGCCGGATGAGGGGGCCTTGCTATGCGTAGGCTTTCGCGATTGCTTCGGCGGCGGCGCCGAGGTCGGCGGGGTGGCCGAGGCGGCGGAGGGCCTGGCCGTAGGCCATGACGTTGGCGAGGACCGGAGCGAAGGCGGCGCGCGCGCCGGCGTGGTCGAGGCGCACGAGACGGTCGCGCACTTCGCCGAAGCCGGGGGTGAGGGTGACGCCGGACTCCTTCGCGGCAGCGATCAGCGCGGCAGGGTCGACGCCCGCAGGTACCGGCGCGGCGGTCGCGAGGGTCGAGGCTTCGGCGGCATCGGTGATCCAGGGCGTGACGCCCATTGCCACGAGCGCGGCGCGGCTGGCGCGGGCGGCGCGGTCGTGGCGGGCGATGATGGCGGGCAGGGTTTCGGCTTCGACGCGGTCGAGCGCGGCGTCGAGGGCCCAGAACTCGAGCGGCGACGGCATGCCGGGCAGCGCGCCGCGACCGGCGTCGAGCCAGTTGGCCTTGATGTCGGTGAGTGACAGGATCGAGGGCGCCTTGGGCGGGGCCATCGCGGCCCAGGCGCGGGGGCTGATGGCGAGCGCCGAGAGCGCGGTCGGGCCGCCAAGGGCTTTTTGCGGGCCGACGACGCAGATGTCGATGCCGAGCCCATCGATGTCGAGCGGATGACCGCCGGCGGAGGCTACGGCGTCGACCACGAACAGGGCGCCCCGGTCGCGCACCGCCGCGGCGACGGGCGCCAGCGGATTGAGGATGCCGCTCGAGGTCTCGGCGTGGACCATCGCGACGAGGTCGACCTTGGGCAGGCCGGCGAGCGCGGCGGTCACCGCCGCGACGGTGATGGGCCGGCCGGCTTCGGCGCGCACTTCATGCACGGTGGCGCCGGCGCGGGCGAGCCAGTCGCCGAAATAGCCGCCATAGGGGCTGGTGACGATGTTGACCGCGACCATGCCGGGCTGGCCGAGACTGGTCGCCGTGGCTTCGAGCGCGAGGATGGCTTCGGCCTGCGCGAAGACGATGTCGGAGCGGGTCGCGAGCAGCGCCTGCAGCCGGTCGGCGAGCACGGCGTAGCGGTCGGCGGGGAAGCTCGGCAGGTCGAGCAGAGCGTTGGGCTTGGGCATGGTGGAACTCAATTCTGGGCCGCGCCGCGGCGCAGCACGAGGCGATAGAGCAGGCCGGCGATGCCGACGAGCACGATGGTGAAGACGAAGACGCTCGCCGCTGCCGCGTAGACCGCGGGCGAGGGTCCATATTGCAGGCTGCCGTAGAGATAGACCGGCAGGGTGTTGATCGAGGGCGTGGTGAGAAAGCTCGAGATCACGAGGTTGTCGAACGAGAAGACGTAGCTCATCAGCGCGCCCGCGAGCACGGCGGGTGCGAGGTGCGGCAGCACCACGAACCAGATGGCCTGCCAGCGGCCGGCGCCAAGATCGGCCGCGGCGTCTTCGAGCTGGCGGTCGAGGGTCAGCACGCCGGCACGGACGATCAGCCCGGTGACGGCGATGCCGAGCGGCGTGATGCCGGCGACGAGCGTCCAGAGGTTGAGCCGCAGGCCGGTGACGGCGAAGAACAGCAGCAGCGACACGCCGATCACCGTTTCGGGGACGATCAGCAGCACGTAGGTCAGGCCGGACAGCAGCCGGCGGACCGTGGAGCTCGGATGGCGAACGAGGGCGAAGCCGAGCGACGTGCCGACGATCACCGCGATCAATGCCGCCCAGAACGAAGCGACGAGGCTGGTGCCGATGGCGCGGCGCAGCGAAACGTTGTTCCAGGCGCTGGCGAACCAGTCGAGGGTCCAGCCGGTGAAGGTCGAAGTCTGCTTGCCGAGCGTGCCGACGTTGAAGGCGTAAACGATGGAGGTGACGATGGGCGCGAAGAGGAACAGCACCACCAGCACGTAACAGAGGCCGAGCAGCAGATTGCCGCTGCGCCGTGTGAAGCTTGCGGGGGCGCTCACCGGCCGGTCTCCTCGAAGCCGCGAGTGAGACGGACCAGCAGCACGACGATCACCGCGACGGCGATGAGCACCAGCACGGCCATGGCGGAGCCGAGCGCATAGTTCTGCGTGGCGAGATATTGCTGCGAGATGGCCTTGCCCATCAGCACGCCCTTGTCGCCGCCGAGCAGCGCCGGGATGACCAGCTCGCCCAGCATCGGCACGCCGGTGAGGAGCGCGGCGGTGGCGAGGCCGGGCCGGCTCATGGGCAGCGTCACGTGCCAGAAGCTCTGCCACGCCGAGGCACCGAGGTCGCGGCTCGCTTCGAGCAGCGCCGGCGGAATGCGGATGAGGACGATGTAGATGGGGACCACGGCGATGGGCAGGTAGGCATAGACGAGACCGATGAACACCGCGGTCTGGGTGTCGAGGACATCAAGCGGACCGCTGTGGAGGTAGAGCAGGTTGAGCCCGAACTCGATGGGGCCGCCGCGCGCGAGGAGGATCTGCCAGCTCATCACGCGAATGAGGAAGCTGGTGAAATAGGGCACGAGGACGAGGAGCAGCAGCGCGGTACGAAGGCGCCCGGTCTGGCGCGCGATGAAGAGCGCCGCGGGGTAGGCGACGAGAAGGCAGAGGGCGCAGCCCGAGACGGCGAAGCGGATCGTGCGCAGGAAGCTGTCGAGGTAGAAGCCGGACAGGGCTTGTGCGTAGTTGTCGAGGCTGAAGCCGAGCTTGACGCCGCCGAAGCTCGAATGGCCGAAGCTGTAGACCACCGTGAAGCCGAGCGGGATGAGGAAGACGCCGAGCAGCCACAGCGCCGGCAGGCCGGCGAACAGATGATCAAGAGCGCGGCCGGCCGCGCGGTGGCGGCCGGCCGGTCTCAAGGTGACGGACGTCGTGGTGTCGGCCAACGCCTCAGGCGCCGGCAGCGGCCTGGACTTCGTTCTGGACCTCCTGGAAGACGTCGATCGTGTCGGGGTTGACGATGAACGAGGTCAGGGCGCTGAAGTCAACGCCCGAGCCGCCGAAAATCAGGTCGGCATTCTTGGTGTCGGCCGAGAGTTTGGCCTGGAGGCCGGCGATGGCGTGCGGGTAGCCCAGATATTCGGTTTCCTTCACCTGGATGTCGGGGGTGAGGAAGAAGTTGAGGAAGTCGTAGGCCTGGTCGGCGTTCTCGGCCTGGGCCGGGATCGAGTAGCTGTCGACCCAGATTTCCGAGTGCGGGCCGGGGACGACCCATTTGAGCTTGGGGTTCTGCTGGATGGCGCCGCGCGCCGCGGCCTGGTTGGCCTGGGCGAGGACGATGGAGCCATTGGCCATGGCGGCGGGATCGAAGCCGGCGAAGGTCTTTACGTGCCTCGCAAAGCCCTTGAGGAAGTCCTTGGTGCCGCGGATTTCGTCCGGGGTGGCGGTGTTCCAGTCCTTGCCGGCGATCCACAGCGCTGGGCCGACGGTTTCGCCGGCGTCGGTGGTGAGGCGGATCTTGCCCGAGACTTCGGGCTTGGCGCCGGCGTCGTAGAAGTCCTGCCAGGTCTTGATCTCGCCGACGACTTCCGGGTCGTAGACGACGCCGAGGAGGCCCCAATCCTTGGGGATCGAGTATTTGTTGCCCGGATCGTAGTCGCGGTTGAGCAGCGACTGGTCGAGGGCGGAGAAATCGATCCTGGAGTGATCGAGCTCGAGCAGCAGGCCCTTGTCGGCGAGCTGCTTGATCCAGCCCGAGGAGGGCACGACCAGGTCGAAGCCGGCGCCGGCCGGGCTGTTCAGCTTGGAGAACATCGCGCCATTGTCGTTATAGGTCGCGATGTTGGGGGTGACGCCGGACTTGGCGGCATAGGCCGCGAGGTCGTCGGTCGAGAAGTAATCGGGCCAGCTATAGATGTTGAGCGCGCCGGCGGCGAGGGCGCCGGTCGGCAGCAATTGCGACGCGGCGGCGGCCAGCGGGGCGGCGCCCATCATGGCGAGCAGCGAGCGGCGGCTCACATTGCCGTTGAGGAACTTGGACATCGAGTTTGGCACCTTTGTTATGATGGATGGGAAGTCGCCGCTTCGTCCGCATAAACGCGGACGGAGGCGGGGTCGAAGCTGATCGAGACGTCGTCGCCGGGGCCGACATCGGTGGCGGCGGCGGCGCGGCTGGCGACGGATTCGAAGGCGTGGCCGTTGGCGGTGATGGCCTTGAGCCGCAATGCCGGGCCGATGGCGACGAGGTCGACCAGCCGGGCGTCGATGGTGTTGGCGGCAGGGCCCTCGATGCGGCGGCCGATGCGGGTCATCTCCGGGCGGACGATGGCGACGACGCGGTCGCCGGTGTGAAGCCTGGGGTCGACGTGGCCGGCATGGAGCGTGCCGATGGTGGAGTCGAGGGCGCCGGCATGGCCGAGCGTGGCGGTGACGGAGTTGGTGCTGCCGAGGAAGTTGGCGACCCAGGCGTTGGCGGGATCGTCGTAGACGCTGCCCGGCTCGCCGATCTGCTCGAAGCGGCCGTTGCGCATGAGGGCGAGGCGGTCGGCGAGGCCGAAGGCTTCCTCCTGGTCGTGCGTCACGTAGATGAAGGTGATGCCTAAGCTCTGGTGGATACGGCGCAATTCGCGCTGCAGCTCCTCGCGCAGGGTGCGGTCGAGGGCGCCGAGGGGTTCGTCGAGCAGCAGCACTGCGGGCTCGTTGGCGAGGGCGCGGGCGAGCGCGACGCGCTGCTGCATGCCGCCCGACAGCTCGCGGGGCATGCGGGCACCTTCGGCGCCGAGGCGGACAAGTTCCAGCAATTCCAAGGCCTTGCGGTCGCGGTCGGGCTTGCTCATGCCGCGCATGCGCGGGCCGAAGCCGACATTGTCGAGGACGCTCATGTGGGGGAAGAGGGCGTAGGACTGGAAGACCGTGTTGACGCTGCGCTTCTCGGCGGGGACGGCGGTGACGTCGCGGCCGGCGATGGTGACAGTGCCGGAATCCGGGGTTTCGAAGCCTGCGATGATGCGCATGATGGTGGTCTTGCCGCTGCCCGAGGGACCGAGGACGGCGAGGAACTCACCGGCCGCGACCTCGAGGTCGAGGTCGGCGATGACGGTGCGGCCGTCGAAGCTCTTGTTCAGCGCGCTCAGCGATACGGCGCTGCCGATGGCGGTGGGCAGAGGCATGGGGCGTCCCGGGGAAGCAGGCGAATAATATTCTGTCTACGCCGCAAGTCGACGGCATGTTGCAAGCATTTTTGCTGCAAGGCGCGGGTGGCGCGGAACAGATTGCTGCGAGCGGCTTTCACTTTGGCAGCGGAATTCTCGACCAGTTCGATAGAGTAATGCATCGTGGTGAGGCTGAGGCGAGGGCCCGGGACCTCCCTATCCGGGCTCTCGCCGTCAGCACCAATGAAAAGGAGGCGTTTGAATGATCAAAGTTGTCGACAAACTGCTGTCGAAAATGATGGTGCACGACGCCTCGGCCGAGAAAGACGTGCGGCTGCGGAAAGATGAACGAGATACCGCGATCCTGTCAGGCAAATACCCGCTCGATGGCGCCGACATCGAGTCGATCAGCGAGTACCGCCTCGCGCGGCTGATGCAGTATCCGCACTCCTAAGCGATGCCGGTGACCTGTCCGGCGGTGAGCTTGATCGAGCGCTTGCGGGTGTTGGAATCCTGCGGATCGACGCGGATGGCGAGGGGATAGCGCAGCTCGACGTCGAGCTGGTGGTCGGTACCGAGCGCGGTGTCGGGCACGGCGAGGGTGAAGCGCTGCGGCGTGCCCTTCCTGACGATCAGCGTGTCGAGGGTCCGGCCGTTGACGACGACGCTCACCTGCTGGATGCCGTTGGGGGCGAAATCGACCGCCACCATTTCGAGCATCAGGGTCAGGCCGCTCGCATCGGCGGGGAGGGCGAAGCGGAGGCGCGAGCTTTCGCCGACGGCGTGGAGGCCGTCACCGACCGGACCTTCCCAGCCGCAGACACGCAGCGGCTTGCTGGCTTTCTCGTCGCCCGAGCGGAACGACACCAGCCGGCCGAACTGGTAGGCGCCGGCCGAGGGCTGGTCGAGGCAGGTGGTGGTCTGGTCGATGAAATAGGCGCGGTAGGAATCGGTGACGCTGGGATGGAGGCCGAGCCACGCCGCATAGAGCTCGAACGCAGCGACCAGCGCGGCGGCGCCGTAGAGCGCCGTTTTACCGGAGGGGGAAAGCTGCGCCGGATCAGACAAGGCTCAACGCTCCGCCGATCCAGTTGACGGTGACGAAATAGTCGGCGACGAGAAAGACGACGAGGCTCAGGCCGAAGACGACGCGGTTCCGGCCGAGCAGCAGGCAGGCGAGGATGGCGAGGGGCGCGAGCGCAGCGGTGAAGCGCAGCGTCGAGGCCATGCCGGCGAACAGCGGAATGATCATGCAGATCACCACGAAGCTCGCCGCTGCCCATTGCCGCCGCCAGGCGAGGAGGCCGCTGAGGCCGAAGCCGACCAGCACCGCGGCCGCGAGCTGCTGCGGCGCGGTGGGCACGATGCTGCCGGTGGGCCAGGTGGTCAGCGCGTCCCAGACGAAGACGACCGGGTTGCCATAGGCGCGGGCCCAGGCGCGCTGCACGTGGAGGAAGGCGAGGCCATCGCCCACCCAGTGCTGGAGGAAGACGATGTAGAGCGCGAGCCCGAGCGGCGCGAGGAACAGGCCGAGCACGATGTCGGGGCGCTTCAGCACGGCGGGGACGAACGAAGCGAGCGGGCGGCCGGCGGTGCGGTGGTCGACGAAGGCCTGCACCAGCATGGCGAACGCCATCACCACGCCGACGATGCGGGTGGCCGAGAGCAGCCCGGCGAAGACGCCGGCGCCGACATAGTTGCGCCGCTCGAGCATCAGGATGGTCGCGGTGCTGAGCAGGATGAACAGCACTTCGGTGTAGATGGTGGTGAAATAGATCGAGAAGGGACCGGCCAGCAGGTAGGCGCTGAACAGGGTGTAGGCCCTGAGGTTGCGCTCGAGCAGCGGCCAGGCGATGAGGGCGGTGAGGGTGGAGAGCGCGAGCGACAGGACCGTCGCCACCCAGACGGTCGGCTGCGGCACGAGGGTGTGGGCGACGCCCACCAGCATCGGCATCAGCGGGAAGAAGGCCCAGTTGCCGGCGCCGAGCATCTTGGGGATCGGGTAGGGATCGTAGCCCCGTTCGGCGATGTGGACGTACCAGGGGCAATCCCAGCGGCAGAGGCCGTCGGCAAAGCCGCCCAGCGAATCGTCGGGCACCGCCGCTGCGTAGGCGAGATAGCGGATGACCAGCCCGAGCACGATGAAGCCGACCGGGATGGCGACCAGCACCACCGGCAGCGGGATGCCGAGGGAGCGCAGGTGCGGTGTGGCAGCGACCTCGGTCGCGATGGTCATGGCTGGCTCGCGACGAGATCGGCGGTCGACAGCGCGGGACCGACGACGATGGCGCCGGCAGCCGCCGGGCGTTTGGCCGGCTTGGTGCGGTCGAGCACCCAGGACAGGCCGAGCAGCAGCAGGATGCCGGCCGCGAACAGGACGCCGTCGCTCAGCGGGTCCTCGCCGAGATAGCTCTTGATCGCCTGCATGAGCATGTCGAGCACGCTGCCGGCGGCGAAGACGGGGAGGCCGTGCCGGCCGAGCAGGGTGAGCGGCGTGGCGTAGCGGCTTTCGGCGATGGTGCGGACGAAGGGGATGGAGCTCAGCACATAGGCCAGCGCCAGCGCGTGGATCAGGCGCGGCAGCGCGAGGTAGGTCTTGTCGAACCAGACCGCGTAGTCGGGGAAGCCCAGATGCGAGATCGGCGCGAGCAGCGCGTCACGGCCGAAGGCGCCGAGGACGTCGATCTTCATCCACAGGCCGACGGCGACCACCAGCGCGACCGCCGCCCAGAACAGCACACGGTCGTAAGGGACGAAGGCGCGGCCCTGGCGCATATGCATGCCCGAGAACAGGCCGACCACGAAGATCAACTGCCACGAGAACGGGTCGAAGAACCAGCCGCCGGCATTGGGATAATTGGGAAGGTTCCAGCGCCACTCGCCCGCCGCCATCCACAGCAGCACCGAGGCGAGCAGCGTCGGCCATGGATAGCGGCGGCCGACGAGGATCACCGCGGGGGTGACGAGCAGCAGGCTCAGATAGAGCGGTAGAATGTTGAAATAGCCGAACTGGTGGGTCAGCAGCGGCAGGCCGATCATCACGCCGAGCGGCTTGGTGAAGAGCACGTCCATATTGTTGGTGTGGAGCGGCGCGGTGATGTTGAACCACAGCGCCGCCGCCGCGAAGATGCCGAGCGCCAGCATGGTGGTCGCCATGTGGACGAAATAGAGCGTGCGGGCGCGGGCCCAGATGCGGGCGATGCCGGGCCAGAAAGGCGCGGCCTTGAACTGCGGCGAATAGGCGATGCCGGCGGCGATGCCCGACATCAGCACGAAGGCCTCGGCGGCATCGGAGAAGCCGAAATTGCGGCTGGTCCAGTTTTCGTAGAGCGTGCCGGGCGCATGGTCGATGAAGATCATCAGCAGCGCGAGGCCGCGGAACATATCGAGGCGCTGGTCGCGCGCGCTGCCGACCGGCGGACTGTTGCGCATGCGGGCGTTAGCCGAGGACATTGGCCGCGCCTCCGCTGAAATTCTCCACCGTGACGGCGGCCGGTCCGGTCCAGCCGTCATGCACCTTCTGCCATTCGAGCAGGACCGGCGAGGGTGCGGTCTCTTCGGGCACGCGCCACAGCCGGCTCAGCGCGGGCGATTGCTGGCTGGTGAGCGCAATCAGCACCGGCGCGAAGATCATGGGCAGTGCGACCGGCAGCGTCCAGGTGGCGAGCGAACTGGCGAAAGCGATCACCACGGCGAGGCCGCTGGCACCGGCGCAGGTGATCCACCAACTGCCGGCCCAGGCCTCGGCGAGGCTCACTTCGCTGCTGGTGCGGTTGCTGGCGGGCCAGCCGCCATCGATGCCGAAGACGACGCGGGAGACGGCGCGCACCTGAAACATCAGGATCAGCGGCGCCACCAGCGTCGAGAGCACGATCTCGGCCAGCACGCCGGCGAGCAGTCGGAGGCTGGCGGCCGCGCCGCCGACCCGGCCGCCGGCGATGGCGTCGAAGGCGATGATGAATTTGGGGACGACCAGCACCGACACGACGATGCCGACCAGCAGCCAGCCGGCCCATTCGGTGCTGCGGGTGGCATGGAAATAATAGTAATAGGAGTGGCTGAGCAGGTCGGCGGCGATGATGCTGATCACCAGCAGCGCCAGCCACACCGACGGCATCAGATACGAAAAGATGCCCTGCAGCAGTGTAACGCGGTTCCACACTTTGAGCTGCGGCGCCATCACGACGCGCGAATGCTGCAGATTGCCCTGGCACCAGCGCTGGTCGCGCTTGGCGAAATCGAGGATGTTGTCGGGGCCTTCCTCATAGGAGCCGGCAATGGTGGGGTCGAGCCGCACATCGTAGCCGCCGCGCGCGAGCAGCGCCGCCTCGACGTAATCGTGGCTGAGGATGTGGCCGCCGAAGGGCGGGCGGCCGGCGAGCTCGGGCAGGCCGCAGGACTGGGCGAAGGCGCCGATGCGGAAGATGGCGTTGTGGCCCCAGTAGGGACCTTCGCCGCCCTGCAGCATGGCGGCGCCGCGCGAATAGACGGGGTTGTAGAGGTGCGTGGCGAACTGCATGGCGCGGCCGAAGATCGACTGCGCGTGCACGATCGAGGGCAGGGTCTGCAGCAGGCCGAGCGAGGGGCTTTCGTCCATGCGCCGCACCATGGTGAGGATGGCCTCGGCGTCCATCAGGCTGTCGGCATCGAGCACCAGCGCATAGTCGTAGGCGCCGCCGGACTTGCGCACGAAGTCCTCGACATTGCCGGCCTTGCGTCCGGTGTTCTTGACGCGGCGGCGATAAAAGATCTGCTCGCGCGCGGCGCAATCGGTGAGCAGGCGCTCGAGCCACAGGGCCTCGCGCGCCGCCGATTCGATCTGCTGGCTGTCGGAAAGGATGAAGATGTCGAACGCGGCATGCGCCTCGAGCGCCGTCAGCCGGTTGGAGATCGCCGCGACGCGGGCGAAGGTCGAGGGCGGGTCCTCATTGTAGATCGGCATGAGGATGGCGGTGCGGCTGCGGCTCGGGCCGGCGCGGTCGGGCGGCGCACCGCGCATGAACAGGCCGAGCAGGCCGCTCGCGGCGCCCCACATCAGCCAGAACACGCACATGGTCGAAAGGATGAGACGGACGCTGTCGAGGGGCGCCCAGCCATCGGCGCGGGCCAGCAGCACGAGGAGCCACGCGCAAAATATCGTTGGGACGGCACTCAGGCCAAGCACAGCCCATCTGCGGGCGATTGCCATGGGGTTAGCCTCTGCGCAGCCTGACCAAGGTCCAGAACCGCACCAGTCCGCCCCATTCGAACCGGCGCTCGATGATCTGCCGTGGCATCGCAAGCGGCGCGTCGGGCAAGGCGCGCTGCCGCAAGTGATCCACAGGGAAAAGAGTCTCGTGCTTCATGCAGCCCGCCACTGGTAGAGCCAGGTTTCAGTCAACTGCTTGCCGCCAGAGATGAGATAAGCACGCAACTCAACAGGATCCTTGGTGTCGATTTCGGCATCGATCGCCAACCGCATGACGCCGTCTTCCGGTAACTTCGACACCGCGGCAAAGTTCACCCTGCCGCCGGAAATTGTCGCAACCGTGTCGATGCCGGCCGGATCGAGATTGGGATCGTTCAGCGGGCCGCCTTTGAAATCGATGACGAATTTGCGCAGCGTCTGCTTGTTTTCGACGCCGGACACGCCGCCCTGGCCCGAGCGGGTATCGAGCACATAGGCCAGCGGCGCATTGGCATCGGGATCGAGGTTGCCCCAGCGCAGGCGATAGCTGAACTCGGCCTTGTCGCCTGCCTTGAACGGCGTTTTGGGCACCCAGAAGGCGCCGATGTTGTCGTCGGCCTCGAGCTTGATCGGCGCTTCGATGAGCCGGATGTTGCCTTCGCCCCAGTTGCCGAGCGGCTCGACCAGCACCGAAGGGCGCAGATCGTAGCGCGCGCCGCCATCCTGATAGGCCTCGAAGCTGCGGTCGCGCTGCATGAGGCCGAAGGCCTTGGGGTTGTTCTGGTAGAAATAGGAATTGGCGACGGTGGGCGGATTGTTGAGCGCGCGCCACGCCATCTCGCCATCGGCGTTGGCCATCAGCAGGCCATTGCTGTCGTGCACCTGCGGGCGGAAATCGTCGAACTGGCTGCGATTGTTGTCGGCATAAAGGAACATCGAGGTCAGCGGCGCGACGCCGAACTCGGTCACGTCCTTGCGGAAGCAGAAGCGCGCGGTGACGTCGACCAGGGTTTCCTGGCGCTTGTCGTTGCCGGGATCGAAGACGAATTTGAAGGCGCCGGTGACGCTCTCGCCTTCGAGCGTGGCGTAGGCGGTGAGCGGCGCGCCGGCGGTGGTGTGCTCCATGTAGAACGACGAAAAGCGCGGGAACTCCTCGGGCTCGGCGAGCCAGGAGTTGAGCACAGCGCCGCGGGCGCTGAGGCCGTAGTAATTGCCGCGGCCCAGCGCGCGGAAATAGCTGGCGCCGAGGAAGGCGACGACTTCGTCGAGCTTGTCGGGCTGGTTCATGGGGTAGTCGAGGCGGAAGCCGGCGACACCCGGCAGGTCGACCTTGGCCATCTCGGCGGCGGTGGCGGCGTCGTGGTAGTCGAAATCGGCGGCGGTGAAGGTCTTTTCGGCCGCGAGGTCGTCCCTGACGTCGTAGATCAGCACCGGATCCTTGAACAGCCAGCCCATGTGGAAGGGCTCGACCTTGAAGCCCATGCCCTCGCCGCCCAGGTCGAGCGCGCGGTCGTTGCGCGGCTGGATGCGCTGGTAGGCGTCGTAGCTGAGCTTTTGCAGGTAGTCGGAGAGCTTGACGGTGGCCGGGGCGTAGGGTTTTGCCGCCAGCGCCTTCATGCGGTGGCTCAACTGGTCGAACGAGAACGGCGTTCCCGGGGCGGGATCGTCGGCGAAGCTCGGGGGGGTGAGGGAGGTGGTGGCGGAGAGGACAGCAAGACCGGCAAAAGCCTTCACAAAGTCGCGTCTGGACAACGCGATCCGCTGGGTACTCACGACGCTTAACCTCCGGGGAGACCAACACAAAATATCGATTGGAACGCCGACCGATATTTATCGTTCACGCAGACCAGCCATGCGAAATTATCATGGACGGAGGGGCGCGGCGGGGCCCTGGCTGGACGCGGAGTCGAGCGGGTTTCCTCGCTGCGGCTTGCCTGGGTTGGTGCCTGGCGCGCCGCCGTGGAACCCGGCGACGCGTCCTTTTTGTGTGGCCGGACTGTGACGGCCCTCTTGCAATCTCAATTACCAGGAGCGGCGGCCGATGCCGATGTACTGGAGCCCGGCGCGGGCGACGAGCGCCGGATCGTAGATGTTGCGGCCATCGAAGATCACCGGCGTTTTCAGCGCGGCCTTCACCGGCGCGAAGTCGATGGAGCGGAACGGCTTCCATTCGGTGGCGATGATCAGCGCATCGGCGCCGGCGAGGGCGGCCTCCTTGGTGGCGACGAGGCGGAGGTCCGGGCGGTCGCCGTAGATGCGGGCGGTCTCGTCCATGGCCTTGGGGTCGAAGGCCTGGATGGTGGCGCCGCGGGCCCAGAGCGCTTCCATGACCGCCCGGGCGGGGGCTTCGCGCATGTCGTCGGTGTTGGGCTTGAAGGCGAGACCCCACAGCGCGAAGGTCCGGCCGCGCAGGTCGTCGCCGAAATAGCCGATGACCTTGTCGGCGAGGACGTGCTTCTGGCTGGTGTTGCGCTGTTCTACTGCGCTGAGGACGTGCGGGGTGACGCCGGCGCCCTGGGCGGTGCGGATCAGCGCCTGCACGTCCTTGGGGAAGCACGAGCCGCCATAGCCGGCCCCGGGATAGATGAAATCGTAGCCGATGCGCGGATCGCTGCCGATGCCCTTGCGCACCCATTCGATGTCGGCGCCGAGCTTTTCGGCGATGCCGGCGATCTCGTTGATGAAGCTGATCTTGGTCGCCAGCATGGCGTTGGCGGCGTATTTGGTGAGCTCGGCGCTGCGGATGTCCATGACGATCATCTTGTCGTGGTTGCGCGAGAAGGGGGCGTAGAGCTCGCGCAGCACGCGCTCGGCCTCGGGGCTGTCGGTGCCGATGATGATGCGCTCGGGACGCTGGCAGTCGGCGACGGCGGAGCCTTCCTTGAGGAACTCGGGATTGGAGACGACGCTGAACGCCGCGCCCGTGGTGTTGGCGGCGGCGATGGCGGCCTCGACCTGCGCGCCGGTGCCGACCGGCACGGTGGATTTGGTGGCGACGATGGCGGGCGCGCGCAGATGGGTGCCGATGGTCCGTGCGACAGCCAGCACGTATTTGAGGTCGGCGGACCCATCCTCGTCGGGCGGGGTGCCGACGGCGATGAAGATCACCTCGCCATGGGCGACGCCGGCCGCGGCGTCGGTGGTGAACGACAGGCGGCGCTCGGCGAGGTTGCGCTTGACCAGCCCCTCGAGGTCGGGCTCGAAGATGGGCACTTCGCCGGCGGCCAGCCGTGCGACCTTGGCGGCATCGACATCGATGCACACGACATCGTTGCCCACATCGGCGAGCACCGCCGCCTGCACGAGGCCGACATAGCCCACGCCGAATACCGTTACTTTCAAGAGGATGCTCCCGGGTGATCTGCGGGGGGTTCCCTAGCATTGGCGGTGGGGGCGGGCCAGTGGTCGTAGTTGGGGGCGCCATTCGACCGTGGGTCTCATGGCCTACTCACCTAAAATCGCTCCACTGGAGCGATTCTGCCTACGGCCGGCTCGAAGCCCCATCGGGGCGAAGGGATTGAGCCGAGACATCGGCGCCTGAGAAATCTGTCTTCGCCGGAGCGGCTATCCTCATCTTTTCGCTGCATTTTGCCGTAACGGTCGGCTTGCGCATGGAGGCAGGCGGCCCCATGTTGCACAGGGGCCCTCGCAACCGGTTTCGGGTTACACAGCAGGAGAGATATATGCCGCACGACACACCTCTGATCTCGATGATCGTGGCGGGTCTGGTGCTGGCATTCATTTTCGGGGCGGTCGCCAACCGCTTCAAGATGCCGCCGCTGGTGGGCTATCTGATCGCCGGGGTGATCGTGGGGCCGTTCACGCCCGGGTTCGTCGCCAATGGCGAACTCGCGGGCGAGCTCAGCGAAATCGGCGTGATCCTGCTGATGTTCGGCGTGGGGCTGCATTTTTCGCTGAAGGACCTGCTGTCGGTGCAGGCGGTCGCCATCCCCGGCGCGCTGCTGCGCATCGCCGCCGGCACGGCGATGGGTATCGGCCTGGCGCTGCTGATGGGCTGGTCGATCGGCGGCGGGCTGATCCTCGGGCTGGCGCTGTCGGTGGCGTCGACCGTGGTGCTGCTCAAGGCGCTGCAGGACCGCCACCTGGTCGAATCCGAGCGCGGCCGTATCGCGGTCGGCTGGGTGATCGTCGAGGACGTGGCGATGGTGCTGGCGCTGGTGCTGATCCCGGCGTTTGCCGGCGTGCTCGGCGGCACGGCGGTGACGATCCACGATCCGTTCGTCGACCTGGTGCAGCGCTTCACCGGCACGGAGCTGCCGATCTGGGGCGTGCTCGGCGTCACCGTGGTCAAGCTCGCGGCGTTCGTCGGCTTCATGCTGGTGGTCGGGCGGCGGGTGATCCCGTGGATTTTGCATCTCACGGCGCATACCGGCTCGCGCGAGCTGTTCCGGCTGGCGGTGCTGGCCATCGCGCTCGGCGTTGCGGCGGGGGCGGCCTATCTGTTCGGCGTCAGCCTCGCGCTCGGCGCGTTCTTTGCCGGCATGATCCTCAGCGAAAGCGAGCTGTCCAACCGCGCGGCGCAGGAAAGCCTGCCGTTCCGCGACGCCTTCGCGGTGCTGTTCTTCGTGGCGGTGGGCATGCTGTTCGACCCGACGGTGCTGTGGCAGCATCCGTTCGAAGTGCTGGGCGTGCTGTTCATCATCCTCGTGGGCAAGTCGGCCATCGGCTATTTCGTGGTGGTGGCGCTGCGGCGGCCGCCGGGCGCGGCGCTCACCATCGCGGCGAGTCTGGCGCAGATCGGCGAATTCTCGTTCATCCTCGCCGGCCTCGGCGTCGGCCTCGGGCTGATGCCGCCCGAGGGCCAGAGCCTCATCCTCGCGGGCGCGATCGTTTCGATCATCGTCAACCCCATCCTGATGTACGCGGCCGAGCATATCCGGCCGCGGCTCGAGGCGCGGGTAGCCGCGGCGGGGCCGTCGATCGTCGTTCCGGCGCGGGTCGAGCCGGAGCTTTCGGCCAATGCGGCGCCGACCGCGCCGGCGATCGAGGAGCCCGAGGACGAACGCCACCCGACGCGCCTCTCCAACCATGTGGTGCTGATCGGCTATGGCCGGGTGGGCACGGTAGTGGCCGAGGGCCTCAAGGCCGATGCGACGCCGTTCGTGCTGATCGAGGACGCGGAAAAGCGCGTCGTGGCGGCGCAGGCGGCGGGCATCGAGGTGGTGGTCGGCAATGCCGCCAGCGGCAAGGCGCTGGCGCTCGCCAATGTCGCGGGCGCCCGCACGCTCGTCGTCGCCATCCCCAACGCGTTCGAGGCGGGGCAGGCGGTGGAGCAGGGCCGCAAGCTCAACGATACGCTGCGGATCATCGCGCGGGCGCATTCGGACGAGGAGGACACGTATCTGCGCGATCTCGGCGCCAATGAAGTGATCATGGGCGAGCGCGAAATCGGCATGGGGATGCTGGGCTGGGTGGAGGACACCGCGCCGGCAGCCGCGGCGGAGGCTGTGACGCCCGCGCCGGCGCCGGCGGCCGAGGTTGCGCCGGAGGTGCAGCCGGAGCGCAGCGGGTTCGATGCGTTCGTCGTGGCGGCGGCAGCAGAGCCGGTGCAGCCGATCGTCGACCTGGCGCCTCGGCCGGAGCCCGAAGCGCTGGAAGCCGCGATCGAGGCGGCGCATCCGGCGCATGAGGTCAGCGGGCCGGCGGAGCCGCCCGAGATGGTGCCGTCGCTGGGCGAAATGCCGCTGGAGGAACCGGTCGAGCTGCCGGCGCCTGCGCAACCGGCGCCGCGTCCGCGCGCCGCGGCACCCGCGACCACGCCCGGCGCGGCGTATCATCCCGAGGCGGTTGCCGCCGACGAGTGAGGCGGGCGGGGAATCCGCTCGCAAACGCCGCAAAACGGTCTATATGTCGCGCCAACCGATCGGCATTCGATGATCTCGCAAAAGGCCAAATATGCGCTCCGGGCGCTGCTCGCGCTGGTCAAGGCACCGCCGGAAGCCTCGCTGATGATCTCGGAAATCTCGAAATCGCAGGCGATCCCGAAGAAATTCCTCGAGCAGATTCTGCTGGAGCTGAAGCGCGCCGGGATCGTGACCAGCCGGCGCGGGCGGCTGGGCGGCTATGTGCTGCTGAGGCCCGCCGACAAGCTGACCTTCGGCGAGGTGCTGCGGCTGATCGACGGGCCGATCGCGCCGCTGCCCTGCCTCAGCAAGATCGCCTACCGCCGCTGCGCCGACTGCCAGGACGAGGCGACATGCGAGATCCGGCACGTGTTCGCCGGCGTGGTGAAGGCGCAGCGCGAGGTGCTGGACCACACGACGTTCGCCGATGCGGTGCGCAAGGAGCGGACGCTGGAGCTGCTGTAGGGGCAGCCTCGCCCACCCACCGCGGGATGGGGAGGTCGGGGGTGAAATCGCTGCATCGGAGACGGGACCGGGCCATTCGACCGTAGGTCTCATGGCCTTCTCACCTAAAATCACGCCACCGGCGTGATTTTGCCTTCGGCCGGTTCGAAGCCCCCCACCCGGCGCTGCGCGCCGACCTCTCCCTTTGAACCCTGTCTGGATTCGCGCCTTTGCGGGAATGACACCGCGGATGAGGGCGGAGAACGAATCTTGCTTGGGGGCGTTGTCGGGCGGGTATGGTTTTTCCCGTTGGTTCGATTTCCCGATTTCAGGCAGCCTTGAGATAGACGACTAAGCAGGTAGAGTTACGTCGGTTTCGTTCTTCACCACGGAGGTTTCTGATGAGGACGACTGCTCGACTTCTGGCTTATGGCGCGCTGATCGCTTCGATCGGCCTTGCCGGCGTGGTGACGGCCCGCGCAACCGACTACCACCTGCTCAATGTCAGCTACGATCCGACGCGCGAGCTGTACGAGGCATATGGCGATGCGTTCGCGAGGCACTGGGCGAGCCTCCATCCCGGAGACAGTGTGACGACCGATGTATCCAATGGCGGCTCGGGCGCGCAGGCGACCGCGGTCATCAACGGGCTCGGTGCCGATGTGGTGACGCTCGCGGTCAAGAGCGACGTCGATGCGATTGCCGCCAAGGGGCTGATCGATCCGGCGTGGGAGGGCAAGTTCCCGAGCAAATCGCTGCCCTATACGTCGACCATCGTGTTCCTCGTGCGGCACGGCAACCCCAAGGGCATTGCCGACTGGCCGGACCTGATCAAGGACGACGTGCAGGTGATTGCACCCAACCCCAAGACCTCGGGCGGCGCGCGCTGGGCGTATCTCGCGGCCTGGGCCTATGCGAGCAAGGCCTTCGGCGGCGACGAGGCCAAGGAGAAGGACTACATCAAGGCGCTCTACCAGCACGTGCCGGTGCTCGACAGCGGGGCGCGCGGCTCGACCGTGACGTTCACGCAAAAGCAGATCGGCGATGTGGAACTCGCGTGGGAGAACGACGCTGTTCTCGCGCAGCAGCAGTTCGGCGCCGACCAGTACGACATCGTCTATCCGCCGCAGTCGATCCTGGCGGAGCCGCCGGTGGCGCTGGTCGACAAGAACGCCGATGCACACGGCACGCGCGAAGTGGCGACCGAATATCTCAACTATCTCTATTCGCCCGAGGGCCAGACCATCGCGGCGCAGAACCACTATCGTCCGATCGACCCCGATGCGGTGACCGACAAGTCGCTGCTGGCCGCCTTCCCAAAGGTGGCGCTGGTGACTATTGATGATCCGATCTTCGGCGGCTGGGCCAAGGCGCAGCCTTACCACTTCGGCGATGGCGGCATCTTTGACCAGATCTACAAGCCTGGTCAGTAACACGATGGTGCCGATCTCCCCGGCACGACCAGCCTGGCGGTTTGTAAAGCCCAGCGTGATCCCGGGTTTCGGGATCACGCTGGGTCTTGCCGTGACCTACCTGACGCTGATCGTCCTGATCCCGCTGGCGGCGCTCGCCATCCGCTCGATGGCGCTCGGGCCGGCCGAGTTCTGGCGGCTCGCGACGGACGCACGCACGGTGGATGCGCTGTGGACGAGCTTCGGCTCGTCGCTGATCGCGGCGCTGGTCAATGTCGTGTTCGGCGTGATCGTCGCGTGGGTGCTGGTGCGCTACAGTTTTCGCGGACGGCGGCTGCTCGACGCCATCGTCGACCTGCCGTTCGCGCTGCCGACCGCGGTGGCGGGCATTGCGCTGTCGACGCTCTATGGGCCCAAGGGCTGGCTGGGCGAGCCGCTGGGGCTCATAGGCATCAAGGTCGCCTATGCGCCGGCGGGCATCGTCGTGGCGCTGATTTTCATCGGGCTGCCGTTCGTGGTGCGGACGGTGCAGCCGGTGCTGGAAGAGCTGGAGCAGGAGCTCGAGGAGGCGGCGGCGACGCTGGGCGCCAACCGGCTGCAGACGATCACCCGCGTGCTGCTGCCGCGGCTGGCGCCGGCGATCCTCACCGGGTTCGCGCTCGCCTTCGCGCGGGCGGTGGGCGAATATGGATCGGTGATCTTCATTGCGTCGAACATTCCCTACAAGTCGGAGATCGCGCCGCTGCTGATCGTCATCCGGCTGCAGGAGTTCAACGAGCCGGCCGCCGCCGCCATCGGCATGGTGATGCTGGTGATCTCGTTCGTCATGCTGCTGATCATCAACCTGATCCAGGCCTGGGCAAGGAAACGCTATGGCGATGTATGAGGCAGACGTCGCAGTCTACGACAGCCGGCGGCCGGACGAGGCGCCGGATGCGCATTCGCGCCCGACGAGCGAGCCGGCATGGGTCAAGTGGACGCTGATCGGCATCGCGGTGGTGTTCCTCGCGGCGCTCTTGGTGCTGCCGCTGGTGACGGTGCTGGTGCAGGCGTTCTCGAAGGGCATCGGCGTGTTCTGGGGCGCGTTCACCGAGCCGGCGGGGGCGGCGGCGATCCGGCTGACGCTGCTGGTGGCGGCGATCGCGGTGCCGCTCAACCTGGTGTTCGGGGTGTGCGCGGCGTGGGCCATCGCGAAATACCAGTTCTGGGGCAAGTCGTTCCTCACGACCCTGATCGACATTCCATTTTCGGTGTCGCCGGTGGTGTCGGGGATGGTCTATGTGCTGCTGTTCGGGGCCAACAGCGTGCTCTATCCATGGCTGCAGGCGTGGCATCTGCAGATCGTGTTCGCGGTGCCGGGTATCGTGCTCGCGACGATCTTCGTGACGTTCCCGTTCGTTGCACGCGAGCTGATTCCCTTGATGCAGGACCAGGGGTCGCAGGACGAGGAGGCGGCGCTGTCGCTGGGGGCGACCGGCTGGCAGACGTTCTGGCGGGTGACGCTGCCCAACATCAAATGGGGCCTGCTCTATGGGGTGCTGCTCTGCAATGCGCGGGCCATGGGCGAGTTCGGCGCGGTGTCGGTGATCTCGGGCCACATCCGCGGCAAGACCAATACGATGCCGCTCCATATCGAGCTGTTGTTCGACAGCTACAATTTCGCCGGCGCCTTCGCCATGGCGTCGCTGCTCGCCATGCTGGCGCTGGTGACGCTGATCCTCAAGACGATCCTCGAGTTCCGCTATGGCGACGAACTCGCGGGCACGCGCAGACATTAACGGAGGGCCGGGCATGAATATTCGCATCGACCATGTGCTCAAGGAATTTTCGCGCTATCCAGCGCTCGACGATGTGTCGCTGGACATCAAGTCGGGCGAGCTGATCGCTCTGCTCGGGCCGTCGGGGTCGGGTAAAACGACGCTCTTGCGGCTGATCGCGGGGCTGGAGCGGCCGACGGCGGGGCGCATCTTTTTCGGCGACGAAGATGCGTCGGGCAAATCGGTGCAGGAGCGCAATGTCGGCTTCGTGTTCCAGGCCTATGCGCTGTTCCGCAACATGACGGTGCTCGAAAACGTGTCGTTCGGGCTGAAGGTCAGGCCGCGCGCGACGCGGCCGGCGGGCAGCGAAATCCGCAAGCGCGCCATGGAGCTGCTGGAGCTGGTGCAGCTCGGCGGGTTCGAGAAGCGCTATCCGCAGCAGCTTTCGGGCGGGCAGCGGCAGCGCGTGGCGCTGGCGCGGGCGCTGGCCATCGAGCCGCGCATGCTGCTGCTCGACGAGCCGTTCGGCGCGCTCGACGCGCAGGTGCGCAAGGAGCTGCGCAAATGGCTGCGCGAGCTGCACGAAAAGACCGGGCATACGACGGTGTTCGTGACGCACGACCAGGAGGAGGCGCTGGAGCTCGCCGACCGGCTGGTGGTGATGAGCCGCGGCAAGATCGAGCAGGTGGGATCGCCCGACACGATCTACGATGCGCCGCTCAACCCCTTCGTGTTCGGGTTCATCGGCGAGTCGAGCTCGCTGCCGGTCGAGGTCGAGGCCAATGAGCTTTGGGTCGGCGGGCGGGCCATCGGGCTCGGCGCGGCGGATGCACCCAAGGGGCACGCGCAATTGTACTTCCGGCCGCACGATGTCGAGCTGGTAACCGAGGGCACGGCGCTGGCGGGGGTGGTGGTGGCGTCGCGGCGCGTCGGTGGGACGCGGCGGGTGGAGCTCGAGATCGGCGGCAATGCGGAGCGGGTCGAGATCGACCTGCCGTTCGACCATCCGGCGGGCGAAAAGAGCAGAATAGCGTTCAAGCCGAAGCGGTGGCGGTTGTATTCGGGAGCGTGAGGCTGGGCGGGACACGGCCCCTCACCCGCCCTGCCTTGCAGGGCACCTCTCCCCGAGGAAAGAGGTGCCTCAAGCACAATCTGGCAGTCGGGAGCCCTCTCCCCTCAGGGGAGAGGGTAGGGTGAGGGGTGAAGCCTCTCCGCGTCCACTCGGTTGGCGCAACGCGCGGCTGCATCCGAGTGGCTCCGAATCTCTGAACCCCTCATCCGGGCTTCGCCCACCTTCTCCCCTCAGGGGAGAAGGTCCCGACTGCGTCGCCGGTGGATAGGCTGTGGTTTGCGCTCGGCCCCTCACCCTGGCGCTGACGCGCCGTCCCTCTCTCCGGAGAGGCGGGGGACGATGGAACCGAGGTCTCAGTTTGGAGCCCTCTCCCCTCAGGGGAGAGGGTAGGGTGAGGGGTGAGATATCTCAGCGCTCACTCCACTCGCCGCAATGCGCCGCGGCTCCAGAGTGGCTCCGAATCCCTGAACCCCTCATCCGGCCTTCGGCCACCTTCAAGCCATTCGACCATAGGTCTCATGGCCTTCTCACCTAAAATCGCTCCACTGGAGCGATTTTGCCTCCGGCCGGCTCGAAGCCCCTCAGGG
>Ga0153956_1000550_pt1 | contig 40782 bp, 44 predicted proteins | sample TSFL040MetaG_FD_104704 | JGI IMG/M metagenome (GOLD analysis project Ga0153956, IMG submission 104704) | Attine ant fungus gardens microbial communities from Florida, USA - TSFL040 MetaG | ecosystem: Host-associated > Fungi > Mycelium > Unclassified | place: USA: Florida, Wekiwa Springs... | reverse complement strand
CGGCCCGTGCTGCGGCCCGTGCTGCGGCCCTTGCGGCCGATGCGGCCCGTGCTACCGATGCGGCCCGTGCTGCGGCCCTTGCGGCCGATGCGGCCCGTGCTACCGATGCGGCCCGTGCTGCGGCCCGTGCTGCGGCCCTTGCGGCCCTTGCGGCCGATGCGGCCCGTGCTGCGGCCCTTGCGGCCGATGCGGCCCGTGCGGCCCGTGCTGCGGCCCTTGCGGCCGATGCGGCCCGTGCGGCCCGAAAAGCACAATTCGACAAGCTGCTGGAGATTGTGAGCTTGGAGATAACGCAGGCGCGCACGGAATAACTCCGTCCCACCCGCCCATCGAGCATAAAAGTTAATAGGTCGCTTCGCTTTTAGCGGTCAATTCCTACCACCTTTCAATCGTTAACAACCTGTGGAAATCAATGTCTGATACACCGTCCCGCTTCCGCCCCGTGCATCGCCAACTGACCGATGACGAAAAGCAACTGATCGACCAGATCAAGGCCAAGGCCGCCGAACTGGAGAGCCTTTTCAAGGTCATACCCGCTGGCCGCTACACCAGCCTGGCCATGACCGGCCTGGAGGAAAGCGTCATGTGGGCAGTTAAGGCCCTCACTTCCTGAGTGTTCAATGTGACCGTCTGGCAGAAGGCCGGGCGTTCTCCTGAGCACTCAGGAAAGGAAAGCCAACCCCATGACCCGCCACCTGCCTCGCCGGCATACGCCCCTCTTTGAGCGCCTCTGGACCCTACACAATCCGCGTCACGGCGCACAGTTCACGCCCGCACGCTGGATCAAGGATAGTTTCGGCGGTGTCATGGCATTTACGAATGTCGATCACATCCGCCAATACACGGTCCACCACGTCAATCGCAACGACTGGAAGACGTGCGCAGACAGAGCGGCGACGGAAGCCGCCTTTAAACCCGGCAGCATCGTGTACGGCTATTATTCGGACCCCAATGAAGTCCTGGCTATCCTGTCTGACGGCACTTGGGATTTCCGCTGGCGTTACGAACCGTACATCCGCCCGCAATTGCCCAGGCGGCGCGATCTGCGCTCACGTCCCAAATTTGTTAAAGGCCGCCTATCCGACGTTGATTTGGAGATACCGTTTTGACCCGTGTACACGCCCCCGCAAAGAAGCCCGGCAGCAATGCGCCGCTGGGCTTCCATGTATGCCAGTGGTGCGGCGAGGAGTTTGCCAAGCGAGGCGGCTCCCAGCTCTTTTGCAGTGATCCGCACAAGACGGCCTTCAATAATCTGCGTAAGGAACGCGGCGCGATGCTCTATGACCTGTTCATGGCGCTGCGTTACGAACGCGAGCTGGCGGCTGGGCTGAAAGTCTGGTCCCTCATCTGCACCATGCTGGCCCACTTCCGCGAGGAAGACCGCCAGAAGCGCGCGGCACGCAAATCATGGATGCGCCCGCAAGGCGTGGTCGAGCGTCGCCCCTACCTGTTCAACCAGTTTCGCCAACCGAAGGCAAAAAAGAAGGATTGATCCGTGGACGCGCCATCAATGTTCACATGGAAAGGCATCGATAGCCATCATTGTTACCGCAAGCCCCATCGGGATCGCTTCGGTCGGGGGCACGTCATCATGCGCAGGATGATCCTTTGCACTGCGCCTCAACATCACAAGCAATTGCCGGCCTGTCAGAGCGATCCCCTTTGGCGGGCAAAAGAGCGGCTTAAACCCGTAGCTTTCATTTACGAACGACGCCCACGAAGCCCCATCATAAGAAGCTTCCACAATCACAAGAGCCGCCGCCATTCGGTCTTTATCGCCACTGTCGTAGGCGTCGAGAATGTCGCCAGCGGTTGGCTCAGTTTGGACCTGCGGCGTAGCCATTTTATGTTCCGTAGCGAGCGCCGGTGCACCCCACATTAACAGTGCCATTAAGAAAATCGATCTCATATTATACCCGCTAAACGAGAAGTAGGACTCTTGACATACAACCGAAATCGGCGCAACCCTGCCGTTACGGACTTGAAAATCCGACAATCGCGGCTGCGGGTGACGATACCAACCCTGTTTCCTATGAGCCGGATGGCGTTAGCTATAAGGGGCGTAAGCCTCCGAAGGCGCGCGCACGTTCGATTGTCGTGTTTTCAACATCCGGCTCACCAAGCCTCCCTTGAAAAGGAAACAGTCATGACCACCGAACTGAAGCCCGCCTATCTTGCCAATGAATGTTCACGCGATAGCCTGGCTGTCGCTACTGACCTGCGACACCTCGCCACCACCTGCCACAGCCCCGTCAAGGAACACCTGCTTGTCTTGGCGGCGGCCGCTGAAATGACGGCCGCCAAGGCGGAGATCATCCGTGAAAACGCCGCGTAACCTGTACAAAAAGGAATGAGACAATGGCTAAACCCTACATACCCCGTGGCCTGACCCAGCACCACAGCAACAGCTCATGGCGCTACACCCCCACCGCCGCGCGCCGAGCGCAAGGCTGGGTGTCCGTCACCTTCAAGAATGCCGACGGCACACTGATGACCTTCGGCCAAAGCGTCGATGCCGCCAATGCCATCAATGCCCTGATCGATGACTATGACGCGGGCCTTTCAATAGCCGGTCGCCCCTGGGCGCACCTCAACCCCAGGGCCGCCGCCGGAGAAGCCCGCGCCCAGGCCGAGGCGAAAGACAGCATCGGCTTTCTGATCGACGCCTATATGGGCGCCCGCGATCCACTTACCCGCCAGTGGTCAGGCGGCAGCGACAAGTTCAAAACCCTATCCGAGAGCAGCCAGATTGACGCGCGCGGCCGCCTGGGCCGCCTGGTCGAAACCCTGTCCGGCTACAAGGACGGCGCGCCCAGCCCCAGGGAACTGCCGGCAGAGGCCTATGACAAGGCCAAGGCCCGCTACGACGCCGCCATCCTGGCGCTGCGCCAGACGCCCATTACGGGCCTTGTGCCGCCCCTGCCCAAAAAAGGTGAGGCGCGGATCAAGGGGCCGCTGGAGGTCGCCTACGGCAGTCTCGCCGCCACGGTCAATGAGCGCACCGGCAAGCCCATGGTCACCAATGCCGCCGCCATCATGCGCTACACCTCAATGTGGCTGTCCTGGGTAAAGAAGGAACACGGCTGGATTGAGCGCAACCCGGTCGCGGATATCGACGTGGCCATACCGGAAGGCCGCATTGTCGTCTGGTCGCAGGAAGAGATCGACCGCGTTATCAAGGCCGCCCATGACATGGGTTGGCATTCGGTCGCCTTCGCCGTTGAGCTGGCGCTGGAATTGAGCTGGTCTCAGACCGATATCCTCAAGGCCAGATGGTGCGATATCGATGAAGACCTGATCATCGGCACGCGCAGCAAGACCCGCGTCAAGACAGAGACCGGCTTCACGAAAGCCGGAATAGATCTGTTGAACCGCATCCGCGCCCACTACGCCAAGGGCGACGGCAAGAATATCCATGCCCTGCCGACCCAGCACATCATCCGCGTGGATCGCCGCTACGGCAATGAGCGCGTCGGGTCTGTCGGCCAGGCGTGGAACAAGGGTTACTTCCGCCATATCTTCATGGAGGTCCGCGACGAAGCGTTCAAGGATCACCCGGAAGACCGCAAGACATTTCAGGATTTCCGCGATACCGCCATCACCCGCATGTACAAGGCGGGCATGTCCTATTCGGAGATCGCCACGCGCACGCAGCACAGCCTCACCCACATCCAGGCCGTCATCGAAAAGCACTACGGCAAGCTGGATCGAGAGATTGCCCGCAGCGCCGCCCGCAAGATGGATGCGTACTACGCCACCAAGGGCATTTTTTCAGCCTGACTTGTGTGAGCGTGTAACGAAATCAAACTAAATAAGCCTGCAAAAAACTAAAAACCGGCAGGCAAATAAAAAACTAACCAACTGATTTACAAAAGAATACTTCTGTTAGATGTTCGGATTGCAAATCCGTGAAGCCCGGTTCGACTCCGGGTCAGGCCTCCACAATCTCCTGCGATCTTTTCCTTTTGAAGCATGCGCGCTATAGATCGCGCATGACCGATCAGGCCGCCCGCTTTCAAAACCTCGCCACCCGGCTATTGCGCCAGGCCCGCCTTCTCGACGAAGGCTCGAAACTGACCAGCGCGCAGTATTCGGCGCTCAGCACGCTTTACAGCCATCCCGGCCTGCCGCTGACCGAGTTGGCGCAGATGGAACATGTCAGCCATCCAACCATGAGCCGCATCATGTCCGGCCTGATCAAACAAGGCCTGGTCGCCCGCACGCCCGACACGAAAGACCGCCGCACCCTTCGCCTCGCCCTGACCGAAGACGGACGCGCCGCTTATGAGCGCGTTTACGCCCGCCGCCTCGCCCTGATCGAGGCCCTGATCGGGCAACTGAAGCCGGAGACGATCGCCGATCTCCTGAATGCCCTGGAAAAGCTGCCGCACCTGAAAACCTCTTGACGATCAAATATGCGTAGCTATGCTACACATCTAGTCGAGGGAGGACGTTTATGAAGAAGCAAGCAATGTTCGCCGGCGCCGCAGCGGTAATCGCCATCGCCCTGTATGGCCTCAACGCCTCCTGGCTGGCGCCGGTCCCAACCAGAAAGCCGCGCCTGTTGTCGCATCGCGGCGTTTATCAGCACTATGACCGCACCAACCTGACGACACAGACCTGCACGGCGACACGCATTTTCAAGCCGACGCACGATCTGCTGGAAAACACCCTGCCCTCCATGCAGATGGCGCGAGCTTACGGCGCCGACGCCATCGAACTGGATGTCCACCCGACACGCGATGGCGATTTCGCCGTCTTTCACGACTGGACGCTCGATTGCCGCACCGACGGCCTTGGCAATACCCGCAGCCATACGATGGCGGAGTTGAAAGCGCTCGACGTCGGCTACGGCTATACCTACGACGGTGGCAAGACCTTCCCGTTCCGTGGCCGTTTCAAGGGCCAGATGCCGTCACTGAAAGAGGCGATTGACGCCTTCCCCGACACGCATTTCCTGATCAATGTCAAAAGCAATAATCCGCATGAGGCCGAATGGCTGGATCTCTGGTTGAAACGGCATCCGGAAATCGATACGTCAAGGCTGGCCGTTTATGGCGGCGACCGGCCGATGGCGCGGCTGGCGCAGTTGCGCCCCGGCCTGCAGCCGGCCGGAAAGACCATCATGAAAGACTGTGCGTTTCCCTATGTCGCCCTGGGCTGGAGCGGTTACATGCCGAAGGCCTGCCGCAACATCACGTTGTTCCTGCCGGAGAACTATACCTGGCTGGCCTGGGGTTATCCCAATCGTCTGCAAGACCGCTTCGCCAAGGCCGGCAGCTACATCTATCTGGTCGGCCCACGACATAAGGGCGTGAACGATTCCCTGGGAATTATGACCCAGGCAGATGTCCGGCACATTCCGCCTCACTGGGGCATGGGTATTATGACCGACGCCATTGAAACCGTCGGCCCGGCGCTCAAGGCAAGAACAGCAGCGGCTCGGACACCCGAGGTCATCCGCTAACTCAATGTCAAATCAGGCCGCGCGCATATTGGCGAGGAATTTCGCCAGTTCCATCTTCAACTGGTCCGAGGCGCGGCTGACCGACTTGGCCTCCTCGAAGACCACGCTGGCCACCTGTCCGGTTTCATTGGCCACGTCACGCACGGCGTCAATATCGTTGCCGACGCTTTGCGAGCCTTCCGCCAGTGACTCAACCGTTTCGGCGATCTGACTGGTGGCCATCTGCTGGGCGGCCACCGAACGGGCGATATCGTCGGCGCCCGAGCGCAATTCGGCGATCGTGCCAACGATTCCGGCGATTGCGCCGGTCGCCTCCATAGCGTCGTTCTGGATCTGCTGGACCTTGGCGGTGATCTCGCGCGTCGCCTTTTCCGTCTGTTGCGACAGGGTTTTGACCTCGGCGGCCACCACCGCGAAGCCCGCGCCATGTTCGCCCGCGCGCGCCGCCTCGATGGTGGCGTTGAGCGCCAGGAGGTTCGTCTGCTGCGCAATGGAGGTGATCATGTCCACCACCGCGCTGATTTCGTCGGCGCTGCGGCCAAGGCGTCCCATCAGGGCCGAGGTCGATTCGGCTTCCGCTGAAGCACGCGCCGACACCTGAGTCGATAATTGCGTCGAACCGGCAATTTCATTGGCGGTCTGCGACAGTTCCATCACCGTGCCGGCTACCTTTTGCGCATTGTCGGACGTGCTGGTAGCGACCGAGGCCACCTTGCCCGCGCTTTCGGACGCCGCGAAGGCCGACTGGCTCATGGTGTCCGACGAGGCAATCATGGCCTTGGAGGATTGTGTCAGCCCTTCAAGCAGGGCCGAAACCTGGCTTTCCAAACGATTGCCCAGCTCATGCAAGGTCGCCTTGCGTTCGGCGGCGATGGCTTCGGCGTGAAGGGCGGCCTCGGCCTCCAGCTCCACAAGCTTCTGGCCATTGGCGCGCAACACATCCAGCGCAACCGCCAGGCGGCCGATTTCATCGGAGCGGTTCACGCCTTCCGCCGGAGTATCGAATTCGCGGCGCGCCAGACAATCCGTATAACGGCTCAGACGATCGAGCACCGAGAAAACTTCACGGTCGAAATAGACGGCCGCCACCAGTCCCGCCAGACCGGTAAATACCGACGCCGCCACGATCAGCCCGGAGAAAGCTTTTTCAAGCGCCTGCGCCTGAGCAATATAATCACCCGTCCCGCCATCCTGCGCCCTGGCCAGCAGATCACCGACCGAAGCCGTATGACCGAGCGCCACAAAGGTCGCCACGCCGAGGCCGGCGAAAAACAGCGCCAGAAGCGCACGGATACGAACCTTGATCGGGGGCAGACGCACGGATGATTCCTCATTTATATCAGGCGCCGAATTTCTTCCGCCCATGGTTAAATTGTGATGAACACTGCCTGCGCACGCCGGCATAATTGGACCACGCATTATTTTTCGCCTGTCAGGCACATTTACCCCTCGTTAACCAGACTCCTTACATAACAGCGTTGTCTTTGCTTATCTGAAGACACCCACCATCACCAAACTCCCAAAGCCCGAAAGTTCTTTTCGGGCTTTTTTTCGTCTGTACTTCAGGCTTTCCCGCGAAAAAACAGATAGCTGTGAAAAACTTGCTTCTTTAGGCTTGCCATCCGCCGTGATCCGTTGCTATAGGGGCCGCCTTGCCAAGCTTGTCGTTCCCCGATAGCTCAGTTGGTAGAGCATTCGACTGTTAATCGAATTGTCACAGGTTCGAGCCCTGTTCGGGGAGCCAGCTTGGCAAGTATCCACCTCATGTCGTTGAGATAACTCCGGCTTCAGGTCTTCCCCTCTTCTCCGTCATGCTCTCGACGCTCGTGTCGTTTTCGTTTACGCCTATGTCAAAACAGGGAGCGGAAACAATGGACCAGCCTAAGACCAGCGATATGGTGACGCGCGTCGGCGCAATCGACCTGCTGCGCGCACTGACCATGGTGCTGATGATCTTCGTCAATGATCTGTGGTCGCTGAAAGATATTCCCGCCTGGCTCGAACACGTCGAATCCGGCGTTGACGGCATGGGGCTGGCGGATGCGGTTTTTCCGGCCTTCCTGTTTATCGTCGGCATGTCCCTGCCCTTCGCCATCGACAACCGCCGCGCCAAAGGCGACAGCAGTCTTCAACTGGCGGGACATATCGTCAGCCGGTCGATTGCCCTGCTGGTCATGGGCGTATTCCTGGTCAACGGCGAAACCATCAACGCCAGCGCCACCGGCATGGTGGCCATTGCCTGGGACGCCATATGCTGCGCCGCCTTTATACTGATCTGGAATGCCTATCCGAAAACCATGCCATCATGGAGGCAAAAAAGCCTGAAAACGCTGGGCATCGCCATCCTGCTGGTGCTGGCGTTTGTTTACCGGGGCGGCGCTGACGATCAACTCGTCCGGTTCGCGCCACAATGGTGGGGCATCCTCGGCCTGATCGGCTGGGCCTATCTCGTTTCCGCTTTCGTGACCCTGTTCGCGCGCAGCCGACTCTTCGTTCTGGCCGTCGCCTGGGCTGCGTTCAGCCTGTTGAGTATGATCTACGCCGCCGGTCTGGTCCCCGGCATCCTGCATGTCATCCCCGAACCGGTCATCGGCGGCACCCTGACCGCGCTCACCCTCGGCGGAGTCGTGACTGGCCGGCTGTTTCAAATCCTGAAAGGTAAAGACGATAAATGGCGCATGACAGCGCTTTTCGTTCTGATCGCGGCTATCCTGATCGGCCTGTCGCTATGCACCCGCCCATTCTGGGGCTTGTCCAAACTCGACGCCACGCCTGCCTGGTTGTTCCTGTGCAGCGCCTTTACGCTTATCGCTTTCACGGCGCTGTACTGGCTGAACGATATCGCCGGTCAGGGCCATTGGTTCCGGCCGGTTAAGCCCGCGGGAACCGATACCCTTCTATGCTACCTGATGCCGTATTTTCTTTATGCGCTCATCAGCTTGGCACATCTGGAATGGCCAGAACCGCTGCTGACCGGCGGGGTAGGCCTGATCAAGTCTCTGCTGTTTGCCCTGATTTGCGTGTGGATCGCCGGCGGCCTGCGCCGGATCGGCATACGGCTGAAGTTATAAGCCTGCGTATCTCGTAGGAACAGCCTGTTCGTCCTTCAGTGTTTCCATAGATATATAGGCCGAGACGTCGAACAGGTCGATCCGGCTGACCAGACGTTTATATATGGCGTCATAATGGGCAATATCGGTGACCACGATCTTGATGATGTAATCGAGATTACCCGCCAACCGGTGGACCTCGATGATTTCCAGTATATCGGCCACGCCTGAGCGAAAGCGTTCCAGCCAGTCCGCCGTATGGTGCGCCGTCTTGATCATAACGAAAACGGTTGTCCCGATATTCATGCGGACACGATCGAGCACCACGACATGGCGGGCGATATAGCCCTCTTCCCTGAGGCGGGTAATCCGCCGTGAACAGGCGGAAGGCGACAGATTCACCCGGGCGGCCAGATCACTGAGCGGAATGTCGGCGTCACGCTGCAACAGGTCGAGCAGTTTGCGGTCACGATTATCAAGCATCCCTTATATTGCATTATATACGTAAAATACGCAATATTTTTGCATGAACTACCCATAACAATCATATAAACGCGCGCCATTTTCTCTTTATTCGCCATAACATGAATGTCTGAACTAGGAGTTCGAGATGCGCAAGATCGGTTTGCTTGGCGGGATGAGTTGGGAAAGCACCGCCACCTATTACAAGCTTATAAATGAGGGTGTCCGCGAGGCCATGGGCGGATTGGCTTCGGCCGACATCCTGCTGCGTTCGCTGGATTTTCAAGCCGTGGTCGCCTTACAGAAGGCCGACCGCTGGGATCAGGCCGCGCGCCTGCTCGGTGACGCCGCCCAAGGGCTGGAGGCCGCCGGCGCCGAGTGCATCCTGATCTGCACCAACACCATGCACCTGGTCGCCGAACAGGTGGCCGCCTGTTGCGACATTCCACTGATCCACATCATCGGCGAAACCGCCCGGACGCTGAACGCCGCCGGGCATCGCCGCCCGCTGCTGCTGGCGACCCGATACACGATGGAACACGGCTTCTATACCGAACACATGAAGCGCTACGGGCTTGATGCCGTCATTCCCGAAGCCGACGACCGGCTGATCTGCCACAACGCCATCTTCGACGAACTGTGCCAGGGCGTTGTCAGCGAACGCGCCCGCCAGGCACTGATCGACATGACCCGTCGCGGGGCGATACAGGGCGCGGACAGCGTTATACTGGGCTGCACCGAACTGGGCCTGAGCGTCAATGCGGCTTGCCTGCCCCTGCCCTGTTTCGACTCGACGCATATTCACGCCCAGGCGGCGGTCGATTTCGCCCTGAGCGGCAAGACCGTGCCGGCGGAGCTTCATTTCGCCATGGACGGCGCCTATATCTGAACCTTGCCGCTGGCTTTTCCGGCGTGCTATAAGCCGGACCTGCGTTTTTAAGGTATCGCCATGCTTCGTTATGAGTCCATCGCCGCCACGCCGGCCTCCGATTACCCGTTCCGCAACCTGATCGGCGCCGATATCCTGCCGATGGAACTGGAAGACGAGATAGCGAAGGATTTTCCGCAGATCGACAAGACCGGTTTCATGCGTCCGGAGGATTTTCCAATGGGACCGTCTTTCAAGGCGCTGCTGGCAGAGGTGCGCGGCGAAAAATTCGCGCAGGCGATCGGTGACAAGCTGGGCGTCAGTCTCGTCGGCAAACCGTCATGGGTGACGGTGCGCAAATGGTCGGCGCTGAAGGATGGCCGCCCGCACACCGATGGTGCCGACAAGCTGGCCTCGGCCCTTATCTATCTCAACCCCGAAGGTAGCAGCGGCGGTAATCTGCGTTTCCTCGAAGGACCTGATCAGGCCGGCCCAGGCACGGATGAAGTCAATCCCGGCTATGGCCATTTCATCGCCTTTCCACGTCTGGATAATAGCTGGCATGGCCATACGCCTTTCGAGGGCGAACGCCGTGTGGTCCAGATCGCCTGGCTGGTCAGCGAAGACGCCGTAGCCCGCAAAGCCAAGCGTCATGGCATTACCGAATTCCTCAAGAAGCTGTTCTCGAAGACCAGACAAGACGAGATGATGTAAAAGCGAATTTCCGAAGGCGTCAGCCTGAGGCAAGGCGATTGCCAGCCGCGCACGTCTGCGCCTTTCTTCAAAGGAAATGCAGACAACCTTGGTATTTTGAAGGTTTGCTTTAAAACACCAAGGTTGTCTGCATGCCACCGCCGGGCAAAATCCAGTCAACCCGCCAGCCGTCCTCGAACCGCGTAATCCGGTCGCTCTCTGTCTTGCTCAGGGAATCGTTGAAATTGCGGATCGTTTCCTTGCCTCCCGCCATGACCGACAAGGTATTGGCGGTTTCCTCTCTGAGCGGCGGTTCGATCTGGGTGGTCGCCGTATAATATCCCCGGTCGTCGCTTGTCGTTCGCGCCCGTATCTCACCGTTCAGAATCACCTCTATCGCTGTTGTCGGGGCCACACGGCCGGCAATGGCCAGCGCGCCGGCGCGGTCGTAATCGATCACCGCGACCACCGCGAAATCATTGAATAATGTCACGCTGGGCGCACCAGGCCGCATCAGAACGGCCTTGCCGGGCGCGCCGGCTGGAATGAACAGGCGGCCATCGGCGTGCATGGACCGGCCGCCGTCCTCCGTTGACAGATCGAAAAGCCCGCCTTCGGGAGAGGATGGCAATTCGGCGCGGAAGTGGCCCTTGGAATCGGAGGTAACCCCGACCGCACGCTGCCCTGAATAGCTGAAACGCACCCGCGCATTAGGGATGGTCTGTCCCGTCACCACAAATATGTTGGACCCTACCTGATCCACACCGGTAATTTCCGGCGCACGCCAATAACCGGCCGCCTCCATGGCGCCGGTCGTTTCCGTCGTCTTCGGCTTTTCACCGCACGCCACCAGACAGGCGAGCGCGAACAGGCCCAGCACGAGGCATATATTCCTTACGGTAATCACGGTCGGCGTCATAAGGCCTGATCTGTATCCGTTTTCAGCGGTTGCGAATAGAGGCTTAGACACATTGCCATTCAGATTTATAAGGATGACAATGCGACTCGCCTGTTACCTGAGAGATTGAAACCGCCCATGCCCTTCGCCAAGCATAATATCCGTTCCGTCTGCGTCTATTGCGGCTCGGCCTTCGGCAAGGACATCGCCTACAGGCAGGCGGCGCGTGATCTGGGTCAGGTTCTGGCCGGGGCCGGCCTGAGGCTGGTCTATGGCGGCGGCGGGGTCGGCCTGATGGGCGAAACCGCCCGCGCCGTTCATGAGGCCGGCGGCCAGGTTCTGGGTATCATGCCGAAATTCCTGCAAAACCGCGAAATCATCCTCGATAACATCGACACCCGCATTGTCGACAACATGCACGAGCGCAAGATGATGATGTTCGAGGAATCGGACGCCTTCGTCGTGGTTCCGGGCGGGATCGGCACGCTGGAAGAGGCGATCGAGCTGATGTCATGGCGGCGTCTCGACCTGCATAAAAAGCCGGTCATCTTCCTGAATATCAACAACTACTGGGAGCCATTTTTCCGGCTGATAGAACATACCATGGCGGAGCAATTCACGCCGGATGCCTTCCTCGGCACCTTCACCAGCGTTGATACGGTCGAGGACATCCTGCCGGCTATTGCCCGTATCAGCACACAGGACATGGATATCGACACCCGTAAGGTGATTTAACCCTGTAGACGCCGGGCGATCTTGTCACGGCCGATAAGGAAACTCAGCGCCCCCATGTCGGGGCCATGATCCATGCCGGTTAAAGCCTGACGCAGCGGCATGAACAAAGCCTTGCCCTTGGCGCCGGTGGCTTCCTTGATCGCGCCTGACCACGCCGACCAGCTATCGCGGCCATAGTCTGCCGGCAGCAGTTCCAGCGCCTTGGCGGCAAAGGCCGGATCTTCGATCTTCGGCGTGATATCTCCACCGATGATCTGCGCCCATTCGGTCACTTCGGCGAACTTGTGCAGGTTCATTTTCACCGTATCCCAGAAAAGGTCTCCGAGATCGGCATTGAGCGCCGCCAGACGCGGCCTGGCCTCGTCATAGGACATGGCCTGCAGGACCTGCGCATTCAGGCGCATCAGGTCATCGAAATCGTAACGCGCCGGCGCGCGGCCCATCTTAGCAAAATCCTGTCCCTCGACCAGGGCCAGCAGCGATGACGCAGCCTCCAGGGCATCGGAAGTGCCGATCCTGGCCAGATGCGAAGTGATCGCCAGCGGTTCCAGGCCATCATCGCGCATCTGCGAAATGGACATCGAACCGAGTCGCTTGGACAGCCCTTCCCCATCGGCGCCGACCAGCAGCGGCATGTGCGCGAACACCGGCAGCGGCGAGCCGCCGAAAAAGGCCGAAAGGGCTTCAAAAATTTCAAGCTGGGTGCCGGTATTGGCGACGTGATCCTCGCCGCGGATAACATGAGTGATCTTCATGTCGATATCGTCCACCACCGACGGCAGGGTATAAAGGAAAGCGCCGTCTTCGCGGATCAGCACCGGATCGGACATCGAGGTTGTATCGACTTCGCAATGGCCGCGCACCAGGTCCTCCCAGGCGACGCGCTTTCCCTCCAGCTTAAAGCGCCAGTGCGGCTTCCGGCCTTCAGCCTCGTAGACGGCAATTTCTTCAGCCGTCAGCTTGAGCGCGGCGCGGTCATAGATCGGCGGCAGACCACGCGACAACTGCACCTTGCGGCGGCGGTCAAGCTCATCGGCGGTTTCATAACAGGGATAAAGCCGGCCATCTGCTTTCAGGGCATCGGCACACTTCCGATAGATGTCGAAACGCTTCGATTGATTGTAGCGCTCGCCCCATTCCAGACCGAGCCATTTCAGGTCGGTTTCGATCAGATCTTCATTTTCCTTTGTCGAGCGCTCCAGATCGGTATCGTCGATCCGCAGCACGAAGACGCCCTGATGCTTCTGTGCGAACAGCCAGTTGACGAGGGCGGCACGAACATTGCCGGCATGAATACGGCCGGTGGGCGAAGGCGCAAAGCGAACCTTGACGGTCATGGGAACAGTCTCATCTCAAAATCGGAGCCTTCCCATACCCCTACCCGTCCGATTTGAAAAGGCTTGATGCGAAACAGGGTAAATGCCGCTTAGCGATCATGACAGCCGCGTCAATCTTTTATGACATCAAGCGCTGGTTAAGGTCTTGCCGCTACCTCCCTCCGCCAGGGCGCAAAAGGGCGCCGGTCAAGTGTCACGTTCAGGTAAGGCGTAACTACAATGCAGAAGGCCCTGTGCATTTCGGATATCACTGATCGCGTCGATCCGGTTTCTCCGCAATGCCATAACTCCACGCTTTATGAAGCCTTCCGCGATGAGTCCGACCTGATGGTCGTTGCCGTGGCCGACCCAGCTGGACAGGTGCTGGGCCTGATCGAGCGCCATGCCTTCAATTTGACCATGGCCGCCGAATACGGCCGTGCCTTGTACGGCAACAAACCCGTTACCACCCTGATGGACCGCACACCCCTGCTTGTCGATATCGCCACGCCCCTGCGTGATTTTACCCGGACAACGCTTAGCGAACGCCCATCGGAACTGATGCGTGGCTTTATCGCTACCCATGAAGGCCGCTATACCGGGGTCGGCACCTCGTTGTCCGTGCTGAAGGCAATCAGCGCCGATCTGCATCAGTCCCTGGCCCGTCAACAGGAAATGACCAACGACCTGATTCGGCTCGGCGGCGAATCCCAGCGCCACCAGACCTTCCTCAACATGGTCATCCAGAACATTCCCGCCATGGTGCTGGTCAAGAATGCCGCGGACCAGAAGATCGTTCTGCTCAACAGCGTCGGCGAAGAGATGCTGAACGTCTCGAACGATATGGTCATCGGCAGGTCCAGCGGTGATTTTATGAGCGCCGAACGCGCCGCGCTCTACAATACCTATGACCAGATGGCCCTGCAAAGCGAGGGTGCCATCATGCTCAAGGAAGAACATGTTATCGACGCACACGGCCGCCAGCGCGTCATTCAACTTAAGAAAACCGTCCTGCGCACATCTTCCGGCGAAGCGGACTGCATTCTGACACTTGGCATCGACCTGACCGAGCAAAAGCAGGCCGAGGCCCGTATCGCCCATCTCGCGCACTATGATCCGCTGACCGGCCTTGCCAACCGTGCCTTATTCACCCGTGAAATGGACGCCGCCCTCAGCCGCGTCCAGCGCCAGGATCGCCAAGTGGCGCTGCTGTGCCTCGATCTCGATCGCTTCAAGGCGATTAACGATTCCTATGGCCACATGGCCGGCGATCAGTTGCTGACTGAAGTGGCCGAACGCCTGCGCGGCTGTGTGCGTAAAAGCGATATCATCGCCCGCATGGGCGGTGACGAATTCACCATCATCCAGGACATTGAAAGCGCTGAGGATGCCCAGCATCTCGCCGGCCGGATCATCGAGACCCTGAAGCAACCCATTATCGTCAACGACATAGCGCTGGAAGTCGGCGTCAGTATCGGCATCGCCTTGGCGCCGACAGACGGCATGGATGCCAACAACCTGCTATCGCGCGCCGATCTCGCCATGTATCGTGTCAAAGCCGAAGGTCGTAACGACTGGTGCGTCTACCGTCCGGAAATGGACGCCCAGCTACAGGGCCGCATCGAAATGGAACAGGACCTGAAGGCCGCCCTCGCCAACAATCAGTTTCAGCTCTATTACCAGCCCCTGCTTAATCTCGACACCGGTCATGTCGTCTCGTTCGAGGCGCTGCTGCGCTGGCATCATCCGTTGCGCGGCCTGGTGCCACCTTCCGAATTTATCCCGCTGGCAGAAGATTGCGGCCTGATCGGCCAGCTTGGCGAGTGGGTATTGAACGAGGCCGCGATGACAGCCATGCAGTGGCCGCAGGACTGGCGCGTCGCGGTCAATATTTCGCCGCTGCAGTTCCGTCACAAATCCCTGGTCAGTCTGGTGAAGAAGGCGCTAAAAAATTCCGGCCTGCCGGCAACAAGACTGGAACTGGAAATCACCGAAAGCGTTATTCTTGAAGACGAGGCGCACAATCTCGCCATCCTGAACACCATCCGCGCCCTGGGCGTCCGCATCGCCATGGACGATTTCGGCACGGGTTATTCCAGCTTAAGCTATCTGCGCACTTTCCCGTTCGACAAGATCAAGATCGACCAGTCGTTTGTCCGCGACCTGCCGCATGACAAGAACGCCCTGTCGATCGTCAGGGCCATTACCGACATGGCCCTGTCCCTCGGCGTGCTGATCACAGCGGAAGGCGTCGAAACTCAGGCGCAGATAGAGGCCTTAAAAGCGCTCAATTGCGGCGAGGCCCAAGGCTACCTGATCGGCCGTCCGGCGCCGGAAATCACGGCCTATCTCATACCCGCCGTCCGGTACGGGACTTAGGCGCGCAGAATATGCGATATGACGCCAACGAATCGACGCGTCGAGAGCAGGTCAACCGGATCGCGCCGCCAGAAACACGAACAACCGTCTTTTCCGAATGAGACAATGAAAAACCCCATGACCTGGGCCATGGGGTTTTTCATTGTCTAGTCATCCCGGTGAACGCGTTCGGACCGTTCGTGACGTTCCTGCGCTTCGATGGAAAGCGTCGCCGTCGGGCGGGCTTCGAGACGCCCCAGACCGATCGGTTCGCCAGTCTCTTCGCAGAACCCGTAGGAGCCGTCATCGATGCGTGAGATGGCTTCATCGATCTTGCTGATCAGCTTGCGCTGACGGTCACGCGTCCGCAATTCGAGGGCGCGGTCGGATTCCGACGAGGCGCGATCCACCAGATCCGGATGGTTCTCCGTCTCTTTCTGCATGATGTTGACCGTTTCCTTGGCGCCCTTCAGGATTTCATCCTTCCAGTTATTCAGCTTGGCGCGGAAATAGGCCAGTTGGCGGGTATTCATGTATTCTTCGTCTTCTGTCGGACGATATTGTTCCGAAACTTGCACGGCAGACATTCGCTTTGACACCCCTGTTGATCGACGCATGGTCCCGGTGTCTTAAGGCTGGACACCGCGAACCCCAAATTGCAAAAACGATTCCAGTCGCGCCACCTTCCCCGCCGGTCATGGCAACGCGATTGCGCGGCTTATAAAGAGGTCCGCTTAAGCTGTGAAGCGATTTTACGCCGGAGCGCTGAATTATACGGCTGGAAAGCGCGAACCGGCGAATTCAGCGAACGCCTCGGCGGCATGGCGCAGGCGCTCCGGCCAGTGTTCGGCGGCGTCCGCATCGGCGCCGTCAGTGATATATTTGACAGCCGCGAACGGCATGTTTTCAGCCAGGCAAACCTTGGCCAGGGCATAGGCTTCCATATCCAGCACCTCGCACGCCATGGCCAATTCACCAGTGACGAAACTGTCGCCGCTGCCGCAGAGGCCGCTGGCCAGGTCCGCAAACAGAACCGGCGTTTCCAGCACGGGCGGTATGGTTTCATAAGGCGTTTCGCCGTGCGCGAAGCCGAGCGGCGTCACGTCCATATCGCGTTGCACGAACCGATGGCAGGCGATTAGATCGCCGGTACGGAAACAACGGCTGCCCGCTGTGCCAAGATTGACGACCCGCGCGGGTTCACGTCCCTCATATTTGCGCCGGGTGAGCTCGCGTGTCAGGGCATAGGTGGCATTGACCTTGCCAATACCGGTATAAAGCACATCGACGCCGAGCGGTTCCAGCAATCCCATGGCTTCCTGTTTCAGGGCCATGACAAACAGGGTATCGCGCATACAGATTACATCAGCCGACGCTTGGCCAGTTCGACACAGGCGCGCGTCTCGATCTCATTGAGCACCCCCTGAAGGCGGTCGTCCTCGATCTCTTCCCGTTGGAGCGCGATCATCGATTGCAAGCGGATCAAAGCCTCATCGTCGATATCACCTGACAGAACACTGACCTTGAGGTCATCGAGAGCGTCGAGAATATCGTGGGAACGCTTGATCTGGCGGCGGCGGCGGCCGGTGAGCACATCCTCTTCACCCTGCAAGGCCATCAGGGCGTCGATCCCCATCATGCCGAAAGCGGCCGAGGCCTGAGCCGTGGCAACGGATTTTCCCGCCCCCTCCTTGCCGGACAGCGAGAAACCATCGCCGGTTTTCTTAACGCCGCCGGATGACCCGCTGATCGGCGCACCGGTAACCGAATTGATCCTGAACGTCATAAACCTGACCTGTCTGCGAACCCACACACTATATCTTAAGACGCCGTGTAGTTTCTTCTCCACTTGCCGGCTTTCAAAGCACAGAGGCAAGAACCGGCTTTTGCCGGCAAACGACACGGTTATTATTGCCGCCTTAGGGTAAGCGAAGCCTTAACGCCCCGGCACAAATTTCCCGTTGACATGCGGCGCTGAAATCGACCCAGCCAAGACATTGATAATAATAATAAAAATTACCCCGATTCGTGGCACGGATTTCGCAACCGGACCGATAATTATGGTTAACGGGTAAATTCATGCTGCTCACCAAACTGAAAACCGTCTTCTGTGTCACCGCCATCGCGGGGATGATGCTATATAGCCCCGCCATGGCCGCCTCGCGTATCAAGGATATTGTCGATGTCGAAGGGGTACGGACGAACCAGCTTGTCGGTTACGGCATCGTGGTAGGGCTGAGCGGCACCGGCGATACGGTCCGAAACTCGCCCATGCTCAAGCAGAGCCTTGAATCGATGATGGAGCGCATGGGCGTCAATATACGCGACGCCAATCTCAATACCAAGAACGCCGCCGCCGTCATGGTCACCGGCGAACTGACGCCCTTCGGCGCATCAGGCTCCCGCATCGACGTCACGGTTTCGGCTATGGGTGACGCCAAGAGCCTGCTCGGCGGCACCCTGCTCGTCACCCCTCTTCTTGGCGCCGATGGCGAAGCCTATGCCGTGGCGCAGGGCACCGTCCAGACCGGTTCGGTTTCGGCGGGTGGCGCATCCGGTTCCTCGGTCACCAGGGGCGTCCCTACCGCCGGCCGCATTGCTTCGGGCGGCACGATCGAACGCGAAACCGCGTTCAACTTCAATTCCATGTCCTTTTTGCGTCTGACCCTGCACAATCCGGATTTCGCCACGGCGCGCCGCATCGCCGATGCGATCACCCGCCAGTATCCGGGGACGGCCATCGCGGAAAACCCCTCGATCGTCGCCATCAAGCCGCCCGCCGGCATGACCATGATGGACTTCATGACCCTGGTCGAGCCGATGAATGTCGATGTCGATACCCCCGCCAAGGTGGTGATCGATGAGGTCAACGGCGTCATCGTCATGGGCGAGAATGTCCGCATTTCGCGCGTTGCTATCGCCCAGGGGAATCTGACCATTCGGGTCGATGAACAGCCCGGTGTCAGTCAGCCCCTGCCATTCTCCCAGGGCCAGACCGCGGTCATTCCCTCCAGCACGGTCAGCGTCGATGAGGAAAAGGGCAAGCAACTGATTCAGCTTGGCGGCGGTTCCTCCTTATCCGATCTGGTGGCCGGCCTGAACGCCTTGGGCGTGACGCCGCGCGACATGATCGCCATCCTGCAATCGATCAAGGCCGCCGGCGCGCTACAGGCCGACATTGAAGTGATGTAAGCGGAAGGTGATATAATGGACTCAAGCGCTCTCCTCACCCTGCAAGCCGCGCAAAGCCAGGCGGCTGCCGCTCAACAAAACCAGACGACGGCCGCCCTGACCAGTCACACCGGCAAAAGCAACGCCAAGCTTGGCCTCGATTTCGAGACTATGTGCCTGACCAACCTGCTTTCTCCCATGTTCGAGGGTCTTTCGACCGATGGCCCGTTTGGCGGCGGTCATGCCGAGGAAACCATGCGCTCCTTCTATGTCGGCGCCCTGGCCGGCCAGATGGCCAAACGCGGCGGCATCGGCATCTCCGACATGATGCAGAGCCAGTTATTGAAATTGCAGGAAAAAGGAACCGTCTGATGGCTCTCGCCGCCGCCAACGCCACCGAACGCGCCCGGCAACTGACCGCCCTGACCCTTCGTCTTGGCGAACGCCTTGAGGCCGAAACCGCCAGCCTGACCGCCAGGCGCCCGCAGGATATCCTTGAAGGCATAGAGGAAACACGTAACCTGTCGAACCTCTATCGCCATGAATCGATGCGCATCAAGGCCGATCCCAGCCTGCTGGAAGGCCTCGCCGACCCGGAAAAGACAGCCCTGCGTAAAGCGACGGAATTGTTTCAAGACCGGCTGCATCAATACGAACTGGCGGTGAACGCCGCCAAGACGATCACCGAGGGCATTATCAGTGCCGTGGCCGACGATCTGAACAGCCGCCGCAAACAGACCTCGCCCTATGGCGCCAGAGGCCGCACCCTCGACACCGGTCCGCAGTCGCTGAATTTTGGAAAAAAAGCCTGAAATAGCAAAGAATTATAGAATAAATAAAATCAAAATAGCGATTAACCTCGTTTTTTAAACCGCATTTTACCGTCTTCCCATAGATTGCCAGGACAAAACTCAACGGGAGGCAGCATACGAATGCGACCAGTACGGACTGTAGGTAAGCGTCCTTTTCCACGGGAAAAGTCATTCCTGACCGCCTGTCATGGCAACGTAACCATGCTGTTCGCCTTGACAGCCCTGGTGGTGATCAGCGCCGCCGGCGGTGCGCTCGACATGAATAACGCCGCCAGGGTGCGGCAGGATATGCAGGATGCGCTGGATGTGGCTGTTCTGGCAGGCGTTCGGGCCGAGGACGCCCGGATGGCCACCGTCGCAGGCGCGGCCTTCAGCGACAATATCAACACCGCTCCCGCCGACAGCATTCGCCAATCCTATGTCACCGGCACAACGGCAATAGCCGGCGCCAAGAGTCTGACCGGCACCGCCACCTTCGATAATCCGACCTATATGCTGAAGCTGATCGGCATGAACGACATCAAGATCAGTGTCACCTCCACGGCGCTGCGCGATGCCGCCCGGACTGCCACGCCCTGTATTTACGTTCTCGACCCCAATGGCTCTCAGGCCTTGCTGGTCAACAGCGGCGCGCAGATCAGCGCGCCCGATTGCGAGATCGCCGTCAAATCCACCGGAAGGCCCGCCGGCATGTTCAATTCGGGCAGCAAGCTCGATTTCAAACGCGTATGTGTGCAGAGCGGACAGGTGACTCAGAACTCCACTACCGTGGCCAATCTGGCGCTTAATTGCAGCAGCTCGGATGATCCTTACGCCGGTCAGTTGCCCACGCCGTCCTCTGATATCTGCACCTTTTCCAACGGCAATTATAACGATGCCACGGTCAATCTGACGCCCGGCGTCTATTGCGGCTGGTTTAACTTCAACAACAGTTCAGCCAAGGTCAATTTCGCGCCCGGCGTCTATGTCATCAAGAACGGCGGCTGGAACGTCAACGGCGGCACATGGACGGGCACGGGCGTCACCTTTTATTTCGCCGACATATCGAAAATTCAGTTCAACAGCGGCATCGCCGCCACCCTGAGCGCCCCGACCAGCGGCACCTATAAGGACCTGCTGTTTTATGAAGCGGCAAACCTGTCGAAATCCGACTTCATCTTCAATGATTCCGTCGCCAACAACCTGACCGGCGTGATCTGGTTGCCCTCGCGTACCGTGACATGGAACGCCAAATCCGGCGTGGCGAGCGATTCCCTGACCCTGGTGACCTGGCGGCTAATCCTTAACAACACCACCTGGACTCTCAATCCCCTGGGCGGTTCGGATGGCAGCAAGGCCGTGGCCGGCGTCAGGCTGGTGAAATAATTATTCGTTCCCGCTTTTGGGATCGGCCGTACCGCCGCCATTGCCCATATTGCGTTGATCCTTCGCGCTGGAATAGGCGCCCGGCTGCGGTGCCTGATCGCGCTGGTCAGCGGCGGTCGGCACATGGGTGACACGGTTCCAGTAGGCGTCATTTCCAGGGGAAACCTTGTAGCGCAAGGTCTTGTCCTTCTTGGCCACGGCGGCCTGCAAACCGGCGTCAGGCTTCGGCCCCATCGCTTTCTGGCTGGCCAGGTCACTCATCTGGCAATCCGCCGGCAAGGGTTTGCCCGCCTGCTGGGTGACAACACACCAGTCATGATTCTGCAGAGCCTGCGTCACCTGGCCACGCCCGCCTTTCAGCGTGCCCGTGCCGCTCGGCAGCCCCGCCGGCGGCGACATAGCGCCCAATCTTCCGCCGCCCTCTGCCGGCGCCAGACCAGAAGGCGCCACCTTTTGCAGGGCCGGAATGTTTATATCCGGTGTTTCATGCAGATTCAGATCGCTGACCTGGCCGACCGCTTCCTGTGCTTTCGCATCGAGTTCTTCCTGCGCCTTTTTCTTGGCCTTCGCGCTCATCGATGGACTGGGCGGCGCATCGGCGACCGTGGCCGGCGCGGTGATATCGAGCGGCTTTTCCTTTGGAATGGTGACGGTGATCGGCTTGACCGGTTGCGGCTGCATGACCGGCTGGGGAAGCACGGCCGGCGGCGCCTGCTCTGCCTGGCGCGGCGCTTCATCGACCGGCTTGGGTGTTTCCGGTGGCAGCACTTCACGCGGCACGACGACCGGTTTCCATTCCGGTATCACTTCGGGCTTGGGCGGTGGTACTTCCCATATCTCGGCCGGCAGGAAAGGTTCCTCGATCATCTGGCTGTCGAGATTCCATATATCCGGGTGCGTGGCGACCAGCATCCAGAGCAGCAGGCCATGCAAGCCCAGAGCCAGGACGATCGATCCCGTCAGCCGGGACCGCTGACTTGTGCGCGCGGTCACATCCGCCAGCCATAGTTCGATACGGTCGCCGATCCGGTTGCTTATCCGCTCTATAGCTGCCTGCATATGATTTCGGCCCTCTTTCGTCACACCCTGACGACAGATTCAGGCCGTACTTTGTCCGCTTTGACCGAAGGAGTCAAAGCCTGCTGACAAAATCAGTCAGCCGGCTCGTCCAGTATCGGAATCCGACGGGATTTGATGCGCCAAATGATTTATGTTGCCAAAATGTTCTTGCGTGCTACTGGCAAATCGCGGCAAAGCCTCTATATACTCCCCTGTTCCAAATATTGAGGATTTGCGCGTATGGCGAAGCACTTCGATCAGGATTTCATTAAGGTTCGCGGCGCCAGGGAGCATAACCTCAAGGGCGTCGATGTCGATATTCCGCGCGGCGAACTGGTGGTCCTGACCGGTCTTTCGGGATCGGGAAAGTCCTCGCTCGCCTTCGATACCATCTATGCCGAGGGCCAGCGCCGCTATGTCGAATCGCTGTCCGCCTATGCCCGCCAGTTCCTCGAACTGATGTCGAAGCCCGATGTCGATCTGATCGAGGGTTTGTCGCCGGCCATTTCCATCGAACAGAAGACCACCTCAAAAAACCCGCGTTCAACCGTGGGCACCGTCACCGAAATCCATGACTATATGCGCCTGTTGTGGGCGCGCGTCGGCATTCCTTATTCGCCGGCCACCGGCCTGCCGATCGAGAGCCAGACCATTTCGCAGATGGTCGATAAAATCATAGCCCTACCGGAAGGCACGCGCCTGCTGCTGCTGGCCCCCTTCGTGCGTGGCCGCAAGGGCGAATACAAAAAGGAAATCGCCGATCTCCAGCGCCAGGGCTTCCAGAGGCTCAAGATCAACGGTGAGTATTATCCTATTGAAGATGCACCGAAACTTGACAAGAAATTCAAGCATGACATCGACGTGGTGATCGATCGCGTCGTCGTCAAATCCGGCATCATGGCACGCCTCGCCGATTCGCTGGAAACCGCCTTGCGGCTGGCGGACGGCCTCGCCATCGCCGAACATGCCGATATCGAGGAGGGCGAAACCGAACCGAAGCGCATCATCTTCTCGGAAAAGTTCGCCTGTCCAGTGTCCGGTTTCACCATTACTGAGATCGAACCACGCCTGTTTTCCTTCAACAATCCCTACGGCGCCTGCCCGACCTGCGACGGCCTCGGCGTCAAGCTGGCCTTCGACAAGGATCTGATCGTCACCGATCCGAAACTATCGCTCGCCGGCGGCGTTATCGCGCCCTGGTCGAAAGGCCCCTCACCGCTATATGCCCAGACCCTGCAGGCGCTCAGCCTGCACTACGGTTTCAAGATGGATACGCCGTGGCAAAAGCTGGGCGATGAAGTGCAGAATGTTATCCTGCATGGCTCCGGCGGCCAGAAAATCAAGTTCGTTTACGAGGATGGCAGCCGGCGCTATGACGTCACCAAGGTATTTGAAGGCGTCATTCCCAATATGGACCGGCGCTGGCGCGAAACCGATTCCTCGTGGGTGCGCGAGGATCTGGCTCGCTATCAGTCGGAAACGCCTTGCGAGGCCTGCGGCGGCGCGCGCCTCAAGCCGGAAGCCCTGGCGGTCAAGATTGACGCCAAGAACATCTCGCAGATTTCCGGCCTGTCGATCCGCAAGGCGCACGAATGGTTCTCGAATATCGAGGACAAGCTGACGCCACAATCGCAGGAGATCGCCCGGCGAATCCTGAAGGAAATCAAGGATCGGCTGCGTTTTCTTAATGATGTGGGTCTGGACTATCTCAATCTGTCGCGCAATTCCGGCACCCTGTCCGGTGGCGAATCCCAGCGTATTCGCCTGGCTTCGCAGATCGGTTCCGGTCTGACCGGCGTGCTTTATGTGCTGGACGAGCCTTCCATCGGCCTGCACCAGCGCGACAATGACCGTCTGCTGGTCAGCCTCAAGGGTTTGCGCGATCTCGGCAATTCGGTCCTGGTGGTCGAGCACGACGAGGATGCGATCCTGCAAGCCGATTACGTTATCGACATGGGACCGGCCGCCGGCGTCCACGGTGGCGAGATCATCGCGCAGGGTAAGCCAGCCGATATCAAGGCCAATCCGAAATCCCTGACCGGCCAGTACCTGACCGGCAAGAAGGAAATTCCGCTCTTCTATGGCTCCGGTCACAATGACCAGCGCCGGCCGGTCAATAAGAAAAAAATGCTCAAGGTCATCGGCGCACGCGGCAATAACCTGAAAAACGTCACCGGCGAGATTCCGGTCGGCGTCATGACTTGTATTACCGGCGTTTCCGGCGGCGGCAAATCGACCTTCACGCTGGAAACCCTGTATAAGGCCGCAGCCCGCCGCCTGAATAACGCCTCGGCCCATCCGGCAGCGCACGACCGGATCGAAGGTTTGGAATTTTTCGACAAGATCGTTGAGATCGACCAGTCGCCAATCGGCCGCACGCCACGCTCCAATCCGGCCACCTATACCGGTGCGTTTGGCCCGATCCGCGACTGGTATTGCGGTCTGCCGGAATCGAAAGCGCGCGGCTACGGCCCCGGCCGCTTCTCTTTCAATGTCAAGGGCGGACGCTGCGAAGCCTGTTCGGGCGATGGCCTGATCAAGATCGAAATGCACTTCCTTCCGGATGTCTATGTCACTTGCGATGTCTGCAAGGGCAAACGCTACAACCGCGAAACGCTCGATATCTCCTTCAAGGGCTATTCGATCGCCGACGTGCTGGATATGACGGTCGAGGAAGGCGCCGAGGTCTTCAAGGCGGTGCCGACTATCCGCGACAAGCTGGAAACCCTGAAACGGGTCGGTTTGGGCTATATCAAGATTGGCCAGCAAGCGACGACGCTTTCCGGCGGTGAGGCCCAGCGCGTCAAGCTTTCCAAGGAACTGTCCAGGCGCGCCACCGGCAAGACCCTGTACATTCTCGACGAGCCGACCACCGGCCTGCATTTCGAGGATACGCGCAAGCTGCTGGAAGTCCTGCATGAACTGACCGACAACGGCAATACGGTCATCGTCATCGAGCACAATCTCGACGTCATCAAGACGGCTGACTGGCTGCTCGATTTCGGCCCGGAAGGTGGCGATGGCGGCGGCGAGATCGTGGCTTTCGGCACCCCGGAACAGGTGGCGGCAAATGACAAGAGCTGGACCGGCAAATATCTCAAGGAAATGCTGGCCAGACACAAAAAGCGCCACCTCGAACCAGCGGAATAGTTCGCCTGTCAAGAGAACACGCTTAAGCTCCGTTAACCATTTATGGGGCACTGTGCGGGCATGAAAAGCTTGAGTCTCCTCCCCACTGCCCTTGCGGCCGGTTTGATGGTCATTTCCCTGGCCGCCTGTTCGGGCAAGAGGGACACCCACGCGCCGGCGGGCGCTGAAAAGGCGCATGGCGGCCCGCCAGTGTCCAAATGGACCTATGACGGCGATACCGGGCCGGAGCACTGGGCGCAACTCGGCGGGGCTTCGGCCATTTGCGGGAACGGCCAACGGCAATCGCCGGTCGATATTGTCGGCCAGCCGAAAATGCAGTTTTCACGCATCCTGCTGAACTACAATTCGGTCACCGCCACCATCCAGAATACCGGCAAGACGGTGCGGGTCGTGCCGGCAAATGGCGGCGACCTCGAACTGGACGGCGCAAGGTACGCGCTGAAATCAATCGAATTCCACAGTCCCAGCGAACACGCGATTAATGGTCATCACTCGACCCTGGAAAGCCAGTTCGTCCATGTCGATGACAAGGGCCATACGGTTATTCTCGCCGTCCTGTACGACATTGGCGTGGCCGATCCCATGCTGGGTTCGTTATGGACCTATCTGCCTTCCGATCCGGGTCAGCCGGCGCCGTTATCCGACCTGCTGATCAACGCACAGGATCTGATGCCAGGCACTCAGGATTTCTATGTCTATTCCGGTTCGCTGACCACGCCGCCCTGTTCCGAGGAAGTGATCTGGATGGTCTATACTTCCCCTTTGACCATCAGCGCCGAACAAGCCGACGCCTTCCAGCGTCTGATCGGACCGAATGCCCGCCCCTTGCAGGCGCGGCACAACCGCGACTTTTTCCGTTTGACCGGAACCGGTTAACCGGCGGCCTTTTCCTCGACCTTGCGCGGCGTGGCCTTGTCCCTCAAACCCAGATAGGCGGCGGCGGGCGCGGCCAGTTCAATACTGATCCCAAGCGGCATGACGAAGGCGAAGGTGAGAACCGTCGCAATCAGGGCGGATGGTGTCAGGAAACTATCCACGCTTGTCATGTCCGGCATCCGGATTTCACCCGTCACATTGAGGCCAAGCGCAAGCACCTGTATGGCCTCAATGATCTTGTCGCACAGGAAGGCCACCACCTGCGCCAGGGCGAAGGCGACGGCATAGCCGGTGAAAAGCGACCAGAAACGCTCACGCGTCAGGTTAAAACTGCCAAACAAATCAAAACGTTTCAGATCAAAGCTCTGCGCACCGTTTAAGGACAGCCTTATGCCCAGCCAAAGGGTCACTCCAATGGATAAGATGAAACCGAGAGACTGGATACCCGCTGCCGCCGCCGTGCTGCCCGCGGGAATCAGCAAGGCCAGTACACTTGCCAGCGCCGAAAGGCCCGCCATAGTGCCGAAGAGAATGACCAGCGAAAGCGCGCGCACGGCTATGATGCGAAGCTCCTGCCTGCCAAAAGCCAGGAATCCCAACCGGTCATCCGTTTCACCAAACGCTGCCCGGCACACCGCGCAGGCAAGAACCGATGACATCAGTATATAGACAGGCGCGCAGAACAGAATCGCCGGCGTGATTTGCAGATTCAGCGCGCCAAGCGTCGCCGGGTCCATCTTGCCGGACCGGATCATGGACAAGGCCTGCGCCAGGGCCGGCCCGGCCATATAGACCATGATCAGGCTCATGACGCCGTAACCGAACAAAGTGATCGCCCCCCAGAAAGCAATCAGTTTCGGCCGTTCGCGGATAATACGGAAGCCTTCAAAAGCAAAGTCGAACGTCAGGTTCATGCACGGATCTCAACCGTCCGCACGTTCGCGGACAGTCTATTTAGACCTGATCGCCACGATCTGCCTATAGGCGGAAGCCAAAAATCCGACAATCAGGGGTAAAAGACCGAAAATACCGATGGCCAGCAACGCGTTGTGAAGAATTGGAAGGACGCTGCCATGGCTAAAATGATAGCCGGCTATTCCGCAGGCAAGGACAAACGGCAGGATAATTGTCATTAATCCGATAAACAGTTTGCCGACATTGCCACTGCTCAGGCCCAGGGCGTTCAGCGTCACCAGCCTGCGGCCGCCGATATTGGCCGCCGGCATAAGGGCAAATTTCAGCGCCACGAAAATCAGGAACAGTGCCGCAGCAGAAATATAGGCGATAAAAACATAATCGCTCCCTCTGTGACGCCTCCATATGGCGCAGACCGCCGCCACGGAACTGTCATAACCGGCAGTCAGTCCGGACATATCCAGCGCAATGGCGAATACAAGAAACAGGGCCGCCACGATCCCCATGATGAATATGCCCACTATCAGCATAGCCAGAAGCAGGCGCAATTCGGGCCGCGCGATCTGCAAACCGCCAAAGCCCAGGCCTTCCTCCCTGGCGGCCTTACCGAACAGCGCAATGCGGTATAGCGCGCCCTGCGAGATAAGCTTGAGAAGCAGACAGCAAAAAATCATAACAAGGGGGGCGAAGATCAGCGGCAACTGTTGCCCGGCCAGCAACAGAGGACCACCGACCACGGCAGCGAACAGCAGGAGCAGCACCAGCCACGCACCTCCCCACGCCTGCGGCAGGAACGCCACGGCAGCCCTCAGGGCCTTGCTCACTGAAAAATCCGCACGCATATTACCCCCACCATGGCCCGCCGCCTTATTTCAGGCCATCGTGATTTAGAAACAAATCCATTCGCTTTAAAAGCTTATTTCGTTAACACCATCGCATTTCCCATTCGCCCTTGCTATAGGGCCACACCATGACAACTATTCCCTCTCCTGTTCACGTCATCGGCGGCGGCCTCGCCGGTTCCGAAGCCTGCTGGCAGCTTGTTTCTGCCGGTGTACCGGTCATCCTGCACGAGATGCGCGGCGGCATGCGTAACGGCCAGCCGATCACCACCAATGCTCACCAGACCGACGGCCTGGCCGAACTGGTCTGCTCCAACTCCTTCCGCTCGGATGACTGGCAATTCAATGCCGTGGGGCTTTTGCATGAGGAAATGCGCCGCGCCAGTTCGCTGATCCTGGCCAGCGCCGACAAACACCAGGTGCCCGCCGGCGGCGCGCTGGCCATGGATCGTGATAATTTCAGCGCCGCCGTGACCGAAGCGCTCAACAACCACCCGCTGGTGACGATTATCCGCGAGGAAATCACCACGCTTGCTGACCGGGATTGGGAAAATGTGGTGGTCGCCACCGGTCCCCTCACCTCGGAGCGTCTGTCGCAATATGTGCTCGATGTCTCCGGCGAGGGCCAGCTCAGCTTCTTCGACGCCATCGCGCCGATCATCCATTATGATTCCATCGACATGTCGAAGGCGTGGAAACAATCACGCTACGACAAGGAAGGCCCCGGTGGCGACGCGGCGGCCTATATCAACTGCCCGATGGACAAGGACCAGTACGAGGCCTTCATCGACGCCCTGCTGGCCGGTCCGAAGGCCGAGTTCAAGGACTGGGAGCATGTGCCCTATTTCGACGGCTGCCTACCGATCGAGGTCATGGCCGAGCGCGGCCGCGAAACCCTGCGCTACGGCCCGATGAAACCAGTCGGTCTGACCAATCCCCACAACCCGACCGTCAAGGCTCACGCGATTATTCAGCTTCGTCAGGATAACGCCCTGGGAACCTTATATAATATGGTCGGCTTCCAGACCAAGCTGAAGCATGGCGCGCAGGCCGATGTCTTCCGGATGATTCCCGGCCTGGAAAACGCCCAGTTCGCGCGTCTCGGCGGTTTACATCGCAATACCTTTATCCAGTCACCGAAGATTCTGGATAGGGAACTGCGCCTGAAAACCCATCCGGCGGCCCGCTTCGCCGGCCAGATCACCGGTGTGGAAGGTTACGTCGAAAGCGCCGCTATCGGCCTGCTGGCCGGACGCTTCGCCGCTGCGCAAGCCTTGGGTAAGACGCTGCCCCCGCCGCCGGAAACCACGGCCCTGGGCGCCCTGCTCAACCACATCACCATCGGGCATCTCGAGGGCGGATCGTTCCAGCCAATGAACATCAATTATGGTCTGTTGCCCCAACTTGAAGCGCCGAAAGTGGATGAAGAGGGCAAGAAAATCCCGCTGAAAGAACGCGGCCGGGCCAAAAAGCGCCTGATGAGCCTGCGCGCCTTGCAGGATTTGCAGGACTGGCTAAATATCGCCTGAATTTCCGGCTAATGGCCGTAAAGTAAAGGGACACCACGAACCACACGAACGATGACGCGGTACGCCATTTTCGTTTGACAGGTTCGTGTCTGTTCGTGTGGTTCGTAGTTAAATCTGATTGGGTTGGTCTTTTGCGTCCTTTGAAACCCCTCTCCCTGCTTGCCGCGCTCGTCCTCGCCGGATGCGGTACGACAAAGACGACGGAAACCGTTTATGTGCCGGTGGCCGCGCCGGTCTTTCCCAGTTCGCTGACACCTCTGCCGATCATGCTGTTCAACCAGACCAAGCAGGGGCGCAAACTCTTCACGCTGAATGCCGAATTTCCCTACTGCGATCCCGGTACCGGCATGGTGATCGTGGTGCCCAAATGGTACGTCACCGACTTTGCTTCGGTGCCCTGGTATGGCCAGAGCGTGATCGATCCGCAAGGGCCGACGGCCCGCGCCGCCATCATCCATGACTGGCTTTACACCATCGGCGAACCGGGCAAGCGTGATGTGGCTGACGGCATCTTCTATCGTGCCATGATCAAGTATGGCGTACCGGAATATCAGGCGCGTATCGCCTATAATGCCGTCCATATCGGCGGTCAGGCCGGTTACGGGCTGGCCGGAGACTGGCAGTTCATCGATCCGGCGCACCAGGACGTAAAGCAACAGCCTCCCTTCCCCAAGCCAAGCACAGGCGCGGTACGCATTATGCCGAAATGCCAGGGATTCAACGAGTTGATCCAGTCCGGCTGGCGCGCCTACCCGGAAAAGCCGCTGACGATCAATGTACCGCCGCCGGTCGTAGTAACTGAAAAGCCACTGGACGATGTGATGAAGAAACTGCCCTGGGGTAAGAAAAAACAGAACTAACGGTTTTGTTTCAGGCTTCTGGCTTTATATCCTGCCGGTTACGAATGACCAGAACAGCCGCGCGCGTTTTGACAGCGGTCCCGGCGTCCCGCCCTGCCAGTAAATGGCGGTCAGAGATAACGGCAGAGCCAGCGGCATCAGCGATGTCGGCAAGGCTTTCACCGCTTTCCGCGCCTCGCGTCTCAGGTGCGAAAATTCCATATCGCCGGCATCACTAAGGCCGTGTGTAGCCTTGATCTGGACCATACCATACAAACGGGCGATGTCGGTCAAGTTGTCGCCCTCCCCCAGCACCTGTGCCACCAACCGAAACAGATGACCCTCACCGCGGTCGACTACGCCCAGGGCATCCCTGACGGTCAGTACGCCTCTATCGAGCAAAGGCATCTGCCCTTCGATCATGTCATGAAAAACCGCTGGTAATATATCGTAGCGCCCGACCATCGCCTTTATGGCCTCTGTCAGCGGATGATAACGCACCGGCCGCCCTTCGGCGATTTCATCGATAGCTTCATACCACCAGCGTAAACGAATCTCGCCCATCAGAGGATCAGTGGTTCGCGCCGGAATGTCACGCAGGGTTTCAAGAAAAGCGAACAGAGCCATGACCTCGGCACGCTTCTCAACGTCAGGGATAAAGGCGCAGGCCAGGCGAACATCCTCGGACTTCGGCAGTAATTCTGAAGCCGTCACTGAAACTTACCCAAAAATGGTCTGGTACATAGCCATGCTCGCCAGCATGGGCAGGGACAGCAGCGTATTGATACGGCTGAAGATCATCGCTTTTTTCGCTGCTTTGGCCTTCCGCTCCGGCGTGAAGCCTTCGCGCAGGCCCAGCGCGATCTTCTGCGCCGGCCAGATGGCGTGCCAGACGTTCATGAACATGATCAGGCCCAGCCACATGCCGACGCCGATAAAGATGAATTGAGCGTTGCCCTTGTCAAATCCGAAGACATAGCCTGAGGCTACCGGCGTAACGAAACCGAAACTCAGGGCCTGGACGATATAGCCGCGCAGCCAGGCCAGAACCAGACCCAGCACAACAGTGAACAGAGCCGAATAACGGAACCAGAACAGGGCTTCCGGTGCGATATGTTTGCTGACCGCCGGTTTCAGTTCGGCGGGGATATCCGGCATGACGCGGATTTGCACGAAGTTAAAATAATACAGCAGGCCCACCCACAGAATGCCGCAGAGCACATGCGCCCAACGCAACACCGCCATCAGGAAGAACTCATTAAAGCCGGCCCCGTGTATGCCAAAGCCGGCCATGACTACGACCGCCAGCAACAGGCTGACAATCATCACATTGCGAAGATTACCCAGGAAACCCGCCATGACTTAACCCCCAATCCTGTCTGAAAAGCCGCAGTTTATGCTAACCCGGCGCCTAAAGCAAAACGGCCTCCGGTGCGGAGGCCGTTCATAAAAGTTTTTATGGCATCTGCCTTGGCTTCTTGCCATTCTTGAAACCACCCAAATCGACAATTTCAGCATCAGGATCATTGCGGTTGACACCCCAGATCAGGATGATCGGCAGAGCGACATAAATCGACGAATAGGTGCCGATCAGAATGCCGAAGACCATGGCGAAGACCAGCGGGAACAGGGCCGGGCCACCGAGAAACAGCATGCCCGCCAAGGCCAGGACAGCAGTCGATCCGGTGATGATCGTCCGCGACAGACGCTCGTTTTCGGAAAGGTTGATAATATCCGCCAGTGGCGTTTTCTTGAACTTGCGTAGGTTTTCCCGCAACCGGTCGAAGGTAATGACCTTTTCGTTCATCGAATAGCCGATGACGGTCAGCAGCGCCGCGATGGAGGTCATGGTGAATTCGATTTGCAGGAAGGCCATCATGCCGACGGTCAGCGCCACGTCATGCAGCACGGCGATAACCGCGCCCGCACCGAATTGCAGCCCCGACGGGAACCGGATCCAGATATAGACGAGCATCAGCAAAAGCGCCGCGCCGAGCGCCAGAAAGCCCGAACGCAGCAATTCACCCGAAACCTTGGGGCCGACAACTTCCGTGCGCTTGAAAGTGATACCTGGCACCGCGGCGGCCAGCTTGCTCTTCACCGCCTCGACGCCCTCATTATTCTGGTCCTGCTCGCTCAGCTTGAATTTGATGATGACATCGCGGGGGCTGCCGAACGCTTGCACCGAGGCATCTTCCGCCCCGAAGTCGGTCATACGCGCGCGCAGCGTACCCAGGTCGGCGGCGGCGGGCGTTTCGACTTCCAGCACATTGCCGCCGGCAAAATCGGTGCCGAGGTTCAGGCCATGCGTGAACAGCACGACGACGGTCGCAATGATGGCAAGACCGGAGATGACGGCGGCGACCGGCGCATACTTCGTGAAGCGGAAGTGGAACTCGGTCGGCAGGTTTTTAATCAGTGGCCAGTGCATGGGCTTGGAACCTTAAATCGGAAGTTTTTTGGGCTTGGTGGCGCGATACCACCAGCCGAGCAGGACCTGGCTGACCAGGATGGCCGAGAAGACGGAAGTGAACACCCCGATCATCAGGGTCCAGGCGAAGCCGCGGACCGGACCGGCGCCGAAGACGAACATGATCAGGGCCGAGATCAATGAGGTGATGTTGGCGTCCAGGATCGAAACCAGCGCCCGCGAGAAGCCGACATCGAGGGCGGCGATCGGCTTGTGGCCACCACGCTCCTCGTCGCGGATGCGTTCATAAATCAGCACGTTGGCGTCGACCGCCACGGCGAGCGACAAAATCAGGCCCGCGACGCCCGGAAGCGTCAGAGTGGCCTGGAAGACCGTCATCGAAGCGATGATCAGCAGCAGGTTCACCAGCAAGGCCGCGATGGAAACGCCGCCGAAGACAAAGCCATAAGCCAGGAACATGAAGGCGACGATGGTGATGAAGGCGATGATGGTCGAAATCATGCCGGCATGAACCGCATCCGCGCCCAGTTCGGCGCCGACCGTACGCTGGCTTTCAAAGTTCAGCTTGGCCGGCAGCGCGCCGCTTTTCAGCACATTGACGACTTCGGAGGCTTCTTCATGGGTGAAGGAACCGGTGATCTGACCGGTGCCGCCGGTAATCGCCCCCTGGATGACCGGCGCCGAAACGATATGACCGTCGAGAATAATGGCGAAACGCTTGCCGATATTGCGCGAGGTCGCATCACCGAAAGCCTTGGCGCCCTCGCCGTTGAAAGCAAAATCGATGGCGGGACGCTGGTACTGATCGACGCCGACATTGGCGCGGGTCAGGCTACCGCCCGATACCAGAATAGCCTTGCGCACAACCAGCGGACGGCCGGTGCTGTCATCCGTCAGGGCTTCGGAGCCGGGCGGAATACGACCGGCAGCGATATCGGCCGGGCTGACGGTCTCATCGACCATCTGGAAGGTCAGCTTGGCGGTGCGGCCGATGATGCGCTTCAACTGCTCCGGATCGCTTTCACCCGGCGCTTCGATGACGATGCGGTTGATGCCCTGGCGGCTGATCGACGGCTCCTTGGTGCCAAGGCTGTCGATCCGCTTGCGGATGACTTCGATCGAGGTTTCCACCGCGCCGGCCGAGGTCGAGCGGATGCCTTCCTGGGTCAGAGTCAGACTGATGGTCTGATCGTTGCCGCGCTGAACGTTTATATCGTTGACCGCGGCATTCTTGGGTAACGGCGTCGCCAGACGGATCAGGGTGCTGTAGGCTTCAGTGACGGCAGCCGGATCGGTGATGCGGACGCTGACCGTGGTGCCCGACGCCACCAGGTTCGTAAAGGCGATCGATTTTTCGTTCAGGCGTGCCCGGATTTCTTCGGTGACGCTGTTGATCTTGGTCTTCACCAGATCGTCCGTATCGACTTCCATCAAAAGATAGGAACCGCCCTGCAGGTCAAGCCCCAGGTTCAGTATCTGGGTCGGCATGAAGCCCTTTACCTGGTCCCGCGCACTGGCCGGCAGGAAGTTGGGCAAGGAAAAAAGGATGCCCAGAAGGACGGCGGCAATGACCAGCCCTACCTTCCAGCGTGATAAATTGATCATGATCGGGATGCTCGGTCTTGAACTGCAATGGAAGGGAGCGTTTAGCTCTTGGCGTTATTGGCCTTGGCGTCGTTGGCCGGCGCGGGTTCACCCTTGACACGGACCTCGGCGATCATGGCCTTGACCACCCGCACATTCACGCCCGTCGCCACTTCAACCATGATCTCGGCGTCTTCGACGCGGGTGACCTTGCCGATCAGTCCCGATGACAGGACAACCGTATCATTGCGCTTGAGCGCGCCGATCATCGCCTTGTGCTTCTTGGCCTGCTGGCTTTGCGGGCGGATCATGAAGAAATACATGGCGCCGAAAAGGATCAGCATCATCGGCAGCATGGTGATCAGGTCACCACCAGGGGCGGCGGCGCCGGCGGCCTGGGCAAAGGCGGGTGTTGCGAACACGAACGTCTCCTAAAATCATTGATTTTTTACCAGCCATTCAAAAAGCCGGTAAAAATTTGTCCGCCATACATAGGCACAACCCGAAAAAGGTCAATGACATATTTGCCACGTCCCTTTTTCGGGCTGAAAAGCTTTGCAATCCTGCTTTTGGAAGCCGAGGTTAGGGCAACACCAGCGCCGGATCGATCGGACGGGCGATATCGGTCGAAGGCGTATAGCGAATCTCAAAGTGCAGTTGCGGCTTGTCAATGGTTCCGGTCTGGCCGACCGTGCCGATCACCTGCCCCTTGCTGACACGCTGGTTGTTCTTCACCGTCATGCTCTGCAGGTGGGAATACCCCGTGTACCAGCCGTCATCGTGCTTGATATAGATGGTGTTGCCCAGTTCCTTGACCTGATCGCCTTCGTAGACCACCGTGCCGTCGGAAGCGGCCTTCACTTCGGTGCCGGCGCTGGCTCCGATGTTAATACCGTCATTGCGAACATTGGGCGCCAACTGGCCGAAGGGCACAAGTACATGGCCCTTTACCGGCCAGACAAATTTACCCTTGCCCATCTGAGCGATCTGCGCATTGGCGGGGAAGCCGGCCACCGGCGCCGGTTTGGTGACCACGGGCTTGGGGGCAGCGGACGCCACTTCCGGCGCCGCAACCGTCGGCTTGGCGGGCGGTTTGACCGGCGCTGGCGCCGGTGTTGGAGTTGGTGTCGAGGTTGTGACGGGCGGCGAAACAGCCGCCGGCGCGGCGGCCAGCACGGTCTTTACCTTGACCATGGCCGGTCCGTTGGCATGTTCCTCCACGCCCTTGTCAACGGCCGAAGCCGGCAGCAAAATCTTCTGACCAACGCGCAGCGAAGCCTCCGCCGTCAGGCCGTTAAGCGCATACAAGGTCTTCACCGGTACGCCGAAACGGCGTGAAACGCCAAACAACGTATCCTTGGCCTGCATGATGTAAACATAGGCCGCGCCGGAATTGACCGATGCCGCGCCGGTGGTGGACGGCACAGCCGGCTTCACCATTTCCGCCGGTGGCGGGGGCGGTGGGGGCGGCGTCATTGGCGCCAGTTCGGTCACCTGCACGCTGCCCGAAGGGGATGGCGTGGTTGTGGCCGGCGGCGTTTCCTCAACCGGCGCGGACTGGGCCGCCACAGCCGGTTCGGCGGGCCGGTCCTGCATATAGACAGGGTATTTCGGTTGCGGCATCCCTCCCGCGCAGCCTTGTAGCGCCAGTGCTACCGCGCAGGCCAACCCCGCCAGTGGCAATCTGGCCGCCGGATTACGGAGGCGGCCGTCGAAATTCAGAAAATGCGGGATCATAACAGGCTCCACGGGTCGCTGGCAGAAAAAGGCCTTGGCCATGACTACTCTATGCAAACTTATGGCTAACGATTCGTTTACGATATTCTTCGCACTCTGCAAAAACAGGGGATGCTTAAAAATTCAAATTATTTTGATACGCCACATCCGATCCCGCCGGCGGCGGACATCAAGTCTCAAAGGGCAAGAGGCCCAACGGAGAGACTCAAGATGTTCGTAACGCTTTTCAATCAATTCTGGTGGCTGCTTTTCCCCCTGGGCTTCGGTCTGTTCGGCATCATCCGCACGATCCTCAAGGATGAAGAAAAGCGCCGCGCCATGTCGCTGATCCGCAGCTATACCGACCAGGGCAAAGAGCCACCCGCCGAACTGCTGGCGCTGCTCAAGCGCTGAACCGAAGGAGAATATCATGACCGCAACCCAACTTTTCACCAGCTTTTGGTGGCTGATCTTTCCGCTCTTCGGCATGGGCATGGGCTTCGTGGCCATGCTGGGCCATTTCCGCCATCGCAGCGAAACGCTCAAGCTGATCAAGACCTACGCCGACCAGGGTAAGGAACCGCCCGCCGCCCTGCTCGATGCCCTGCGCACCGATGAAGACCGCGCCATGGATTACCGGTATGGCCGCTACGGCCGTTATGGACGCTTCGGCTGCTGGCGCAAAGTCGTGGTCTGGGGCGCACTGGCTGCCGGCTTCACCTATGCCGGTCATTACACACAACTGGGAGAGGCCAATCAAATCTTCAGTGCCCTGGGCATCGCCTTCGCGGTGGCTTTCGCCGCCTCCCTGATCTGGGCGCTGATTGCTACTTTCAGTGGATCGAAAGCCTGACACGGCCAATATGGGGATAGGTACGGCCATCGAAAATGAGGCGCAGTGGATTCACCAGGCCAGGGAGGGATCGGACAGCGCCTTCTCCCGACTGGTGGCGGAGCATCAGCAGGCGGTGCGCATCTTTGTGCGCCGCCTGGCCACCGTGCCCGACGATGCCGATGACCTGGCGCAGGAGGCTTTCGTGACCGCCTGGGCCAATCTGCACAAATTGCGCGATCGCGTCCGTTTCCGCACCTTTGTCTGCGGTATCGCCTACCGCAAGGCGCTCAACGACCGCCGGCGCTTCAATCGCTCCGGAAGCCGCGAAACGGAATGGTTCGGTTTACAGGAACAATTCCGCGTATCAACGGTTGACTCAAAGCTTACGGTCCAGGCGGCGCTGGCCAATCTGCCGCTCGACCAGCGTGCCGCCGTATCGCTCTGCATCGCCGCCGATTACAGCCATGCCGAGGCCGCCGAAATTCTGGGGCTTCCCCTCGGCACGATTAAGTCACATATTCTCAAGGGAAGGGCCAAGCTGAACGCCCTTCTGGGTGTACCGGATGACAACTGATCTTTTGAAAGCCATATTGACAGCCACTGAGCCGCCTGCCCCGCCGGCGCGCGACTTCACCTTTGTTATCGCCGTCATGAAACGGATCGAACGCCACCGCCTGATGGAGAACCTGAGCTGGCTTTTCACCGTCACCGTGGCCGGCACGGCGCTGCTGTTCCTGATCATGCCCTATATTACTCCGGCCCTGACCACCATCGGGCAATCGCTGTGGCGGGAGGTCATCGCGGCGGCGACCGTGCTGGTTTCGCTCTATGGCCTTGAGCAGACCCGCCGCACCTTTGGCTGGCGCCTTTTCTAGCCTTCTTTTAGCTTTCCTTGGCTACACCGGCGATCAGCGGCACGAAGCGCACCTCGCCCAGGTCTTCCGTTTCATAGCCGTCCACCGTCTTGATGTAACGCAGCAGGCGCTGGGTTGAGCCGCGCCCCTGAGGGCCAACCATAATCCCCCTGGGCTTCAGTTGCGCCAGCAGATGGGTCGGCGCTTCCGGCAGGGCGGCCGTGACCAGAATGCGATCAAAAGGCGCCTGCTCCGGCCAGCCTTCCCAGCCATCGCCAAAACGGTAGATGATATTTTCCAGCATCAGGCGCTTGTGGCGGATTTCCGCCTCGACCATCAGCGAGCGATAGCGCTCGATGGTATAGACATAACGCGCCAACCGGCTGAGCACAGCAGTCTGGTAACCGCTGCCGGTGCCGATTTCGAGCACGCGATGCCGGCCTTCGATCTTGAGCGCCTGGGTCATCAGGGCCACGATATAGGGCTGTGAAATCGTCTGTCCACAGTTGATCGGAATGGCGGAATCTTCCCACGACCGGTCAAGGAACAGTTCCGGCACGAACAGGTCGCGCGGCGTGCGCTCCATGGCCTGAAGCACTTTCTTATCTGTAATGCCTTGGTCTTTCAGGGTATTCAGCAGGCGTTGCAGGCGGGTGGGTTCTTCGCTCATTGCATCACCTCTATCTTTTTGGGCGCCACACCCCCAAGACTCTTCTTCAGGCGATACAAGGTTTCATTATGAGTCAGGTCGAGATGCAGGGGTGTCACCGAGATGCGTTTTTCAGCAATAGCCTTAAGGTCGGTGCCATCGATCAATGATTGCTCATAGGCGTGGAAGTCAATCCAGTAATAGTCGCGGCCGCGCGGATCGGTCCGCCGGACGGCGTGCATTTCATGCTGGTTGCGCATCCCCTGGCGCGTAACCTCGACGCCGGTGACATCATCGGCACCGCAGTCCGGGAAATTGATATTCATGATGACATCGGACGGCCAGCCCTGATTGATCAGATTGCTGATCACCGGTGCGCCATAAACCTGCGCCGCCTGCCACTGGGCTTCGATATCCAGGTCGAAATCGAGGCATTGCGACAGAGCGATGGAGGGAATGCCAAGCGACATGCCTTGCAAAGCACCGGCCACCGTGCCCGAAAGGGTGACATCCTGCGCGAGATTGAAGCCGCGATTGACGCCGGAGAGCACCAGATCAGGGGGACTGTCCATCAGGTCGCTGACCGCGATCTGCACGCAATCGGTCGGCGTCCCCCCGGCGGCGAAACGGCGTTCACCGAGACGGCGGACACGCACCGGATCATGCAGCGAAACGCCCCGCCCCTTGCCCGATTGTTCCAGCACCGGCGCGCAGACCCAGACATCATCGCTGAGCGCTGAGGCAATATCGTAAAGCACCTTCAAACCGAAGGCATCGATACCATCATCGTTTGTAAGCAGAATACGCATAGGGCGTTTGTACGGCGATTTCAGAGGCCGGGGCAAGCGGCGCGGCGGCTTTTTTTGAAGGAAGATAAGCCCTCATCCGCCTTCGGCCACCTTCTGGGGCGAAGGGGTTCTAAGCCCCCTCTCCCTGCTTGCGGGGAGAGGGTTGGGGTGAGAGGCTTACTCTGCCACCTACGCCTCGATATACGCCTACCCTATATGCGTTACCCCCCCCATATAAGGCTGGAGCACGGCCGGAATGGTAATGCGGCCGCCCTCGTCCTGATAGTTTTCCATGATGGCGACCAGCGTGCGGCCGACCGCCAGGCCGGAACCATTCAGCGTATGGACAAAGCGCGTGCCCTTCTCACCGGCCTTGCGCGTGCGAGCATCCATACGGCGGGCCTGGAAATCCCCGCAGTTCGAGCAGGAGGAAATTTCGCGGTAGGTATTTTGCGACGGCAGCCAGACTTCGAGATCGTAGGTCTTTTTCGCGCCAAAACCCATATCGCCGGTACACAGCAACATTGTGCGGAACGACAACTCGAGCTTTTTCAGGATGGCCTCGGCGCAGGTGGTCATGCGCTCGTGCTCCTCGGCGGATTGCTCCGGCGTGGTGATCGAGACAAGTTCAACCTTCTGGAACTGGTGCTGGCGGATCATGCCCTTGGTGTCACGCCCCGCCGAACCAGCCTCAGCACGGAAACAGTTGGTCAGGGCCGTCAGACGTAGAGGCAATTCTTCTTCTGCCGTGATGGCCTCACGAACAAGGTTGGTAAGTGTTACCTCGGCGGTGGGGATGAGGTAACGATCGTCTGTCGTCTTGAAAAGATCTTCCTCAAATTTCGGCAATTGTCCCGTGCCAAACAAGGCTTCGTTACGCACCAGAACCGGCGGATTGATCTCCATATAGCCATGTTCATTTGTCTGCACATCGAGCATGAACTGGCCAACAGCGCGTTCCAGACGGGCCAGTTGACCTTTCAACACCACAAAGCGCGCGCCGGACATCTTGGCCGCCGCTTCAAAATCCATCATCTTCAGCGCTTCACCGAGATCGGCGTGATCCTTGGCGGGGAAGCTGAGGATATTCGGCGCGCCATGTTTGCGCATCTCGACATTGCCCTGCTCATCGGCGCCTTCCGGCACATCCTCGAACGGGATATTCGGCAATGAAGCCAGCAGATTGCGCAATTCCTCGCCCTTGACGCGTTCGGCTTCCTGGGTGCCCTCAATCGTGACCTTTAGTTCCGCCACCTCGGCCATCAGGGCTTGCGCCTTTGCTTCATCCTTCTGAGCCTTGGCCTGACCGATCTGCTTGGAAGCGTCATTGCGGCGGCTCTGCGCGGCCTGGAAAGCGGTCTGGGCGGCGCGCAGATCGGCATCCAGCACCAGCAGGGCATCGACGTCGGACTGCGCCGTTTCGCGGCCGCGACGCGACCAGCCATCAACAAAGCTCTGAGGATTTTCGCGGATCGCCTTGATATCATGCATATTATAAGCCTTAAATTCGGGCGGCAGGG
>Ga0153956_1000549_pt1 | contig 40790 bp, 48 predicted proteins | sample TSFL040MetaG_FD_104704 | JGI IMG/M metagenome (GOLD analysis project Ga0153956, IMG submission 104704) | Attine ant fungus gardens microbial communities from Florida, USA - TSFL040 MetaG | ecosystem: Host-associated > Fungi > Mycelium > Unclassified | place: USA: Florida, Wekiwa Springs... | reverse complement strand
GCGCTGGCGATCGACCAGCGCTCGGGCGGCACGATGTTCGGCACCAACGAGACCGTGACGCACCTGCCCAAGGGCTGGGCTGCCGGCATGGAAGACGCGCAGAAGGACATGGAAGGCGCGGTGCAATGGGCGCAGCCGCTCGGCAAGCCGATCATCCTGTGGGGCAGCAGCTATTCCGCCTCGCTCGTCATCCCGCTCGCCAATGCCTATCCCAAGACCGTGAAGGCGGCGCTGGCTTTCTCGCCGGGCGAGTATTTCACCGACAAGCACATGATCGGCCGCGCGGCGGGCTGGTCGGAAGTGCCGGTCTACATCACCGATTCCGGTGCGCCTGATGAGGTGGCGAAGGCCAAGGCGATTGCGGCTAAAATTCCGGGCGGCCGCGCGACGATCTATACGCCGCAGCACGGCGTGCACGGATCGTCCACCCTGATCGCGGCGAAGGATCCCGATGGCGCCGAGGCGAACTGGGCGCCGGTGATGGCGTTCCTGCAGAAAGTCGCGCCGTAGGCCGCTAGCGCTTCGCCGCGAACCAGACCGAACGGCCGCCGCAATTCGGGTCGTCCGGGCGGAAAGCGATCTCGTTCAGGCCGTTGGCGGCGAACAGCCGGCGATAGTCTTCGGGCGAAAGGCTGGCGTGATAGAGGTCCTCGCTGAACTGCTTTCCGATCGTCACGCCCGCGTCCGGGCCGGAATTGAACAGCAGCCGCCCGCCCGGCTTCAGCCAGCCCGCCATACGCGCGATCATCTCTTCCTGATCGGCGTGATCGAGATGGAACAGACTGTCCCAGGCGAGCACGCCGTCGAACGGGCCGTCGTCGAGGATTACCTTGCGCATGTCGGCGAGCAGCCAGCGATGGCGGCCGAAGCGCGTCTTGACGAGGTGGATCATGGTCGGCGCGATATCGACGCCGGTCAGCCGGAAGCCTGCGTCCGACAGGTGCCGCGCGACCGGCTCGCCGCCGCCGCAGCCGAGATCGAGCACGCTGCCGCTTTTGGGCAGGCCGAACATGAAGCGCCCCAGCCACGGGCGCTCGACGAACGCCTTTTGCCGCGCCGCGTCGAAGGCATGCGCGTGGCGCTCGTAATGCGCGGCGATCCGGTCAGGCATCGTGATGAATCAGGCGGTTGGCCTCACGTGCCCGGAACCCCGATGAACGCCGTTTGTTCTTTCTCCGGGAGTTCCCAGCGTCGGCCGCGGCGGCCGATGCTCGCAGAAGGAAGCACGTCATGGGCGAATTGATCGACAAGGTGAAAGGCAACGTCAACGAAGCGATCGGCAAGGTCAAGCAGCAGAGCGACGACCCCGCCAAGCGCGACGAAGGCGCCGGACAGGCGGCCAAGGGCAAGGTCCAGCAGTTCGTCGGCAAGGTGAAGGGCGCGCTGGGCGACGACATCTGATCCGATACCGCGCTGGCGGGCTGGGCAGCGGGCCATGCCGGGCAACCGGCGCGGCCCGTAATCGCATCAGCGTTTCGCGATCGCGCTCAATGTCGTGCCGGCGGTGATGATCTCGACATCGGTCTTGATGTGCAGCAGCCGCACGCCGGTTTCGCCCAGCGCACGGTCGAGTACCGGAGCAAACTCCTCGGTCCTCTCGACCGTCTCCGCCCAGCAGCCATAAGCGCGGCCGAGCGCGGCGAAATCGGGATTGTGCAGGCGTGTGCCCGACACACGGCCCGGAAATTCGCGCTCCTGGTGCATGCGGATCGTGCCGTAGGCGCCGTTGTCGATCACCAGCACCAGCATATTGGCGCCATGCGCCACCGCCGTCGCCAGTTCCTGCCCGTTCATCAGGAAATCGCCGTCGCCGGCCAGCGCCACCACCATCCGGTCGGGGCGGCGGAGCGCCGCGGCGGTCGCGGCGGGCACGCCATAGCCCATCGCGCCGGCAGTCGGCGCGAGTTGCGTGCCCGGCCCGGCATAGGGCCAGTAGCGATGCCACCAGCCCGAGAAATTGCCCGCACCGTTGCAGATGATACTATCAGCGGGAAGCTTCTCGCGCATCGTCGCGACGCATGGGCCGAGGTCCATCGTCACGCCGTCGCGCGGCTTGGGGGTGGACCATTCGAGGTATTCGGCATGGGCTTCGGCACCTGCGGAAAATGGATTCTCCAGAGCCATCTGGCTCGAGAGCATGTCCGCGAAGACAGTCACGTCGCAACAGATCGGCAAATCGGCGTGATAAGTGCGATTAAGTTCGTCGGGGTCAGGATGAACGTGGATCAGCTTCTGGCCCGGATGATCCGGTGTGATCAAAGTGTAGCCATCGGTAGTCGCTTCGCCGAGCCGCGCGCCTACCACGATCAGAACGTCTGCGTCCTTGACGCGCTGAACGAGTTTTGGATTGGGTCCATATCCGAGATTGCCGGCCCATACCGGAGAACTGTTTTCAATTGCGTCCTGCCGTCGGAATGCGGCTACTACCGGAATTCCCCAGCGCTCGGCAAATACGCGGAAGTGCAGGCCAGTGGACTGATCCCAACCCCCGCCACCAACGATTGCCAACGGCCGTTCAGCGTGGCGGATGGCCTCAAGTACTTCATAGGCTCCGTCCTCGCGCGCGTCAGGCATCAGAGGATAGGGAAGAGAAGGGCGGCGATCCACCGCCTCGACCGCGTCGAGCAGCATGTCCTCCGGCAGCGCCAGCACCACCGGTCCCGGCCGCCCGTTCATCGCGGTGGCATAGGCGCGGGCGACATATTCCGGAATGCGGCGCGCGTCGTCGATCCTCGCCGCCCATTTGGCGATGGGGCCGAACATCGCCTCGAAATTGATTTCCTGGAACGCCTCGCGGTCGCGGGTGCCGCGATCGACGTCGCCGATGAAGAGGATCATCGGCTGCGAATCCTGCATCGCGACGTGGACGCCGATCGAGGCGTTGGTCGCGCCGGGGCCGCGCGTGACGAAGGCGATGCCGGGCCGCCCGGTCAGCGCGCCGTCGGCGCACGCCATGAAGCCGACGCCGCCTTCCTGCCGGCACACGACGAGATCGATCCCGGGCGTGTCGTGCAAAGCGTCGAGCACGGCGAGGAAGCTCTCGCCGGGAACGGTGAAGATGCGGTCGCAGCCTTGCGCGACGAGCTGGTCGACCAGGATGCGGCCGCCGGTGCGGAGGTTCGTCATGGACGTGCTCTAGAATAAGTTTCGGTTCGGTTGAACCGTTCTCCCGCGAAAGCGGGAGTCCAGAATCTCAAGCGCTGCGCTCCGTGGCCCTGGACCCCCGCTTTCGCGGGGGAGCCCGCTAGATTTGGGCGCTTAAATTGTCGGGCGGCTTTACAATCCGGGTGAGTGGTTAACGGCGATATACCAGCTTTGCCCGCAAAAATCCGTCATTCGCGTCAATTGGCACGCGCGCTGCATCGTTCCCGGTACCGAGCGTCCCAACGCGCTTTAGCAGGGCAGGCCGAAGCTCCCCCCGATCTCGCTTCGGCCTGCCCTCACCCGGTTCCCCGAGAAAAAACAGACCGACCGCTCAGTGCGCGGCGGCGCCCGAATCGGCGAAGAGCTGCGCGAGCTCGCCGCTCTCGTACATCTCCATCATGATGTCCGATCCGCCGACGAACTCGCCCTTCACATAGAGCTGCGGGATGGTCGGCCAGTCGGAGAACGCCTTGATGCCCTGGCGGACTTCCTGGTCCTGCAGCACGTCGACGCTGTCGAACTCGACGTTCAGGTGATTGAGGATCGCCACCGCGCGGCTGGAAAAGCCGCATTGCGGGAAGAGCGGGCTACCCTTCATGAACAGCACCACCGGGGCATCGGTGACGATCTTCCGGATGCGCTCATGCGTCGCGTCGGTCACTGGCTTCACTCCTCTACTGGCACGGCGGTGACGAGCTGCAGCGCGTGGAGCACGCCGCCCATCCGTCCGCCCAAGGCGGCATAGACCGCCTGATGCTGCTTCACCCGGGGCATGCCCCGGAAACTCGCGCTGGTCACCCGCGCGGCATAATGATCGCCGTCGCCGGCGAGATCGGTGATCTCCACCTCGGCATCGGGGATGCCTGTGCGGATCAGGTCCGCGATCTCGTCCGCCGCCATCGGCATGCCGCTTACTTCGCCTCCAGCAACTGGCGACGCGCCTCGATCGTCTGCTCGTCGAGCGCGGCGCGCACCGCCGCATCGTCGACTTCCACGCCGGCGGCGATCAGATCGCCGAGCAGCTTGCGGATCACATCCTCGTCGCCGGCTTCCTCGAACTCGGCCTGCACCACCGCCTTGCAATAGGCGTCGGTTTCCTCGGGCGTCAGCTTCATCTTGCCCGCCGCCCAGGTGCCGAGCAGCCGGTTGCGCCGCGCGGTGACACGGAACGCCATCTCCTCGTCGTGCGCGAACTTGGCCTCGAATGCGCGTTCGCGATCGTCGAAGGTGGTCATGAATCCGGGTCCCTTGGCTTGGCGGTCGTTACGACGGAGATAGGGGGACGATCGGGAAGAGACAACGGGTCATCGTGACGCAAGCGTCTTGCCCATGCGTACGAGCGGCACGCTGACGCCATCGACATCGGCCGAGCGGATGCGCTCGATCGCCTTATAGCCGCACGCGCGATAGAGTGGTTCGCCCGCCATCGTGCCCATCAGTTCGGCGCGCGCGAAACCCTGTGCCGCCGCTGCGGCCTCGCAGCTCTCCAGGATCAGCCGCCCGACACCGCGCCGGGCGAAATCGGGATGCGTGTACATCGCGCGGACGCGTGCCGGTTCGTGCGCGGGATCGAGCAGGCGATCGTCCCGCAGGCTCGTGCTGTGATCGCCGCCATAGAGCGTCGCGCGCCGGCTCCAGCCGCCGCAGCCGGCAAGCGCGCCACTCTCCTCGACGACATAATAGGTGCCGTCGGCGACCAGGCGGGTGTCGAGGCCCATAACGGCGTGACTGGCGGCGATTTCGGCCGGCGATAGGAACGGGCGTTGCAATTCGTCGATCGCCCGGTCCATCAGCGCGGTCATCGCCGGCAGGTCGGCTGCGGTCGCCAGCCGGATCGTCAGCGTCATGCGCCGATCGTCACCACCAGCTTCCCGATCGCGCCGCGCGCGGCCATCTTGGCGATAGCGTCACCGCCCTTTTCGAACGCGAAGGTCTCGGTGACGCGCGGGGCGATCTTGCCATCCTTCCACAGGCGGAACAGCCGCTCGACATGCGCCTGGTTGGCCTTGGGATCGCGCGCCGCGAAAGCGCCCCAGAACACGCCGCACACATCGCAACTCTTGAGCAGGGTGAGGTTGAGCGGCAGCTTCGGGATGCCGGCGGGGAAGCCGACCACGAGATAGCGGCCTTCCCAGCCGATCGATCGCAAGGCCGGCTCGGCATAGTCGCCGCCCACCGGATCGTAGATCACATCGTAGCCTTGTCCGCCGCCGGCCGCCTTGAATTGCTCGGCGAGCGCCTTGGACTGATCCTTGTCGAACGGCGCGCGGGCATAGATGATCGTCTCGTCCGCGCCGGCCTCGCGCGCGGCCTGCGCCTTTTCCTCGGACGATACCGCCGCGACGACGCGCGCCCCGAACGCCTTGCCCAGCTCGACCGCGGCAAGGCCGACACCGCCGGCCGCGCCGAGCACGAGCAGGGTATCGCCTTCCTTCAGATGCCCGCGATCGAGCAAGGCGTGGATCGTCGTGCCGTAGGTCAGGATCAGCGACGCGCCCTCCGCGAAGCTGCGGCCTTCGGGCAGCGGGTAAAGCTTCGTGGGATCGGCAATCACTTTCTCGACCAGCCCGCCATGGCCGAGCATCGCGATCACGCGGTCACCGACGTTCCAGCCCGTGACGCCCTCGCCGATGCTGTCGATCACACCGGCGATCTCGCCGCCCGGCGCGAACGGGCGGGCGGGCTTGAACTGGTATTTGTCCTCGATGATCAGCACGTCGGGATAGTTGATCGCACAGGCCTTAACCGCGACCACGACCTGCCCGGGGCCGGCGGCCGGATCGGGCATCTCTTCCAGACTTAGAGTTTCAGGTCCGCCCGGCCCCTTTGACAGCAAGCCCTTCATCATCATTCCTTCCCGCGATCCACGGCCGCTGCTCATCGAGCATCGCCTCGAATTTCGAAATCGCGGTATCCCTTGCCAGCGTCAGGCCGATCTCGTCCAGCCCTTCCATCAGACATTGACGACGAAATGCGTCGAGCATGAAAGGGAAGCGGTCCTGGAAGGGTGTGGTGACGGTCATCGTCTCGAGATCGACCGTGATCGGATCGGTCTTTGCCACTTCCAGCAAGCGGTCGATCGCTTCCTGCGGGAGGACGACGGTAACGATGCCATTCTTGAACGCATTGCCCGAGAAGATGTCGGAGAAACTCGGCGCGATCACCGCCCTGATGCCGAGATCGCCGAGCGCCCAGGCGGCGTGCTCGCGGCTCGATCCGCAGCCGAAATTGTCGCCCGCGATCAGGATCGGGCTGCCGGCATATTGGGGATTGTCGAAGATATTGTCCGGATCGGCGCGCACCGTTTCGAACGCGCCCTTGCCGAGACCCTCGCGGGTCACGGTCTTCAGCCAGTGCGCCGGGATGATCACGTCGGTATCGACGTTCTTGGCGCCCCACGGATAGGCGCCGCCGGAGACCTGGTGGACGGGTTGCATTATTTCTGCGTGACCGGTTCGGGCTGCGGCGCGGCGGTGGCCGAATAGACCGCGGCGACGCCGCTCAGGATCGTGCCGGCGATCAGAAGGATCAATACGCGCTTCATCGCTATTCCCCGCCCATCAGCTCGCGGACGTCCGCGAGCCTCCCTGTGACCGCCGCCGCCGCCGCCATCGCTGGTGAGACGAGGTGGGTGCGCGCGCCCGGTCCCTGCCGTCCTACGAAATTCCGATTCGAGGTGGAAGCACAACGTTGACCAGCCGGTACTTTATCGGGATTCATCGCAAGGCACATCGAACACCCGGGCTCACGCCATTCGAATCCGGCGGACAGGAAGATACGGTCGAGCCCCTCGGCTTCGGCCTGGCGCTTGACCAGCCCCGAGCCCGGCACGACCAGCGCGCGTACGCCGTCCGCGACATGCCGCCCGTTAGCGACCGAGGCGGCGGCGCGCAGATCCTCGATCCGGCTGTTGGTGCAGCTGCCGATGAAGACGTGCTCGACGGGCACGTCCCGCATCGCGGTTCCTGGCTTGAGGCCCATATAGTCGAGCGACTTGCGCGCGGCGGCCTGCTTGGCGGGGTCGGTGAAACTTTCGGGGTCGGGCACCACGCCGGTGATTGGTACCACGTCCTCGGGGCTGGTGCCCCAGGTGAGCGACGGTGCGATGTCGCTGGCGGAGAGCATGACGGTGCGGTCATAGGTCGCTGCCGCGTCGCTCGGCAGCGTCTTCCACCACGTGACAGCCTTGTCCCAATCCGCGCCTTGGGGCGCCATTGGGCGGCCCCTGAGATAATCGAACGTCGTCTGGTCCGGCGCGATCAGCCCGGCGCGCGCCCCGCCTTCGATCGACATGTTGGCGACGGTCAGCCGTCCCTCGATCGAGAGGCCGCGGATCACGTCGCCGGTATATTCGATCACGTAACCGGTGCCGCCCGAAGCGCCGATCCTGCCGATGATCGCCAGCACGACATCCTTCGCGCTGACGCCGTAGCCGAGCGTGCCATCGACACGCACTTCCATCGTCTTGGACGGGCTGAGCAATAGCGTCTGCGTGGCGAGCACATGCTCGACCTCGCTGGTGCCGATGCCGAACGCCAGCGCGCCCAGCGCGCCGTGCGCCGAGGTGTGGCTGTCGCCGCAGACGAGGGTGGTGCCGGGGAGCGTGAAGCCCTGCTCGGGGCCGACGACATGGACGATGCCCTGCTCGGCGGCGAGCGCGTCGATATAGGGCACGCCGAATTCCGCGACGTTCCCGCGCAGAGTCGCGAGCTGGTTGGCGCTTTCCGGATCGGCGATCGGCAGCTCATTGCCGGCAGCATCGACGCGCGCGGTGGTCGGAAGATTGTGATCGGGTACGGCGAGCGTCAAGTCCGGGCGGCGCACGCGGCGACCGTTGGCGCGCAGCCCGGCGAACGCCTGCGGGCTGGTCACCTCATGGACGAGGTGGCGATCGATATAGATCAGGCAGGTGCCGTCGTCGCGCCGTTCGACGACGTGCGCGGCCCAGATCTTTTCGTAGAGCGTGAGGGGACGGGATGCCATGCGCGCGTCCTTAACGGAAAAGTGCGCGGTATCAAGCCTTCGCGAAATTTTCGTGCGGGCGCCTAGCGCAGATGCGCGTCGAGAAACGCCACGCTGTCGGCCAGCACCGGGGCCTTGCCGCGAAAAGGTTTGGAGAGCGCCATCGCGATATTCTCGTGGGTCAGGCCGGGATAATCCTTCAACTCGACCGTGGCGCCGAGCGCTTTCAGCGTCTTCGCCAGATCATAGGCGTTGTGCGGCTTCACATCGGTATCGAGCGTCGAGGTGACGAGCAGCATCGGCGGCGCATCGGCGCGGGCGAAGGTGATCGGCTGCGTCATCACCGGATCAGCGGCATTGCCCAGCGCGTCGCTGGCGCGTCGATCGGTGAAGGGGTAGAAATTATATGGGCCGGACAGGCCGACTGCCGCCTTGACGATCTTCGGATCGACGCCCTCGGCCTTCAGCCAGCGCTCGTCGAGCGCGAGCATCGCGACGGTATAGGCGCCCGCGGAATGGCCGGCGAAGGCGATGCGGTTCGGATCGCCGCCGTATTCGCAGATATGGTCGCGCGTCCATCTCACCGCCTGCGCGCCATCCTGCAGCATCGCCGGGAAGCGGATCGCCGGCACCTTGCGATAGTCGGGCACGACCACGACGAAGCCCGCTTTGGCATAGGCGCGCGCGGCAAAGGCATAGGCGCGACGATCGCCCTTCACCCAGCCGCCGCCATACCAGAAGATCAGCACCGGGCGCTTCGCGGACGATCCTCCGGAAGGGCGCCATACATCGAGCGTCTGGCCGTGCGAGCCGAACGGAATCGCGCTGCCCGGCCGGTTCGCGCCGATCCCGCCGCCGAGCGCGGCATCGGCGTAGCTCAGCAATTGCGGGGGCGAAGTGAAGGCGACGATCACGCCAAGCGCAACCAGGATAACGAGAAGACCGAGCGCCGCGCGGCGGATCAACTCACGTATTTCGCGGTCGTCTTCGCGGCGATCTCGTCGGCGGTGATGCCGGGCGCCATCTCGATCAGCTTGAACGGACTGTCGTGATCGGGTCGCTGGAACACGGCGAGATCGGTCACGATCATGTCGACCACGTTCTTGCCGGTCAGCGGCAGCGAGCAGGCGGGCAGGAACTTCGGATCGCCGTTCTTGCTGGTATGCTCCATCACGACGATGATCTTCTTCACGCCGGCGACCAGATCCATCGCCCCGCCCATGCCCTTGATCATCTTGCCCGGGATCATCCAGTTGGCGATGTCGCCGTTCTCGGCGACTTCCATCGCGCCGAGCACCGCCAGATCGATATGGCCGCCGCGGATCATCGCGAAGCTCTGCTCCGATCCGAAATAGACCGTCTGCGGCAATTCGCTGACCGTCTGCTTGCCGGCATTGATCAGATCGGGATCTTCCTCGCCCTCATAGGGAAAAGGCCCGATGCCAAGCATGCCGTTTTCGGATTGCAGCGTCACCTCGACGCCGTCCGGGATATGGTTCGCCACGAGCGTCGGGATGCCGATGCCGAGATTGACGTAATAGCCGTCCTTCAGCTCGCGCGCGGCACGTGCCGCCATCTCGTCGCGGGTCCAGGCCATTACTGCTGCTCCTTGTCCGCCGCGGCGGGACCGGGGTCGCGCCACTGCTTGTCCTTGGGGAAGATATCGTCGGCGCCGCCTTGCAACGCGCTGCCGTAGACCGGATTGGGCATCGCGAACCAGCCATTGCCCCACAGATCGCCGATGCCCGGCGACTGGATCGTGGCAGCGCGGCGCTGCATTGTGGTCAGGATGTCCATGTCGAAATCGAAATGGTCGGAGAAATCGACGAGCTGATCGCCGGCCATCGCCAGCACGCAATATTTCGCGGCGATCGTCCGGCGGCGCCCGTCCTTCATCGATCCGCCGGCATCGTCGCCCTGCAGGAACAGGGTGTCGCCATGCACCGCGGGGCCCAAGCCTGCCCCGTTGATCGCGGCCTCGTCCTGCTTGGCGTCGAAGGCGTTGCGGTTGGTGTTGAAGATCACCGTCACGCCCATCGCACGCAGCGCGTCTAATGCCCATTTGGCGCCGGGCGTGGGGACGACCTTGTCGTAGCCGGTCTGCTCCCAGCGCTTCCACACGTCGTCGTCGTAGATCGCGCGCTGCGCCATCAGGTCATCATATTCGGCGCCGAGGTTGAGGATCGCCGTCTCGTCGACATCGAACACCGCAGCGGGCGGTTTGTCGCCGCAGGGGATGAAGCTGGGGTTGGCGAGCGTCGCGTCCTTGGCGAGCACGACGCTCTTGCGGTCCTTCTCCTTCATCGCGACCGCGACGTAGTTGACCAGTGCGCGCCAAGTCTGGAGCGTCACCGCCGCCGCCTCGCCCGAGCCGTAGAGATATTGCATGCCGTGGAGCTGCGGCGGGGGCGCCGTCGGATCGGGCGGCATGTAGGTGGAAGAGGCCGCCGGCTTCGTCACCGCATGATGGCGGCGCTTCTGCCGTGCGTCAGCGGGCGCCGATGCGAGCAATGCAAGGATCAGCGTCGCGGCGACGCCGCCGGAAAATCGAACACCGCGCATCGGATCAGATCTCCAGGACCGGAGGAAGAGGGGGTGGCTCGCTCGGATGCGTGCGCTCGGCGTCGAACCCTTCCCAGATCCGCGCCAGCGCGTCCTCCGGGGGAATATTGAGCGCGCGCGCATACGCCTCGGCGCCATGCCGCACGCAATCCACCATCGCGATGCCGAACCCGGCGGGATCGGCGCCGATCGGCACCGGGTTCACGAAGCAGGTGACCGCACCGTCCGATCGCGCCCAGAGGCGCACGAACTCGCGCGAGTCCGCGACCATATCGGCGAACGGCGTCAGGTCGATCGGAACGGGCTTGTCGGTCACGGTTTCGATGCCCCGGGTTCGTAGACCGGATTGGGCAGGATGAACCAGCCATGGCCCCAGATCGTCGCGATGCCCTTGCCGTTGATCGCCTCGCGGCGCTTGTCGGCGGTCATCGTCGGGGCGTCGAACAGATCGGAGAAATCGCGCAACTGGTTGCCGACCATCGCGATCACGCAATATTTCTGCGCCATCGCCCAGCGCCACTGGTCCTTGCCCGGACCGCTGCCGACATCGCCGCGCATCCAGAGCGTCCTGAGGTGAGCGACCGGGCCGAGCCCGGCACCGTTCAGCGCCGCTTCGGTCGCTGCGGCCTCGCTGGCCGGGCGCTCCGAGTTGAAGATCAGGGTGACGTTGCTTTCCTTCGCCGCGCGGGCTGCCTGCATCAGGCCGGGCGTGGCGATCAGCCTGCCCGTCTGGCCCGCGTCGCCGCTCTCGTTGATATCGAGCACCACGGCGAGCGGCTTGGCGCCGCAGGGCAGGAACTTCGGCGCGGCGAGCGTGGCGTCAGGGCTGAGCACGGTCGAGAAGACCTGCAGGCCCACGGCGCGATCGCTCGACCGTGCGATCATCATGTCGACCAGGCCTTCATAGGCCTGCACGCTCTGCGCGACGCTCTCGCTCGATCCGGACAGGAATGCCGCGTCGGCAGCCGCAGCGCCGGGTGGGGGCGAAGCGGGCGCAGCCTCGGGCGGCGGGGAAAGCGTTGCGGCGGGCGGCGGGGCGTCCATACCCATGTTCGCCGGGACGGGGCCGACATATTGGGACGGCGTCGGAGCCGGTGTGGCCGGCTGCGCCTTCGGCTTGTGCTTGCCGCCGAGCACCTGCTTGCCGCCCATCGCGCTGGCCGCGATCGCCGGTACCGCGACCGCCGCGCAGCCGGACAGCAGGGGCGAAGCCGAGGCGCAGAGAAGCGCGAGCGCCAGCCCGCTACGCGCCGCGCTCACGCCGCGACCCGCTCGCGCCCAGCTCTCTCTCGAACTGTGCGGAATTCGATCTTCTTGTCGTACGGCGCGCCGATGATCATGCGGTTCACATAGATGCCGGGCAGATGAATCGCGTCGTGATCGAGCGCGCCGACCGGCACGACCTCCTCAACTTCGGCGACGCAGATCTTGCCCGCGGTCGCCATCGGCTGGTTGAAGTTGCGCGCCGTCTTGCGGAAGACCAGATTGCCCGCCTCGTCGGCTTTCCAGCCCTTGATGATCGACAGATCGGCGCGGATGCCGCGCTCCAGGATATAGTCCTGGCCGTCGAAACTCTTCACTTCCTTGCCCTCGGCGACCTGCGTGCCGACGCCGGTCTTCGTATAGAAGCCCGGAATGCCCGCGCCGCCGGCACGGCAGCGCTCGGCCAGCGTGCCCTGGGGGCAGAACTCCACCTCCAGTTCGCCCGACAGATATTGCCGCTCGAATTCCTTGTTCTCGCCGACGTAAGAGCTGATCATCTTCTTGACCTGGCGGGTGCGCAGCAGCTTGCCGAGCCCTTGGCCGTCGATCCCGGCATTGTTGCTGGCGATGGTGAGGTCCTTGGTCCCGGCGTCGCGGATCGCATCGATCAGCCGCTCGGGAATGCCGCACAGGCCGAACCCGCCGGCGCAGATCGTCATGCCGTCGAACAACACGCCGTCGAGCGCGGCGGCGGCGTTGGGATAGAGCTTCTGCATCCGGGGAATCCTTGCTGTTCGCAGCGGGGCTTAGGCGGACGCGAGGGGAGGGGTCAAGCGACCCCGGACGGCTGGAATGGCGACGGGTTCAGGCCAAGCGCAGCGGCCAGATGGGCCAGCGCCTGATCGCCGTTCGTCACCTTGATCGCGGCCATGCCCATCGCCGCGGCCGGTTTGCAGTTGATGCCGAGGTCGTCGAGGTACACGCAGCGTTCCGGCGGTACGTCGAGTGCATCGCACATCATCGCGTAGATGCGCGGATCGGGCTTGCGGATGCCGACTTTCGAGCTTTCGATGACGTGATCGAACCGTGCGAGAATCGCGGCGATCGCATCGGCCTTGCCGGAAGTGGCAGACATTTGCGGTCCATGGCCGCTCGGCACATTGTTGGTGATGCAGCCGAGGCGATATCTGCCGGCCTTCAGCCAATCGAGCGCCGCCACCATGCGCGGGCGGATGTCGCCCGAGAGCAGCGCCAATACGTCGCGGCCGGGCAGATCATGGCCGAGCGCCCGCGCCTCCTCCGCGAACAGCGCGTCGAAGCGATCGGCATCGATCTCGGCGCGCTCGAACAAGGCCCAGGCATTGCCATCGGGATTGGCCGCGTTGACCCGCCGCACGAAATCGCGCGGCAGTCCGCGCTCCGCCTCCATGCGGTTGAACGCCTCGAACGGCGAGGAAGTGATCACTCCGCCGAAATCGAAGATCACAACGTCGCGGTCGTTCATATCGAAAGGGGCCCTCGACGTGGCGCATCGCCGCGCACGCTTTCGGCCGCGACCTTCAGCCCCGCCGCTTCCAATGCGGCGCGCTGGTCGGCGAGGCGGGTGGTGAGCATGATCTGCTCGAATGCCACGCTGCGCTGGAACAGCGGCAAAGCCTGTGTGCGATCCATCCAGGCCGCGGTCTTGGGCCAGCGCTTCGGATCCGGCTCCCATGCGGCGAGCGCGGCATTACGGAAGAAGCTCGCGCAGGCGAGATCGGCAAGACTCAATGCGCCGAACAGGAAGCCGTCGGCCGGTGCCTGGCTTTCCAGCCAGTCCATCGTATCGGGAATGTCGGTTTCGAGGGCCTGAGCCACCAGTGCTTCATCGGTCGGCTGCTTCCACACGCGCGGGCGGACGTTGCGCTGGAAGAACAGCTTCCAAAGCAGCACGTCGCCCAGCCGGCTGTCGGCGAACTCCTCGATCCAACGCGCCTTCGCGCGGTCATCCACGTCCGCAGGCCGCAGCGAGCGTTCGGGATAGCGATCCTCCAGATATTCGCAGATCACGGTCGAATCCGGAATCACCAGATCACCATCGATCAGCACCGGGATGCGGCGCAGCGGATTGAGGCCGGTGAAATTGTCGTCGCCATAGAACGGCACGATCGGATCGACCTCGTAATCGATCCCCTTGTGGTCGAGCGTCAGGAATGCCTTCTTCGCATAAGGCGAGACGTGGTTGCCGATGATCCGGATCATGATCGCCTCAGGCGTTGTGCTGCAGCTTGAGGCCGGGCCGCGCCCAGCGCGTCTTCACCAGCCGCCCCGTGCCCGAGCAGGTGATATAGGCGTCCATCATGTCTTCGCCGCCCCAGCAGATGTTGGTGGTGAAGATGTCGTCGGTGGGCACGAACTCGACCAGTTCGCCGGCTGGCGAGATCACCGAGATGCCGCACTCGCCGATCGTCGCGACACAGATATTGCCGTTGGCCTCGACGCCAAGCGAATCGAAGAACTTGTAGCCGGCGGGGCGGTAGAGCGGGATGCCGGGTCCGCCTGGCCCGGCGGCGTCGTCCACCTTGCCCGGCGCGATCACGTTGAAGGCGGTGAGGCGGCAGGTATAGGTTTCCGCGGCGTAGAGCGTGTTGCCGTCGGGCGAGAGGCCGACGCCGTTGGGGTTGTAGCTGGGGAAGATCACTTCCTCGAGATGGCTGCCGTCCGCCTTGGCATAGAAGATGCCGACGATGTCGTGGCAGCGCTTGGCGTAATCGACCTTGCCATGATCGGTGAACCAGAAACCGCCATGCGCGTCGAACACGATGTCGTTCGGCCCGCGCAGCACACAGCCGAAATCGCCGGACTTATAGAGCACTTCCACCTCGCCGGTGGAGAGATCGATCCGCTCGATCCGGCCGCCCGAATAATCGGGCGCGATGCCGTGCGGCGCGAGCATCCCGTTCGACTCGACGTAATGGAAGCCGCCGTTGTTGCAGCAATAGAGCTTGCCGTCCGGCCCGATCGCCAGGCCGTTGGGGCCTCCGCCGGGCGTCGCGACCGTTTCCTTGCTGCCGTCGGGCCGGACACGCGTGATGCGGCCAGCCTCGATCTCGACAAGGATCACGCTGCCGTCCGCCATCCATACCGGACCTTCGGGAAAACGCAGGCCGTCGGCTACGAGGGTGAATTCCGGCATACCGCTCTCCCGATTCGTTGGTCTGATCGAAGCTAGCCGCGCGGCTCCGCGGCTGTCGAGCGTCGTAGTTGTGCAACACAGCGTTCATCTGCCATTCAGGCTATTGACTACACACGTAATCAAACGCGATTACGAGCGTGGTCATAAAGGAGGCGAGTCGTGGCGGAACGGATCAGCGATGCCGAGCATGCGATCATGGAGGTGCTCTGGGACGAAAGCCCGCTGAGCGCGCAGGACGTCGCCGAGCGGGTCGCCGCCGAGAAGGACTGGTCGGCCAATACGGTGAAGACGCTGCTCGGCCGGCTGCTCGCCAAGAACGCGATCACGCATGAGGAGGACGGCCGCCGCTACCTCTATCGCCCGGTCGTGGCGCGCGACGATTATGTCGACAAGGAATCGCGCCGGCTGATCGACCGGCTGTTCGGCGGCAAGCTCACCCCGCTGGTCGCGCACCTCGCCGAGCGCGACGCGCTGACGCAGCAGGACATCGACGAGATCGAGGCGCTGCTGAAGGGCCTGAAGTCGTGAGCGTCGCGAGCCTGGTCGGCTGGGCGATCGAGGCGCTGATCGCATCGGCGCTGCTGATGGTCGCGGTGCTGCTGCTGCGCGGTCCGGCACGCCGCGCGTTCGGCCCGCATACGGCTTACGCGCTGTGGCTGCTGCCCGTGCTGCGTCTGCTCCTGCCACCCTTGCCGCAGGGCCTGCGCGAGAGCGTCGCCACGCCTTTGTCGCGCGCCAGCGAGACGGTCACCGTGCTGGTGATCGATCCGGTGTCCGCGCCGGTCGCCCCTGTGGCGGCCAGCGCGGCCACCGCCGTCGCGCCCGTCGCCCACTATCCCTCGCTGGGGCCGATATTGGCCCTGCTGTGGGTGGCGGGTGCGGCGGCCTTCCTGCTCTGGCACCTGGTAGATCATGCGCTGTTCTGCCGCCGGATTCTAAAGACGCCGCTGGCGAGCGGCGAACTGGCGGGCGGCGTGCGCGTGGTCGAGAGTGCGGCGGCCTCGGGTCCGCTCGCCTTCGGGGTGCTGCGCCGGTACGTCGCCTTCCCGCGCGATTTCGCGTCGCGCTACGATGCCGACGAGCAGGATCTCGCGCTGGCGCACGAACTCGGCCACCACCAGCGCGGCGACCTGATCGCCAATTGGGTGGCGCTGGCGGTGCTCGCCTTGCACTGGTTCAATCCGCTCGCCTGGCGCGCCTTCCGCGCGTTCCGCGCCGATCAGGAAATGGCCAACGACGCCTGGGTGCTCGCGCAGCGCGACCCCGCGCTGCGCCATGCCTATGGCCGCGCGATCGTGAAATCCGCGCATGGCGGCACGATCGGCGCGACCTGCCACCTTCACACCATAAACGACTTGAAAGGGAGACTGAGGATGCTTGCCGATACCCCCAAATCACGCGGCCGCATGAAGGCCGGGATCGCCGCCATCGCCGTGGTGACGCTCGCCGGGCTGGGCCTGACCGCTTCCGGCACCAGGGCGGCCGAGACGCTGAAGACCAAGGTCCGCACGACCACCGGCATCGATCTCGCGAAATTCGAAGTCACGCCGCCGGCACCGCCCGCGGCTCCCGTGATGCCGGCCATGGCGTCCGCGCCGGCCGTGGCGCCGGTCCCGGCCGTGCCGGAGGTTCCCGCCGTGCCGCAGGCCGCCGCCGCGCCCGACGCTCCGCCCGCGCCCGGGGTGCCGCCTGCCGTCGAAGCGCCTCCGGCTCCGCCCGCACCGCCTGCGGACGTGCTGTCGACGTCCGACAAGGTCGAGCGCGTCGATGGCAAGCTTGTCCGCCGTCATCACGTGCGCGTCTACAAGGATGGCGACTATGTCACCGAGGACGTGATGGCGAACATGCCCGAAGTCAGCTCGCGGAAATGCCCGGGTGATGACGCGCAGCCGCTGGTGATCAACAGCAACGACGGCGGCAAGCGCCGCATCGTGATCTGCACCAACCGCATCGAGCACACCGCCGCTTCGGCACAGCGCAACGCGATGGCTTCGGTCGACACCGCCGAGATCACCCGCAACGCCTATCGTTCGGCGCTCGACGGACTGCGCAGCGCGCGTGACAAGCTGCAAACCGACACGCGCCTGAGCGAAGACGCACGCCGGGAAGCGCTTTCCTCGATCGACGATTCGATCAAGGACATCCAGGACGACATGGCCAAGGACGACTGACGTCGACAGACGCTCGGGGAGGAGCGCCTGGGGGCCGGTCATCGCACGAGCGGGACCGGCCCTTTTCCTGACGTCACCCCGGACTTGGTCCGGGGCCTACTTCGCCTCGCGGACGGCATTTTAATCTCCAGCGCTGCGCGAGCCGCCTGGTAGGCCCCGGACCAAGTCCGGGGTGACGAAAACGAAGGCCTTGCGCCCGAGGCTTGCGCTCCCGTGAACTAGCGGCCATCTCGTCCTCATGCCCGAGCAAATCCCCGGCGTGGCCCAGACGCTCGAGCCGCTCGTCGCGCGCGTGCTCGCGGACAACCCTTCGCCCTTCACCAATACCGGCACGCAGACCCATCTCGTCGGAACGGCCGATCTCGCGGTGATCGATCCCGGGCCGGACGATGCCGCGCATGTCGAGATGTTGCTGCGCGCGATCGATGGCCGGCGGGTGACCGCGATCGTCATCACTCACACGCATCGCGACCATAGCCCCGCGAGCCGCGCACTCAAGGTCGCGACCGGCGCGCCGATCGTCGGTTGCGCGCCGCTGGCGCTGGAGGATCTGGGGCCGCGTGCCGATGCGTCGTTCGATTTCGACCATGCCCCCGATCGTGTGCTTGCCGAGGGCGAAAGCGTGCGCGGAGAGGGGTGGACGCTGGAGGCGATCGCCACGCCCGGCCATACCTCCAACCACCTCTGTTTCGCACTACCGGAAACCAAAGCCCTGTTTAGTGGCGATCACGTGATGGGCTGGTCGACCACGATCGTCTCGCCGCCCGACGGCGACATGGCGGCGTACATGGCGAGCCTCGACAAGCTGATGCGGCGCGACGATCGCATCTATTATCCCGCGCACGGCGATCCGGTGGAGAATCCGCAGCGCTTGGTGCGCGGCATGATGGGGCACCGCAAGCAGCGCGAAGGGCAGATCCTGCGCCTGCTGCGCGAGCGCGCGCGGCCGATCCCGGCCATGGTCGAGCGCATGTATGTCGGTCTCGATCCGCGCTTGTTTCCCGCGGCCGAACGTTCGGTGCTCGCGCACCTGATCGATCTCGAGCAGCGCGCGTTGGTCGCGCAGGAGGGCGAGCGATGGAAGATCGCGGCGTAACCCGCTTCGTCGCCAAGTTCGCCGCCGCGCTGGCGCTGATCGCGCTGTTCGTCGCGGGGCTGTTCTGGGCATTCACGTCCTACGTCAACCACAAGATCTCCGGCCCCGATCCGGTGACGGTGGCGAGCGCCAGTCTGGAAGGCTTGCGCGAGCAGAACCGCCTGTCCGCTTTCGCCGCGCGCTTCGTGGCGGTGGCGACCTCGACGCAGAGCCAGTTCGGGCTCTCGACGCAGAAGACGATCATCATGCCCGGCATGGTCCGTTATGAGGTCGATCTGGCGAAGCTCGATCAGAAGGACGTGAAATGGGATGCGGCGAGCAAGACCCTGCTCGTCACGCTTCCGCCGATCGAGGTGACGCAGCCCGAGATCGATCTCAACCAGATCAAGGAATATGGCTCGGGCGGGCTGCTCTCGGTGCTGACCGACGCCGACGCCAAGATCGAGGCGGCCAATCGCGATGCCGGACAGAAGGAACTGCTCCGCCAGGCGCACGATGCGGTGCCGATGAACCTGGCGCGCGATGCCACCCGCCGCGCGGTCGAGCGCAGCTTCGCGATGCCGCTCAGGGCGGTGGGTGTCGATGCCAGGGTGAAGGTGCTGTTCGGCGATGAGGCGAACAGAGACGAGGAATGGGATCGCTCCACATCACTCGAGGACATCATGGCGAACAAGGTTGCGGCCAAGCCCTGATTGAGTAACGCGCCCGGATTTGGTATCGATCCGGCACCAAATCCGGGGGGATTTCATGGCAACCGCGGCTGATGCGCATACGAATCCTGTCGTCCACGACAGATTGTTCTTCTTCGTCATGGCCTTGGTCATCGCCGGGGTCATCGTCAGCGGCTTCGTGCTGCAAGTGTCGATGGGCCGGTCGAGCTTCGCGTCGCCCTGGTGGGTGCACGTCCATGCCGTCACCTTCATGGGCTGGCTCGGCATCTATCTGATGCAGAACTGGCTCGCCTGGCGCGGCGAAGTCGTGAGCCACCAGCAGCTCGGGCGGCTCGCGGCGGCCTATATCGGGTGGATGGTGCTGGTGGGCCTGAGCGTGAACACGCTCGCCGCGATCCATCACCGCATTCCACCGTTCTTCGAGACCAACGTGTTTCTGGTGATGGACTGGCTGACCGTGCTGGTCTTCGCCGGGCTGACCTGGGCGGCGGTACGGTTGCGCGGCGCGAGCGACTGGCACCGCCGGCTGATGCTCGCCGGCGCGATCCAGGTGATGACGCCGGGGCTCGGCCGCCTGCTGCCGCTGCCGCTGATGGGGACGTGGATGCTGTGGGGCATCTGGGCGGGGATGCTGCCGTTCATGGCGGCGGCTTTGATCTATGATCTGCGGACGCGCGGGAAAGTGCATCCGGCTTATTATTGGGGCTTCGGCGCGATCACGCTGGCGGTCGCGCTGATGCGGCTGATCGCCTTCTCAGCCCCGATGTTGGCGCTGACGCACTATTTAACCAGCTGATCCGTTCGCCCTGAGCTTGTCGAAGGGCGCTTCTTCGCTACGTAGGGACCGGGCTTCGACAGGCTCAGCCCGAACGGAGTTAGGTCGTGGAAAATCATCCGAACTTGAAAGGCCTCGACCTTCGCGCCGAGATCGACCGGCTGCGCAAGGAGCGCAACGCCGTCATCCTCGCGCATTACTACCAGAGGCCCGAGATTCAGGACCTCGCCGATTTCGTCGGCGACAGCCTCGACCTCAGCCGCAAGGCGCAGGCGACCGATGCCGAGGTGATCGCGTTCTGCGGCGTGCGTTTCATGGCCGAGACGGCGAAGATCCTGTCGCCCGAAAAGGTCGTCGTGCTGCCGGACATGAATGCGGGTTGCAGCCTCGAAGACAGCTGCCCGCCCGAGCAGTTCGCGGCGTTCCGCGCGCAGCATCCCGACGCGATCGCGCTGACCTACATCAATTGCTCCGCGGCGGTGAAGGCGCTCTCCGACGTAATCGTCACCAGCTCGTCGGCGGAAAAGATTCTTGCCCAGATTCCAAAGGATCAGCCGATCATCTTCGGCCCCGATCGCAACCTCGGCGGCTATCTCGCGCGCAAGACCGGGCGCGACCTGATCGTGTGGCCGGGCGTGTGCATCGTCCATGAGGCGTTCAGCGAAACCGAACTGCTGAAGCTGAAGGCCGGGCATCCCGGCGCGCCGGTCGCGGCGCATCCCGAATGCCCCCCGGTAATCCTCGATCACGCCGATTATGTCGGCTCGACCAGCGGTATCCTGGAATTCGCCAAGAGCTTCGAGGGCGACACGCTGATCGTCGCGACCGAGCCGCACATCATCCACCAGATGGAAAAGGCGTTGCCCGAGAAACATTTCATCGGCGCGCCGGGGGCGGACGGCAACTGCAACTGCAATATCTGCCCCTATATGGCGCTCAATACGATGGAGAAGCTCTACATCGCGCTGCGCGATCTCGAACCCCGCATCGAGATCGAGGAAAGCCTGCGCCTGAAGGCCAAGAAGAGCCTCGACGCGATGCTGGCGATGGCCAGCGGCACGGTGGGGATGGGCGATCTCGGGCCGGCGAAAGTGACGGGGGATTAACCCTGCTCCCCTCCCTGGAAGGGAGGGGCCGGGGGTGGGTGGAACCTCGCGTTGCCCTTCGTTAGTTTGAAACGGTGGAGCGCACGCCGCCAGAGTTGAGGGCCGCCGCCCGGACGTTGCGGAACAACGCGACCAATGCTGAACGCGCTCTTTGGCATGCACTACGGTCTCACCGGCCACGCTTCACGCGCCAATTGATCGTCAGCCATTTCATCATCGATATTGCGTGTCGCGAAGCGAGGATCGCCGTCGAACTGGACGGCGGCCACCACGGTGAGCAGGCCGCCTGCGACGCTGCGCGCACCGCGTATCTGGAGGCACAGGGTTGGGAAGTGCTGCGCTTCTGGAACAACGAGGTGACCGGGAATATCGAGGGTGTGGTGGACGTCATCCTCGCAGCCGTTGTGCGAAGATCCACCCACCCCCAACCCCTCCCTTCCAGGGAGGGGAGTCAATGACGCTTACTGCTTCACCGTCACCTCGACGCGGCGGGCCGCGTTGGGATCGGCCGATGTGAGCGTGGTGTCGCTCGGCTTCACGAGCGCGACCGCGCCGTCCGGCACGCCGGCCGCCTTCAACGCCGCCGCGACGTTCTTGGCACGCTCTTTCGACACCTCGGCGTTTACCGCCGCGTTGCCGCTCGGATCGTTATAGCCCGAGACGGTCAGCGACGTGCCCGGATGCGCCGAGAGATAGGCGGTCAGCTTCGCCGCGGCGGCCGTGAAATCGTTGGTGACGTCCGACTTGCCCTTGTCGAAATAGACGTTGAGCGCCGGCGCGCCGTCCCGCGTCAGTGCGGTGACGCCCGCGCCCGCCGGGGCCGGGGGAACGGCCTCGGTGCTGTTCGCGTCGGCGGTCAGGGCATCGCCCGGCATCGCGCCGGTATCGTTCGCGACGTCATTGTTCGCATCCGTGTCGGTGATATTCGCGGTGGTCGTGTTGAACGCGTCCGTCGCCGCCGGTTGCGGCTGGCATGAGCGCAGCAGGAAGAACAGGATCAGCAAGGCGAGCAGCGCGAGCAGCGCCCACAGCCACCAGCGGCTGCCGCCGCCATTGCCGCCCGGCACGTCGGCGAAGCCCTCCGATCCGCCGCCGCCCGCGCCCGTCGAGCTCCCGCCGGAGCCGGTCGTGCCCGGGCCGCTGGTCGAGGCGGTCGCTGAAGGTGCGGGTGGGGGAGGGGGTGGCGCCGGCGGAGTCGCCGCCGCTTCGGCCGCCGCGGTTTCGGATGCGGCGAGCCCCAGCGCGCCCGTCGCCAATCCGGCGCCTGCGGCGATCGCCGCATCGCCACTGGCGTCATTGCCGGTCTCGACCGGGATATCCGACACGCCGGTCGGCGAATCATCGCCCGCAGCCGCAACTCCAGCCTTGCCGTGAAACAGCGAAAGCTGCCCGAAATGCTCGGCGAGCAGGTAATAAACGGTGACGCGGTTCTTGGTCCGATCGCCTTTCATGCGTTCGCCGACCGCGGCGATGGCGCTGTCGAGCGCATCGTCATCCTCGGTTCGCCCCAGCTTCTTCTTCAGGAAATTGTCCCGGACCCGCCCGGTCTCGGCGGGGTCGCTGAACGCGACCAGCGAGGAATCGCGATTGCGCAACGCGATCCCGCAGTGGCGGACGATGCCGGCGACTGCCGCCTCATCCGCATTCGGCACATATTTCTGGACGTCCGTTAGCCAATCTTCCGCCATAGCGAGTCTCCTGGGCAGCTGGAGCCTTGATCCTAGTCAATTCGGTTCGGGCGGACAATCGAGCCGGAACATTACGGTATGCTGACAGCCGGGGGATCAGCGCGTGGCGTGCACCACGCCGTCCACCGCCTTCCGCCAGCCGTCGAGTCTGGCCGCACGTTTGTCCGCATCGAGTTCCGGCGCGAAGCTCTCCACTCTCCCCCGCATCGCGCTGGCCGCGTCGAGGTCGGCGAACAGCCCGCAGCCCACACCGGCCAGCATCGCCGCGCCCAGCGCGGTCGTCTCGGCGAACGCGGGGCGCTCGACCTCGACCTGCAATATGTCGGCAAGATCCTGCGCCAGCCAGTCGTTGGCGACCATGCCGCCGTCGATGCGCAGCGTCTTCCAGTCGGCACCGTCGGCGGCGAACGCGTCCTTCAAATCGTGCGCCTGATGCGCCATCGCCTCCAGCGCGGCGCGGACGATATGCGCGCGCGTCGCCGAGAAGCTGAGGCCCGAGATCGCCGCGCGCGCATCCGCTTCCCACCATGGCGCGCCGAGGCCGGACAGGGCGGGGACGAGGTACACGCCGCCATTGTCGGCGACCGAGCGTGCGATCGCCTCGGTTTCGGGCGCGCTTTCGATGAGTTTCACGGAATCGCGCAGCCATTGGATCAGCGAGCCGGCGACGAACACGGAGCCTTCGAGCGCATAAGCGCGCTTGCCGCCGAGCTGCCAGGCGATGGTCGAGAGCAGGCGGTTCTTCGAGCTCGGCACCTTGGACCCGTATTGCGTGAGCACGAATGCGCCGGTGCCGAAGGTCGCCTTGGTCTCGCCGGGATCGAGGCAGGCCTGGCCGATCGTCGCCGCTTGCTGATCGCCCGCCACGCCGCATACCTTGATCGGTACGCCGAACAGCGTCGTGGTGCCGAGATCGCCCGCGCAATCGACGATCTCCGGCAGCGCCGCGCGCGGTGCGCCGAACAGTTCGATCAGTCCGTCGTCCCAATGCCCGCTGCCGATCGCCATCAGCGCGGTGCGGCTGGCGTTGGTCGCGTCGGTCACATGCGCACCGGTCAGCTTCCAGATCAGCCAGCTCTCGATCGTGCCGACCGCGAGACGGTCGCCGGCCTCTTTCAGCTGCGGCCAGTTCTCCATCGCCCAGCCGATCTTCGAACCCGAGAAATAGGGATCGAGCAGCAGCCCGGTCTTGGCCTGCACGGCGGGCTCGTGGCCGTCGTCCTTCAGCTTGCGGCAGATGTCGGCGGTGCGGCGATCCTGCCAGACGATCGCGGGGGCCAGCGGCTCGCCGCTGCTCCTGTCCCAGAACACGATCGTTTCGCGCTGGTTGGTGATCCCGATTGCCGCGACCCGATCCGCGCCACCGGCCTTCTCGACCATCTCACGCGCGCAGGCGAGGCTCTTGTCCCAGATCTCGGCGGCATCGTGCTCGACCCAGCCGGGCCGCGGATAGTGCTGCGTCAGTTCCAGCTGCGCGGTGCCGAAGCAGGTGCCGTCGGCGGCGAACAGCATCGCGCGGGTCGAGGTGGTGCCCTCGTCGATGACCAGTATCCGCTCTCCCATGGGATGACGCTAGCGGGGATTACCGCGCAGGGGAATTGCCGCTATCGTGATGGCCAAGGAGCAGGTCGGGTAATGAACGAAGGGAAGCCAGGCGAGGGCGCGTTCGGCCTGCCGCTGGACGAGCAGAGCGAGGAGGGCGCGCGCATCACGTTGCGGCGCGACCGGTTGCTTGCTGCACTGACGCTGATCGTCGGGATCGGGTTAGCGCTCGCGACACCCTTTGCGCTCAAGGAAGGCGCGGAGTTCTTCCTGCCCACCACCGCCGCCCTGGTGATCGCGATCGCGCTCGTCCCGCTGCTCGAATGGCTCGAGCGGCGCGGCATCCCGTCGCCGATCGCCGCGCTCACCTGCGTATTGCTGTTCCTCGCCGCCGCGGGCACCGCGATCACCGCGATCGTGTTTCCCGCGACCGAATTCTTCCGCCGTCTGCCGACGCAGATCGGCCGCATCCAGAATAATCTTGCGCCGTTGCTGGATCTTTATTCCAGCCTCGAAAAATATGTGAACCGCACAATCCACCAGCTTGCCGCCGGGCCGGTGCACCAGCAGGCGACCGTGGCCGCGCCGCCCGATTCGATCATCGGCTTAGTCGCTACTTCTGCGCCGACCGCCATCATCCAGGTCTTCTTCGGCATCCTGGTGGTCTATTTCTTTCTGTCGCACTGGTCGCGCATCCGGCGCAACACGATCACCGGCCGCGCCAGCTTCTCGGGCGCGCTGGCGACGGCGCGGGTGATCCAGGACGTGGTGGACGACACCTCGGCCTATCTCGGCACGATCACCGCGATCAACGTGACGCTGGGGCTCGTCATAGCGCTGGCGCTGTGGCTGGTCGGCATGCCCTATCCGTTGATGTGGGGCGGCATCGCGGCCCTGCTCAACTACGTGCCTTATTTCGGGCCGATCGTCGCGGCCCTGCTGCTCGCGCTCGGCGGGCTGATGACGTTCAACGACATCTGGGTCGCGATGCTGCCGCCGGCGATCATGATCGGCTGCCACCTGCTCGAGGCGAACGCGATCACGCCGTTCATCGTCGGGCATCGCCTCACGATCAATCCGGTGCTGATCCTCATCTCGATCAGCTTCTGGGGCTGGGTCTGGGGCACGGCGGGCGCGCTGCTCGCGGTGCCGCTGCTGATCATCATCCAGACGATCGCGGGCGCGGCGGGCAAGCCCGATATCGCCGGTTTCCTGTTCGAGCACGGCACGCTGACGCAGGAGCGCAGGGGCTGGCGGCGGCGGCAGGAAAAATGATCCGCCAACGGCGTTGACAGGCATGGGCGGCTCGCCTAGTTGCGCCGCCTCACGCTTTCCAAGCGGGTGTAGCTCAGTTGGTTAGAGCGCCGGCCTGTCACGCCGGAGGTCGCGGGTTCGAGCCCCGTCACTCGCGCCATTGCGCAGCGCGCATGGCAACAGCGAAGCTGTTTCCAAGACGCGCAAGCACGGCCGGCGGGCGCTAAGCCCGTCCGACGACGCGGCTTCGCCGCGGCGTGGTCCTCAACGGAGGCTCACCGCCAGCGCCCCGTCTCCATCCACATCAGCATCCGGCGCATCGGCAGCAACCACAGCCAGACGAATCCGGTGCCGACATAGAACAGCAATTGTCCCAGCACCGGCCACTGCCCCACCCAGCCCGACAGGCTGGCGACGGCGATGCACCAGATCGCGATCAACGCGATGATGATCAGTGCGCCAACGGGTTTGCGCCAGCTCGGTGTCATAGCGTCAGCCATTCTTTTTCGGTTACGACCGCATGCAGCGGTACGTCCCAGCTGTCGATGGGAAGGCTTTCGACCTGCTGCACCGACCACGCGATACCCACGCGCCACGCGTCGGGAAATGCGGCGAAGGCGCGATCATAATAGCCCGCACCCTGGCCGAGCCGGTTGAGCGCGCGGTCGAAGCCGAGCAAAGGTGTCAGAATGATATCGGGCGCGAGCGCGGGCGCTTCATGATGCGGCTGTTGCAGCCCGAACTGTCCGGGAATCAGATCGTCCTCGGCATCCCAGGCGAGGAAGCGCATCGGCTCGCTCCGGCGTACGACATGCGGAAGCGCGATGGCGCATCCCGTATCGACCGCCACGCGCGTGAGCGGGGAGGGATCGATTTCCCCTCGCATCGGCACGTAGGACGCGACCGTCAGGCCGGGGCCGAGGCGGTCGAGAAACGCGCGTGAGGGAGCGATCGCGGGGCGAGGGCTCTCGGCGAAGGCCTCGCGCGCGGCGCGCAACTGGGTGCGGAGGGTGGGTTTGTCGATTGTCATGATCGCGTCGCGGCAAAGCCGCGCCGTCGGCGCTCGGCGGGCGCCGAGCCCGGCCGCGCTGGCGCGTCTTGTCGGCAGCAGCGCTGCCGACATGCGCGCTGCGCGGTGGCGGGACCGCCATGGCCGTTGGCCGGGTTATCCTCTGACGCACGGTACGTCAGGTGGGGACCATGTACGTCAGACCAGGATCTGCGCAGGGACAGCCCCCATGGATGATGAATAGCCTCAGGGATAATATCAGCTCGTACCGGGCAGTGCCCGCCACCGCTTTATCTAGGCGTCCGCGGGCGGTTGCTCAAGGGTGTGGCGCTTGCCCTTATGCGACGAGGCGCGGCGGCGGGCCGTTCACGCGATTGCGGCCGGCGCTCTTGGCCTGATAGAGCGCGGCGTCGGCATCGCGCAGCAAGGCTTCGAAGGTCGCGGGTTGCAGCGCGCCGTGCGCCACCCCGGCGCTGACGGTCGGTGCTCCGTGATCGCCGTCGAGCGGCTGGGTGGCGGCAAGCGCGGCACGGACGCGTTCGGCGATGCCGCGGGCGGAGTCGGGCGTCGCTCCGGGAAGGAGCGCGCAGAATTCCTCACCACCGAGCCGCGCCGTCAGGCCGTGCGCGCCGATATGGTCGCCCAGAATGCGCGCGAACCGTATGATCACTTCGTCCCCGGCGGCATGGCCGAAGCGATCATTGATGCGCTTGAAGTTATCCAGATCGAACATGATCGCCACGCCGTGGTCCCCGATGCTCCCTTCTGCGATGCGGTCGAACAGCGCGCGGCGGTTGAGGAGGCCCGTCAACGGATCGAGCGAGGCGTTGCGGCGATGGAGCTGGGTGGCACGGTGCTGGGCGATCGCGAGCACCAGCGCGCCGACCCCGGCGAGTGTCGCGATGATCATCACCGAATTGACGTCCTCCGCCCAGTTTTGCGGGCGCGAGGTCAGCACATATTCGCCGCTACGCACGATCGGGATCATGCAGAGGAGGAAACTGATCCCGAGCAGGATATAGAAGCAGGCGATGGCGGAGACCGCCATCGGCGCCTCCGCGCGCGCCTTCCAGAATTGGCGGCCGGCGGCGCAGAACAGAGCGCCGCACGACAGATTGAGCAGCAACACGCCAATCCCGGTATAGCCGGTCGCGAAACCCAGGCTGACCGACCCGACCGACACGATCCACGCCGCGATCGAGAAGCGGCGATCGATCCTGCCGTTGCGAAACTGCGCGCCGCCGGCTTCGATCAGGACGATCCCGGCAAGCAGGATCGCGAAGGCCAGGCAATTCATCGCCGGCCGATAAGGATGCATGTAGACGCCCAGCATCGCCGTGCTGGGAAGGATCAGGCCGAGCCCGATTGCCCAATAGAGCAGATAGGTGTCCGCGCGCGCGCCCAGCCAGGCGACGAAAGTGGTGATGGTGAGCGCGCCGGCGACAAAGCCGATCGCGATCATGAAGGAAGACTGGTCGAACAGCACGAATCATCCCCCTCATGGCGAGACCGGCCATGCCCGCGCGATGCTCCGCGATGGCGCCGCGGGACGAGGACTCTTCGCGCGGCTGGGTAAAGGATTGTTGAACGCGCGCCATTTCGGATGCATCGCGAAACGGCGCGGCGATCAGCGGGCGGTCGAATCCCGCTCCAGTACCGCCGCGAGCTGTTCCAGATGCTGCGCGATATCCTCCAGCAACGCCGCGTTCGCACCTTCGGGCGGGCGGCGCTGCGTCTCGTCGAGCGCGTCGGCCAGCATCAGCGCGACGAACAGCATCGCGCGCTCGCCGCCGACGCCGCCCGAGGCGCGCTCGGCGGCTTGCCAGCGCTGGTCGAGCATGTCGCCCAGCCGGCGCACCTGCGCTTCCTCGCCATCGCGGCAGGCGACGATATGGCGGCGATCGCCGATGGTGAGCGTGACTTCGGCCATTATTCGCCCGCTCCCGCTTCGCCCGCGGCCTGCGCGATCACCGCGTCGAGCGCGGTGACGGCTTCGGCCATGCGGGCGCGCAAGGCCGCGTGGCGGCGAGCGAGCGCCTGGGTTTCGGCGGCGCGGGCCGCTCCCGCGGCTTCGATCCGCCGGATCGCCGCTTCGATGCGGTCGATGGCGTTGGGCTGGTCTGCCATCGCCCCGGGATAGCACGGCTATGCCGCGCGACAAGATCGATTTGGTCCGCTGCGGTTGACGCCGCCGCACGCCCACCGCAAAGACCGCCCGCATCATCGACTCGCCGGCCTCAGACCCCGCCAGCGCGGCGGCCGGCATCGCGCACGGTGAGCCTCGCGGTGCGCATCGGGCCTGATGGATTGAGATGGGAGCCAGGGAATGACGGTGAAGGTTGCGATCAACGGGTTCGGGCGGATCGGTCGCCTCGTCGCGCGCGCGATGCTGGAGGGCAAGGGCCACGGCCTCGAGTTGGTGACGATCAACGACCTCGCCGATGCCAAGTCCAACGCCTGGCTGTTCAAGCGCGACAGCGTGCATGGCAAATATCCCGGCGACGCGCACGCCGAGGGCAACGATCTCGTCGTCGACGGCAAGCACATCCGCGTCACCGCCGAGCGCGATCCGGCCAACCTGCCGCACAGGGAACTCGGCGTCGATCTGGTGCTCGAATGCACCGGTTTCTTCACCGATCGCGAAAGCGCGCAGAAGCATATCGACGCGGGCGCGAAAAAGGTGCTGATCTCGGCCCCGGCCAAGGGCGTCGATCTCACCGTCGTCTATGGCGTGAACCACGACAAGCTGACCGCCGATCACACGATCGTCTCGAACGCATCGTGCACCACCAATTGCCTGGCGCCGGTCGCCAAGGTGTTGAACGATGCGATCGGCATCGAGCGCGGGCTGATGACCACGGTCCACGCCTACACCAATGATCAGAAGATCCTCGACCAGATCCATTCCGATCTGCGCCGTGCGCGCGCCGCGGCGATGAGCATGATCCCGACCACCACCGGCGCCGCGCGCGCGGTGGGCGAGGTGCTACCCGAGCTCAAGGGCAGGCTCGACGGCTCGGCGGTGCGCGTGCCGGTGCCCGACGGCAGCCTGATCGACCTGACCTTCACGCCGAAGCGCGACACCACGCGCGACGAGGTGAATGCGGTGCTGAAGGCGGCGGCCGAGTCCGGCCCGCTCAAGGGCGTGCTGGTCTATTCGGAGGATCCGCTGGTGTCGGCCGACATCGTCCACACGCCGGCCTCGTCGACAGTCGACAGTCTGGAGACCGCAGTGCTCGACGGCAAGCTGGTCCGCGTCGTCAGCTGGTACGATAACGAATGGGGCTTCTCGAATCGCATGATCGACACTGCCAGCGCGATGGCGAAGCTGTTTTGATCTTGACGTCACCCCCGCGAAGGCGGGGGACCCATATCCTGACCGTGCCGCGAGTGGGACCCGTATGAGATGGGTCCCCGCTTTCGCGGGGATGACGAGGCTAAAATGGTGCGCAGTTTCAAGACCCTCGACGATATCGGCGACATCGCCGGCAAGCGCGTGCTGGTGCGCGAGGATCTGAACGTGCCGATGGCGGACGGGCAGGTGACCGACGATACCCGCCTGCGCGCCGCGGTGCCGACCGTCGCCGAACTCGCCGACAAGGGCGCGAAGGTGCTGGTTCTCGCGCATTTCGGCCGCCCCAAGGGCCAGCCCGATCCGGACATGAGCCTCGCGCTCGTCACGCGGCCGTTCGAACAGGTGCTCGGCCGCCCGGTGCGCTTCATCGATTTCGACGGCGCGGAGGAGGCGATCGCGACGCTCAAGGACGGCGATGTCGCGATCCTGGAAAATACGCGCTTCTTAGCCGGCGAAGAGAAGAACGATCCGGAAACCGTTGAGACATTTGCCGCGCTCGGCGATCTCTACGTCAATGACGCCTTCTCCGCCGCGCACCGCGCGCACGCCTCGACCGAGGGGCTGGCGCACAAGCTTCCTGCCTATGCCGGCCGCCAGATGGAAGCGGAACTGACCGCGCTCGACAAGGCCTTGGGTAATCCCGAGCATCCCGTCGCGGCGGTGGTCGGCGGCGCCAAGGTCTCGACCAAGCTCGACGTGCTGAAGCACCTGGTCGCGAAGGTCGATCACCTGATCATCGGCGGCGGCATGGCCAACACCTTCCTTGCCGCGCGTGGCGTGAATGTCGGCAAAAGCCTCGCCGAGCATGACTTGACGGGCACGGCCGACGAGATTTTCGACGCGGCCGACAAGGCCGGTTGCACGATCCACCTGCCGTACGACGTGGTGGTCGCGAAAGAGTTCAAGCCCAACCCCGCGACGCGCACCGTCAATGTGCACGAGGTCGCAGAGGACGAGATGATCCTCGACGTCGGCCCCGCTGCGGTGGAAGCGCTCGGTGACGTGCTCAAGACCTGCCGCACGCTCGTGTGGAACGGCCCGCTCGGCGCGTTCGAGACGCCGCCGTTCGATGCCGCCACCGTCGCGCTCGCCAGGACCGCCGCGGCGCTCACCCGCGAAGGCTCGCTGGTCTCGGTCGCGGGCGGCGGCGACACGGTGGCCGCGCTCAATCACGCCGGCGTGGGCGGCGACTTCACCTTCGTCTCGACGGCGGGCGGCGCCTTCCTCGAATGGATGGAAGGCAAGGACCTGCCTGGAGTCGCGGCACTCTCCATCTAGTCTTTCGATCAAGCGATCCGGGTAACGCGTTCGGTCGCAGGTGAGAGCTTGCGGCTGCCCAATGCCGTGCGCCGGCCCCAGGCAAATAAACTGGTCTGCGCCAGTGCCCAACGTTGTCAGACTATGAAGCCGCGATTGCGCGGGATAGGGCGGCGCCGATGGCGATCCGCCAGCGATGAACAGAGCCTCAGGGGAAGACGATGAACACTGCCGAGATGACCGCGCGGATGGGTGAGGGAAAAGGCTTCATCGCCGCGCTCGATCAATCGGGCGGCTCGACCCCCAAGGCGCTGAAGGGCTACGGCATCGAGGAAGGTGCGTGGTCGAACGACGCCGGGATGTTCGATCTGATCCACCAGATGCGCGTCCGCATCATCACCGCGCCGGCCTTTAGCGGCGAGAAGGTGCTGGCGGCGATCCTGTTCGAGCGCACCATGGATGGCGATGCCGACGGGACACCGGTCCCGCAGGCACTGCACGATCGCGGCGTCGTGCCGTTCCTGAAGATCGACAAGGGTCTCGAGGACGAAGCGAACGGCGTGCAGCTGATGAAGCCGATGCCCGGCCTCGATGCTCTGCTCGATCGCGCCGCGAAGCTCGGCATCTTCGGCACCAAGGAGCGTTCGGTGATCAACCTCGGCAATCGCGAGGGCATCGCCGCGGTGGTGAAGCAGCAGTTCGAGGTGGCGGAGCAAGTGCTCGCGCACGGCCTGATCCCGATCATTGAGCCCGAGGTGAACATCAAGAGCCCCGAGCGCGCCGAAGCGGACGCGATCCTGACCGGCGAGCTGCACAAGGCGCTCGACGCGATGCCGGGCGATGCGAAGGTGATGCTCAAGCTCTCGCTGCCCGCCAATCGCGGCCAGTACGAAGCGCTGATCCACCATCCGCGCGTGCTGCGCGTGGTGGCGCTGTCGGGCGGCTTCCATCGCCCCGAGGCGTGTCAGGAGCTGGCGCGCAACAAGGGCATGATCGCCAGCTTCAGCCGCGCGCTGCTCGAGGATCTGCGCCATCAGATGAGCGACGAGGAATTCGACGCCGCGCTCGCCGAGGCGATCGACCAGATCTACACCGCCTCGGTCGACAAGACGCCGGACGCCGCCTGATGGTTGAGCGCACCCAGCCGCAGAACGATCGCTGGGCGGCGGTCGACGCCTTCATCGGTGAAAAGTTGCTGGGTGCGGATGTGGCGCTCGCCGAAACGCTGAAGGCCAATGCGGCGGGCGGCCTGCCCGATATCGACGTGTCGCCGCCGCAGGGGCGAATGCTGCACCTGTTCGCGCGGATGGCGGGGGCGCGACGAATCCTGGAGGTTGGCACGCTCGGCGGCTATTCGACGATCGAGCTGGCGCGCGCCCTGCCCGAGGACGGGCGGCTGGTGACGCTGGAGATCGATCACCATCATGCCGAGGTGGCACGCGGCAATATCGCGCGCGCCGGCCTGGCGGGGCGCGTGGAGATCCGTGTCGGCCCGGCGCGCGACACGCTCGACGGAATGATCGCGGCAGGGGAAGGGCCGTTCGATTTTGTGTTCATCGACGCCGACAAGCAGAATAACGCCGCCTACCTCCGCGCCGCCCTCGCGCTGTCGCGGCCCGGCACGGCGATCGTGGTCGACAACGTGATCCGCGAAGGCGGCGTGCTCGACGCGAACAGCATCGATGATCGTATCATGGGAACGCGCGCGCTGTTCGAAGCCGTTGCTACCGAACCCCGTTTGACGGCGACCGCGGTACAGACGGTGGGCGTGAAAAAATGGGACGGGTTCCTGATCGCCGTGGTCGGGGGGGCGACAAGCCTTTGACCGCCATTGGTGGTCAAAGGCCGCTCGCACGCGGCGGTTTCATGGGACCGTGGCGACGTTAACGCGGATGGCCGCAACCGGGCGAAACCCGCCCCTTCAAATGTTGGAAAATCTTTGAGAGACCGTCGCGTCCGCCTGCGCACGCTCTTTGAAACGTCCATTTCTCTGCCGCCAAGTCGAGGCGTTGGTGGCGCTTTCTTGATCGCAAAGGGCGCGCCCCTGCGGCGTGTGTGGTGCAAAGGTGCCGCGTCACTGGCGCGCCGGTGGCGCCAAGGCGGCGCGATGCGGGCGCGATCAAGGTGCGAAATCCCGCAAATGCGCGTTTGACCCTCAACATCCTCAACATTCGTTGTCGTCATCGGAAAAAATGTAGGGTCGCCCAACTCGAGTCGGCTCCGCGGCCGCGACACCCTTTTGCCCGCGGCCGCGGCACGCTAGGGCGAGGCGATGGACCATGACGACCCCCTCGGCCCGCTCGATCCCGATTTCGCGGCGCGCTTCGTGCGCGACGATAGCCGGCCGCCGTGCCAGCTCTACCTGATCTCGCCGCTCGACGTCGGCGGTGTGTTTCCTGATCGGTTGGCGCGTGCGCTCGATGCCGGGCCGGTGGCGGCGTTCCAGTTCCGCGTGAAGGACGTGGACCAGCACGAAGCGGCGCGGCTCGCCGAGCCGTTGCAGCGCATCTGCGCCGATCGCGAGGTGGCGTTCATCGTCAACGACAGCGTATCCTTGGCCAAAAGGCTCGGCGCGGACGGCGTGCATCTGGGGCAGGAGGACGGCGATCCGCGCGAGGCGCGCAATATCCTCGGCCCCTCGGTGCAGATCGGCGTTACGTGCCATGACAGCCGCCATCTCGCGATGGAAGCGGGCGAGGCGGGCGCGGATTATGTCGCGTTCGGGAGTTTCTACCCTACCACCACCAAGGACGTGCGCCACCATCCCGAGCCCGTGATCCTGAGCTGGTGGTCGGCCTTGTTCGAACTGCCCTGCGTCGCGATCGGCGGGATCACGCCAGGCAATGCCGCGCCGCTGGTCGCCGCGGGCGCCGATTTCCTCGCCGTCAGCCACGCCGCGTGGGGCGGGGACGAGGCGGCCGCGGTGCGCGCGTTCGCCGAAGTGCTCCCCTAAACGGCAACCTTCCGCCCCGCTCATCCGTTCGTTCTTGCAGCATAATTGTAAGGATTTGAACGAGATGCGAAGATCGATCGCCATTGCCGCGCTCTCATTGCTCGCTGCGCCCGGCGTCGCGCAGCCCGCCGTGGCGCCGCCGATCGATCGCACCATCCTTCACGCGCAAGTGATCCTCGATCATCTCGGCTTCTCGCCCGGGGTGATCGACGGACGGCAGGGCAAGGCATTGGTCGCCGCGCTCGAGGGCTTCCAGCAGGCCAACGGCCTGCCCGAGACGGGCAAGCTCGACGGGATCACCCTTCACGCGCTCTATCCCTATCGCCGGCAGCGACCGACGGTGACGATCGCGCTCACCAATGAGATGCTCGCCGGGCCCTACATCAACCCGATCCCGCATGACGAGGACAAGCAGGCCAAGCTGCCGTCGCTTGCTTACCGCTCGCCGATGGAGAAACTCGCGGAGATGTTCCACACCACGCCGCAGGTGCTGCTGGAACTCAACAGCCCGGAGACGCGGCTGGCTACGGGAAGCAAGGTGGTGTTCCCCAACGTCGTGACCAATGACCATGCCTATGATGCGAAGCTGCCTGATCACTGGCGCGCGACGCTGGCGATGCTCAACGTCGCGGCGACCCAGCCAAAGGCGGCCAAGGTCGTCGTGGACAAGTCCGATCAAGTGCTGCGCGCCTATGACGATAATGGCCAGTTGATCGCGCAGTTCATGGTGACGACCGGCAGCGGGCACGATCCGCTGCCGATCGGCACGTGGAAGATCTACGGCGCCGACTACAACCCCAAGTTCCACTACAATCCCAAGCTGTTCTGGGATGCGAAGACGGGCGACGATCCCGCGATGCTGCCGCCGGGGCCGAACGGGCCGGTCGGCGTGGTGTGGCTCGATCTGTCGAAAGAGCATTATGGTATCCACGGTACGCCCGAGCCGCAGAATATCGGCCGCACCGAAAGCCATGGCTGCGTGCGGCTGACCAACTGGGACGCGGCGCGGCTGGCGATGATGGTCAAGCCCGGCACGCCGGTGGTGTTCCAGCCCTAGATGGTCAGGCGGCTCGCCATCGCCGGAGCGATCCTGCTCTGCGCGCTCGCCGGCTTGTGGGCGGGCGCGCTGATCTTCCTGCCCGATGCGCCGCGCGTCGTGGTGGCGAAACAGGTCGCGAGCGTTCCGCAAGTCGTCCCGTCGCCTGTGGCGGCCGCAACACCTCCGCCGCCGGACGGCGCCGCGCCGCTCGCCATGCCGATCGCCGGCATCCCGCGCGCGGCGCTGACCGACAGCTGGGGCGATCCGCGCGAGAACGGCCTGCGCGAGCATCACGGCACCGACATCATGGCCCCGGCAATGACTCCCGTCTTCGCGGCCGGCCCCGGCACGATCGAGAAACTGTTCCAGAGCGCGAAGGGGGGCACCACGATCTACCAGCGCACGCCGCACCGGCTGTGGACCTATTATTACGCCCACCTCTCGGGCTATGCGCCGGGGCTGCACGAGGGACAGGTGATCCGCACTGGCGATCTGCTCGGCTATGTCGGCGATACCGGCGATGCCGGGCCCGGCAACTACCACCTCCATTTCGGCCTCACGCGCACCATGCCGGACCAGCATTGGTGGCAGGGCGCCGATGTCGATCCGTTCCCCTACCTTGCCGGACGGCCCGACCCCCGTTAAAGGCCGCGCCTTCTCGCTCTTTCAACAGGTACGGTCATGAAGATCAGCGGCGTGGACATCCGTCCCGGCAACATCATCGAATATGAAGGCGGCATCTGGCGCGCGGTCAAGATCCAGCACACCCAGCCCGGCAAGGGCGGCGCCTACATGCAGGTCGAGATGAAGAACCTGCGCGACGGCCGCAAGAACAACGTCCGTTTCCGCTCGGCCGAGACGGTGGAGCGCGTGCGGCTCGACACCAAGGACTTCCAGTTCCTGTTCGCCGACGGCGACACGCTGACCTTCATGGATAAGGACACTTACGAGCAGACCACGCTGCCGCGCGACCTGCTCGGCGACGCCGCCGCCTTCCTGCAGGACGGCATGGATGTCGTGATGGAATTGTACGACGACGAGCCGATCAGCGTGCAACTGCCCGACACGATCGAGGCGACGATCGTCGAGGCCGATGCGGTGGTGAAGGGCCAGACCGCGTCGTCGAGCTACAAGCCCGCGATCCTCGACAACGGCGTGCGCATCATGGTGCCGCCGCATATCGCGAGCGGCACGCGGATCGTCGTGGACGTTTATGAGCAGACCTACGTCCGTCGCGCGGACTGATTTCTAACTCCCCCTCCCGCAAGCGGGAGGGGGTTGGGGGGTGGGCGCCCGCTCGCCTCCGATGCCACCGTTTGCGGCAGGCCGGGCGCCCACCCCCGGCCCCTCCCGCACGCGGGAGGGGAGAAGACGATTGCCCAGCCATTCCGGCCTGATGACCATCATGGAGCGCGCCGCGCGCAAGGCGGCGCCGCGGTTGCGGCGTGACTTCAACGAGGTCCAGCACCTCCAGGTCAGCCGCAAGGGCCCGGCCGATTTCGTGTCGATGGCCGATCAGCGCGCCGAACAGGCGATCTTCGAGGAACTCAGCAAGTCGCGGCCCGACTGGGGCTTCCTGATGGAGGAGCGCGGCGAGATCGCCGGCGATCCAAACAAGCCGCGCTTCATCGTCGATCCGCTCGACGGCACCTCGAACTTCCTCCACGGCATCCCGCATTTCGCGATCTCGATCGCGGTGGAGGAGCCGCTCGCCTCGGGCAAGCGCGAGATCACCTCGGCGCTCGTCTACCAGCCGCTGACCGACGAGAGCTTCTGGGCGGAGAAGGGCCGCGGCGCCTGGCTGCAGGACGCGCGTCTGCGCGTCTCGGCGCGGCGCGATCTGTCCGAGGCGCTGATCGCGACCGGCATCCCGTTCCTCGGCCATGGCGACTTCACGCAGTGGAGCCGCATCTTCGGCGCGGTTGCGCCCGAAGTGGCGGGCATCCGCCGGCTCGGCTCGGCCGCGCTCGATCTCGCCTGGGTCGCGGCGGGGCGATTCGACGGCTATTGGGAATCGGACCTGAAGCCGTGGGACGTCGCGGCGGGCATGTTGCTAGTGAGGGAAGCGGGCGGCTTCGTCACCGATTTCCGCGGTGCGGACCGGGCGATGGAGCGCAGCGAGTTCCTCGCGGGCAACGACGTGCTGCATTCGCGGCTGCACAAGCTGGTGGCGGGAGCGTTGCGCAACGCTTGAGCGATAAGGCTGCGGTCAGCGCAGCCATAACGCGCCCTTAACGGTGCCCGCGCTACGTGGCGGCATGGCCGGGGCGGAAACTACCACGATATCCGAAGACTTGTTCCTCCGCGTCAGGCTGGAGGCGGTCTGCGCCTCCGTCCTGCCGATGTTCGTGATGAACCTGCTCGGCTCCGGGCTGATGGCGTGGTCGTTCTGGACGCTGGCGGACGCGCGCTGGCTGTCCGGGTGGATGATGGGGAATGCGGTCGCGCTGACCGCCCGTGTTGCCGTCGCCCGCGGTTTCACGACCCGCCGCTTTCCGGGCGTGTCGCCACGCATCTGGTCGCGATTGCTCATCGGCTTGACCTTCGTCACGGGGCTATCGTGGGGCGGCTTGCTCGGCTGGATGGCGACCGGGGGCAGCGACAACCAGATCATGATCGCGGTGTGTATCTCGTTCGGCGCGATCACGATGGCGATGATGAACGTCACCTACTGGCCGATCTATGTCGCGTTCCAGCTACCCGTGACGACGATCGCCGCGATCGGCTTCGCGCTGTCGCAGCGTCCCGGACACGTCTCGCTCGCGATCGGCGCGGCGGCGATCACTGGCGCACTGCTGGCGGTGAGCTACCGCCTCGCCGGGCAAGTGCTGCGCGCGCACCGGCTGGCGCTCGACAATCAGGCGCTGATCGATTCGCTCGGCGAGCGCGGACGCGAGCTCGAACAGGCTTGCGACGCGCTGGAGCGGGTGAGTCTGACCGACCCGCTGACCGGACTGGCGAACCGCCGCTCGCGCGATGACCGGCTGGCGGCGGAATGGCAGCGCGCCTTGCGCCACGGCGGGTCGCTCGCGGTGATCGCGATCGATGTCGATCACTTCAAGCGCTACAATGACACGCACGGCCATGCCGAGGGCGACCGCTGCCTGCAGGCGGTTGCCGAGATGCTGCTTGCCGGCACGCGCGGGCCGATCGACATGGCGACGCGCCACGGCGGCGAGGAGTTCATGCTGGTGCTGCCCGGGATCTCACTCGATGCCGCGGCTTCGATCGCGGAGCGTGTGCGTGTGAAGGTCGCGACGTGCAGCGCCGAGCCGCGCTTCGCCTTGCCCGAGAAGGTGACGATCAGCCTGGGCGTCGCAGCGCTGGAGCCGGCGCCGGGCCGCTCGGTCCACGAACTGACCATCGCCGCCGATGCCGCGCTCTATCGCGCCAAGATGGCGGGGCGGAACTGCTACGAACTCGCGACCGAGCTGAACGCGCCCGCCATCGCTGCCTAATCGGCTCTAGTTGCGAGTCATTCTCATAGCCCCTTAGTCTTGCCCGACTCCGGGTGCCGTCCTAAAGCCGCCGCGACGCTTCGCATTCGCGGAAAGAAAGCTCTTGGTCGACTTGTCGCAATATCTGCCGATCCTGCTGTTCCTCGGCGTCGCGCTCCTTCTGTCGAGCGCGTTCGTGGTGCTGCCGATGATCGCCGCGCGCTTCACCGGCGCACACAAGCCGACCGTGGCGAAGCTCAGCGAATATGAGTGCGGCTTCCCGGCCTTCGAGGATCCGCGCAGCCAGTTCGACGTGCGCTTCTATCTCGTCGCGATCCTGTTCATCGTGTTCGATCTCGAAGCGGCGTTCATCTATCCGTGGGCGGTGAGCGTGTTCAAGCTCGGCTGGGTCGCGTGGTTCGCGATGATGATCTTCATCGCCGAACTCGCGCTCGGCCTAATTTACGCATGGAAGAAGGGAGCGCTGGATTGGGAGTAGAGCTGACCCGGCCCGCCGGCGCGGCGTCGATCGTCCCGCCTGACCAGTCGTTCTTCGACGGCCTCAACGGCGAGCTGACCGACAAGGGCTTCCTCGTCACCTCGACCGAGGAATTGTTCCAGTGGGCACGCACCGGCTCGCTGTGGTGGATGACGTTCGGCCTCGCTTGCTGCGCGGTCGAGATGATCCACGTCAACATGCCGCGCTATGATCTGGAGCGCTTCGGCGCCGCGCCGCGCGCGTCTCCGCGCCAGAGCGACGTGATGATCGTGGCGGGCACGCTCTGCAACAAGATGGCCCCGGCGCTGCGCAAGGTCTACGACCAGATGTCGGAGCCCAAATACGTCATCTCGATGGGCAGCTGCGCCAATGGCGGCGGCTATTACCATTACAGTTATTCGGTGGTGCGTGGCTGTGATCGCATCGTGCCGGTCGACATCTACGTGCCTGGCTGCCCGCCGACCGCCGAAGCATTGCTCTACGGTATCATGCAGCTGCAGCGGAAGATCCGCCGCGTCGGGACGGTGGAACGGTGAGGGCGCCGGCTCCGCTTTATGCCTCGAACGAGGGCGTTATCGACGCTGCTGCGAAGGCGCTCGGCGGGAATCTGCTCGCGCCGGTCGAGGCGGTGAGCGAGATCGCGCTGCACGTCGATCGCGAGAGCCTGCTCGAAACGATGTTCGCGCTGCGCGACACGCCCGGCCTCGAATATCAGCAGCTGATGGAGATCGCGGGCGTCGATTATCCGGACCGGCCTGACCGGTTCGAGGTGGTCTATTGCCTGCTCTCGCTGACGCGCAATCACCGCATCCGCGTTCATGTGCAGACCGATGACGTGAAGCCGGTGCCGTCGGTGACGGGCATCTGGCCGGTCGCCGGCTGGCTCGAGCGTGAAGTCTACGACATGTACGGCGTGCTCTTTTCGGGCAATGCCGATCTGCGCCGTATCCTCACCGACTACGGCTTTCGCGGCCACCCGCAGCGCAAGGATTTCCCGCTCACCGGCTATGTCGAGCTGCGTTACTCCGAGGAGGAGAAGCGCGTGGTGTATGAGCCGGTGCAGCTCGCGCAGGATTTCCGCACGTTCGATTTCATGAGCCCGTGGGAGGGCGCCGAATACATCCTTCCCGGCGATGAAAAGGCGAAACTGCCCGAGGCCAAGGGCGCACCGACGCCGCTCAAGGCCGACGAGATCCAGAAGGCGGATGCCGCGAAGGCCGCTGCCGCCGCGCCTGCTGCGACACCCAAGGCGACCGAGAGCACCGCGCAGACTGGTGCCGGCAAGCCGTCGCCCGACGCCAAGCCCGAACCGGTGAAACCTGCCGAACCCGCCAGGCGGATCAACAAGCCGCGCGCGAAGAAGGCAGACGTTGCCGTGCCCGAGGCTGGCAAGGCGCCGGCGACCCGCAAGGTCGCCGCCAAGCCGCGCAACAAGCCCGGCGCGCCGACCGCGACCGATCCCGCCAAGCCGAAGCGCACGCGCAAAGCGCCGGACAAAAAAGATGGCTGATATGCTGACCCTTCAACGCCTCCCCGGCGAAGGCCGGGGCCCAGTTGGGAGCCAAAAATTGGCTGGCGATGCGCTTCGTTACAGCAACCTTCGCGACTGGGCCCCGGCCTTCGCCGGGGAAGCGTATTCAGTGAGCGGAGGCGCGCATGGCTGACCAACTCGACAAGATCGAAGGGCTGACCGACGCCGAGGATCCCACCACCGGCGACGTCGCGATCTCGAACTACACGATCAATTTCGGCCCGCAGCATCCCGCCGCGCACGGCGTGCTGCGCCTCGTGATGGAACTGGACGGCGAGATCATCGAGCGGATCGATCCGCATGTCGGCCTGCTCCACCGCGGCACCGAGAAGCTGATCGAATACAAGACCTACGCGCAGGC
>Ga0153956_1000548_pt1 | contig 40832 bp, 38 predicted proteins | sample TSFL040MetaG_FD_104704 | JGI IMG/M metagenome (GOLD analysis project Ga0153956, IMG submission 104704) | Attine ant fungus gardens microbial communities from Florida, USA - TSFL040 MetaG | ecosystem: Host-associated > Fungi > Mycelium > Unclassified | place: USA: Florida, Wekiwa Springs... | reverse complement strand
AGCGGGGTAGGCTATGGGCCGGTGGCACTGGTGCATGGTGACCAGGCGATGCGGCTGCAATTCTTCCAATTCTATCTCGCGATCCTGTTCCTGATCGCGCTGCCGGTCGCCGCGACCCTGGTGCAGCGTGACAAGCTGTTTGCCGCGCTCCGCGAGAGCGAAGCGCGCTATCGCATGCTGGCCGACAATGCGTCCGACATTCTGCTGACGCTCGACGTGGACGGCACGATCCGCTTCGCCTCGCCGGCGATCCGCGAACTCGGCGATTTCGAGCCCGAACGGATTGTCGGCGAAAATGCCGTCAATCTCGTCCATCCCGACGACCGCGAGCGCGTGCGCGCGGCGCATATCGAGGCGATCGGCACGCCGGACCGGATCGTCACGGTCGAATATCGCGCGATCAAGGCGAACGGCGAGACGGGATGGTTCGAGACCCGCACGCGGGCGGCGCGCGACGAGCGCGGCCGGGTGACGGCGGTCGTCAGCATCATCCACGACCTTGCGCGCCAGAAGCGCCGAGAAGACGAGCTGGTGCGCGCGGCGAACACCGACTCGCTGACCGGGCTGCTCAACCGCGCGGCGTTCCGTGCGCAGGGTGAGGCGGCACTGATCGCGGCACAGCAGGGCCAGCCTTCGACCATCGCCTTGCTCGATCTCGATCATTTCAAGCGCGTCAACGACACCTACGGCCATGCCGCGGGCGACGCGGCCTTGCTGATGCTCGCCGACCTGCTGCGCGAGAATCTGCGGCCAGAGGATGCGATCGGCAGGCTGGGCGGTGAGGAATTCGTGATCCTATTCGCCGGCCTGCCCCTCTCCGCCGCGACGCCGATCACCGACCGGCTGCGGCGGTTGCTCGAGGATCGGCCTTTTGCGACCGATGAGGGCCCGGCGACAGTGACGATGAGCTGTGGCATCGCCGCGCTCGACCCCGATCGCGATGTGGATGCCGCGCTTCGGCTGGCCGATGCGGCGCTCTATGCCGCCAAGCGCAAAGGCCGCAACCGGATCGAGGTGGCGGTGATGGAGATGATCAGCTAGCGCCGCGGGAATGACTCGTCCCGGCTTCGCTTTCTCCACCCGCTTCAAGGTCCGCTATGCCGAGATCGACGGCCAGAAGGTCGTCTTCAACTCGCGCTATCTCGAATATGCCGATGTCGCGGTGACCGAATTCTGGGAATGGACCGGGATCGGCGACGCGCTGGGCGCGGAATGGCACGAGACCGAATTCCACGTCCGCAAGGCCGACATCGAATATCTGAAGCCGTTCGTCTATGGCGATACGATCGAGGCATTCGTGCGGATCGAAGCGCTGGGCAATACGAGCCTGACCAAGCGGTTCGAGCTCTGCCACGCCGAAACCGGCGCATTGCACACGATCATCACGATGGTGAACGTGAACGTGCACCTGCCGACGGGGCGCCCCGCCCCGATCGCAGAGCCGGTGCGCGCGTTTCTGGAAAAGTTGCGGGCAGCCTGAGGCCTATTCCGCCGCGCGCGCCTCGGGCAATGTATGCTCCAGATCCTCGGGCAGCGCCCAGTGGAGATCCTTCTTGGCCAGCACGCGCCCATCATGCGCGCGCACCTCGACGGGGCCGATCGGCAGGCCATCGCGCGCATCGACCAGGATCGGCGTCGCCGGGCAGCCGGTCTCCCAGCGTTCGCCCCATTGCCTGAGCGCCACCATCGTCGGCAGCAGCGCGGCGCCCTTGTCGGTCAGGCGATATTCGATCTTGCGGCGATCCTCCGGCAGCGCCTCGCGCGTCAGGATGCCGTGCTCGACCAGCCGGGCCAGCCGGTTGGCGAGGATGTTGCGCGCGATGCCCAACTCGGACTGGAATTCCTCGAAATGCTGCAGGCCGTTGAACGCGGCGCGCAGGATCATGAAGCTCCAGCGCTCGCCCATCGCCTCGAGCGCGGCCGGCAGACTGCACTCGCTCAGTACCTCACGGACCTTTCCGCCCATCGTCATCCTCTCGTTTGCCGTAGCGTAACCCAAATCGCACGTCATGGAAATGCCATATAAGTTTTCAGTTGCAACTAGCAACGTAAATGGCTAGATAGCGATTCGCAACTGAATTCGGAGGAGGTTCTCATGACCCGCATCGTTTCGATTTTCGCTACCCTGTTCGCGTCGCTGATGCTGTTCGGCGCGGCCACCGGCTATGCCCAGACCCCGGCCGGTTCCTATTATGTCGCGACCCCGGCCGTCGCGCCGACCAAGGCAAGCCTGGTCATCAACAGCTCGATCTGGACGCTGCAGAACGCTTCGTTCGTCTCGGGCAAGGCGCCCGAGCGCGATCTCGTGATGTGCCAGCAGGTCGCGCAGCGCACCGGCAAGCTCAGCGCATTCTCGGTCGCCGGCGCCGCGCTCGACGCCGACGCGCTCGCCAAGTGCAACGCGCGCGCGAAGTAATCGATTTCCCCGAACATCCCCTGCCGGTCGTGGCATTCGCGCCACGGCCGGCATTTTTGTCACAACAATCTTTCCCTTGACGCACAAGATTGTTGCAAAGCAGCAGCAGGCGCCCCGATATTGACGGCGATGCTGCGCCAATATGAGCTGGTCGATCGGGTCCTCGACTACGATCCCACGGCTGACGAAGCCTTGCTCAATCGCGCCTATGTCTTTTCGATGCAAGCCCATGGCAGCCAGAAGCGCGCCTCGGGCGATCCCTATTTCAGCCATCCGATCGAGGTCGCCGGCATCCTGACCGATCTTCGGCTCGACGACCAGACGATCGCCACCGCGATCCTGCACGATACGATCGAGGACACCGTCGCCACACCGGAAGAGATCGTCCGCCTGTTCGGCGAAGACGTCGCACGGCTGGTCGACGGCGTCACCAAGCTCTCCAAGATCGAGGCGCAGAGCGAGAGCGAGCGCGCCGCCGAGAACCTGCGCAAGTTCCTGCTCGCGATGTCCGACGACATTCGCGTGCTGCTGGTCAAGCTCGCCGACCGGCTGCACAACATGCGCACGCTCCATCATATTCCCAATCCGGAGAAGCGCCGCCGTATCGCCCGTGAGACGATGGATATCTATGCCCCGCTCGCCGAGCGGATCGGCATGTATGAGTTCATGAAGGAGATGCAGACGCTCGCCTTCCGCGAGCTCGAGCCCGAAGCGTACGATTCGATCACCAAGCGGCTCGCCCAATTGAAGGAAGGGGGCGGCGACCGCATCGCCAAGATCGCCTCGGGGCTGAAGCTGCTGCTGTCGCGCGCCGGCGTCGAGGCCGACATTTCAGGCCGCGAGAAGCATCCGTATTCGATCTGGAAGAAGATGCAGGAGCGCCACATCAGCTTCGAGCAGCTTTCCGACATCATGGCGTTTCGCGCGATCGTGCCGATGGTCGAGGATTGCTACACCGCATTGGGCGTGATCCACCGCCGCTGGCCTATGGTGCCGGGGCGGTTCAAGGATTACATCTCGACCCCCAAGCGCAACGGCTATCGCTCGCTCCATACCTCGGTGATCCATGCCGACCAGACGCGCGTCGAGATCCAGATCCGCACCGAAGAGATGCACGAGGAAGCCGAACTCGGCCTTGCCGCGCACTGGGCCTACAAGCAGGACAAGGTGAAGCCCGAGACGCAGATCAGCTGGATCCGCGATCTCGTCGACATCCTCGACGCCGCCGACAGCCCGGAAGAGCTGCTGGAACACACCAAGATGGCGATGTATCAGGATCGCATCTTCGCCTTCACCCCCAAGGGCGAGTTGATCCAGCTGCCCAAGGGCGCGACGCCGATCGATCTCGCGTACGAAGTGCATACCGATCTCGGTGATCAGGCGGTCGGCGCAAAGATCAACGGCCGCGTCGTCGCGCTCAGGACGCCGATCGAAAATGGCGATCAGGTGCAGATCCTGCGCTCCAAGGCGCAGCGGCCGCAACCCAACTGGCTCAACTTCGCCGTCACCGGCAAGGCGCGCGCCGCGATCCGCCGCCATTTGCGTGCGCGCGAGCGCGAGGAGACGCAGACGCTCGGCCACAAGATCTTCGACGATATCGTGCGCCGCCTGCCCGCGCCGATCGGACCGGAGGCGATGAAGCAGGCGATGAAGCGGCTCAATTTGCCTGACGAGGCCGCACTGATGTCCGCGATCGCGCGCCGCACGATCACCGACGAGGCGGTGATGGAGGCGCTGATGCCCGGCTCGGCCGGCGCCGATGTCGAGCGGCCGATGCCGCAATCGGGTGCGATCTCGATCAAGGGACTGACGCGCGGCGTCGCCTTCACGCTCGGCGAATGCTGCCATCCGGTGCCCGGCGACCGCATCGTCGGCCTGCGCCGCCCCAACGAGAGCATCGAGGTGCACCGCATCGACTGCCCGACGCTCGCCGACAGCGACGATGCCGACTGGATCGACGTGTCGTGGGGCGACAAGGCAGAGGGCGCGACGGCGCGGATAGCCGTCACGATCCGCAACGAGCCCGGTGCGCTCGGCGTGGTCTCGACCTTGATCGGCCAGCATCGCGCGAACATCCACAATATCCGCTTCGACACGCACGACACGGCCTATCACACCAACACGATCGACCTCGAAGTGACCGACGCCGTCCACCTGACCCGCCTGATCAGCGCGCTGCGCGCCGCCGACGCGGTGACCGACGCCGAGCGCGTTTAGCTACCAGAGCCGCTGGACGGCGTAGCGATCGAACAGGGCTTCATTCGAGACGAGCACTGCTTGCTCGATTTGTGCCTGCGCGATCAGCAGCCGATCGAACGGGTCGCGGTGATCAAAATCAAAGTTCCCGCCTAGTTCTGCATGGGCAAGCGACAAGGGCAGAATCTCGAACCCTTGGCTGTCGAGATATCTCGGCAAATGCTCCAGCAATTCGGCAACTTGGCCTAGTTTCCCGAGCCGATGCTTCGTTGTCATCTCGAATGCCGAGACGACACTTACCAGCACCGTTACGTCGGCCTGAACGATAATGTCCCGAGCCTTCGCACTGAGTCTCGCGCTACCCTCGAACCACCAAATCAGAGCGTGTGTGTCGAAGAGGAGCTTCATTCGCCCTCCCAGGCCCGTAACTCCTCTTCGGGCAGCGGATCGAAGAAGCTGTCATCAAGACGAATCTTGCCCTTCATCGATCCGAATACTCGCTTCGGCTTCGCATCGACCGGTACCAATTTCACCTTGGGCTGCTTGCCCTTGGCGATCACGATCTCTTCGCCGGCCTCGGCGCGCTCGACCAGCTTGGAGAGATTGGTCTTCGCTTCGTGCATCGTCACCACGGTCGCCATTGCCGGCCTCCTTAGCTAACCTGCTTAGCTAATTTTGCGCGATTCGGCAAGTTCCCGCATGACGGCGCACGCGTCAGGCGCTAAAGTCGCGCGCGCCATGCAACGTCCCGCGCTTTCGATCGTCATTCCCTGCTATAACGAGGCCGCCTGCCTCGAACTGCTCTACGCCCGCGTGTCTGCCGCCGCGAAAAGCGCGGTCGGCGACGATTACGAGATCGTGCTGATCAACGACGGCTCACGCGACGGCAGCTGGCCGATCATGCAGCAGTTGTCGGCCGGCGATCCGCATCTCGTCGCGATCAACCTGTCGCGCAACCACGGCCACCAGCTCGCGCTGACCGCCGGGCTCGATTTGTGCGCCGGCGAGCAGATCCTCATCATCGACGCCGACCTTCAGGACCCGCCCGAGCTGCTGACCGAGATGCGCGACACGATGGCCGCGCAGGAGGCCGACGTGGTCTATGCCGTGCGCCGCAAGCGCGAGGGCGAGACGGTCTTCAAGAAGCTCACCGCCGCGATCTTCTACCGCTTGCTCGACCGGCTGACCGACACCGACATCCCGCTCGACACCGGCGACTTCCGCCTGATGAGCCGCCGCGCGCTGGAGGCGTTCCTGGCAATGCCCGAGCAGGCGCGATTCATCCGCGGCATGGTCGCCTGGGTCGGCTTCCGCCAGATTCCCTTCCCCTATGACCGCGCCGAGCGCCACGCCGGCGAGACGCATTATCCGCTGTCGAAGATGCTGCGTCTCGCGTTCGACGCGGTGACCGGCTTTTCGACCGCGCCACTGCGCTGGGCGAGCCATGCCTCGGTCGCGCTTGCGGGCATCTCGCTACTGCTGCTCTTCTACATCGCGTTCGGCTATTTCAGCGGCCACAAGGTGCAGGGCTGGACTTCGACCATGCTCGTCGTCGTCGTGCTGAGCGCAGCGCAGATGTTCGTGCTCGGCATGATCGGCGAGTATCTCGGCCGGCTCTACATCGAATCGAAGCGACGCCCGCTCTATCTCGTATCCGACGTGGCCGGGCCGGTGCGGGGTCGCGCGACGCTCGGTTACCGCGCCGAGGATCGCAAGACTGCGACGATTGCCGAAGTGACCCCCGCACCGGCCCCGGCGCGGCACAAGCGGGCTATTTCGACGCCAGAGTGATGATCGAGACACCGGGCGTGAGCGGCACGCGCCCGACGAGATGGCGCTCGATCCGGAAGATCCGCTCGAACAGCGCGTTGACCGGGCCGGGCGGCGGCGAATCGTCGCTGTCATCCTTGCCGGTGATCCGCCCCGCCAGACGCGACGCGGCAGCGAGCGGGAAGAGCAGCGAATTGAACCAGCGCAGGCCGCTATGCTTCAACCCGGCCTTCGTGATCGCGGCATCGAGGCTCGCCTTCGAATAACGCCGGTGGTGGTGGTTCACCACGTCGTGTGCGCTCCACATCCATTGATGCGCGGGCACCGCGATCAGGATCTTGCCGCCGGGCGCAAGGCAATCGCCCATCGCGCGCAAGGCAGCGATATCGTCCTCGATATGCTCGACCACGTCGAGCACCGCGATCAGATCGTAATAACCGCGTTCGATCCCCGGCAGCATCGGCAGCGGCGCGTCGCCGACCGGCTTGCCGAGCCGCTGGCTGGCGATGGCGCGCGCCGCGGGATCGATCTCGATCGCATCGACCTCGCCGAACTGCGCGAGCATCGGCAGATTGTGTCCGGTGCCGCAGCCGATCTCGAGAATCTTCGCAAGCTTGGGCAGCTTGCCGTAGCGCTTCAGATAATCGGCCAGGATGTCGCGCCGCGCGCGATACCACCAATGCGTCGAATCGTGCGCCGCCATGCGATCGTAGACGATGCGGTCCATCAGATTTTGGCCATCTCAGCCGAACACCCACAGCCGGTTGAGGAAGAAGGTCACGATCGCCGCCAGGAAGATCGCCGGGATCAGCGGCACCCAGGGCGGGAAATGCAGCAGCGCGGTGCCCACCCAGGTCACCGCGGCGTTGAGCGCGAGCCCCGATCCCTGCACGACGACGAACTTCGCGTGCTGCACCACGCCCTGATCGCGCGTGCCGTGATCCTTGAAGCTCCACTTGCTGTGGAGGAAGAAGCCGACCGTCACCGCGACCGCGAAGGCGAAGGGCACCGCGAGCACCGCGCGCGCGCCCTGGAAGAAGAAGTGCGTCAGCGGCAGGTAGACGAGCGAATAGACGACGCTCGAGAGGCCACCGGCGATGCCGAAGCGGATCAGCTGCCCGATCACGCCGCTCGCTCGCCATTGATCGATCTGTCGGAGGATTGCCGTCACGCGCCTTGCCCTTGGGTAGCGGGTGCCCGTAGAGGAGTTCGTGCGGGAGTGGAATAGGATAGCTTCGTGAACAGGACGCCGGGGGGCACCCGCATCGCGGACGAGATCGACCGTTACTGGTTCCGGCTGACGTTGGTCGCGTGGGCGGCGGTATCGATCTATTTCCTCATCGATCGCTGGCCGTGGATCCAGGCGCTGTCGCTGAGCGACACAGACGACAACATGCGGCTGATGCAGGTCCGCGCGCTGCTCGGTGGGCAGGGCTGGTTCGATCTGCGCAATTACCGGCTGAACCCGCCGATCGGCTTCGATATCCACTGGAGCCGGCTGGTCGATCTGCCGATCGCCGGGCTGATCCTGCTGTTGCGTCCGTTCGTGAGGTATGCCGAGGCGGAGCGCTGGGCCTGCGGCATCGCGCCGCTGCTGCCGCTGTCGATCGCGATGCTCGGTATTTCCGCGACCGTCCGGCGCCTGGTCGATCCACGCGCCTGGCCGCTCGGATTGCTGCTGCTACTGACCAGCGCGGTCGTGACGATGCAGATGTTCATGCCCGAACGCATCGATCACCACGGCTGGCAGCTGGCGATGCTGAGCCTGACGGTCGCGGGCCTCGCCGATCCCCAAGCGCGTCGTGGCGGCGCGATCGTCGGCATCGCCAGCGCGGTCTCGCTCACCATCGGGCTGGAGATGCTGCCGTTCGCCGCGATGGCCGGCGCGATCATCGGCTTGCGCTGGGTGCTCGACCGCGACGAGGCGGATCGCGTTTCGCTTTATGCTCTGACGCTCGCCGGCGGCAGCGCGATCGGCTTCGCCGCCTTCGCCTCGAACGCCAATCAGGTCGCGCGCTGCGATGCACTGACCCCGGTGTGGCTGAGCGTCATGGTCGCGGCGGGCGCCTTGCTGTTCCTGCTCGCGCGGCTCAATCCGGCGCAGCGCTGGGCCCGTCTTGTGCTCGGCGCGATCGCCGGCGGCGCGATCGCGGCCGGTTTCGCGCTCGTCTTCCCGCAATGCCTCGGCCGGCCCGAGCAGGTCTCGCCCGAACTGGCGCGCGACTGGCTGAGCCACATCAAGGAAGCGCGGCCGGTCTACACCTTCCCGTTCCGCCAGGCCTTTCCGATCGTGACGGTGCCGATCCTCGGCATTCTCGGCGCTGCGTTCGCGACCTGGCGCGCGCGGCGCGATGCGGCGAAGCTCGGCATCTGGCTGCCGGTTTTGCTGTTCACGATCTTCTCCGGCCTGATGCTCTTGTGGCAGGCGCGCGCCGGGCCGGGCGCGCAATTGCTCGCCATTCCCGGCGTCACCGCGCTCGCCTGGCTCGTGCTCGGCTGGACGCTCGGGCATCGCAACATGCTGGTGCGCGTGCTCGGGACCGTGATCGGCTTCGTCGCGATCTCGGGCGCGTTCGCCGGATTGGCGATCCGGTTCCTGCCGGTCGATCAGCCCGATGCGCGCACCAATACCATCAACCATGCGAGCGGCAGCTGCCCGACGCTCCACTCCATGGCGCCGCTCAACCGCTACCCGGCGCAGACCATCTTCACCTTCATCGATCTCGGGCCAAGGCTGGTGACAATCACGCATCACGATGCGATCGCCGGCCCGTATCACCGCAACGGCGATGCGATCCTCGACGTACAGCACGCCTTTATCGGCAGTCCGGACACGTTCCGCGCCATCGCCAAACGCCACGGCGCGACGATGCTTTTGGTCTGCCCGAACATGGCGGAATCGACGATCTATCGCGCCCGCGCACCAAACGGTTTCTACAGCCAGCTGGCACAGAACAAGGTGCCGGACTGGCTGACGCCGCTGCCGCTGCCGAAGAACTCGCCGCTCCGGCTCTTCAAGATCGATCAGTGAAGCTGGACTTGTAGGCCGTCGATCACGAACTGCACGGCGAGCGCGGCGAGCAGCACGCCGAGGATACGCGTGATCACCGCCTCGATCTTGGCGCCGAGCACCTTCATGATCGGCCCGGCGGCGATCAGCGCGACGAGCGTCAGCGCGAGGATAGTGAGCAGGGCGGCCAGCACCACCGCGACCCGCTCGGCGCCGTGGTTGCGGCTCATCATCAGCATCACCGAGGCGATCGAGCCGGGGCCGGCGATCATCGGCATCGCCATCGGGAAAATCGACACGTCCTCCACTTCGGGCGTCGCGGCGACCTTGGCGGCGCGGTCCTCACGGCGCTCGGTGCGCTTCTCGAACACCATCTCGAGCGCGATCAGGAACAGCATGATCCCGCCGGCGATGCGGAAGCTGGCGAGGCTGATGCCGAGCGCGCTGAGCAAAGTCTCGCCGAACGCCGCGAACACCAGCAGGATGAGCGTCGCGACCACCACCGCACGCACCGCCATCGCGCGGCGATGCGGCGGCGTCGCGCCGGTGGTCAGCCCGGCATAGATCGGCGCGCAGCCCGGCGGATCGATCACCACGAAGAAGGTGATCAGGCAGGAGATGTAGAGCTCGATCATCGGGCGACCAGCAGGATCACAGGGCACCCTTGTCATAAGGCACGCCCGCGCGGCGGTGCGCCGAGACGAGGGTGTTGCGCAGCAGGCAGGCGATGGTCATCGGCCCGACGCCGCCCGGCACCGGCGTGATCGCGCCCGCCACGCTCGCCGCGCCGGCGAAGTCGACGTCGCCGACAAGGCCCGCCTCGGTGCGGTTGATACCCACGTCGATCACCGCCGCACCGGGCTTGATCCACTCACCCTTGATCATCTCAGGCCGCCCCACCGCCGCCACGACGATATCGGCACGGTGCACCACGCCGGCCAAGTCGCGCGTCTTCGAATGCGCCACCGTCACGGTGCAGCTTTCCTTGATCAGCAGCTGCGCCATCGGCTTGCCGACGATGTTCGAGCGGCCGATCACCACCGCATCGAGGCCGGCGAGATCGCCGAGTTGGTCCTTCAGCAGCATCAGGCAGCCGAGCGGCGTGCATGGCACGAAACCGTAGAGGCCGGTCGCGAGCCGCCCGGCATTGACCGGATGGAAGCCGTCGACGTCCTTGTCCGGATCGATCGCCATGATCACGGCCGCTTCATTGATCTGCGGCGGCAGCGGCAGCTGGACGAGGATGCCGTCCACCGCATCGTCGGCGTTTAGCTGCCGCACCAGCGCCAGAAGCTCGTCCTGCGTCGCATCGGCGGGCAGGCGGTGCTCGAAGCTTTCCATCCCCGCGGCGACGGTCGCCTTGTGCTTGGAGCGGACATAGACCGCCGAGGCGGGATCGTCGCCGACCAGCACCACCGCCAACCCCGGCGCGCGGCCGGCGGCCTCGCGGAAGGTCGCCACGCCCGCGCCGACCCGCTCGCGCAAGGCGAGGGCGAAGGCTTTCCCGTCGATGATCCGAGCCGTCATGCCGCCCGGCTTAGAGGCTGGCGGCGATTCCCGCCAGTAGCGCGCGGCCTCGAGCTTACGGATAGGCCAGCGCCATCCGGATCAGGATGATGCTGAGACATTGCAGCAACACGAGCACCACCATCGGAGAGAAATCGAGCGGCCCGAAATCAGGCAGGATGCGCCGGATCGGGCGGTACATCGGCTCGGTCAGCCGGCGCAGTGCGTCGGTGACGGTGCGGACGAAATCGCTGTAGCGGTTGATCACGTTGAACGAGATCAGCAGCGACAGGACGATATCGACGACGACGATCCACCACACCACGTTGAGCAGCACCTGGAGGATGGGGATGATTGTGCCGATCAAATTGCGAACTCCGAAGCTTTGCCGCGAATATAGCGCGCGGCGGCGAAACGAACAGGGCTGGTGGTGATCGACCGTCGATCCTCCCCCGCCAGGGGGAGGTGTCAGGCGCATGCCTGACGGAGGGGGCGGATAGGAGCGCGCTCTCGATGGGACGTTCCTAACCTCCCCCTCCGTCACCTTCGGCGCCACCTCCCCCTAGCGGGGGAGGATTGGCAGTTACCGATGCACGAGCGTGCCCACGCCGCTGTCGGTGAAGATCTCCAGCAGCATCGCGTGCGGCACGCGGCCGTCGATGATCACCGCCGCTTCCACGCCCTCGCGCACCGCGGCGACGCAGGTCTCCATCTTCGGGATCATCCCGCCCGAGATCGTGCCGTCCGCGCGCAGCGCGTCGACCGCGGCGGGATCGAGATCGCTGAGCAGGTCACCGCTCTTGTCGAGCACGCCGGCCACGTCGGTCAGCAGGAAGAAGCGCGCCGCCCCCACCGCCGCGGCGATCGCGCCGGCCATCGTGTCGGCGTTGATGTTGTAGGTGTGGCCGTCGTCGCCGATCGCGATCGGCGCGATCACCGGGATCAGCCCGGCGGCGGAAAGCTGGTCGATCACGCGGCGATCGACCGCGGCCGGCTCGCCGACGAAGCCGAGATCGACGTGGCGCTCGATGCCCTGCAGCGTGTCGGCCTCGGTACGCTTCACCTTTTCGGCGCGGACCAGCCCCGAATCCTTGCCAGAGATGCCGATCGCGCGGCCGCCGGCCTGGCCGATCCAGGCGACGATCTCCTTGTTGATCGATCCGGCCAGGACCATTTCGGCGATCTCGGCGGTCTGCTTGTCGGTGACGCGCAGGCCGTTGACGAAGCTGCTTTCGACGCCGAGCCGCTTCAGCATCGATCCGATCTGCGGCCCGCCGCCGTGGACCACCACCGGGTTGATCCCCAGCGCCTTCAGCAGCACCACGTCCTCGGCGAAATCGCGCGCCAGCTCGGGATCGCCCATCGCGTGGCCGCCATATTTGATCACGAAGGTCTTGCCGACATAGCGCTGGATATAGGGCAGGGCCTCGGTCAGCGTTTCGGCCTTGGCGAGCAACGCGGGATTGGGGGCATGATCGGTCATGCCCGCGCCTTTAGCGGCGGCGGCGAACGTTGTGAATGTTGAGGGTGAAACAAGGATTTGCGGGACGCGCCGGAGACGCGGCACCTGCGCACCTCATACGCCGCGACTGCGCGGCAGTGACGCGCCTGCCGCGCTCCGGCAGCGCGGCGCCGACGCGCCCCCACGGCATCGGGAGATGAACGTATCAAAGAGCATCCGCATGGTGGATGCACCGGTTTCTCAAAGATTTTCCAACATTTGAAGAGGGCGTCGCCTCAAGATTGGTATCTTCGATGCTCAGGTCATCTGACAAGAGAAACGCCAATCTTCTCCCTCGGCACGATGAAAATAGGCGACACCATCTCCCGCCCAGTTCCAGCCGGACTTCGCATCGGAATCGATTTGAAACACAAAATCGTCGGGGCCAGCGCCATGCTGGATTTCCGTTGGATACCCTCCGAACTTCGTACCGCTATAGCGATTCAAATCGTAAAAGAATCTATGTGAAGCCGCTTCGTCCTCTCTGATCGCTGCGAGGTCCGTCAACCCGTCTGCATCTTCCCATCCCGGCATATCGTCTTCGACCCGATGCCAGCTCATGGGGAAAGGCCGATATCTTACCCCACTGGCCGGAAGAGAAACGAGGCCGTCCAAGGTTCGATATTCTCGGACCAGCCAACCTTCACCATGCGGCTTATCGAACGGGATAGTCTTGGTATTCATGAAAATCACCAGCATCGAGACGTCTCGCAAGACTTGCGGGACGACCGGCAGTTCATCGATTCTCACCTGCATGAGAGGAAACATTTCAGCGCCGTTCCATGCCGGTATTAGCTCACCCGGCAAGCTGACACCGCGAATGATCCAAGACGTGAGTGGATCTTCAGGAGGGCAAAACCCTCCAATAGTGGCAACCGAGGCGACGCGCCGAAGCGCCTGCAGGTTGTCCCATGCGCGAGCGAGCTTCGACTCCATCAGCCTTATCTAACAACCAAGGTTGGGCAGCAGTTCATGCTGACGCCCGATCCAGCCCTCGTCCCACCGCGACAAACCCATAGATCAGCGGCGGCACCAGCACCGCCGAGAGCAGCACCTTCACCATCATCTGTCCCGCCAGCAGCTCGCCGATCGGGAACACGCCGGCGAACGCGATCGTCACGAACAGCAGGGTGTCGACGATCTGGCTGAGGATGCTCGCCACCGCGGCGCGCAGCCAGAGCAGCTTCGATCCCTCCTGCCCCTTCAGGATCGCGAAGATCGTGACGTTCAGCGTCTGCGAGATGCCATAGGCGACGATCCCGCCGAGCCAGATGCGCCACGTGCCTCCCAGCACGAGCTGGATCGCGTCGCGATTGACCGGCAGCATGTCGGGCGAGGGCGGCAGCGCGTGGACGACCCACGACAGCAATATCGAGACGATCAGCGGCACGAAGCCGATCCGCACCAGGCGGGTGGCGATGGCGCGGCCGTGCAGCTCGGCAACCGCGCTGGAGGTGACGACCAGCAGCAGGAAGGCGAAGATCCCCGCCTCGACCGCGAGCGGGCCGAGCCCGACCAGCGGACCGAGCGCCGAGATAGGCCCCAAGGCGACCTGCTTGTTGCCGAGCACGCCGGCGATGCAGACCATGCCGCCGTAGAAGATCGAGAAGGCGAAGAGCGAGCGCGGGATCGCGCGGGGATTGGCTTCCATCCATATTTGCTAGCGCGAAAATGGGCGCCGTCAAACGGGCACTGGCGGCGGCTTCGCTCGCGTGTATGGTGGCGGGCTTGCGCGGGGGGCCGCGTGTAACGGTATCAGGTGCGGGCTTTTTCCTTCATGCAACATCTCCTCATCGGCATTGCCGGCATCGTCGTGATCCTGGGAATCGCCTTCGCACTTTCGACCAACCGGCGCGCGATCCGGTTGCGCGTGGTGGGCTCAGCCTTCGCGCTGCAGGTTGTGATCGCGGTCATCGTGCTGAAATCGCCGTGGGGCGTGGCGGCGCTGGGTGCGGCGTCGGCAGGCGTGTCCGATCTGCTCGGCTATGCGCATAACGGCGTCGATTTCCTGTTCGGCCCGCTCGCCAAACCCGAGATCGGCGGCCAGAGCTTCGCGATCGCGGCTCTGCCGGTGATCATCTTCTTCGCCAGCCTGGTCTCGATTCTCTATTATCTCGGCATCATGCAGGCGATCGTGCGCTGGATCGGCGGCGCGATCGAAAAGGTGATCGGCGTCTCCAAGGTGGAGAGCCTGTGCGCCGCGGCCAACATCTTCGTCGGGCAGAGCGAATCGCCGCTGGTCATCAAACCCTATCTCGCCGACCTCACGCCCGCGCAGCTGTTCACCGTGATGACCAGCGGCATGGCCGGCGTCGCGGGCACGATCCTGGCGGCCTATGCCTCGATGGGGATCAGAATCGAATATCTGCTCGCGGCGAGCTTCATGGCCGCGCCGGGGGGCATATTGATGGCCAAGATCATCATGCCCGACACCGTCACGCCAGCCGAGGAAGACGAGACGATCAAGCTCGCCGAGGCGCGAATCAGCGGCAAGGGTCCGGCGGCTTTGCTCCCCGAAGGCGGCGTGCCCGGCGAGCCTATGCCCGAGGCGACGCACGACGAGGAGAAGCCCGCCAACATCATCATGGCCGCCGCGCAGGGCGCGCAGACCGGCGTGCGGCTGGCGGTGGCGGTGGGCGCGATGGTGCTGGCGTTCGTCGCTTTGGTGGCGCTGGCCAACGGCATCCTCTCGGGCGTCGGCGGCTGGTTCGGCTATCCCGACCTCACCTTCCAGGCGATCCTGGGCCGCATCTTCCAGCCGGTGATGTACCTGCTCAACGTGCCGTGGAACGAGGCGGGCGCGGCGGGCGGCTTCTTCGGCGAGAAGATCGTGCTCAACGAGTTCGTCGCCTATATCGATCTCGGCAAGCAGATGGCGGTCTTGAGCCCGCACACCGTCGCGGTGGTGACGTTCGCGCTGTGCGGCTTCGCCAATTTCTCGTCGATCGCGATCCAGATGGCGGTGACCGGCAGCCTCGCGCCCAACCAGCGGCCGATGATCGCCAGGCTCGGCATCCGCGCGCTGCTCGCGGGAAGCCTCGCCAACCTGATGTCGGCGGCGCTGGCGGGGCTGTTGATCAGTTGAGCGCGTGCTCCACGCGCTCTTTTAGTCATCCCCGCGAAAGCGGGGACCCATCACCCGGTCTACCGGCGAACGATCCGGTGCGATTGCGGCGCGCGCAGGAGACGGGTCCCCGCTTTCGCGGGGATGACTATTACAAGACCTGAAGGCCTCAGCCCTTGATGCGCTTGTTGCAGGCGCTCCAATATTGCGGCCAGGTCTGGCCGGCGGGAATCTTGCCGGCCGCCTTGTCGGCGCGCCACATCTGGCCGCACTGCTTCTCGCGCGCGTACATCGCCTGCTGCGCGGCGCTCGGCTGGCCCTTGGGGCGCGGCGTCGCGGCGGGCTTGGCGGCGGCGACCGGCTTCGCAGCGGTGGCAGGCGCAGCGGCCGGAGCGGGCGTCGCGCTCTTCAATCCCGCGCGACACTGCGCGAGATACTGGTTCCAGGTCTGGCCCGCAGGCAACTGGTTGGCCTTTTTCGCGGCCTGATATTTCGCGCCGCATACCTGCATGACGTTGTCGGCCGCGCTGGCGGGCGCAGCAAAGGCGAGCATACCGATAACCGTGGCACCGATGGCCGCACCGATCTTCAGACTCTTCATGGCATCACCTCCCGGACGGATGAGAACAGAATGCGTACCAATCCGCCCCGCCGTCAAGGCTGACGCGCGCGTGACAAATCATTCACGAACCGAAACGGTGCAATCTCAGCGCGTCGGCACCGGCTCCGGCCCGGTCCAGTCGTAGAAGCCGCGCCCGGCTTTCTTCCCGTACCATCCCGCCTCGACATATTTCACCAGCAAGGGCGCGGGGCGGAACTTGGGATCGCCGGTGCCTTCGAACAGCACGCGCGTGATCTCCAGGCACGTGTCGAGCCCGATGAAGTCGGCGAGCGTCAGCGGCCCCATCGGATGGTTGAGGCCGAGGCGGCAGGCGGTGTCGATGTCGCGGATCGTCGCCACGCCCTCGCCGAGCGCGAAGCACGCCTCGTTGAGCATCGGCATCAGCACGCGGTTGACGATGAAGCCGGGAGCGTCGTTGGCGTGGACGATCTCCTTGCCGAGGCTGCGCCCGAACGCCTCGACCGCGGCGACCGTGGCGTCGGCGGTAGCGAGGCCGCGGATCAGCTCGATCAGGCCCATCACCGGCACCGGATTGAAGAAATGCACGCCCATGAAGCGCGCCGCATCGGGCGCCGCCTGTGCGAGGCGGGTGATCGGGATCGACGAGGTGTTGCTGGCGAGGATCGCGTCCGGCCCGAGCACCGCGCCCACATCCTTGAAGATCGCGCGCTTGATCTCCTCGCGCTCGGTCGCCGCCTCGATCACCAGCTCGCAACCGCCCATCGCCTTCACGTCGCCGATGGGCGTGATCCGGCCAAGCGCCGCGTCGCGGTCGGCGGCGGTGATCTTCTCCTTCTCCACCGCGCGGCCGAGCTGCCTGGCGATCCCGGCCTTGCCGGCGGCGGCGCGCTCTTCGGACACGTCGGAGAGCAGCACGTCGTAACCGGCCTGCGCCGCGACCTGCGCGATCCCCGCGCCCATCTGCCCCGCCCCGATGACGCCGACCTTGTGCATATTCCCGCTCCCTGTGCCGTCGTCGCGCTCTTGCCTTCAACACGGCACGGCTGCAACCCGCTTGCCAATAAGCGCGGCGTCCGCAAGGACAGGCGGATGCGCAGCGACATCGATCATCTTCCCGCGATGCAGCGCCGCGAGCTGGCCCGGATCACGCGCATCCTGCTGGAGGAATTCGATCGCGCGATCGCCGGCGGCACGCAGCCGTGGCGCAGGAACGGCCGCATCCTCAAGATCATCCTGTACGGCAGCTATGCGCGCGGCGGCTGGGTCGACACGCCGACCTATCAGTCGGACTACGACATCCTCGTGATCGTCAGCCACAAGAAGCTGACCGACGACGATTATTGGAACCCCGCCGAGGACCGCCTGCTGCGCGCCGCGTCGATCCGGCGCGTCACCAACGTCATCGTCCACACGCTGGGCGAGGTGAACGAGGCCCTGACGCAGGGACGCTATTTCTGGACCGACATCGCGCGCGACGGCATCGCGCTTTATGATTTTCCCGGCCGTCCGTTGGCGACGCCGCAGCCACTGACGCCCGCCGACGCATTGGCGATGGCCGAGGAATATCACGAGGAATGGCTGCCACGAATCGCCACAGCATTAGAAGGGGTGAGCTTTTACACGAGCGAGGGCCATCGCAACGATGCCGCATTCACCCTCCATCAGTCGATCGAACGCGCCTATTCCTGCTACCTGCTCGTGCGCACGCTGTACGTGCCGCATTCGCACAAGATCAATTTCCTGCGCTCGCTCGCCGAGGATGAAGACACGCGGCTGATCGCCGCCTGGCCGCACGACACCCGCCGCGCCGAGCGGCCGTTCAACCTCATCAAGCGCGCCTATGTCGAGGCGCGCTATTCGCGGCACTATCGCATCAGCGAGGAGGATCTGGCCGCCGCGACCGCCTCGGCACGACGCTTGCGGGACTTGGTTGCGCAGGCTTCGGAAGACTGGATCGAAGAGCTGCGGAAGCAGGCCGCCGCCTCGCCGGGCGGCCCTCCCGCCTGATCACGGCGCGGGCCGGGGCGCCTGCGCCTCGGCGAGGTAGAGCGCGAACAGACCTTCCGGATCGGTCCAGCCGGCGATCGGGGTCCAGCCGCCGGCGCGCAGCAGCATCCGTGCGTCGCGATCGCCATATTTGTGGCTGTTCTCCGTGTGGATCGTCTCACCCTCGGCGATCGCGAACGGCCGGCCCTCGATCGTGAAGGTCACGTCGCGCATCGCCTCCAGATGCATCTCGATCCGCGCGCGCTCCTCGTTCCAGATCGCCGTGTGGCGGAACGCCTCGACCGGGATCGTGCCGTCGAGCTCGCGATTGATGCGGTGGAGCAGGTTGAGGTTGAACGCCGCGGTCACGCCCTGCGCATCGTCATAAGCCGGGATCAGCACGTCGGCCGGCTTGATCCGGTCCATGCCGATCAGCAGCATCGCGCCTTCGCCCAGCGATTCCCGCATCGCGCGCAGCAGATCGGCCGAGGCGAAGGGAATCATGTTGCCGATCGTCGAGCCGGGAAAGAAGCCGAGCTTGGGCATCGCCGCGATGCCGCGCGGCAGCGTCAGCGGCTGGAGGAAATCCGCTTCGAACGGCAGCACCGGCAGATCGGGGAAACGCCGCGCCAGCGCGCGCGAGGATTCGCGCAGGAAATCGCCGGAGATATCGATCGGCACATAGGCGGCGGGCTTCACCGCTTCGAGCACGATCGGCGTCTTGGTCGAGGCGCCCGAGCCGAACTCGACCACCGCGCGGCCGGGGCCGACGCGCTGCGCGATCTCGGACGCGACCTCGGCGAGCAGCGCGCGCTCGGTGCGCGTGGGATAATATTCGGGCAGGTCGGTGATCTTTTCGAACAGCTCCGAGCCGCGATGATCGTAGAACCAGCGCGCCGGGATCGCGCGCGGGCGGCGGGCAAGCCCGTCGATCACGTCGGCGCGGAACTTGGGATCGGCGAAGCTGCGCGTCCCGTCGGGGAGTTCCTGCTTGAGCATCAGAGATCCTTGGCGAGGCGCACGCCGGTGAATTGCCAGCGCTGATGGGGGTAGAAGAAGTTGCGATAGCTGGCGCGCAGATGCCCGCGCGGCGTGGCGCAGCTGCCACCGCGCAGCACGCACTGCCCGCTCATGAACTTGCCGTTATATTCGCCGACCGCGCCCTCGGCGGCACGGAAGCCGGGATATGGGCGGTACGCGCTGCCGGTCCATTCCCAAACGTCGCCGAAGAATGCCGGGCCGCTGGCTGAAGGACGCGGCTCGACCGGCCCGGCCGCATCCATCTGGTTGCCGCCATCCGGATCGTGGGCTTCAGTCGCCGCTTCCCATTCCGCTTCGGTCGGCAGCCGCGCGCCGGCCCAGCTGGCATAGGCATCGGCCTCGTAGAAGCTGACATGCGTGACCGGTGCGGCGGGATCGATCGCGCGCCGCCCGTCGAGGCCGAAGCGCGTCCAGCCGCCTTCGTCGCGCTCCCAATACAGCGGAGCCGCGATCCCCTCGGCCTGCACCCAGGCCCAGCCATCGGACAGCCAGTGGCGCGGCTCGCGATAGCCGCCGTCGGCGATGAACGCGGCCCATTCGCCGTTGGTCACGGTGCGGTCGGCGAGCGCGTGCGGCGTGAGCAATGTCCGATGACGCGGCCCCTCGCAATCGAACGCGAAGCCCTGCCCATCATGCCCCATTTCGACCACACCACCTTCTTGTTCGATCCAGCCGACCGGCCCCGGCATCACCACCGGCACCTTGGGTTCGGCGTTCCAGATCGCCGGTTCGAGCGGGTTCCCGGAAAACAGGTGCAATATGTCGGTGACGAGCAATTCCTGATGCTGCTGCTCGTGATGGCAGCCGAGCGTGACGAGTTCGACTGCCCCGGGCGGCAGGTTCGGCAGCGCCGCGCTCAGCGCTTCATTCACATGCGCGCGATAATCGAGCACCTCGGCGAGCGCCGGCCGCGTGATCATGCCGCGCCGCGCGCGGGCGTGGCGCTTGCCCTCGGCCTCGTAATAGCTGTTGAACAGGAACGGCCAGCGCTCGTCGTGCAGGCGATAGCCGGGCACGGAATCGCGCAGGATGAAGGTCTCGAAGAACCAGGTCGTGTGCGCGAGATGCCATTTGGCGGGCGAGGCGTCGGGCATCGACTGCACCGTCGCGTCGGCATCGGAGAACGGCGCGACCAGCGCCTCGCTCAGCGAGCGGATGGCCGCGAAACGGGCGGCAAGGTCCGCGTCCGGGCGGGCAGGAGCTACGCTCGTTCTCATTATGTTCCCCTTTTCGAGGATCGGGGCGATCGAGTCAACGGGCTCGATCGAACGGCATCGACCGGTCAGCGCGAGGCGCCGGGCACCCACAGAACGTCCCCGGCCCCTTCTTGGTTCACCGCGCGCGCGGCGACGAACAGGAGATCGGAAAGGCGGTTGAGATATGCAAGGGGCTGCGCGCCCGCGCCCGCCGCCACCGCCGAACGCTCGGCGCGGCGCGTGACGGCGCGGGCGAGATGCAGTTCGGGCCCGCCCGGCGCCCCGGCGGGCAGCACGAAGCTGGTCAGCGGCGCGAGCGCGGAATTGAGCTGGTCGATCCGCTGCTCGAGCCAGGCCACCTGCGCGGGCACGATGCGCAACGCGCCGTCGATCCCATCGGGCGTGGCGAGATCGGCGCCGAGATCGAACAGGTCGTTCTGGATATGCGACAGCATGCCGCCGACCGCACCGGTGGCTGGACTTTGTTTCAGCGAAGCTGAAATGGTTGCACCGTAAACACATTCTAGCGCGGCGCGCGCCACGCCGATCGCGCAATTGGCCTCGTCGACATCGCCGATCGCCGCCATCAGCGGATCGCTCTTGGCGATGCGCGAGCCATCGACCAGCCCGGTGGTGCCGTCGTCGCCGGTGCGCGTGTAGATCTTGTTGAGCTTGACCAAGGGCGCCGCCCCTTCAGCTATTGTGCCCGGCCATCACCAGCAACAGCACGATGATCAGGATCGCGATCGCCTGGAAGAAGATCCGCATCTGCATCATCTTGTTCGATTTGAGCGCCGAGGCGCTCGGCCCATCACCCTCTCCGCGCGCCTCGGCCGAGGCGCCCTGCAGAAACGTGACGATGCCGCGAACGAGCGCGACCACGGTCGCGATCATGGCGGCGATGAGCAGGATGATGAGGAAGACGTTCATGGCGCTGATCTAGGCCTTCGCCACGCCAAAGCCAATGGGCAGCCGGCCCGCGCGCAATCGATCGGCCAGTGCCGCGCCGTCCATACCTTCCGCCCGAAGGCTCGCCAGCGTCGCCGCGCCGTGGCGCTTGGCCAGGCGGTTGCCTTCGGCATCGGTCAGCAAGGCATGGTGGCGATAGACCGGCGTCGGCAGATCGAGCAAAGCCTGAAGCAGGCGATGAACATGCGTCGCGGCGAACAGATCGACCCCGCGCACCACGTGCGTGACGCCCTGCGCGGCATCGTCCACCGTCACCGCGAGATGATAGCTGGCCGGCGCATCCTTGCGCGCGAGCACCACGTCGCCCCCGGCGAGCGGATCGGCGATGACGTCGCCCGCCAGTTCATCGTGCCATATCAATTTGCCGTCATGCCGGACTTGGTCCGGCACCCACGGAGCCGCTTGGGATACATTGCCTTGATTGTGCTCAAACCTCTCCAGTTGCTCTGCGCTTGCTGGTAGGCCCCGGACCAGGTCCGGGGTGACGATGAAGAGTGCCTTCGCCATGTCGAGCCGCCAGCAATGCGGCTCGGCGCTGCGCGCTTCGGTCTCTTCCGACGTCAGGCGGCGGCAGGTGCCGGGATAGACCGCGCTGGACGGTCCGTGCGGCGCGCTCAGGCTCGCGGCGATCTCGGCGCGGGTGCAGAAGCAGCGGTAGAGCAGGTCCTGATCGCGGAGCCGATCCAGCGCCTCCTCGTACAGAGCGAGCCGCTCCGACTGGAACACCACCGGCCCGTCCCACGCCAGCCCCAGCCATTCGAGATCGTCGAAAATGCCCTGCACATGCTCGGGCCGCGAGCGCGATCCGTCGATATCCTCTATCCGCAGCAGGAAGCGCCCGCCCGCATTCCGCGCGCGATCGTGCGCCTGAATGGCCGAGAAAGCGTGGCCGAGATGCAACGCCCCGGTGGGGCTGGGAGCGAACCGCGACATTACCATCAAACCGGCTCTTGACCACGAGTCGCCGCGTCTGTCATCAGGGCGTCATCCTGCTGGGCCAGGAGGCGCCCCGCAGCCAGTCGTGGGGAGGCGCCGTGTTTCATCCCGATCTGATCCGCCATCCGGACTCCTGCCCCACGCTTGTCCTGAATGCCGACTACACGCCGCTTTCCTATTATCCGCTGAGCCTGTGGCCCTGGCAGACGGCGGTCAAGGCGGTGTTCCTCGACCGGGTCGATATCGTCGCGGAATATGAGCGCGAGGTGCGAAGTCCCACCAGCGCGATGAAGCTCCCCTCGGTCATCGCGCTCAAGAGTTTCGTCAAGCCTTCGCAATTCCCCGCCTTCACCCGCTTCAACCTGTTCCTGCGCGATCGCTTCGCCTGCCAATATTGCGGCACGCATCGCGACCTCACCTTCGATCATGTCGTTCCCCGCGCTTATGGCGGCCGCACGACGTGGGAGAATGTCGCGACCGCCTGCGCCCCATGCAACCTCAAGAAGGGCGGGCGGACGCCCAAGGAAGCGCACATGCCGCTCCACGTCCAGCCGATCCGCCCGACCAGCTGGCAATTGCAGGAGCACGGCCGCAGCTTCCCGCCCAATTACCTGCACGATACATGGCATGACTGGCTCTATTGGGACGTCGAGCTGGAGGCGTGAGAGCCTAGCCCCTCATCCCAGCGAAAGCTGGGATATCTCATGCCATTTAAGCGAGACTAGAGCCGCTTGATACCCCAGCTTTCGCTGGGGTGACGGTTATGTTGTTGACCCGGCGCCGCGCCGCAGTGCAGCAAATGCACATGGCCAGCACCCTCCCCCCGATCACCAACAATCCCGACATCCGCTATCTCGGCAAGGCGCTCGGCGACGTGATCCGGGCCTATGGCGGCAAGCGCTTGTTCGAACGCACCGAGCATATCCGCTCCGCCTCGGTCGAGCGCCACCGCAATGGCGAGGCCGGCGTGGATCTCGGGCTCGACAAGCTCGACCTCGACGAGACGCTCGATTTCGTGCGCGGCTTCATGCTGTTTTCGATGCTCGCCAACCTCGCCGAGGACCGGCAGGGCATCGCGGCGGAAGAGGGCGCCGATGTCGCCGCCGCACTGGAGCGGCTGGCCGGCGAGGGGATCGATCGCGCCGCGGTGACGAATCTGCTCGACCACGCATTGATCGCGCCGGTGCTCACCGCGCACCCGACCGAGGTGCGGCGCAAGTCGATGATCGATCACCGCAACCGCATCGCGCAGCTGATGAGCCTGCGCGACCAGGGGCTGACGGCCACGCTCGACGGCGACGATATCGACGAGGCGATCCTGCGCCAGATCGCGTTGCTCTGGCAGACGCGCGTGCTGCGCAAGGAGCGGCTCTACGTCACCGACGAAGTGGAGACCGCGCTCAGCTATCTGCGCGACGTGTTCCTGCCGACGCTCCCCGCGCTCTATCAGCGCTGGGATCGTGCGCTGGGCGAGCGCGCGCCGAGCTTCCTCAAGCCCGGCACCTGGATCGGCGGCGACCGCGACGGCAACCCCTTCGTAACCGCGGATTCGCTCAAGGTCGCGTTGGCCAAGGCGTGCGAGGCGGTGCTGGGCTATTATCTCGATGCGCTGCATCAGCTCGGCGCCGAGCTGTCGATCTCCAGCGATCTGGCCAAGGTGGATGGCGGGGTGATCGCGCTGGCCGATGCCAGCACCGATACCGCCGCGAGCCGCGCCGACGAGCCCTATCGCCGCGCCATCTCGGGTATCTACGCCCGGCTCGCCGCGACGCATCTCGCGCTCACCGGCAAGCCCGCGCCGCGGCCCGGTGCGCTGAAGGGCGAGGCTTATGTTTCGCCCGGCGAATTGCGCCACGATCTCGCGACTTTGGCGCACGGCCTCGCCGACGAGGGCGCCGGGCCGCTCGCCTCGGGCGGCGCGCTCGGGCGGCTGATCCGCGCGGTCGAGACGTTCGGCTTCCACTTGGCCACGCTCGACCTCCGGCAGAACAGCGCGGTGCACGAGCGCGTTGTCGCCGAATTGCTCAAGGTCGCGAGGGTCGAGGCTGATTACGCCGCGCTCGACGAGGCGGCGCGCGTGGACCTGCTCCGCCGCGAGCTCTCCAGCCCGCGCCCGCTGACCAGCGCCTATGCGGCCTATTCGGAGGAAACCGCCGGCGAGCTGGCGATCATCCATGCCGCCGCCGCAGCGCACGCCAAATACGGCCCGGCCTGCATCCGCCAGCATATCGTATCGATGACCAAGTCGGTCTCCGACCTGCTCGAAGTCAATCTGATGCTGAAGGAAGCCGGGCTCTATCGCCCCGGCGAGACGCCCGAAGCCGCGATCATGGCGGTGCCCTTGTTCGAGACGATCGAGGATCTCGAAGCCGCGCCGGCGATCATGACCGCGTTTCTCGGCCTGCCCGAGATTGCCGCCATCGCCACGGCGCGCGGGCATCAGGAAGTGATGATCGGCTATTCGGATTCGAACAAGGACGGCGGCTATCTCACCTCGACCTGGCAGCTGTCGAAAGCCTCGACCGCGCTGGCGCCGGTGTTCCAGGCGGCGGGCATCCGCATGCAGCTGTTCCACGGCCGCGGCGGCGCGGTGGGGCGCGGCGGCGGTTCCAGCTTCGCGGCGATCCGCGCGCAGCCGCACGGCACCGTGCAGGGCGGTATCCGCATCACCGAGCAGGGCGAGGTGATCGCCGCGAAATACGGCACGCGCGAGAGCGCGATGACCAATCTCGAAGCGATGGCTTCGGCGACCCTGCTCGCCAGCCTCGAGCCCGAGCCTCTGTCGAACAGCGAGAACCGGCAGTTCGGCGCGGCGATGGACGCGCTCTCCGACGCCGCGTTCCGCGCCTATCGCGATCTCGTCTACGGCGCGGACGATTTCCGTACCTTCTTTCGCCAGATGACCCCGATCGCCGAGATCAGCGGGCTGAAGATCGGCAGCCGCCCGGCGAGCCGCACCAAAAGCGACCGGATCGAGGATCTGCGCGCGATCCCTTGGGTATTCAGCTGGGCGCAGGCGCGCGTGATGCTGCCCGGCTGGTACGGCGTCGGCCACGCCATTGCCGGGTTCGAGGACAAAACCCTGCTCGCCGAGATGGCCGAGGCCTGGCCGTTCTTCGCCGCGACGCTCGCCAATATGGAGATGGTGCTCGCCAAGTCCGACATGGGCATCGCCGCGCGCTACGCCGCCTTGGTCGAGGACCGCGCGCTCGCCGACCGGCTGTTCGGGCGTATCCGCGAGGGGTGGCAGAGAACCCATGACGGTCTGCTCCAGATTACCGGCCAGTCGCGGCTGCTGGAAAAGCATCCCGGTCTCGACGCCTCGATCCGCCTGCGCCTGCCTTATATCGAGCCGCTCAACCTGCTGCAGATCGAGCTGATGAAGCGCCACCGCGCCGGCGACGACGACGCGCGCATCGCCGAGGGCATATTGCTGTCGATCAACGCCATTGCGACCGCGCTGAGGAATTCGGGGTAGCTCGTTCCCCCGCGAAAGCGGGGCCCAGGGTTACGTGCGATAGCGCTCGTGGCTCTGGACTCCCGCTTTCGCGGGAGAACGGGTTGCCGGCTGATGCGATCCCTTCAGATCGACAGCTGCGTCGTCTGCTTCACTTCCTCGAGCACGGCATAGGTGCGCGTCTCGCGCACGCCGGGCATCGCGGCGAGGATGCCGCCGAGGAACAGGCGATACGCCCCCATGTCCGACACGCGAACTTTGAGCAGATAGTCGAACCCGCCCGCGACCATGTGGCATTCGAGCACGTCGGGCACGCCGCGGACATGTTCGGCGAAGGCGGCGAACACGTCGTCGGTGGTGCGATCGAGCAAAACCTCGATGAAGATCAGCAGCGAGCGATCGAGCTGGACCGGATCGAGCAAGGCGGTGAAGCCGCGGATCACGCCGCTGGCGCGCAGCCGCCGCGTGCGCTCGAAACAGGTCGCGGACGACATGCCGGCGCGCTTCGCCAGCTCGTGATTCGTGATCCTGCCATCTTCCTGCAGGATACGGAGGATTCGGAGATCGGCCTCATCCAGCTTCATATCTTCGTCCAATGCTCAATCTGGCGCCGATTGTTCGGCATCTGACACCAAATCCCGAAGCACCTTCGGCATGATCTGCGCTAATCTCCGGCCGAAACCAAGCCATTTCGCAGGAGCATTGCCGTGGACGCCTCACCCTCGACCTGGGACGCGCTCGACGACATCAAGTATCGCGACGAGGGCGAAGCGGTGCATGACCTGCTCGCGCGCCAGCCGCTCGGCGCGGCCGAACGCCGTGAGGTCACCGACGAGGCGATCGCGCTCGTCGAGGCGGCGCGCAAGTCTGCGAAGAAGCAGGGCGTGGTCGAGAGCTTCCTGCAGGAATTCTCGCTCGGCACGAGGGAAGGTCTGGCGCTGATGTGCCTCGCCGAGGCGCTGCTGCGCACCCCCGATGCCGACACGCGCGACCGCTTGATCGCCGAGAAGATCGGATCGGCCGACTGGGCGGCGCATCTCGGCCAGTCCGACAGCCTGTTCGTCAACGCCTCGACCTGGGGGCTGATGCTGACCGGCAAATTGGTCGACGTCGAGGACGAGACCAAGCGCGATGCGGGCGGCTGGTTCAAGCGGCTGACCGCGCGAGTCGGCGAGCCGGTGATCCGCCAGGCGGTGAGCGCGGCGGTGAAGATCATGGGCGAGCAGTTCGTGCTCGGCCGCACGATCGAGGCGGCGCTCGCCCGCTCGAAGCGCGAGGGCTATCTCTGCTCGTTCGACATGCTCGGCGAAGGCGCGCGCACCGCGGCGGACGCCGAGCGCTACGAAACAATCTACGCCGACGCGATCGAGGCGGTGGGCGAGGCCTCGGACGGCGCGGGGCCGGAGCTCGGCCACGGCGTGTCGGTCAAGCTCTCCGCGCTCAGCCCGCGCTACGAGGCGGTGTACGAGGCGCGCGTGTGGAGCGAGCTCTATCCACGGGTGAAGCGGCTCGCGCTGATCGCGGCGCGCTACAATCTCAACTTCGCGATCGATGCCGAGGAGGCGGACCGGCTGGTCATCTCGCTGAAGCTGTTCGACCGGCTGGCGCGCGATCCCGATCTCGGCGACTGGACCGGCCTCGGCATCGTCGTGCAGGCCTATCAGAAGCGCGGCCCCGAAGTGATCGCGCAGGTGGCGAAACTGGCCCGGAGCAGCGGGCGGCGGATCATGGTCCGGCTGGTCAAGGGCGCGTACTGGGACAGCGAGATCAAGCGCGCGCAGGTCGCCGGGCGGCCCGATTATCCGGTCTACACCACCAAGGCGGCGACCGACCTGTCGTACCTCGTCTGCGCCAAGGCGCTGATCGACGCCGCGCCCGCGCTCTATCCGCAATTCGCGACGCACAATGCGCACACGCTGGCGGCGGTGCGGCGAATGGCGGCCGATGCCGGGGTGACGATCGAGCATCAGCGGCTGCACGGCATGGGCGAGGCGCTCTACCGCGCCGCCGAGGCGCGCTATGGCAAGGTCCGGCTGCGCGCCTATGCCCCGGTCGGCGGGCATGAGGAATTGCTGCCCTATCTCGTCCGCCGCCTGCTCGAGAACGGCGCCAATACCAGCTTCGTCCATGCGTTGCTCGACGAGCGCGTGCCGGCCGATCAGGTGGTGCGCGATCCGGTCGACAGCGTCGCCGCGCAGCCCGATCGCCATCCCAAGATCCCGGTGCCCGCCGATATCTACGGCGCGGGGCGGCGCAATCCGCTCGGCCGCGATTATTCGATGCTGAGCGACCGTCAGGCCGCCGATCGCGCGCGGACGCTGGCGATGCACGACCGCATCCTCGGCGGCCCGATCGTGCGCGGCAAGTTGCGCAGCGGAGCGGCGTTCACGGTAACCAGCCCGGCCGACCGCACGCTGGTGCTCGGCGAAGTGACCGAGGCGAACGCCGCCGATGTCGATGCCGCGATCGCCGCGGCCCGCAAGGCGCAACCGGCCTGGGACCGCGCAGGCGGCCCGGCGCGCGCCGTCACCTTGCGCGCGATGGGCGATGCGCTGGAGGCCGATATGGACCGGCTCGTCGCCCTGCTCAGCCTCGAAGGCGGCAAGACGCTGAACGACGCGGTCGCCGAGGTGCGCGAGGCGGTCGATTTCTGCCGTTATTATGCCGGGCTCGCCGAGCGCCAATTCGCCGGGCTCGCGACGCTGACCGGCCCGGTCGGCGAGACCAACCAGCTCGAGCTGCGCGGGCGCGGCGTGTTCGTGTGCATCTCGCCCTGGAACTTCCCGCTGGCGATCTTCACCGGCCAGATCGTCGGTGCGCTTGCCGCAGGCAATGCGGTGCTCGCCAAGCCGGCCGAGCAGACCGTGCTGATCGCCGCGGAAGCCGTGCGCCTGTTCCACAAGGCCGGGCTCTCGCCCGATCTGCTCGCTTTGATCCCCGGCGACGGCGGCGCGATCGGCCCGGTGCTGACCGCGCATCCGGGGATCGACGGCGTCGCCTTCACCGGCGGCACCGAGACGGCATGGAGCATCAACCGCGCGCTCGCCGCGCGCGAAGGCCCGATCGTGCCGCTGATCGCCGAGACCGGCGGGCTGAACGGCATGTTCGTCGATACCACCGCGCTGAAGGAGCAGGTGGTCGATGACGTGATGCAGTCGGCGATCGGCTCGGCGGGACAGCGCTGCTCGGCGCTACGCGTGCTCTATCTGCCGAAGGATTCGGCGGATTCGCTGATCGCGACCTTGGGCGGCGCGCTCGATGCGATGACGGTGGGCGATCCGTCCGACCCGGCGACCGATGTCGGCCCGGTGATCGACAAGGCGGCGCGCGCCGATCTGGAGGCCCATGTCGAGCGGCTGAAGCGCGAAGCGAAGATCCTGTTCGCCAAGGACGTCAGCGCGCTCTCGGGCAAGGGCGCCTATTTCGGCCCGGTCATAGCCGAAGTGCCGACGCCCGATTTCCTCGAGCGCGAGGTGTTCGGGCCGATCCTGCACGTCTATCGCTACGATCCGGCCAAGCTGGAGCAGGTGGCGGGCAAGCTCGCCGCGCGGCGCTACGGCCTGACGCTCGGCGTGCACAGCCGCATCGAGCGCTTCGCCGACGAGGTGCGCGACCTGATCCCGGCCGGCAACGTCTACGTCAACCGCTCGATCATCGGCGCGGTGGTCGGCGTGCAGCCGTTCGGCGGCGAGGGGCTGTCGGGCACCGGGCCGAAGGCGGGCGGGCCGCACGCGCTGCTGCGCTATGCGGTGGAGCGCGCGGTATCGGTCAACATCACGGCGCAGGGCGGCGATCCGGCGTTGCTCAACCTCTGATTTCCTGTTCCCCCGCGAAGGCGGGGGTCCAGATTTACTGCGCGCAACGCTCGTGGCTCTGGACTCCCGCTTTCGCGGGAGAACGGGTCAGGCTTCGCCGCCGCCCTTGTCGATCACGTGCCACGCGGCGGCGCGGTAGCTGCGGCCGACCGGCACCTCGATTTCGCCTTCGAGCACCAGCTTGTACCCTCCGGCGGTACGGCGGCGGATCGCGACGATGCGATCGCGATTGACGATGTACGAGCGATGCACGCGCAGATAGCGGCGCGGATCGAAGCGGCGCAGGATCGCGCTGATCGGCTCGCGGTGCAGGTAACTCACGCCGCCGACGTGGAGGCGGACATATTCGCCTTCCGCGCTGACCAGATCGACCTGGTCGAGATCGATCCGCACCGTCTCGCCGCGCCGTTGCACCCAGAGGTGATTGCCGGGCTTCAGGTCGTCGTTGCGCTCGTCGCGCAGCGCCAGGAGCTGCGCGGAGAGCTCGGCGAGCCGCGCTGCCGCGTCGCGATCGGCGAGCGCATCGCGAATCCGTGCCACCGCCGTCTCCAGCCGCCCGAGCCGCACCGGCTTGGTCAGGAAATCGATCGCGCCGGTATCGAAGGCATGCGCGGCGAATTGCGGATAGGCGGTGACGAACACGATCAGCGGCGCGGAATCGCGCGCGCGGGCGAGCTCCTCGACCACGTCGAACCCGTCGAGCCCGGGCATCTCGATATCGAGGAACACCACCTCGGGCGCGAAGGCGCGGATCGCTTCGAGGGCGGCGACGCCGTTCCCGGCAGTGGCGACGATCGATACATTCTCGATGCGGTGAACCAGCCCGGCGAGCCGGTCGAGCGCCAGCGGCTCGTCGTCACAGAGGATCGCGCGGATCATGCGGCGTCCGCGATGCAGGGCATGTCGAGCTTCACCTCAAAGCCGCCGTCGGCAATGGGCTCAGCGGAGAAGTGCGCATCCTCGCCGAAGCGCGCCCGGATCCGCCGCTCGACGTTCGCCAGCCCGACGCCGGTGCCCGGCATCGTGCTCTGCGATCCGCTTCCGCCGCTGTCGCGCACGGCGAGGTTGAGGCGGCCGTCCGCCACTTCGCCAGCGATAGTCAGCGTGACCGGCGACACGCTGGACGCAACGACATGCTTGAGGACGTTCTCGATCAGCGGCTGCAGTACCAGGCTCGGCACGAGCGCCTTGCGCGCCTCCTCGCTCACGTGCGTCTCGACGCGCAGGCGATCGGCGAAGCGCTCCTGCTCGATCGCGAGATAGAGCGCCTGCAGCGCGATCTCCTCCTCCAGCGTGATGTCCGCCGTCGGATCGAGGCTGAGGCTGGCGCGCAGGAAATCGGCGAGATTCTCGACCATGTGCTCGGCCGGCGCGACGTCGCCGCGCCCGATCAGCGCGGCGATCGAGTTCAAGGTGTTGAACATGAAATGCGGGTTGAGCTGATAGCGCAGCGCCTGCAGCTGCGCGGCGTCGGCCACGCGGCGTAACTCGGCGATGCGCCGTTCGCGCTCGGCCGATTCCATCGAATAGGTGAAAGCGAGCAGCAGCCCGGTCAGCGCGAGATACGACCAGAACCATTGCACGATCGAGATGATGTAATTGAACGGATCGGCGTGCTTCAGATTCTCGACCGGCATGAACAGCTGGAAGATGCCGAAATTCGCCGAGGCGTGGATCAGGCAGCCGGCGAACGCAAGCGCGAGCGCGATCACCATCCGGATGCGCAGCGGCCGCCCCTCCGACCGGCGGATGAGATGCAGGATGCCGAACGAAACCGCGATGCCGCACAGGGCGACAAGGAAGCGCGGCAGCAGGAAGGCTGGATTCTCCTCGGGCACCACGAGATAGCGCTGCGCGGTGAGCAGGGCATATTGCGCCAGCCAGAACAGCACGATGAACCACGCCCCGCCGCGGCGGACCGCGTCCCGTTCCGACGATGCGCGTACGTTGGTGGCCATCGCTGCGTTAGATCACGCCCGCGCGCGCCGGTAAACGGACCGCGCGGACGTTCATGGGTTCGCCTGTGTCGTTGGTGGCCCGACTGATGCCGACACGTCCCGTTCCCCCGCGAAAACGGGGCTCCAGAGTCACTAGCGCAACGTCTTTGGCTCTGGACTCCCGCTTTCGCGGGAGAACAGCAACTCTAACGCGCTTCACCGGGGCGGTAACGGCTCTCGACATGCCCCTTCAGTTCGTCGGGATAGAAATAGACCGGGCGGAGATTGCCGCCGGCATAGCGCTCGGCCTGGTCATCGAAATGCTTCGAGGCGGGATCACCGCTCTCGCCGCCGGCCGTCACCGCCACCGCCTTCACACGCGGGCCGAACTCGACCACCGCTACGAAACTGTTGCCGCTGGTGCCGTAATAGTCCTTCGTGTTCGGATAGGCCTTGGCGCCGAACGAGGCGAGGCTGCCCCATTGCGCCGAGGTGAAGGGCACCGGGATCGACGGTTTCGCATCATCGAAATGCGGTGCGATCGCATCGTCGAGGCGCTGGAAACGGTTGATCTTGCCCCACGGCACGCGCCAGTCGCCGAAATCGGCCTTCAGCTTGGCAACAGCGGCATCGAGTGCTTTCAATTTGTCGGCGGGCGTGACGCGCCGCGCGATGTAGAAGGGCACGTTCATCCGCTCCGCCTGCGCGAACGTCCCGACCTCGCGCCACAATTGGTCGCCCCAGAACACCGCAAGCGCGGTGGCGGTCGAGTCCGCGCTCCAGCGCTCGTTCCAACCGCGCAGCAGCGCGATCGGCTGGGCGAGCTTCGCATGCAGCGGATCGTCCGCCGGCAGCGCATCGTAAGCGGCGGTGAGTTGCGGGATCAGCACCGCGAAGCCCGGCAGGTAGCTGTCGAACGCCGCCGCGCGCAGCTTCTCCAGCGTGAAGTCGCGCTTGCCCTTCAGCACCAGATCGGCATGCGTGCTGCGGAAATTCGCGCCGGTCTGGTCCATATAGCGCGGATAGTCCGCCGCCTTGGGGCTGTCCGGCCCGGCGGCGTCCCACGGCCAGTCGTTGGTGTTGTGCACCCAACCGATCTTGGGGTTCACCACGCTGGGCAGCGACGGCAGCGCGTGCAGCCCCTTCCAGTCGGTCGCCGGATCGCTGCCATCGACGGGCCGGGTATAATCGAAGCGGTTGTCGCGCAGCGGCATGAACTGCGGCATCAGGAACGCGATCTCGCCCTTCCGGTCGGCGAACAAGGTATCGTTCGATGAATTGGCCTTGAGCGCGGCGACCTTCATGTAGCTGGCGAGATTGGTCGCCTTGGTCCTGAGCCAGCTCTGCTCGAGCGCGGGGATCGGCTTCCACATGAGCGCGGTCGCGATCCACTTGCCGTCGCGCACCCCGGTGATCGGGCCATGGTGCGAGGTGTAGGTCTTGAAGGTGCGCGTCGTCATGCTGCCGTCTGGTCGGCGATAGCTCAGCGTGATCGGCGTAACCGCGAACGGGCGCAGATTCTTCCCGTAGTGATAGCGCAGCGGCCCGGCCCGCGTCAGCGCGACGGTCTCCGCAAACTCGTCGATATTGTCGACGGTGGACGAGGTGTGCATCCACCCGGCGTCCGCGTTGAAGCCCTGATAGATGAAGAACTGCCCCCAGGTGGAGGTGCCATAGGCGTTCAGCCCGGCATCGCTCGTCATCTGCAATTCGGAGCGGAAATAGAAACTGGTGTGTGGGTTGATCAGCAGCAAGGCATGGCCGTCGGCAGTGTTCTTCGGCGCGATCGCGATGCCGTTCGATCCACCCGGCTCGCGCGGGATCATGCCGAGCTCGGTCGGCGTCGGCAGCACCTTCTCGTGGCCGTAGAAGCTCTGGAGCTCGGACAGCGAGATGCTCTCGATATCGCCGCCGATGCTGCCCTCGGTGAACGACAGCGCCATCCACGGCTCGAACCGCGTCAGCACCTTGGGATGCACGTCCGGGTGCGTCGCGAGATAATAATTCAGCCCGTCCGCCCAGGCGTCCATCAACTGCCGCAGCCAGGCCGGGCTCTCGTGATATTGCGCCTGCAATTTGACCGGATCGACGAACAGCCGCTGGCGCAGATCCGCCCAGATCGCGCTTTCGCCCTTCGCCTCGGCGGTGCGGCCGAGCGCGGTCAGATAATTCGCCTCCACTCGCCCGAGATCGTCCTCCGCCTGCGCATAGATCGCGCCGAACACCGCGTCGGCGTCGCTCCGGCCGTGGACGTGCGCGATGCCCCAATCGTCGCGCGTGATCGTCACCCGCGCCGCCTCCGCCCGCCAGCGCGCCATGTCGCCGGGCGCGGCTTCGGCAGCGGCGGGGAAGAGCAAGGCGAGCGCGATCAGCGGCTTGCACGCGCGGAGGGTGAGTCTATCCATGACGCATGGGCTATCGACCGCAAGCGCGTGCGGCAAGGAGGGGCGGATGAAGCACTGGATCGCATTGGCGGCGGCACTCGCCGTGCCCGCACTGGCGGCGCCCGATGCCGCGCCGAAGATCGCCACCCTGCTCCGCCCCGCACAGGTGTTCGACGGGGTCGATCCCGCGCCGCATCCCGGCTGGGAAGTGCTGGTCGAGGGCGACAGGATCGCCGCGGTCGGCCCGCATCTCGCCGCGCCCGCCGACGCCAAGGTGATCGACCTGCCCGGCGAGACGTTGATCCCCGGCATGATCGAGGGTCACGGTCACATGTTCCTGCATCCCTATAACGAGACGAGCTGGGACGATCAGGTGCTGCACGAGCCGCTCGCCTTGCGTACCGCACGCGCCACGGTCAGCGCGCGCAACACGCTGATGGCCGGCTTCACCACCGAGCGCGATCTCGGCACCGAAGGCGCGGGCTATGCCGATGTCGGGCTGAAGCAGGCGATCGAGCAGGGCATCGTGCCGGGGCCGCGGATGATCGTCGCGACGCGCGCGATCGTCGCCGAGGGGGCTTATGGCCCCAAGGGCTTCGAGCCCGGCGTGAAGGTGCCGCAAGGCGCGCAGGAAGTGAGCGGGGTGGACGACATCGTCCGCGCGGCGCGCGACCAGATCGCGGGCGGCGCCGATGTGGTGAAGATGTATGCCGACTATCATTACCGCGCGGGCGAGGACAGTTTGCCGACGCTCTCCGCCGCCGAGCTCGCCGCCGGCGCCGCGACCGGGCACGATGCCGGGCGCATCGTCGCGGTGCATACGGTGACGGCCGAAGGGATGCGCCGCGCGATCGCCGCCGGGGTCGACACGATCGAGCACGGCTATGGCGGCACGCCCGATATCTTCCGAGCGATGGCGGCGAAGCACATCGCGCTCTGCCCGACGCTCGCCGCCTCGGACGCGGTGGCGCGCTATCGCGGCTGGAACGGGCAGGAGCCCGCGCCGCCGAGCGTCCAGCAAAACCGCGACTCGTTCAGGATGGCGCTGGCGGCGGGGGTGCCGATCTGCGCCGGCGGTGATGTCGGCGTGTTCCCGCATGGCGAGAATGCCCGCGAGCTGGAGCTGATGGCCGCCGACGGCATGCCGCCCGCGCAGGTGATGATCGCCGCCACCTCGGGCAATGCGCATGCGTTCCATCTTTCCGACAAGGTCGGCGCGGTGAAGGCCGGCCTCTACGCGGACTTGGTGGCGCTCGACGGCGATCCGACGAAGGACATTGCGGCTACGCGCAAGGTCAGGATGGTGATGAAAAGCGGCGTGGTGGTGAAGGGGCCGTGAGCTCGCAGGAAGAGCCCCTCCATTAGGACTAGCCGTTCCCCCGCGAAAGCGGGGGTCCAGAGCCACGGACGCATCGCCTGTGATCCTGGACTCCCGCGTTCGCGGGAGAACGGTTTTGGCGAAGATTCTAGACCGCAAACATCTCAGCCGGCATCGCATACAATTGCGCCGCGCTCGCTTCGGTCGCGGCCCTCAGGCCCATCGCCTCGGGCACGATCTGCGCGACGTAGAACGCCGTCGTCGCGCGCTTCATCTGCGCGAAGGCGTCGTCGCCGGTCGCGGTGCGGCCTTCGCGTTCCATCAGCCAGCCGCAGGTCGCGACCGACAGCATGGTGAGGAACGGATAGCTCGCCGCGAGCCGGTCGTCGGCATCGGCGGTCTGGAGGCGGCGACCGATGTCGTCGCAGGCGTCGATCAACGCGACCAGCCCTTCGTCCTTCGCCTCGGCCTTCATGTCGGCGATCAGCCCGGCGAACGCGCCGCCCCCATTCCCATCGACGCCGAGCGCCAGCTTGCGCCCGACCAGATCGGCGGCCTGGATGCCGTTCGTACCCTCATAGATCGGGGTGATCCGCGCATCGCGATAGAACTGCGCCGCGCCGGTCTCCTCGATATAACCCATCCCGCCATGCACCTGCACGCCGAGGCTCGCCACCTCGCAGCCGAGATCGGTGCCGTGCGCCTTGGCCAGCGGGGTGACCAGCTCTAGCCGGCCGTGCGCGGCCTTGTCGCCGAGCCCGGCACGATCGACCTGGCTCGCCGCGTAATAGACGAGCGCGCGCGCCGCCTGCGTCTGCGCCTTCATCCTGAGCAGCATGCGCCGCACATCGGGGAATTCGACGATCGCGGCGGGCTTGCCCTCGCGCGAACCCTGGATGCGCTCGCGCGCATACTCGACCGCCTTCTGCGTCGCGGCCTCGGCCACCTGCACGCCCTGCAGCCCGACGTTGAGGCGGGCATTGTTCATCATCGTGAACATCGCGCGCATCCCGCCGAACTCGGGGCCGATCAGCTCGCCCACGCAATCGTCGTGGTCGCCGAAGCTCAGCACGCAGGTGGGCGAGGCGTGGAGTCCCATCTTGTGCTCGATCGAGACGACGCGGACATCGTTGAAGTCGCCGGGCTTCCCGTCCGTATCGAGCCGGTATTTGGGCACGAGGAACAGCGAGATGCCCTTGGTCCCGCCCGGTGCGTCCGGCGTGCGCGCGAGCACGAGGTGGACGATATTGTCGGCCATGTCGTGATCGCCGAACGAGATGAAGATCTTGGTGCCCCTGATCGAATAGGTCCCGTCGCCGCGCGGGGTCGCGCGCGTCTTGAGCGCACCGACGTCCGATCCTGCTTGCGGCTCGGTGAGGTTCATCGTACCGGTCCAGGCGCCCGTCGCAAGATGCGGGAGGTAGGCCGCCTGCTGCTCGGGCGTGCCGTGATGCAGCAAAGCCTCGATCGCGCCCACCGTCAGCGTCGGAGCGAGCGCGAAGCCCATGTTGGCCGCGCCCAGCGTCTCCAGCACCGCGCTCGCCAGCACGAAGGGCAGGCCCTGGCCACCCCAATCCTCGGGTGCGCCGATCGTGCCCCAGCCGCCTTCGACATAATCCTTATAGGCCTTCACGAAATCGGCCGGCATCTTCACGCCGTCCTCGGTCCATTTCGGGCCGGCGGTGTCGCCTTCGCGCAAGAGCGGCGCCCATTCGCCCGCGGCGAACTGGCCGACGCCCTCCAGCACCGCATCGACCACGTCGTCCGAGGCAGCGGCGAAGCGCTCGGTATCCGCCAGCTCGCCGATCCGGGCGACATGGCCGAGCACGAAACGCTGCTCGGCGGTGGGGGCGGTGAACGGCATGGCGGGCCTCTTATATCTCGCGAAAGCGGCCGCTATAGCCGCGCGCGATGGACAGACCAAACCCGCGCATCTTACCTTACGGCACGGCCGCGATCGCCGAGGCGGCGGAGCTGATCCGCGCGGGAGGCGTCGTCGCGGTGCCGACCGAGACGGTCTACGGCCTCGCGGCGGACGCGACCAACGGCGAGGCGGTGGCGCACGTCTATGCCGCCAAGGGCCGACCGTCGTTCAATCCGCTGATCGTCCACGTTCCCGATCGCGCGACCGCAGAGACGCTCGCGGCGTTCGATGCCCGCGCGCGGGCGCTGGCCGACGCGTTCTGGCCGGGACCGCTGACGCTCGTGCTACCCAAGCGCGAATCCGCCATCGCCGGTCTGGTCACTGCCGGGCTGGAGACGATCGCGATCCGCGTCCCCGCGCACCGCGCGATGCGCGCTTTGCTCGAAGCCTCGGGCAAGCCGCTCGCCGCGCCGTCCGCCAATGCCAGCGGCGGGATCAGCCCGACGCGCGCCGATCATGTCGCGGCGAGCCTGGGCGGCAACGTGCCGCTGATCATCGACGACGGCGCGACCGAACGCGGGATCGAATCGACCATCGTGCGCGAGGTGTTCGGATCGACCAAGATCCTGCGGCACGGGCCGATCACCACCGACATGATCCACGCGGTGCTGGCGAAGATGCTGCCGCACGGCATCGCCCACGAACCGCATCTCGAACGCTTCGACGCGAGCGACGACGAACCCGACACGATCGAGGCGCCGGGCCAGCTCGCCAGCCATTATGCGCCGCGCAAGCCCCTGCGCATCGATGCGCCGCGCGCCGCGCCCGACGAATGGATGATCGGCTTCGGCCCCACGCCGGGCGACGAAACGCTCTCGGCCTCGGGTGACCTCGACGAGGCAGCTGTGCGCCTGTTCGACGCGCTGCATCGCGCCGATGCCTCTGATCGCGCGAAGATCGCGATCGCCCCCGTCCCCGACACCGGGATCGGCGAGGCGATCAACGATCGCCTCCGCCGCGCCGCACATCGCGACTAGCCCAAGCACCCCTGTAGTCATCCCCGCGAAAGCGGGGACCCATCTCCCGACAACGCCTCAATCGCTCCGCATCGTTTGCCGCGACGCCCGATGATGGGTCCCCGCTTCCGCGGGGATGACTCATTATGGATCGCGAAATTCATCAGGCTTTTTCGCAAGCGAAACGAGTGATAGGGTTGCGCCACCGAAATATCGGGGGAGAGGAACATGACCAATACCCAACGCGGGCTCGCGGAGTTCATCGGTACCTTCTGGCTTGTTTTCGGCGGATGCGGCAGCGCGGTGCTCGCCGCGGCGTTTCCGTCGCTCGGCATCGGCTTCGTCGGCGTGGCGCTGGCGTTCGGCCTGACCGTGCTGACCATGGCCTATTCGATCGGCCACATCTCGGGCTGCCACCTCAATCCGGCCGTCACCTGCGGGTTGTGGGCCGGCGGGCGCTTCCCGGCCAAGGACATCCCGCTCTACGTGATCGCGCAGGTGCTCGGCGCGATCGTCGCGGCGGGGCTGCTCTATTTCATCGCCAGCGGCAATCCGGACTGGTCATTGGCCGCGAACGGCCTTGCCGCCAACGGCTATGCCGAGCATTCGCCCGGCCACTTCTCGATGATCTCAGGGCTGGTGATCGAAATGGTGCTGACCTTCGGCTTCCTGTTCGTGATCATGGGGTCGACCGACGGCCGCGCGCCGGCCGGCTTCGCGCCGATCGCGATCGGGCTGGCGCTGACTTTGATCCACCTGATCTCGATCCCGGTGACCAACACCTCGGTCAACCCGGCGCGCTCGACCGGCCCGGCATTGATCGTCGGTGGCTGGGCGATCGCGCAGCTGTGGCTGTTCTGGGTCGCGCCCATCGCGGGCGGGATCATCGGCGGGTTCGTCTACAAGACGATCGGCGCCGATCAGCCGCCCAAGCCGCCGGTCACCGGCGAGGCGAACTGAGTCCGGATCGAACCTGTTCCCCCGCGAAAGCGGGGGTCCAGGACCACGGACGCGGCACTATGTGACTCTGGACTCCCGCTTTCGCGGAAGAACTATCAGTGTCAGGGATATGCGTCAGGCGGTGGCTTCGGCCACCGCCTTCGAGCGTGCCGCGAAGCTCTTGCGCAGCTTCTGGAGCTTGGGCGGGATCACCGCGAGGCAATAGGGATTGCGCTGCCCTTCGCCTGCCCAATATTGCTGATGGTAATCCTCGGCCGGCCACCATCCGTCGGCGAGCTCGATCGTGGTGACGATCGGTGCGGGCCAGCCCGGCTGGTTACGTGCGATCGCCGCCGTCGCCTCTTCGCGCTGTGCGGCATTCTGCGGGAAGATCGCCGAGCGATATTGCGTGCCCACGTCGTTGCCCTGGCGGTTGAGCTGGGTCGGATCGTGCGTGGCGAAGAACATGTCGAGCAGGTCGCCATAGCGTACCTGATCGGTGTCGAAGCCGATCCGGATCGCCTCGGCATGGCCGGTATCGCCGCCGCACACCTGCTTGTAGGTCGGGTTCGGCACGGTGCCGCCGATATACCCGCTCTCGATGCTCTCGACGCCGATCACGTCCTTGAACACGGCCTCGGTGCACCAGAAGCAGCCGCCGGCCAGGATCGCATAGTCTGTCATTGCGTGATCTCCACATCCGTTCGCCCGGGAAGACTGCGAACGGCTTAAGGTTTGGCGTATAGATAGGTCGGCGCTAACGGGTTCGCAAAGGGAGGTGCCGATGGCGCTTGACGGCAAGGTTCTGGTCACCGGCGGCGCGGGCTATATCGGCAGCCACGCGGTGCTGGCGCTGCTCGACGCGGGGCACGAGGTGGTGGTGATCGACAACCTCGTCACCGGCTTCGCCTGGGCGGTCGATTCGCGCGCGACCCTGGTCGAAGCGAACGTCGCCGATGACGACAAGGTCCGCGCCACCCTCAAGGCGCACAATGTCCGCGCGATCATGCATTTCGCCGGATCGGTGGTGGTGCCGGAGTCGGTCAGCGACCCGCTCAAATATTATCGCAACAACACCGCCGCGAGCCGCTCGCTGCTCGAAAGCGCGGTGGTATGCGGCGTACCGCATTTCATCTTCTCGTCGACCGCGGCGACCTACGGCAATCCCGAAAACGTGCCGGTCGCCGAGGGCGATCCGACCGTCCCGATCAATCCCTATGGCATGTCCAAGCTGATGACCGAGGCGATGCTGCGCGACACCGCGGCGGCGCACCCGATCAACTACGCGGCGTTGCGTTACTTCAACGTCGCGGGCGCCGATCCGCTCGGGCGCAGCGGGCAATCGACCGTGGGTGCCACGCACCTCATCAAGATCGCGGTCGAGGCGGCGACGGGCAAGCGCGACCATGTCTCGGTGTTCGGCACCGATTTCGCCACGCCCGACGGCACCGGCGTGCGCGATTATATCCATGTCAGCGATCTCGCCGCCGTGCATGTCGCCGCGCTCGACCGGCTGGTGGCCGAGCCGACTGCGAGCCACACGCTCAACGCCGGTTACGGGCGCGGCTTCTCGGTGCTCGAAGTGCTCGACGCGGTCGATCGGGTGACCAACAGGAAGCTCGACCGCCGCCTGGAAGGCCGCCGCGCCGGCGATCCCGCCGCGCTGATCGCCGACAACCGCGCGATCCTCGAGGCGCTCGCCTGGCGCCCGGCGCGCGACGATCTCGACACGATCGTCACCGACGCGCTGGCTTGGGAACGCAAGCTCGGCGAGCGCACCTGATTCCCCTCCCTTTCAGGGAGGGGTTAGAGCGGGATGATATTGTGCTGAATCGCTGGGGGGATTCCTTTTGGTGGTTTGATATGATTCAACCTGTGTGCTGGTGAGGAGGCCGGCACATATGGCGAAGCCTTATTCGAACGATCTT
>Ga0153956_1000547_pt1 | contig 40833 bp, 26 predicted proteins | sample TSFL040MetaG_FD_104704 | JGI IMG/M metagenome (GOLD analysis project Ga0153956, IMG submission 104704) | Attine ant fungus gardens microbial communities from Florida, USA - TSFL040 MetaG | ecosystem: Host-associated > Fungi > Mycelium > Unclassified | place: USA: Florida, Wekiwa Springs... | reverse complement strand
TCGGTCAATTTCAGCCCGCGCCAGTTCCGCCGGCACAATTTCGTCGGTCGTGTGGTGGAGACCGTGCAGCGTGCCGGGATCGAGCCCAACCGGTTGCAGATCGAGATCACCGAGACCGCGATCTTCGACGATGCCGACCGCGCCGCCGACACGCTCTACAAATTGCGCCAGATGGGCTTCCGCATCGCGCTGGACGATTTCGGCACCGGCTATTCGTCGCTCTACAACATCCGCAAGTTCGCGCTCGATTGCCTGAAGATCGACCGCAGCTTCATCGACGGCATGGGGCGCGAACGCGAGTCTGCCGCGATCGTGCAGTCGATCGTCCATCTCGCGCATTCGCTCGGCCTAGGCGTGGTGGCCGAAGGCGTCGAGACCGAGGCGCAGGTGCAGGCGCTGCAGGTCGCGGGCACCAGCCATTATCAGGGCTATTTCTTCTCCCGGCCGGTTAACGCCGAGGCGGCGCGTACGATCGCCGAGCAGCGCTACATTGCCGGCGAATCCGAGACGCCGGTCGAAGCCGAAGCGAGCAACGGGACCGACGGCTGATGACGCGAACGGTCCGCGCGGCGGCGCGCAGGATCGGCGCGTCGCGTATGCCGGCTTCGCTCGGCGCCAAGCTGGTGCTGATCCTTACCGGTGTCGGGCTGGTCGGATCGATCGCGATAGCCGTCCTGCTCGCCTCGGTCATCACGTCGAGCTTCGATCAGCTCGAATCGAAAGCGATCGACGGCCATGTCGACCGTACCCGCGCCGCACTCGCCGAATATGCCGCCAAGGTCGAGAATTCGGTCCGCGATTATGGCGACTGGAATTCGAGCTACGATTATATGGGCCACCAGACGGCGGCCTTCGAGCGGGAATCCTTCTCGCCGCTGGCGATGGCCAATCTCGACGTCGACGGCATGGCCTATGTGGCCGATGACGGCCGCGTCGTCATCGCGCGCTGGCTCGATCCGAAGACCGGCGTGGACCAGCCCGCGATGCGCCAGCGGCTGATCGCGGCGATCGGGCATATCGATTACGCCAAGGCGCTGCACGGCAGCAATTCCGGCAACTTCTACACACGGTTGGGGCCTGTCGTCGCGGCCGTGGGCGTCGCACAGGTGCGGCGCAGCGACGGCAGCGGCATGCCGCGCGGCCATGTGCTGATGGTGCGGCGGATGACATCGGCCAAGCTTTCCGACCTGTTGCAGCTGCGCGCCGAGATCGATCCCGCGCTGAGCGGCAACCGCGCGATGATCACCGCGGATCGCACGATGATGCGCATCGCCGTGCCGGTGCCGGGCGTAGGCGGCGAACCGGTCGCGAGCGCGACGTTCAGCGTGCCGCGCGACGTGTCTGTGCTCGGCCAGCGGATGCTGCTGCTCGCCGTCGCGGGCGCCGTCATACTGTTGCTGGTCGTGCTGGTCGCGTTGCGCCGGATGATCGCGCAACTGGTGCTGAAGCCGCTCGCCCGGGTCGAAAGCCACATGCAGATGGTGCGCGATTCCGGATCGATGGGCCTGCTCGAACAGGATGACCGGCGCGACGAGATCGGTTCGCTCGGGCGCAGCTTCAACGCGATGCTGCGCCAGCTGAAGGATTTGCGCGAGCAGGTCGAATTGCAGAGCTTCGCGCTCGGCCGCAGCGAAAGCGCGGTGGCCGTGATGCACAATGTGCGCAATGCGCTCAATCCGATCAGCACGATCATCAGCCAGGGGATCGGCCAGGCACCGCCGGTCGATCGCGCGGTGCTCGATCGCGCGGTGGCGGAACTGGCCAAGCCGGATATCCCCGAAGCGCGACGACAGAAGCTCGTCGCTTTCGTCGCGGCGGCGCTGGACGCCGAGGCCGCGGCGCGCGACGAGAACCGCCGCCAGCTCCAGATCGGACGCGAGGCGATGAGCCATGTACTGGAGATCATCGGGCAGCAGCAATCGGCGGCGCACGAGCGTCCTGCGCTCGAAGAATGCGATGTCACCGATCTCGTCGCGCAGAACGCGGCGATCGCACGCTATTCAGGCGACCTCTCGATCGCGTTCAGCTTTCCCGGCCACCATCACCCGGTGATGGCGAGCCGGCTGATCCTGAGTCAGGTGATCGGCAATCTCTTCGCCAACGCCGGCGAGGCGATCGCCGCGACGGGGCGCAATGCCGGTACGATCGGCGTGACGATCGTCGAGCGCGGCGATCGTACCGAAATCCGAATCCGCGACGACGGTGAGGGTTTCGCGCCCGAGGTCGGAGCGACCCTCTTCCAGCGCGGCTTTTCCACCCGCTCGCACAAATCGGGCGGGCTCGGGCTGCACTGGTGCGCCAATTCGATGACCGCGATGGAAGGCTCGCTACGGCTGGAAAGCGAAGGGCAGGGCCGCGGCGCGGTCGCGATCCTGACGCTGAAGCCGGCGGTGGGTGCGAAGTCCCCCGCCGAAATCGCCGCCTAGTCACCCCTAGTCGTCCCCGCGAAAGCGGGGATCCATCTTCCAACGCTCCAGCCAATGCTCCGGTGCGATTGGAAGTGGGACAGGCGATGGGTCCCCGCTTTCGCGGGGATGACTAACGGGTTTTCAGGCCGCGCGGTCGCGCTTCACGTCGTCGCGGCGGCGGAGATACGGCGCGACGAGATTGCGGGCGCGGAACCATTCCTGCCGCTCGATCGACAGGCTGGCGAAATTGCCGATCACGCGGCGGCATTCGGCGCTGCGACACTGGCAGATCATGTGCCAGTTCGATTGCGCGAGCGTGGTCGAATAGTCCCACGCGATCTCCTCGCCGGGCGGAATATCGCGGATCGCGACGAGGAAGACGCCGTCGTCGGTGAAGCGCAGCCCGGCATTGGGCGCGCAGCTGTGGTTGATCAGGTCGTCGATCCGCCCCGACGGGCCCATATAATGTTCGGGCGTCACCTGGACGAAGCGGTCGGCTTGCCCGCGCATCAGGCTCGGCACCTTGTCGGCGCGGAAGCGGCGGCCGGTAAAACGCACGATCGTCTCGCCCTCGGCGAAACCCTGTGCCGCGAGCACGGCTTTTCCGAGATGGGTATCGACGATGCTGAAGAGCTCGGGCGCGGGGTGCTTGGGCGTGAGGAAGAAGCGCCCGTTGCGGAAGCCGAGCGCGCTCAGCGGATTGATCGTGGCGAGCCCGACCATGAACCACACGCTGGCATGGCAGGCCAGTTCGACCAGGATATAGGCATATTCGATCGCGCCGTTGCCGTGCGTATGGGCAGCGACGATCAAAGTGGCGAGATCGCCCAGCGCCCACAGGCCCCATGCGGGCGTGCGCTCGCGATTGCGGTCCTGCCAGACGCTTTCCCAGGTCGGCCAGAAGCTCACCGGCACTGCGGCGACGATCAGCACATGTGCCCAGAGCGCGGAGTTGCAGACCAGCCAGAGAATGAGTGCGGCGAGGCAGGTCGCCATGCAGAAGCCTTCGTTCACGCTGGGCGGCGCCCAGTTCGAGCGGCGCCAGATGGCGAGCGTCACGACGAGGCAGGCGATCGTCGCGCCGAGGAAGATCCAGCTCTGCGGCATCCCGGGATTGGCCGCGGCATAGGTCGAAGCCTCGACGCCGGTCGTTGCGCTCCAGATCAACCAGGACGCGCGATTGGGCTGCACGAGCTGCCGTCGCAGGCCCGCGAGATACAGCGCATAGCCTGCGAAGCTGCAGGCCAGCGCGACCAGGAACCATGCGTCGATGATCCAGTCCCCACCCCGATCCGAACGGGGCATTTACCATGTTCGCGGGAATCCGTCCATTCGAAACCCAAGGATTCACCGCGAGTCGCAAGGGGTTGTGGGCTTGAATCCGGGATTCCACATCATGTCGTGCACTGGGGACGGCGCGCCAAAAAAAAGGGGCTGCGCTCCTTGAGCGCAACCCCTGATCTTCGCTTCGCGGATCGCTTAGAAGTGGAACTTCAGCGTCGCGCGATAGCTCTGGTTGGCGACGTCGCTGCGCCAGACGGTGGTGTCCGCGCTGACCGACAGCTGGACGCGCGGGCCGCCGAAGCTGATGCCGCCGCCGACTTCGCCCCAATCGTGATCCTCGCCGGGCAGCGCGAACAGCGCGTCCGGTCCGATCCCGCCGACGAAGTTCGCGCCGAACACCGCCGGGCGATCCTTGAAGTCGTGGACGTAATAAGCCGACAGATACGGACGCACCTTGCCGCCGCCCGCCAGGTTGGCGCCGAGGCGGCCCTGGATGCTGTCGAGATTGTCGCGATCGTAGCGCAAGGCCGGGCCGCTGCCGTTCTCGTTGACCGGATCGAAGTCGATATGCGTGGCGCGCAGCGACGCGCGCGGGGTCAGCTTGAACTGGCCGAGGTCGACCGTATCGCCCACCCCGATCTCGCCCGACAGCACGAGCGAGCTGGACTTGGTGTGCAGCTTGTAGGTCGTGCCGATGATCGAGGCGAGGCGATCGGTGCTGCTGCCCAGGCCGCCGATCGTGCCGATGGCATCGAACGCGAAGCCGCCGCCGCCCTGGATCTTGGTATAGACCGAGAACGTGCCGAGCGTGCTCCGCGCGGTCTGACCGGCGATGCCGGTGTGCCCGGTGAGCTGGGTGTACGAGGTCGAGAGGCCGACGATCGCGTGCTCGCCGATTTCCTTCTCCAGGCCGCCTGCGATGTAGAAGCCGTCGAACTGGTCGCGGCCGGCGAACGGAATGGCGGTCGGCATCGCCGCGCTGTCGCCGTTGATATAGCCGCCGGCGAGGAAGCCGCTCATCGTCGAGGGCAGCCTGCCGTGCTCGACCACCGCGGTGCTGGTGTCGCTCTGCACCATCGAACCGCCGGGCATGTCGGACATGCGCAGCGACGCCATCTGCAGCGGCTGGCCCATCAGCGCCAGATCGCCGCCGAGATGGCCCGGCTTCAGCGAGGTCAGGCGATCGCGATTGAAGCGGTCCATATTGTCGATCGCCGCCGTGGCGAGCGACTGGTTCAGCGCCTCGGTCCGTGGCGCCAGCGCTTCCAGACTGGCCTGGATCGTCGCCGCGTTCTGCATGTCGAGCGGGATGTAGAGCTTTGAGAACTGGTCCTGCACCGGGCGGTTCTGGTCGAGCAATTGCGCGTACGCATTCTGTACCGGCGTATCCGCCACGACATCGGCATAATTGCCCGCATCGATCGTCACCGACACCGCATTGTCGGTATAGCTAAGATGCGGCGTCAGGATCGCGCTAAGCGGCGCCGTATTGAAGTTTTCGACATTGCCGTCCTCGTCGGGCACGAATCCGTTCTCGGCGGTGAGGAAGGTGTAATGGTTGCCCGCCTTGACCGTCGCGCCGTTGGCCGGCGAGAACAATACCGTGCCCCCCAGGCTCGCCAAGCCATCGACCGGATTGCCTTCGCCGTCATGCTGGTTGGCGACGACCGAGAGCTTGTCCGACACCGAGCCGGTGCCGAGATCGATCAGCAGCACGTTGCCCGAGGACAGGATGAGGTTGCCGCCGATCGTCAGCGTGCCGATCGTGCCGGGGCCGCCCGGAGCGATCATGCCGGTCAGGCTGGTGAGGTACGGCGCGTTGATCCGGCCGTGGCCGCTGATGCCGCCGGCCATCAGCAGATAGTCGCCGACCGACGACACCGTGCCGTCGACGTTCATCAGGCCATCCAGCTGGGTGATGTCGATCAGACTGCTGAGAGCGCCGGAGTCGGTCACGTGCAGCTTGGTGCTGCTGGTACCGGCGATCGTGAGGCGATCGACCGTCACATCCGTATCGAGCGTGGTCGTTCCGGCGGCGGCCAGCGTCACGTCGAAATAGGCGGCGCGGGTATGCGTCGCGGCATCCGGATCGCGGTCGTTGGGTACGAAGTTGGTCGCACCGGGCAGGCCGTTGTCGAGCGTGGGGTTCGCCAGCGCGATCTGCAGCGGATCGCCGCTGGCCGGGTCGTGCTGATAATAATCGGTCTGACCGTTGTGAACGTAGGTTTCGAGGCCAGTCGTGAGATTGTAGCAATCGCTGAAGCCGGTGCCTTCGTCGCAAATCTCGCCGAACTTGCCCGAGGTGCCGTTGATGCCGTCGCCGGCATATTGCGGGATGCCGTTGACCAGATTGCCGGTGCTGTCGATCGTCATGTAGGACGGATCGATGTTGCTGACCCAGTGCGTCGGGTCGCTCCAGTTGCCGTCACCCGCCTTGGCGCCGACATAGTGATAATTGTTGTTGGCCGCGATCCAGTCCCAGAACAGATAGAGCGGCTGGTAGAACGACGTGGTGCCGTAGCTCGCCGAGTTCTGCGCGCCATAGAAGCGATCGCCACCCGAGAGCACGCCGATCACCAGCTTCTGGTCGAATGTGTCGTCGAGAATCAGCGGACCGCCCGAATCGCCGGGTGCGGTGATGCCTTCGTTGGGCAGGGCGTCGTCCCGGAAGACATTGAAATCGTAGATGCTTGCGTTGAGCGTGCCGCGGCGCGGATCGTCGAAATCGAGCTGATACAGGTTCTGCGGCAGGCCGTCGTCCACACCGAACAGATAGCCGTCGAGATCGTCGAGCGAGCCGAGGATGCCGATGTAATTCTCGGCGACGCGGCGGCGGAAATCGACGCCCGCGCCATTGTCACCGATATTGCCCGTGCCGGTGTCACCATAGCCGGTGATGGTGACATGATAGCCGGTGCCGGTGGCCGGATCGATCGACCCGGGAGCCGGAAGCTGCGAGAACAGCAGCGCCCAGGTCGGCACGTTCGCCGCCGGGGTGTCGAGCGTCGCGATCGCGACGTCGCCCTGCAGGAAGTTGTTGCCCAGGCCCAATTGCGTGGAAGCGGGATTATAGGTGACCTGGTTGACGTTGTAGAGATAGTTGGAGACGTCGGTCTGGTAGCCGCCGTACAACCAATTGCCGAAAGCCGAATTGCCTGCGGCATTGTTGTTCTGATGGAAACCGAACGCGATCGGCAGGCCACCGTTCGCCGCGCCGTAACCCCAGGGATCCTGAAACGCCGTCTCATCGGGATTCTCGTTCACGCAGTGCGAGGCGAAGATCACGGTGCGCGGATTGATCAGCGTGCCGGTGCACAGGCCGATATAGCCGTTCTGCTGGTCGATGATCATTTCGCCGATGCCGGTGACGTCGTTCGGGTCCTGCGCGGTCGTCGGCGTGCCGGGCTGCGAGATCACCACCTGCGGCTCGAGAATCGAGCTCTCCGGCACGGCCTGCGGCGATACATAGGAGGCTTCCGGCGGCGCGCTCTGCGGTTCGAGATAGGATGCCTGGGGCCCCGTGCCCTGTTGCTGGCCGGCGGCATAAGCGGCGTTGGCGAAAGCGAGCGACATCGTCGCGGCCGAGGCGAACAGCGCGACACGGCGCGTGGAGCGATTACCGATCATTTTATGAAAACCCCCGTTTTCTCTGTGTGATGCGTGCAGCTTATCAACGGGTGCGGAAAGCGCCAGCAGACCTAACCATTTTGCACCGATTGAGAATCGGGCGTTGCATGTTTGCCACGCCGACGTGACGACCTCGATCAAGGCGAGACATCTTTCGTCCGCGCGCTATAGGGCTGGGGTTCAAGGAGGAGCGGATGCGGTTCGATATCCTGATCGTCGGCGCAGGCCACGGAGGGGCACAGGCGGCGATCACGCTGCGGCAACGCAAGTTCGAAGGAACGATCGCGCTGCTCGGGGACGAACCCGAATTGCCGTATGAGCGGCCGCCGCTGTCGAAAGACTATCTCGCGGGCGACAAGCCGTTCGAGCGCATCCTGATCCGCCCCGCGGCCTTCTGGGCCGAGCGCGACGTGGCGATGCTTGCGGGGCGTCGTGTGACTTCGATCGATCCGGCTGCGCATGCTGTGACGCTCTCCGATGGCGAGCGGATCGAATATGGCACACTGATCTGGGCAACCGGTGGCGCGCCGCGGCGGCTGGTGTGCTCCGGCCATGATCTGGTCGGCGTGCACAGCGTGCGCAACCGCGCCGATGTCGATCGCATGATCGCCGAACTGCCCGATGTGGACCGGGTCGTCGTGATCGGCGGTGGCTATATCGGGCTCGAGGCTGCGGCGGTGCTGACCAAGCTCGGCAAGCACGTCACGGTGCTGGAAGCGCTCGATCGCGTGCTGGCGCGCGTAGCGGGCGAGCCGCTGTCGCGCTTCTACGAAGCCGAACATCGCGCGCACGGCGTCGATCTTCACACCAATGCCGCGGTCGAATGCATCGAGGAGCGGGACGGGCGCGTGAGCGGCGTGCGGCTTGCCGACGGATCGGTGCTGGCGTGCCGGATGGTGATCGTGGGCATCGGCATCGTCCCCGCCGTGCAGCCGTTGCTTGATGCCGGCGCGAAGGGCGGCAACGGTGTGGAGATCGACGCGCTTTGCCGCACCAGCCTGCCCGATATCTTTGCGATCGGCGATTGCGCGGCGCATGCCAACCGCTTTGCGGATGGCGCGACGATCCGGCTCGAATCGGTGCAGAATGCCAACGACCAGGCGAACACGGTGGCGAAGCTGTTGACCGGCGAGGAAGCCCCCTATGACGCGGTGCCATGGTTCTGGTCGAACCAGTACGATCTGAAGCTTCAGACGGTGGGGCTGTCGATCGGCCATGACCAGGTCGTGCTGCGCGGCGATCCGGCGGCGCGCAGCTTCTCGGTGATCTATCTCAAGCACGGCAAGGTCATCGCCCTCGACTGCGTCAACGCCACACGCGATTATGTGCAGGGCAGGGCGCTGGTGCTCGATCGCCGCGCGGCCGATCCCGAGGCCCTGGCCTCGGTGGCGGCGCTCAAGGAGCTGCCCTGACATACGCGAGGGTGAAATGGTCGGCCTTGGTGTCATCCTATAGTCGGCAGATGCTTGAGAAGCTTACTGGCTTCTTCTCCGTTCTTCTTGACATGGCCCGAGACTGAGCAAAGGCTCGGCGCGAAGCGGGAGGCGACAAGGATGAACGTGAAAGCCATGGGTTGCATCCATAGAGGTGTCGAGAACTTCGGAATGCCAGGAAACTCGATATTAGCGGTTTAGACGACGGGCACACCCAACATGCGCCCGAAGTCGATCAACTGTAGCCGAGCATCAGGAGATGCTGCACCGGCTCCCGTCTGCTGAGACCGATTCTTCATTTCGAGAAATGGCAGCTGAGCTGCGTGCACGGATCATAGGGCGACAGCAAACCCCATCCGAGATATTGCTGCGCAAAAGTAGGTTTATCCGACGACGGTAGGCTAGGACCTGCCGAGCTTCCGTCTACTTTGCGCCCTCATCTCAGTCGCGCAGCTTGGCTCTGCGCGCCCTTGGAACCTGCCGTTAGTTCATGTTAGCACACCGCACACGACTGACCGACTTAGGGGACTTTCCTGCCGCTCGCAGTGGCCGCTGCGAACAAACGCTATTTGAGGGACGGATATAACCCTTTGACCTATCGGGCCGGCGGCACCCAGTTCGCTTGCGGCCTATGCATCCAGTCAATCAGGGTTATTGCAATTCGGCGTCCGCTGCCGATAGGCAGGTGGACGTAATCGCGAAATCCGGGCGGGGTGCGATCGGCCGGATTCGTGGGCTCCCAGTTGACGATCGCGAGATCGTCGATCGCGAACGGCGCCGGCCTCGCGCTCTGCGCCGCGCGGACGACCAACCGGATGCGGAAGCCGCGCGGCTGAGTCTCGGCCGCGGGCAGGTCAAAACCGAAGGGCGTCCAGCCGCTGTCGCTCGTCGCGACCGTTCCGGCGTCGCGCCATGCTGCATCGACCTTCTTATCATCCGGTTGATATTGATACTGCACTGTCAGCGCATCTCCGTCGCCGCGGATCGCGCCGGCGATCGTCATCGGCGACCAGGTGAAATCGCGCAGCGCCACCTTCTGTTCGATCGCCACCGTATCGGCCGCCGGAGTGACGCCGAGCGCGAAATCGCCGTGCAACGCATCGGAATCGAGCTGCATTGTGCCGCCCTCGATTGCCCAGGTGCGATCGGATGCGCCGAAACCCTGCTGGCTTTCAAAGTCGCCGCGCCATAACAGCGATCGGCCGAACACCAGCGGTGCGCCGGCCTCGTCGGTCGCGTGCATCGGCCAGCCGATGGTGGCGAGCGCGGGTGAAATGGCGACGGCAGTTTCGCCGGCTGGCGCGGTGATCGAGATCGTGCGCGGTCCCGGGGCCGCCGCGCCTCCGCTTACCGGGGTGATGACGCCGTGGCCGCCCATCTCATCGATCCTCAGCCCCTGTTCGCCCGACAGCGCGCGCAGCCGCCGCAGTACGGCTTCGCGCATTCCGGCCACCGCGGGGACGGGGCGATAATCGCGCTCGTCGATTGGCACGACCTCCGCCCGGGCGAAGCGGTCGCCGTCCATCCATACCTTGAGCAGCATCGTCGCCTGCGTCTCGGGGAACGTCTGGTCGAACAGGAAATTGCCCAGCGAATGCGCGATCAGCTTGCCGTGATAGAGTTCGAAACCCTGCAGCACGTGCGGATGATGCCCGATCACCAGCGCCGCGCCGGCGTCGATCGCGGCGCGCATCCGGCGCTCGCTGATCGCGGTCGGCTCGCGTGAATATTCCGAACTGCCGTGATATTGCAGCACGACCGTCCGCCCCGCCTTCACCTCGGCGCGCACGGCCTTGACGATCGTGTCGTCATCGCCGAACGCCGCGCCGCCTTTGCTGGGCTCGGCAACCTGATTGGGGGTGACGAAGCCCTTCCAGCCGACGAAGCTGAGGAACGACCAGGGCGCGCCGCCGATCGTCGTCCGCCACGGCGCGACTGCCGAAGCGACGTCCATCCCGGCACCCGAATGGCCCAATCCCGCCGCATCGACCGCGGCAATCGTGTCCCTCAGGCCGGGATCGAGGAAGTCATAGACGTGGTTGTTGCCCTGCGCGACATAGTCGACGCCGGCCCATTTGAGCGCTTCGGCGAGTGCAGGATCGGCATAGAAGGTGATTGACTTGGGCGCATCCTGGGTCAGCTCGCGCGCCGAGAGCGTGATCTCGAGGTTGACGCTGGCGAGGTCGGCGGCGCGCAGGACGGGCGCCATCTCCGTGAGCAGCGCCCGCGTGTCGCGCTGCCGTGTCGCGTCGAAGATCAGCCGGTGTTCGCCTTCGGGTGGTGTTTCGTACCGGCGGCCCGACATGACGTCGCCCGCAAAAACCAGCAGCCGGCGATCCGGCTTGCGCGCGACCATCACCGGCCGTGCCGCGAGCCCCGCGGCGATTTCGCTTCGCGAAAAGACGTAGCGGGCATCGTAATAGCCGGTGCGGAAGAACGAGAGGGTGTAGAGCGCGGTGTCGTCCGGCAGCGCGATCCGGAAACGCCCCGCTGCGTCGGTCCTGGCCTCGATACCGTTGAGCTCGACCACGGCACCGGTGATCGGCTGTCCGGTCTCCGACACCAGCAAGCCCGAGCAGGCGACCTGCTGCTGCACATCGGTCTGCGCAGCGATCGGCATTGCCGGCGCGACCAATCCGGCGAGCGCCAGCACCGCCGCCATTCGAGTAACATGCATGTCCGTCCCCCTTCGACTTCTACGGCGTGGGCGCGACCTCGACCAGCACCACGCCCTCGCGCCGCGGATCGGCGCCGCCGGTGATCCCGCGCGGCGTCACCAGCAGTCCCTGCAAGCCCGACCCCTCGCCGCTGCCGGTCTTGAGCGCCATGCCGCGCGCGCGCAGCGCCGCCGCCAGTCCGGGCGACATTCGGCTCAATTCGGCGTCGAAGCTGTCGCCGCGCGCGATCAGGTTGGGCAGCGCGATCGCCTGCTGCATCGGCAGCTTCCAGTCGGCGACCCCGACCAGCGCCTTGCCGACATAGGCAAGGATCGAGTTGCCCCCCGGCGAACCGACCGCGCCCGCGAGATCGCCGTCATGGTCGAGCAGGATCGCCGGGCTCATCGACGAACGCGGGCGCTTGCCCGGCGCGACCGCATTCGCCGCGGGTTGCCCGTCGGGATCGGTCGGCGAGAAGGAGAAATCGGTCAGCTGGTTGTTGAGAAAGAAGCCGTCGACCATCCGTCCGGTGCCGAAGATGAACTCGACCGTGGTAGTCATCGACACCGCATTGCCCTCGGCATCGATGATGACGAAGTGCGACGTGCCGCCCGGCTCGGCGGTATGGTCCGGCCCCGGGTTCGGCGCGCTCGCGGGCACGCCGGCAGCGGGTGCAGGCATCGCCGTGCCGCCGATCTTCGCCGCGCGCTTCGCCATATAGGCGGGACCGAGCAGCCCGGCGATCGGAACATGCACGAACGCCGGATCGCCGACATAGCGGTCGCGATCGGCATACATCAGCCGGCTCGCCTCGCCGAACTCGAACCAGCCCTGCGGATCGTCGGGGCCGCGCGTGGCGATGTCGGTATGGTCGAGGATACCGAGCAATTCGAGCAGCCCTACCCCGCTCGACGGCGGCGGCGGCACGCAGACGACGTAGATGCGGTGCGGCCGGCACAACGGCTCGCGCACCTCGGGACGATAGCTCGCCAGATCGGCCATCGTCATCGTGCCGGGCAGCGGCGCGAGGTGGGTCCTGGCGACGATCGCACGCGCGGTTTCGCCGGTGTAGAGCGCGGCGGGCCCCTCCGCCGCCAGCCGCCGTAGGAACGCGGCATAGGCCGGGTTCTTCAACGTGTCGCCGGTCTTGACCAGCGTGCCGTCCGGCTTCGTGAAATAGGCGATCACGTCGGGCGCGCTGTTTTCGGGGAAGTGCGAATGCACCATCTCGTCGAGCCGCGGCGACACGGTGAAGCCGTCCTGCGCGATCCGCGCGGTATTCTCGAACAGGCCGTTCCACGGCAGCTTGCCCCATTTGTCGTGCGCGAGCTTGAGCATCGCCACCGCGCCGGGCACGCCGGTCGCGCGGCCGCCCATCACCCCGGTGAGATGCGGCAGTGGCTTGCCATCGGGGCCGAGGAACATCGCGGGGCTGGCGCCCATCGGCGCCTTCTCGCGTCCGTCGAGCACCGTCACCTTGCGCGTCTTCGCGTCGTAATAGGTCATGAACGCGCCGCCGCCGATCCCCGAGCTCTGCGGCTCGACCAACCCGAGCATCGCCTGCACGGCGATCGCGGCGTCGACCGCGCTGCCGCCGCGGCGCAGCACGTCCATCCCTGCCTTGGCGGCGAGCGGGTTGGCGGCGGCGACCGCCATCTGATGTGATGGGGGGGCGGTGACGATCGGGGCCGGAGCGACCGGCGCCTGCATCGTGCAGGCGGGAAGCGCCGCGATCAGGCACGCGACAATGACCGGACGCAGGCGAATCCTCATGGCGCGACCGCCTCCGCTCCGGGCCGCCTTGGGTCGGCTGCACCGAGGAAAAGTCCATGCTCGATCATGATCGATTGCGCGCTCCCCATCGTCTCGCCGGTTTCGACATGATGGCTCATCGCCTTCAGTTTCGCCATCGTGTCGGGGTTGAAATTGGGCTCGACCTTGAGCGTGTCGGACGCATTCTGGAAAATGCGCGGCTGGTTGACCGCCTCGTCGACGTTGAGCCCGAAATCGATCGTGTCGACGATCACCTGCGCGACGGTGTCGATGATCGTGCCGCCACCGGGCGAGCCGGTGACCAGCCACGGCTTGCCCTCCTTGAACACGATCGTCGGCATCATCGTCGAGAGCATGCGCTTGCCCGGCTGCATCGCGTTCAGCGGCGGCGGCTTGCGGTCGCGCCGTGCGCGCCAGGCATATTCGTGGTCGAAATTGTTCATTTCATTATTGAGCAGGAAGCCCGCGCCTTCGACCATCACCCCCGAGCCGAAATCGGCGCCGAGGGTGAAGGTGGTGCTGACCGCATTGCCTTGGTCATCCGCAACCGAGAAATGCGTGGTCTGCTTGCTCTCGAACGCCCAGGGATTGCCAGGGCCGACCTGATCGGCGGGGCGCGCACGATCGGGGTCGATCAGCTTGGCGCGCGCCTCGCCATAGGCCTTCGAGGTGAAACCGGCGAGCGGCGACTTCACGAACGCCGGATCGCCGAGGAAGCGGTAGCGGTCGTTATAGGCGAGCTTCATCGCCTCGGCGAGCAAGTGCAGTTCCCTGGCCGATCCCGCGCCGTCCTTCCTGAGGTCGAAATGCTCGAGCATGTTGAGCATGTTGATGAGCGTCGCGCCGCCCGCACTCGCCGGCGGCGGGGTGTAGATCGTATAGCCGCGATAGCTGCCGACCAGCGGTTCGCGCAGCACCGCGCGGTAGTTGGCGAGATCGGCCTTGGTGATGATCCCGCCGTGTGCCTTCATGTCGGCGACCAGCTTGTCGGCGATCGCGCCCTTGTAGAAGGCATCGGCGCCATGCGCGGCGATCTCGTTCAGCGACCAGGCAAGATCGGGCTGCTGAAGGCGCTCGCCTGCCTTGTAGAGGCTGCCGTCGGACTTGTAGAAGGTGCGCAAGCTCGCCGCGCTCTGTGACAGCCGTTCCTTGCCCCAGCCGAAGACGGACGACTCGTCGGGCGACAGCACGACACCGTCGCGCGCCAGCGCGATTGCTGGCTCGACCAGCTTCGCCCAGGGAAGTTTGCCGAACTTCCCGTGCGCCATCCACAATCCAGCGACGGTCCCCGGTACGTCGGGAGCGACATAGCCGCGCCCGGCGATTTTCTTCTCGTGCCCATTGGCGTCTACGAACAGGTCAAGCGTCGCCGCCGCTGGCGCGACGCCACGGAAGTCGATCACCGACACCTTTCCGGCTTTGGCATCGTAGATCGTCATGAACCCGTCGCCGCCGATATTGCCCGCGCGCGGCAGCACCACCGCAAGCGCGAAGGCGGTGGCGGTCGCGGCATCGACCGCGTTGCCGCCCTGGCGGAGGATGTCCGCGCCGACCTCGGCCGCCGGCGCGCTCTGTGCGGCGACCATGCCGTGCTCACCGACCACCGGATGGTGGATGCTCGGATACTCCAGCAGTTCCTTGTGCTGCGCCTGCGCGGCCGGGGCGAACGCCAGCGACAGCGCGGCGGCGAGGGGCGCGAGATGGCGGCGGATCTTCATGGCAACTCCGGTACTAGTCGTTCCGTGAAAACAGGAGAGGGCGGCCGCCACGACGGACGGCGAACCGTCGCGTCGTGGCGCCGCGGCGCGGGCCGGTGGCCCCACCGATCAGAACTTCTTGCGGATCGACGCATAAAAGGCTCGACCGGTGATCGGATAGAGATCGCCGATATAGCCGAAAGACGTATCTGCGAGCGGCGGCAGCCTGTTCGCGATGTTGCGCACGCCGACCCGCAACTGGGTGTTGTCGAGCAGCCCCGCCGAGGTGCGGAAGGTGTATTGCGCGTAGAGATTGTGGGTGAGGTAATCACCGACCTGATACGGCGAGCCGTCAGGAAGCGTCGCGCCGGTATCGACCACGTTGCCGACATAACTGCCGTAATAGCCGAGCGAGACCTTGCCGAGCCGCCAGGTGACGACCGCGCTCGCGCGCCATTTGGGCCGCCCGTCCTGCTCGATCAGGCTTTGCGCGCCGGGAATGTAGATCGTCTTGTCGATCGTGCCTGCCGCTTGCGCGTCGAGCAGTTGCTGTTGGAGCGCGCCGGGCTCCTGGTAGAATTTGAGCAGCCGCGCCGCGCTGAGCTTGACCGTGAAGTCGCCGATCCCGGTATGCCTGATCTTGTAATACAGGCTGAGATCGAGCCCCTTCACCGTGCGCGGCGACAGGTTGGTGTAATTGTCGATCACCTGGATCACATCGCCGACCGGGTCGATACCGGTGCCGGCGAACTGGGCGATGTCCTCGGGCGAAGGATCGGCGCGCTGAACGTTGGGGTTGGAGCCGCCCTGCAGCCGCAGCAGATAATCGAGCGTCAGCGCGTTGGTGTCGCCGAACAGCCCGATCACGTCCTTCTGTTTGATCGACCAGTAATCGGCGGTGATGATGAGATCGCCGAAGCGATGCGGGATCGGCGGTTCCACCGTGATGCCGAGCGAGAAGTTCTCTGCTTTCTCCGGCTTGAGCGACTGGCTGCCCGAGCGGTTGGAAACGACGCTCTGCCCGTCGGCGCATTCGTCGAAATTGGCGATCACGCCGTTGCGCAGGTCGGCCTCGCAGCGGATCCAATCGGTCCGCGTGTTGGCGCGCTGCACCCCTTGTTCGAACAATTGCGGCAGGTTAGGCGCGCGGAAGCCGAGCGACCAGGACGAGCGGATCTGCAACCAACTGATCGGATGATAGGACAGCGCAATCTTGGGTTTGGCGACGCTGCCGAACGAGGTGTAGTTCTCGAACCGTCCGGCGAGCTGCATGTTGATCGAATGGACCAGCGGCACGTGCATCGATGGCGAGATCAGCGGCACCGCGAGCTCGAGATAGGCCGATTCCACGTCGCGCGCGCCATGCGTGTCGGGCGTCGGGCTCGCACCCAGCGCGTCGCTGCCGTTCGAGCTGCCGTCGGGCGCGACATAGGCGATCGTGCCGTCGAGCCGCGGATCGCGATCGTCGGCGAAGGTCTCGTGGCGATATTCGACGCCTGCCGCGATGCCGACGTCGCCGCCCGGCAAATGGATGAAGTCCGGCCGCGAGAATTTGGCGTCCCACGAGGCGAGTGAGGTGGTGCTGATCCGCGACACGTCGACCAGGAAGCTGTCGATCACCGATTGCGGGTTGGGGCTCGAATCGTACCGGCTCGGATTGAGCGGGTCGCCGCCGTTGAACGGATTATAGGCGCTGGCGTCCGTGCGCGACAGCGCTTCCTCGAACAAAGTGGCGCTGATCGTGCGCATAGTGTCGTTGGTCCGCGCCTGCGAATAGAGCGCGGCACTTTCCCAGTTCCAGCCGCCCAGCGTCCCGCGCAGGCCGCCAAGGAAGCGCCAGGTGGTGTTGCGGACATGGTCCTTCGTCGGGCCGGCATCGACCGGACGATAATCCTGCAGCTCGATCGGCACGCCCGAATCGAGCACCCCGGTCAGGCCGGGAATACGGTTGGGGCTGCCGACCGGCCCGAATGGATTCCAATAGCCGTTGGCAGGAATGATCAGGCGCTGGCTGGCAAGCGAGGTCTCCTGCTCGCGGAGCGAATGATAGTCGGAATGATAGAAGCCGACCTCGCCGAAGAACGAGAGGCTGTCGCTGAATTCATGATTGATGAAGCTGAACAGGTTGATCCGCTGGTTCTTGCCCTGGATCGTGCGGTCGGTGTTGGTGTCGTATTTGAGGTTGTTATCGGTCGACAGCGTCGACAGGCTGGAATTGTCATAACATATGCCGTCACCGGCGGGCGCGATGCAGCCCTCATTGGTGTCGGGCTGGACGTGAAAGATGCCGTTGGTGGTCAGCGCGACGCCATTGACCTTGGCGCTGGTGGTCGATGGGACATAGCTGTTGGTCAGCCGCTGGAACTCGCCCCAGATCGTATCGGTGGAGCGGTTGTCGAAATCGGTGTCGCCGTCGAACTTGGTGCCGGCGACGAGCGGACGCAGGTCGCTGGAGCGCGAGTTGCGCCGTTCGCGCGCGTAGAGCGGATCGCGCGCGGCGAACTCGCCGAACAGCGAGATGTTGGTACGGCCCTGGTTGAAGGTCTTGCCCGCCTCGAACGAGCCTTCGAACCGGTCCTGCCCCGAATCGTCGGTATGACCGACCTCGAGCTCGGCGGTGAGGCCGTCGAAATGATCCTTGAGCACGGTGTTGACGACGCCGGCCACCGCATCGGTGCCGTAGATCGCCGCGGCGCCGTCGCGCAGCACCTCGACGCGATCGATTCCCATCACCGGAATCGTGTTCATGTTGACGCTCTGTACCGGCACCAGATTTTCGGTTTGCGTGCCGGGGTGGAGCACCATGCGGCGGCCGTTGAGCAGCACCAGCGTGTTGCCGGTGCCGAGCGCGCGCAGGTTGATCGAGGCGACGTCGCCGCGGGCGTCGTTGATTCCGCCGACATCGTGCGATTCGTTGAACGCGACGTCGCCCGCTTGCGGGATCGAACGGAACAAATCGTCCCCGCTCGTCGCCGCGGTGGCGTCGATGTCGTCATGATCTACCACCGTGACGGGGAGCACGTCGGTGATCTTCGATCCCCTGATCTGGCTGCCGACCACGACGATGTCCGGCCCTGCCTGCGCCTCGGCCGGAGACGTCTGCGTTTCGCCCTGCGGCTGGGCCGCCGGCGCCGCCTGGGCGAACGCCGCGGCCGACGCCATCATCGATCCGCCCGCCATCAGCAACGCGACGGCCTTCACCTTCAAATTGTTCGACATTTCAACATACCCCCTTCCAGCGCCCGCCGCCTGTCGACGGTCGGGCGATCATGACATGCGGCCTTCCGCAAGAACTTGCGCAGCGGCGCGCTCGCCGGACCCCATCGCGGCAGTCCAGCCGAGCGCACCATGACCCAGATTGAGCACCAGCCCCGGGCGCGCCGTTGCGATCAGCGGCAGCGAATCGGGCGTCATCGGCCGAAGCCCGGCCCAATCGTCGATCGGGCCGCTCCAGTCCACTGCATCGGGCAACGAGGCGCGTGCGCTGGCGATCAGCGCATCGCGTTGCTTGCGGTTGACCCTCGGGTCGCCGTTGCCGAGCTCGGCCAAGCCGGCGATGCGCATTTGCCGGCCGAGCCGACAGAACACCAGCTTGCGCGCGACGTCGGTGATGCTGACGCCCGGCGCGAGCGGCCCCGGCTCCGCGGTGATGCTGTAGCCCTTCATCGGCCTGATCGGCAGGCGAATGCCGAGCGGGCGCAACAACGGCGCCGCACCGATCCCCGCGCACAGGACAATCGTATCCGCAGAGAGGCACTGCCCATCCGAGGTGATCAGCCGCAATCGGCCGCCGGTCGGCTGTATGCGCGTCGCAGCGGCGCCGAACCGCACCTGCACGCCGTAATCGCGCACCAGCACGTTCAGCAGCGCGCGACAGAACAGATAGGGATCGCCGACCTCGTCCTCGGGCGAATGGACCGCGCCCGCCATTCGGCTCCGCGAGGATTCCAGCGCGGGCTCGATCGCAATCGCCTCGCCGGGCGTGAGCGCCTGCTGCCGCACGCCGGCGGCCATCTTGACCGCCATCAGCGCGCGCGCATCGGCGAACGCCGCCTCGCTCTCGAAGACGTGCAGCTTGCCCGCCACGCGATGGGCGAAGGCGAGCGGGTGCCGATCGAGCAGCGCGTGCAACGCCAGCCTCGATTCGAGCGTGAGTTGGAGCATCGCCAGCGTGTTCTGATGGAAACGCGCCGCGGTGCAATTGCGCAGGAACGCCAGCAACCAGCGCAGCAAGCCGGGATCGGCACGCCAGCGCAGCCGAAAGACCGGATCCATCCCGATCGCCAGTCCCGGCAATCGCCGCAGCAGGCCGGGGCCGGCAAGCGCGTCGGCATAAGCATAGCTGAGTTGCGCACCATTCGCGAAGGAGGTGCCCTGCCCGGGGCCGGCGGCGCGATCGACGATCGTCACCGCCACGCCGCGGCGCGCCAGCGCATAGGCGGTGGCGACGCCCACCACGCCCGCGCCGAGCACGATCGCATCGTCGCGGCCGCTCATCGCACGCCGCGCGGCGACGAAAGCCGCACGTCCCGGACCATCTGGTGATTTCATCCTCCCTTGGCATCGTCGATTCCCATGCGACGTTTGCCCGCCACCGGTATTAGCGCGATGAGGAAGGCCGCCAACCCTTAGAGGCGAAGGAATCTTTGCGAGGGCTATAACTGGGGGTTATGGTCGCACGATTCGGCAAGCACCCGGCGCGTTAAGGCGACGAAGCGCCGCGCCACAGCCGAGAGCGGCCGGTCTTCCAGATGCACGCAGCGGATCGAGAAGCCGAGCGCCGGCTCGATCAGCCGCATGTCGAGCTCGTCCGTGACGCTCGCCCGGGCGGTGAACTCGTCGACGACGGTCAATCCGGCTCCGAAACGGACCAGCGAGGCGGCGATGTAGAAGGTCTGCACCGCGACGACTTCGCGGATCGTGAGACCGCACCGGGCTGCGGCGGCATTGAACAGGTCGCCGATCGGCCCGCTGGTCGACACGCCGACCACCTCACGGCCGCTCAATGTTTCGAGCGGTAACCGCTCAGGCGCCTCATCGAACGTGCCGGCGGGGAACAGGATCGCGAGCTCGCCGATTGCCAGATCGATCGTCGCCAATCGCGGATGCGGCGGCGGATCGTAGGCGATGGCGATGTCGCATTCGCGTTCGTAGAGCGCGCGAAACAGATCGTCATGATGCAGCGTCTGCACCTCGAAAGTAACACCCGGATGCCGCCGGCGAAACTGCGCGATCGCGCTGGGCGCGATCTCCAGCCCGAGCGACGGCACCACCGCCAGCCGGATATGCCCGCCGCCCATCTTGCGCAGGTTCTTCGCCGCTCGCTGCAGCGAGGTCAGCCGGTCGAACACGTCGCCGACCTCGCGGAACAGCGCGTGGGCCTCGTCGGTGGGGGCGAGCCGCCCCCGCATGAGCTGGAACAGGGTGAAGCCGAGTTGGTCTTCGGTATGGCGCAGCACCTTGCTGACGGAAGGCTGCGACACGTTGAGCGCGCGTGCCGCCGCGCTGATCGATCCGTTGAGATAGACGGCGTGGAAAACTTCAATCTGGCGCAGGCGCATACCGCCGTCTAGCACGGAACTTTCTTTCAACCGAACCGCATGATCGCCTCGATAAGGACCGGCCTGGCGGTCATGGCACGAATGCGGTATTGAAGAAGACTTCGATGCGCTTGATCGCATCGACCGCCGCCTTGCCATTGGCCGGCACGCTCTGGCGGCTTTCGGTCGGCGAATCGAAATCGTGCGTCGCATCCTTGTAGATGACGAGCGCAATCTTGCCGCCGCTTTCGCTGCTGCGCGCTATCAGGCTCTGGCAAAGCTTGGGCGACACCTCCTCGTCGGCGGTACCGATCAGCACCAACTCCTCAGTATAGGGCGTATAGCCCTTGGCATCGAAGTGGTGCTTCAGCCCGCAGCCGGGATAGAGTGCGACGGCGGCGCGGAAGCCGTGCGCAGTCAGCGTTGCGGGATTGTCGTTCGCCATCGCCGCCAGCGTCGCGCTGCCGCCGTTGGACCAGCCCATCAATCCGATCCGGTCGGGATCGATGTCCGGCCGTGACCGCAACCAGGCGAGCGCGCCATAAGCGTGGAGTGGCCGCCGGTTGACCTCGTCAACGGCCTCGGGTCGATCCTCGTAAGTGCCCCGGCCAAAGCCGGCGGGGTGCCCGAGCGGCCCGAAATCGTCAACCATCAGCGCGCTATAGCCGCGCCCGGCCCAGATCCGTCCCCACATCTTGTGCCGCTTGCTGAGCGTGGATGCGTCATATTTGCCGTTCGCCAGCGAGGAATAGGCTCCGCCGCGCCCATGCAGCATGACGATCGCTGGATGCTTCGCCTCGCTCCCGGCGGGGCTGAAGAGATAGCCGGTGATGTGATGCTCGCCGTCAGCGCTCATAAAGGAGACGCGCTCGATCGAGACCGCATTCTTCGTCTCTGATGATGCCGGAAACGCAGCCACGAGGATTCCCCCCAGAGCGACGATCGGCATTATGAACGTCTTATACCTCTTGCCCATAGAGGAGCGATGACTTTTCAAGGGGCGGAGCGCCATTACAATTTTCGTAGTGCTTCATAGCGCTGGGTTATGCGCCGACTCGCCCGCCCAGATGGCCCAGCGTATGCGCCGGTACATGAAGAAAGGGCAGCTTTCTGCTTTTTGGTCCTCGAAAGCTATCAGTCAGCAGTCGGCCCATAGCTTGCCGTAGGAAGCGCTTTCATCGCCGATACATAAGCCTTCGTATTCATGGGATTTGCTTGGTTGAGAAATCCAATCCGGATTCGAACTTCAGCGTGCGATATTAAAGCAATAAATTCAACAACTTGGCGGGCATCCGCTTCAAAGGGCCATTTGGCTCGCCGTAAGGTCAGAGCAAGCTATTGAAATATTTTGATTATTCTGAGCGAATAATTGGTCGGGGAAAGAGGATTCGAACCTCCGGCCCCTGCCTCCCGAAGGCAGTGCTCTACCAGGCTGAGCTATTCCCCGACCGGGGCGCCAGTTGTGGGTAACCCGACTGGCGAGGGCGCGCCTATACCCAGCCCTTCCGGCAGGCGCAAGCCACGGAATCAGCCGCGCGCGGCGAGCATCTCGGCAATGCTGGTGAATTTCTCGCGCGGCGCGCCTTCGCGTGCGCGGGCGATCTCGGCCTTCTCGATTCCCTGCCAGTCGCGGAACGTCACCACATCGACGCCACGCTCGCTGAGCAAGGCATCGAGACCCTTGCGACCCGGCTTGCCCGAATCGTCGGCGATATCGGCGGCGATCTCCTCGGCGACCAGGAAGCCGTCCGGGCGATTGGTGCCGATCGTGCCGGTCGGCCCGCGCCTTGCCCAGCCGACCGCGTAGAGCCCGGGCGCGATCCGGCCTTCCTCGTTGGCGAAGCGACCGAGCTTGGCGTCGTAGGGCACGCCCTCGATCGGCGGGGTGCGATAGCCGATGCAGCTGACGACGAGGCCCGCGGGGATCGCATAAGTTTCTCCCGTTCCGATCGCGCGGCCGCCTTCAAGCTTCGTGCGTTCGACGATCACGCGCTCGACCTTGCCGTCGCCCTCGATCGCCACCGGCATGGCGAAGAAATCGAACGCGACGGTGATCGGCTTGGCGTCGCCGCGCTCGGCGAACGCGCGCAGGTGCGCGACCGATTTGCGCAGGCCCGGCTCCAGCGCTGCATCGGCCTCGACCGGCGGCAGGTCGGCGGGATCGACCGTGGGTACGGCACGCGAAAGGTGGCCCAACTCGCCCAGTTCCTTGGGCGTCATGGCGATCTCATGCGGGCCGCGCCGGGCGAGGATGGTGATCGTGTCGATCGCGTGCAGCCCGAGATGGTCGAGCGCATGGCCGACGATATCCGATCCGGCGAATTCCTCGCTCGTCTTGGCGAGGATGCGCGCCACGTCGAGCGCGACGTTGCCTGCGCCGACGATCACCGCGCCGGAGCCGTGCAGCGGCGGCGCGAGGCCGGCGAAATCGGGATGGCCGTTATACCAGCCGACGAACGCCGCGGAGCCGACCACGCCGGGCAGATCGTCGCCGGGAATGCCGAGCTCGCGATCGTGCGGCGCGCCGGTTGCCAGCACTATGGCGTCGTAGAGACCGAGCAGTTCCGCCATGCTCACGTCCTTGCCCAGCGTGACGTTACCGACGAAGCGCACGTTGTCACTGAGCGCGGTGCTCTCGTAGCGGCGGCTGACGCCCTTGATCGACTGGTGATCGGGCGCGACGCCGGTGCGGATCAGGCCATAAGGCACTGGCAGGCGATCGATGATGTCTACGCGGACCGCGTCGCCGAAGGTCTTCTGGCAGGCCTCCGCGGTATAATAGCCCGCCGGACCCGACCCGATCACCGCGACATGCCGCATGAAGCTCTCCGTCTCTTTGCGACGGATGCTAGCGGCTTGGGCGGTGCCCGGCTAGGGGATCACCATGCAATCCCTCGGCATCGTCCGCGAATTCCTGAGCGAGATGTCGCCGATCGAAGGCGTCGCGTCGCTGCTCATCCTGATCAACGTCTGGCTGGTCGCACGGCGCAGCATCTGGAACTACGCGTTCGGCATCGCAGGGGTGGCGATCTACGGCTGGGTGTTCTTCCGCGCCAGGCTGTACAGCGACATGCTGCTTCAGGTCTTCTTCTTCGTGGTGCAGTTGTACGGCTGGCGGCAATGGCGCGCGTCGGAAGAACAGACTGGCGAGGTGCAGATCGAACGGCTGGGCTGGTTCGCTCGGCTGAATTGGCTGGTCGGCATCCTCTTCGCCACATTGGCCTGGGGCTGGCTGATGCACCGCTTCACCGATGCCGCCTTCCCCTGGTGGGACGCGAGCGTGGCGATGATCAGTATTGCCGCGCAAATCCTGATGTCGGTCAGGAAGCTGGAGAATTGGTGGCTGTGGATCGCCGCCGACATGCTCTCGATCGGGCTCTACGCCGCGAAGGCGTTGTGGATCACGACCGCGCTATACGCAGTATTGCTCGCGATCGCGATTTGGGGGCTGGTGCGCTGGCAAAGAGCGCGTCATGGCGCGCGCCATGATCCGCACCATCTGCCTCCACGGCCCTGAAAGCACCGGGAAATCCACCATCGCCGGCCGGCTCGCCGCACATTTCGGCGGCGAAGTGGTGGACGAATATGGCCGCGAATATGCCGAGGCGCGGGGCATCGATTTCACCATGGCCGATCTGGTCGAGATCGGGCGGATGCACGATGCGGGCACGCAGATGCTGCTGCTCACGGGCGCTTCGCCGCTGATCCTCGACACCGATCCGCTGATGACCGCGGTATGGGCGGATATGCTGTTCGGGCGGCGCGATCCGTGGTTCGACGCCTGGCGGAACACCGCCGATCTCTATCTGCTGTTCGACATCGATCTGCCGTGGATCGAGGACGGCACGCGCATGTTCGGCACGCCGGAAAAGCGGCAACGCTTCTTCGATCTGTCGAAAGCCGAACTGGAACGCCGCGGCGTGCGCTGGGCTTTGGTGTCTGGGGAGGGCGAAGCGCGTTACGCCAACGCGCTCGCCGCGATCGAGGCGGCCGGGCCCGTGATGATGCACGAGCCCGGCTGACCAGCCTTATTGCGAGGGCGCCAAGCCGGTGTTGAGCACCCAGCCGACATTGTCGTTCTCGTCGGACACTTCCCACCACAGACCGTTCTTGTTGCCGGTGGGATAGACGATCCCGCCGGCCGGGATCGTGCGCACGACTCTGCCGCCTGCCGCAGCGGTGGCGCGCATCGTCACCGGGCGCTGCGCGGTGAAGCTCTTGGTCGGCGCAGCCTGCGCCGTGCCCGGATCGCCGGGCTGGACGAGGCCGAGCCCGGTGACGAGCTTCGAATAGGCCTGGATGAACGACAGCGTCACGATGCGGCCGATATCGGTATTGTCGTAGCCGCCGCCGACCGCACCGATGCCCCCGCCGAAGAAGCCGGTGCCGCCGCCCGCGCCGAAGCTCATGCTGTTCTTGGCGGCATAACCCTCCTCGGTCGCGATCGTCTCGGTCGTGCGCACATTGGTGATCGAGAGGACGGTGTTCGCCTCCTGCTTCTTGCTGCGGATGCCGCCGATCAGGCCGCCGAAGCGGCCGCCGATCAGGCCGCCGACCGCAGCACCCGCGCCGCCGCCGCTGACGTTCGAATTGGCGCCCTGCACCTCGGCGACGAGGACGTAGTCCGCCGCCTTGATCTGGTTCTGGCCGACGTTCGAGCCATGTTGCAGCCCGAGATTGCCGCCGATCGCGCGCTCTTTCTCCGCCGCCTGCAGGCCGCTGCCGCGATCGACCAGGTTGAAGCAGCCCGAACGCTGCACCAGCACCTTCAGCAGCTTCTGCGGCGGCGCGAGGCTGTATTGCGTCCAGCCCGAGGGATCGTCGCCATCGACGACGGAAATGGTGCCGAGCTTGCGCGTGCAATGCGGCACGTCGTTCTCGGTCGCTTCCTGCAGGCGCTGGCCGCTGGAGGCCTTGGCCATATGCGATTGCGCAGACGCGGCTTGCGGCGCGAGCGCGACCATCGCCGCGCCGGCCAACCAGATTGCGTTTTTCATATCCACCCCTTTGTCGATCTGAACCGATGACTCGAACCTAGCGCAGTTCAAACCGCGCCAATAGTAAGGATTCGTCGTCGCCACTTCGCTTTGTGCCTCCGCGAACGGCTGCTATGGCGCGCGGCAAGCCACTTCACGTTTTTCGGAAACCATTGTGACGCCGTTGGAAAAGATCCGTAATTTCAGTATTATCGCCCATATCGACCACGGCAAGTCGACGCTTGCCGACCGCCTGATCCAGCAGACCGGCGGCCTTTCCGCGCGCGAGATGAGCGAGCAGGTCCTCGACAATATGGAGATCGAGAAGGAGCGCGGGATCACGATCAAGGCGCAGACCGTGCGCCTTTCCTACACCGCGCAGGACGGCGAGACCTACACGCTCAACCTGATGGACACGCCGGGGCATGTCGACTTCGCCTACGAAGTCTCGCGCAGCCTGGCGGCGTGCGAGGGCGCGCTACTGGTGGTCGATGCGGCCCAAGGCGTCGAGGCACAGACGCTGGCCAACGTCTATCAGTCGATCGAGCACGATCACGAGATCGTCCCCGTCATCAACAAGATCGATCTTCCCGCCGCCGAGCCGGACAAAGTGAAGGCCGAGATCGAGGAGGTGATCGGCCTCGACGCCTCCAATGCGGTGCTCACCTCGGCCAAGTCCGGCATCGGCATCGCCGACGTGCTGGAGGCGGTCGTCACCCGCATCCCGCCGCCCAAAGGGGATGCTAATGCCCCGCTCAAGGCGATGCTGGTCGATAGCTGGTACGATCCGTATCTCGGCGTGGTGATCCTCGTCCGCGTGATGGACGGCGTGCTGAAAAAGGGCCAGCAGGTCACCTTCATGCAGGCCGGCACGCAGCATCTGGTCGATCGCGTCGGTTGCTTCCGCCCCAAGATCGAGCAGCTGACCGAACTTGGGCCGGGCGAGATCGGCTTCATCACCGCGCAGATCAAGGACGTGGCGCAGGCGCGCGTCGGCGACACGCTGACCGATACCAAGCGCCCCGCGGCGCAAGCGCTCCCCGGCTTCAAGGAAGTCCAGCCAGTGGTGTTCTGCGGGCTGTTCCCGGTCGACGCCAACGACTTCGAGAAGCTGCGCGAGTCGATCTCCAAGCTGCGGCTCAACGATGCGAGCTTCTCGTTCGAGATGGAGACCTCGGCCGCGCTCGGCTTCGGCTTCCGCTGCGGCTTCCTCGGCCTCCTGCACCTCGAGATCATCCAGGAGCGGCTGACGCGCGAATATGATCTCGACCTGATCACCACCGCGCCGAGCGTGGTTTATCAGATCGAGCTGACGCACAATGGCGGGCATATCGAGCTGCACAACCCCGCCGACATGCCCGAGCCCAACAAGATCGAGAGCATCGCCGAGCCGTGGATCGAAGCGACGATCTACGTGCCCGACGAATATCTCGGCTCGATCCTGAAGCTGTGCCAGGACCGGCGCGGGATCCAGAAGAACCTGACCTATGTCGGCGGCCGCGCGCAGGCGACCTACGAGCTGCCGCTCAACGAGGTGGTGTTCGATTTCTACGATCGGCTGAAATCGCTGTCGAAGGGCTATGCCAGCTTCGACTATCACCAGATCGGCTATCGCACGGGCGATCTGGTCAAAATGGGCATCCTCGTCAACGAGGAGCCGGTCGATGCGCTGAGCATGATCGTCCACCGTGCGTCCGCGGAAGTGCGCGGGCGCGGCATGGTCGAGCGGTTGAAGGAGCTGATCCCGCGCCACCTGTTCAAGATCCCGATCCAGGCGGCGATCGGCGGCAAGGTGATCGCGCGCGAGACGATCAGCGCGATGCGCAAGGACGTGACCGCGAAATGCTATGGCGGCGACGCGACGCGTAAGCGCAAGCTGCTCGACAAGCAGAAGAAGGGCAAGGCGAAGATGCGCGAATACGGGAGCGTCAGTATCCCGCAGGAGGCGTTCATCGCGGCGCTGCGCATGGGCGACGAAGGTTGACGCAGGGCACGGCGCCTCGATCGAGGCGCCGTGCGACCGGTTTACTTGGCGACGATAGTTACGCCTTGCGCTTCCCATTCCGCCTTCGTGTGGCACTCCTTCTGTGCCGAGGAGCCCGCCGGCATGCCGGGCACGACCGGCTGGGTGACGCAAATCTTGGAATCGGGGTTGGCGAGGACCTTGCTGCTGACCTTGATCGTATTGCTGTCCACTCCCTTGCTCCCAGCTGCGTTCGCGGGCGCGATGGCAATGGCCGCAGCGACGACGCCAGCAGCGATGATGGTGTTTGCGAACTTGATCATGGCGTTACTCCTTCGCACTGGTGACTGGGTGAAGCCGAGATTGCTTCACCGCCCCAGTACTGCATTAGTCGTGCCAAACACCTGAACGCGGCGGGCAACGAGGGAAATGACGCTTGCCACCTCCTGAGGCTCGGTACTGCAAGGGTAAAACACGCCAATACTAGGCGCGTGATACCAAATCTAGCGAGGTGCAATATGTCCGTTATCGAACGCCGGGCGCCCGGAAACGGACGCTTCACGGATGACAGTTTTTTCATGAACGCGAGGGGTTGGCGACTGCGCGCGATACGATAGGCTCGCTTCGGGAGTTGTTTATAGGGTCATGGATCAGTCGCCAGTCTTCTACGATGCTTCCGGGCGGAGGCGGCGCCGCTTCGCGCTCGGCGTGGCGGCGTTCGTGGGGCTGGTGCTGCTCGCGGCGGGCGTGTTCGCTCTGTCGATCGGCGCGGTGCCGCGCGCGCCTTTGCTGCCGTTCGAGACCGAGCGGTCGCTCAAGAGCCTGCCGCCGCCGCATTCGAGCCTGCTGCGGCGCGCGCGGCGCAGCTTCGCTTATTACACCTCCCGAATGTTCGGCACGCGGCTGACCGCGGGGGACAGCAATCCCGCGCTCGCCATCGCGTTTCATGTGCCGTGGGATCCTTCGTCCGCGGCCTCGCTGCAGCGGCATGTCGAGGAACTGGACTGGGTGATCCCGGGGTGGGTCTCGATCACCGGGCCCAATCACGCGATCACCACCTTCCGCGACGGCGCGGGCCGATCGGTGCTCAATCATGCGATCCACCGGCCGCTCATCCTGCCGATGGTGCAGAACGCGATGCAGGGGCAATGGGACGCGCCGGGCATGGAGGCGCTGCTGCATGCGCCGGGATTGCGCAAGCAGTTGCTCGACCGGCTGGAGGTATTCCTGAGCGCCAATCACGCGGCCGGCGCCTTCTTCGATTTCGAGGAGTTGAACGCGCAGGGGCAGCGCGATTATCTGAGCTTTCTGGCGGAAGCGCGCGCGCGGTTCGCCAGGCACGGCTGGCTGGTGACGATCGCGGCGCCGATCGATGCCGACTGGAACCTGCCCGCCTTCGCGCGCGTGGCCGATCGCGTGTTCCTGATGGCCTATGACGAGCACGAGAATAGCGGCCCGGCCGGTCCGATCGCCTCGCAGCGCTGGTTCGAGGGCGAAGTGGCGCGCGCGGTGCGCGGCATTCCGCGCAGCAAGCTGGTCGTGACGATCGGCAATTACGGCTATGACTGGCATGACGGGATCGGCGATCCGATCGACGTCGAGGATGCGTGGCAGGAAGCGCGCGATTCGGGCGAGACGCCAGCCTTCGATCGCGCAAGCGGCAATACCGGCTTCGCCTATCAGGACGGGAACAGCCGCCACACGATCTGGCTGCTCGACGCGGCGTCGGCCTATAACCAGCTGCGCTTCCTCAATCGCGCCGGGATCGGCGGCGTGGCGCTGTGGCGGCTCGGCTCGGAGGATCCCGGCCTGTGGACGATCTTCGGGCGCGATCATCGCCCGCTGCCGGCGCCCGATGCGATCGATACCATCCCGGCGGGCACCGACGTCGATATCGAGGGCGCGGGCGAGATCCTGAAGATCACCGGCGTGCCGGTCACCGGCGAGCGGCTGGCGATCGCGGATCGGAGCGGTGCGATCGCCGACGTGCGATTTCCGCAGCTTCCGTCGCCCTATGTCATCACGCGCACCGGCTACCGTCCGAAGGAAATCGCGCTGACCTTCGACGACGGGCCCGATCCGGACTGGACGCCGAAGATCCTCGACGTGCTCAAGCGAGAGAACGTGCCTGCCACCTTCTTCGTGATCGGCGAGAATGCGCTGACCCAGCGCCCGCTGCTCGAGCGCGAGGTGCGCGAGGGGCACGAGGTGGGCAGCCATACCTACACGCATCCCAATCTCGCGACGGTCTCGCAGAGCGAGACGATGTTCCAGCTGAATGCGACGCAGCGGCTGTTCCAGGCTTATACCGGCCGCTCGCTGCGGCTGTTCCGCGCGCCCTATTTCGGCGATGCCGAGCCGACCACTGCGGACGAAATCGTGCCCGCGCTCGAAGCGCAGAATCGCGGCTACATCTCGGTCGGCCTGCATGTCGATGCCGAGGACTGGCAGCGGCCGGGCGTCGATGCGATCGTCGCCAATGTCGTCAACGGCGTGGCCAAGGAGAACACGCAATGCACCGGCGGCGACGTCGGTTCGTGCAGCCACAATATCGTGCTGCTCCACGATGCCGGCGGCAATCGCGAACAGACGGTGCAGGCACTCCCGATCATCATCGAGCAGCTGCGTGCGATGGGCTATACCTTCGTGCCTGTTTCGACTCTCGCCGGTCTGTCGCGCGATGCGGCGATGCCGCCGCTTTCCCCAAGCGACCGCGCGGCGGCGGAGGCCGATCTGGCGATCTTCAGCGTGCTCGGTGCGATCGTCGTCGCGATCAGATGGCTGTTCCTGTTCGCGATCAGCGTCGGCATCCTGCGCGCGATCGCGCTCTCCGCACTGGCGCTGATCCAGGCGCGGCGCGAAAGCCGCGAGATCTTCCCGGCGATCGATCCCGAGCGCTTCGTCACCGTGATGATCCCCGCCTTCAACGAGGAGCGTGTGATCGAGCGCGCGGTGCGCGGCGTGCTCGCCAGCCGCGACGTGAAGATCGAGGTGATCGTGATCGACGACGGCTCGAAGGACCGCACCAGCGAGGTCGTGAGCCAGGCCTTCGCCGACGAGCCCCGCGTCCGTCTGCTCACGCTGGAGAATGGCGGCAAGGCACGCGCGCTCAATCGCGGGCTGGAACTGGCACAGGGCGAGATCGTCATCGCGCTCGACGCCGATACGCAGTTCGAGCCGGCGACGATCGCGCGTCTCGCGCGCTGGTTCGACGATCCCGCGATCGGCGCGGTGGCCGGCAATGCCAAGGTCGGCAACCGCGTGAACATCGTCACGAAGTGGCAGGCGCTGGAATATATCACCGCGCAGAATCTCGAGCGTCGCGCGCTGGCGCGGCTGAACGCGATGACGGTGGTGCCCGGAGCGGTGGGGGCGTGGCGGCTGGCGGCGATCCGTTCGGTCGGCGGCTATCCCGACGATACGCTGGCCGAGGATCAGGATCTGACGATCGGCATCCAGCGCGCCGGCTGGCGCGTGCGCTACGACCAATATGCCGTCGCCTGGACAGAAGCGCCCGAGAGCCTGAAGAGCCTGGCCAAGCAGCGTTTTCGCTGGGCATTCGGCACACTGCAATGCCTGTGGAAGCATGGCAGCATCATGCGGACCGGCAAGCCGCGGGGGCTCGCCTTGATCGGCCTGCCGCAGGCGATCCTGTTCCAGATCGTGCTCGCGGCGATCTCGCCGATCATCGATCTCGCGCTGATTGCCAGCTTCGTGTTCACCGGCCTCGCAGTGCGCGCGCACGGCTGGGCGCAGACCAGCCACGACATCGAGACGATGGCGGTATTCTGGATCGTGTTCACCACGATCGATCTGCTCGCCGCCTTCATCGCCTTCGCGCTCGAGCGGCGCGAGAAATGGTCGCTGCTGTGGCTGCTGGTCCCGCAGCGTATAGGCTACCGGCAAGTGATGTATTATGTCGTTCTGAAGGCGATCACACAGGCGCTGCGCGGGCCGCGCGTCGGCTGGGGCAAGCTGCAGCGTACGGGGCGCGTCAACGTCTGAGCGCATGCCAAGTGCAGGTGCGCATGCTATAGTCCGGGGCATGTTCAGGGCCTTTTTCGCGGCATTCGCGCTATTCCTCACTGGCGCAGCGCCGGCATCGCAGGCGCCTTTGGTCCTTGCCGCCGCGAGCCTGCAGGAATCGATGAACGCGGCGGCGGATGCCTGGGCGAAGCAGGGGCATGTCCGGCCCGTGATCTCGTTCGCCGCATCGTCGTCGCTCGCGCGGCAGGTCGAGGCGGGCGCGCCCGCCGATCTGTTCGTCTCGGCCGACGAGGACTGGATGGACGATCTCGCGGCCAAGCATCTGATCGCGCCGGCGACGCGCAGCGATTTCCTCGGCAACCGCCTCGTGATCGTCGCTGCGAAGAACAATCGCGTGCGCATCCCGCTGCGCCCGGCGGCGCTCGCACGCGTGCTGACGGCGGGGCCGCTGGCGATGGCCGACACCGACAGCGTTCCGGCCGGCAAATATGGCAAGGCCGCGCTGGAGAAGCTCGGCGTCTGGAGCCAGGTCGAACCGAAAGTGGTGCGCGCCGAGAATGTCCGTGCCGCGCTGGCACTGGTCGATCGCGGCGCCGCGCCGCTCGGCATCGTCTATGCGACCGACGCGAAAGCCTCGCCCTCGGTGCGGATCGCAGGCGTGTTTCCAGACGCGACGCATCCGCCGATCACCTATCCGATCGCGCGGCTGACTTCGTCTTCCAGCCCTGATGCCGAGCGTTTCCGCCGCTTCCTCGTCTCGCGGACAGGTAAGGCGATTTTCGTGCGCTACGGCTTCTCGGCGAAATGATACGCCAGGGATGCTGACGGTGGACGAATGGGGAATAGTCGGCCTTTCGCTCAAGGTCGGATTGATTGCGATGCTCGCGACCTTGCCGATCGCTTTCGCATTGGCCTGGGCGCTGGCGCGCGGACGGTTTCCGGGCAGGATGCTGCTCGACGCGCTCATCCACCTGCCTTTGGTCGTACCGCCGGTCGTGACTGGCTGGGTGCTGTTGCTGGCCTTCGCGCCGCGCGGGCTGATTGGTGAACCTCTCATGCGCCTGTTCGGCGCGACCGTCTTGTTCCGCTGGACCGGCGCGGCGATCGCGGCGGGCGTGATGGCGCTGCCGCTGATGGTCCGCGCGATGCGCCTGTCGATCGAGGCGGTGGACGGGCGGCTCGAAGGCGCGGCGCGGACGCTCGGCGCATCACGCTGGCGGGTGTTTCGCACCGTGACGTTGCCGCTCAGCGTGCCGGGCATTCTGGCCGGCGCGGTGCTCGGCTTCGCGCGGGGGCTGGGTGAGTTCGGCGCGACGATCACGTTCGTTTCGAACGTGCCCGGCGAAACCCGGACCCTGCCTCTGGCGATCTACAGCGCGCTACAACTTCCCGACGGCGACGCGATGGTGTGGCGGCTCGCCGCGATCTCGGTGGCGCTGTCGCTTGCGGCGTTGCTGGTGTCGGAACTGCTTGCGCGGCGGGCGGGCAGGGGGTTGCGTGTCCTTTGATATCGACGTGACGCTGCGGCGGGGCGATGCGCGCATTGCCACCAGCTTTGCCGTGGAGGACGGGCTGGTCGTCCTGTTCGGCCCCTCCGGCGCGGGCAAGACAAGCACGCTCGACATGATCGCAGGCCTGTTACGGCCCGATAGCGGACGGGTCTGCGTGGGCGGCAGGACGTTGTTCGATCGCGAAGGTGGGACCGATCTGCCACCCGAACGGCGCCGTGCCGGTTATGTCTTTCAGGATTCGCGGCTGTTCCCACACCTGCGCGTGCGCGCCAACCTGCTTTATGGTGCGTCGGCGGGAAGCGCGCCGGACGAGATGGCAACCTTCTTGGGAATCCCGCATCTGCTCGATCGCTGGCCACGCACGCTGTCGGGCGGCGAGGCACGCCGCGTCGCGATCGGGCGAGCGCTGCTCAGCAACCCGGCTTTTCTGTTGCTCGACGAGCCGCTCTCCTCCCTCGACGCCGCGCGGCGCGAGGAGATCATGACGGTGATCGAACGGCTGCGGGACGAGGCGCGGCTGCCCATTCTGATGGTGACGCATGACATCGCCGAAGCCGAGCGGCTCGGCGCGCATATCGTCCGGATATAGCGGGCGGCGTTTATCCGCCGAGGAAATCCATCTTGCCGAGCGGCACGCCCTTGTGGCGCAGGATCGCATAGGCGGTGGTGACGTGGAAATAGAGGTTGGGCGTGGCGAAGCCGAGCCAGTAATCACGCGCAGTGAAGGTCAGGTCACGGCTCGGCGTCTTCAATACGACCTCGGCATCCTCGCGCCCGTCGATCTTGTCGCGTGGCACCGAGCGGATGAAATCGAGCGTCTTCGCGATACGTGCCTGCAACTCCTCGAAGCTGGTCTCGTTGTCTTCCATCGCGACATTGTCGAGCCCGCCGATGCGCACCAGCGTGCCCTTCGCCGTGTCACTGACCCGCTGGATCTGATAGGGCAGGGGATGCATGTCGGGCGCCAACCGCCCGTCGAGCAGTTCGCTGTGCGCGATGCCCTGCTCGTCCGCCCATTTGCGGCCCTTGTCGAGGAACGCGGCCAAAGTGGTAAGCGCGCGGGTGAGGACGGGGACCGTCAGGTCGTAGAGTTCTGTCGCCATGGCGGAAAGCTAGGGACGGCGGCGAAACGGTTCAATCGCGGCTGAGCAATTTTCGTCCGAGATGGATGAGCAGGCCGAGCAGCACGACGGCGGCGACGGCAAGCAGCAGGATATGTGCCTGACCGCCGAAGCGCGCGATCAGCGGATCGATCGTGGCGCCGAAATAATAGCCGATCAGCGTGAAGGCTGGCCCCCAGATCGCCGCGGCCAGCGCGTTGAGCGGCACGAACTTGCGCGCGGGCACTTGCGAGGTGCCGATCGCGATCGGGCTGACCGTGCGCATACCGTAGATGAAGCGGAAGGCGAGGATGAAGGCGGTGGGATAGCGCTCCAGCCAGCCCAGCGCCTTGGCGAAGGCCGGTTTGGCGCGCGTGCGCTTGATCCAGCGATTGTCGCGGAAGCGGCGTGCCAACGCGAACCAACCCTGATCGACCAGGCACGATCCCACCGTCGCGCAGATGCACGCGGGGATCAACGGCACCAGCCCGCGATGTGCCAGAACGCCGCCGGTCATCACCACGGCCTCGCCCTCGATGCCTGCGCCCAGGAAGATCGCCAGCAGGCCGTAACGGATGATGAGCGGTTCGATCGCCATGGCGCCGTCCTGCCCGAAGCGGCCCTTTGGCGCCAGCGCCTCGCGGACTTAGCCGAGCGTCGCCCGGAACAGCGCGAACAGCTCGCGCCAGTGCCGCTCGGCGGCTTCCGGATTGTAGACCGGGAAATCGGTCATCGTCCAACCGTGCAGCGCGCCGGCGTAGATCTCGCAGCGATGATCCACGCCCGCCTCGCTCAACGCAGCGTCGAGCTTCTCGTTCATCTCGGGCGGATAGTGCGCATCCTGATCGGCGCCCGCGACATAGATGCGCGCCCGCATTTTCGGCGCGAGCATATGCGGGCTGAGTTCATTATCGGTGGCGAGATTGCCGCCGTGGAAGCTCGCCGCGGCGGCGATGCGATCGGGATAGGTGCCGGCGACGGTCAGCGCGATCGCACCGCCCATGCAATAGCCGGTGACGCCGATCTGCTCGCCCTTCACGTCGTCGCGGCTGTCGATCAGGCCGATGAATGCTTTCGTATCCTCCGCGGCGCGGCGATTGTCGGTGCTCGCCAACAGGTGGCCGAGCGCCTCGCGCACGTTGCCGCTGGCGAAGATCTTGGCGGGATCGAGCGGATCGTAGGGCCCCGCGCGATAGAAGAGATCGGGCAGCAGCACGACGTAGCCGCCATCGGCCATGTGCTGCGCCATCTCGAACAGCGCCGGGCGGATCGCCAGGCCGTCCATGTAGAAGATGACGGCCGGCCACGGGCCTTCACCAGCGTCCGGCGTAAACAGATGCGCCGGGCATTCGCCGTCCTGCGTGCGGACCGAAAGGCGTTCGTGGCTCATCGCAATCTCCTTTGATTTCAGGCCCTAGGCGCGGCGCGGCGGGTTTTGAAGACGACCGGGCAAGAAAAAACCGCCGCCCGGTGGGTACCGGACGGCGGCCTTTTCGTTTCGGCAAACCGAAAGCGGCTTAGGAGTTCAGATACTCGCCGGCATCCTCATCGGTGCCGGTGCCGCTCGGCGTGACCGCGGCGAGCGCGTCGCTGCCGGTATCGTCGGCGACGTCACGCTTGAGCTCCGCCGCACGCTCCTCCTCGGCCGAGTTCGGCGCGATGAGCGCGGCCTGCAGCGCACGCTGCTGGACGCGGAGCGCGGCGTCGCGACTGGTCGCCGCCACGCGCAGCCGGTTCATGCCCGCGCCGGTGCCCGCCGGGATCAGGCGGCCGACGATCACGTTCTCCTTGAGGCCGATCAGCGTGTCCTGCTTGCCCTGGACCGCCGCCTCGGTGAGGACGCGGGTGGTTTCCTGGAACGACGCCGCCGAGATGAAGCTGCGGGTCTGCAGCGACGCCTTGGTGATGCCGAGCAGAACCGGCTTGCCCTGTGCGGGCTGCTGGTTCTTGGCGAGCTTCTCGTTGGTGGCGTCCATCTCCTCGCGATCGACCTGCTCGCCCTTCAGCAGGGTGGTGTCGCCGCCATCGGTGATCTCGACCTTCTGCAGCATCTGGCGAACGATCGTCTCGATGTGCTTGTCGTTGATCTTCACGCCCTGCAGACGATAGACTTCCTGGATTTCCGCGACGAGATATTCGGCCAGCGGCTCCACGCCCATCGTTTCCAGGATGTCGTGCGGATTGGGCGATCCGCCGATCAGATTGTCGCCACGCTTGACGTAGTCGCCTTCCTGGACGTCTATCACCTTCGACTTCGGGATCAGATACTCCACGACCTCGCCGCCGTCCTCGGGCTGGATGCCGATCTTGCGCTTGGCCTTGTAGTCCTTGCCGAACACGACGCGGCCCGAGACCTTGGCGATGATCGCCGCTTCCTTGGGAATACGCGCCTCGAACAGCTCGGCGACGCGCGGCAGACCGCCGGTGATGTCGCGGGTCTTCGCGCTCTCGCGCGAGACGCGCGCCAGCACGTCGCCAGCCTGCACCATGGCATTGTCCTCGACCGAAAGCACCGCGCCGGCGGCGAGCATGTAGCGCGCAGCCTCGCTCGCGTCGGCGCCAGTCAGCGTCAGGCGCGGACGCAGGTCCTCCTTCGACTTGGTCGTGGCGCGGTTCTCGGTGACGACGCGCTGGGCGATGCCGGTCGCTTCGTCGGTCTGCTCGGTGAGCGTCTTGCCCTCGATCAGATCGACATACTTCACCGTGCCGCCGGTTTCCGTGATCACCGGCATGGTGAACGGATCCCACTCGGCCATGCGATCGCCCTTGGAGACGATGTGACCGTCGTCGAACATCACGTACGCGCCGTAAGGGATACGATCGACCGAGATCTCCCGGCCGTCCATGTCCTTGGTCACGATCTCGCCCGAACGGCTCAGCACGACGCGGCGGCCGCGCTGATCGGTGATGATGCGCAGATCGCGGAACTCCGCCGTACCGTCGGCCGCGGCCTCCAGGTTCGACGTTTCGTTGAGCTGCGCCGCACCGCCGATGTGGAACGTGCGCATCGTCAACTGCGTGCCCGGCTCGCCGATCGACTGCGCCGCGATCACGCCGACCGCCTCGCCGATGTTCACCGGCGTACCGCGGGCGAGGTCACGCCCGTAGCACTTGCCGCACACGCCGATCTTCGATTCACAGACCAGCGGGCTGCGGATCTTCACCGCCTGCACGCCGATCGCCTCGATCTTCGCGATCATCGGCTCGTCGAGCAGGGTGCCCGTGGGGAAGACGATCTCGTTGGTCTTGGCATCGACGATATCCTCCGCCGTGGTGCGGCCGAGGATGCGCTCGCCGAGCGACGCGATGGTCGAGCCGCCCTGCACGATCGCGCGCATTTCCAGCGCACGCTCGGTGCCGCAATCCTCCTCGATGATGACGCAATCCTGCGACACGTCGACGAGGCGGCGGGTGAGGTAGCCCGAATTGGCGGTCTTCAGCGCGGTGTCCGCGAGGCCCTTGCGGGCGCCGTGGGTCGAGTTGAAGTATTCGAGGACGGTCAGGCCTTCCTTGAAGTTCGAGATGATCGGCGTCTCGATGATCTCGCCCGACGGCTTGGCCATCAGACCGCGCATGCCGGCGAGCTGCTTGATCTGCGCCTGCGAGCCGCGGGCGCCCGAGTGCGCCATCATGTAGATCGAGTTGATCGGCTTCTCGCGGCCGGCATTGGGGCCGTCCTCGTACTTCTTGACCGCCTTGATCTCGTTCATCATCGCGTTCGCCACCTGGTCGCCGCAACGGCTCCAGGCGTCGATCACCTTGTTGTACTTCTCCTGCTGCGTAATCAGGCCGTCCTGATACTGCTGCTCGTAATCCTTCACCTGCTCGCGGGTCTCGTCGACCAGCTTTTCCTTCTCGCCCGGGATGATCATGTCATCCTTGCCGAACGAGATGCCGGCGCGGAACGCGTGGCGGAAGCCGAGCGCCATGATCGCGTCGGCGAACAGCACGGTCTCCTTCTGGCCGGTGTGGCGATAGACCTCGTCGATCACGTCGCCCACGTCCTTCTTGGTGAGCAGGCGGTTGACGGTCTCGAACGGCACCTTGTGGCTCTTCGGCAGCGTCTCGCCGAGCAGCATGCGGCCGGGCGTGGTCTCATAGCGCTTGAGATACTGCTTGCCGTCCTCGTCGGTCTGCGGAACGCGGCTGGTGATCTTGGTGTGCAAGGTCACCGCGCCGGCGTTGAGCGCCTGATGCACCTCCTGCATGTCGGAAAGAATCATGCCCTCGCCGGGCTCGCCTTCCTTCATCATCGACAGGTAGTACAGGCCCAGCACCATGTCCTGCGAAGGCACGATGATCGGCTTGCCGTTGGCGGGCGACAGGATGTTGTTGGTCGACATCATCAGGACGCGCGCTTCCAGCTGCGCCTCGAGGCTCAGCGGAACGTGCACGGCCATCTGGTCGCCGTCGAAGTCGGCGTTGAAGGCGGAGCAGACCAGCGGGTGCAGCTGGATCGCCTTGCCCTCGATCAGCACCGGCTCGAACGCCTGGATGCCGAGGCGGTGGAGCGTCGGCGCGCGGTTGAGCAGCACGGGGTGCTCGCGGATCACCTCGTCGAGGATGTCCCAGACTTCCTTGCGCTCCTTCTCGACCCACTTCTTGGCCTGCTTCAGGGTCATCGACAGACCCTTGGCGTCGAGGCGGGCGTAAATGAAGGGCTTGAACAGCTCGAGCGCCATCTTCTTCGGCAGGCCGCACTGGTGCAGCTTGAGTTCCGGCCCGGTCACGATGACCGAGCGGCCCGAATAGTCGACGCGCTTGCCGAGCAGGTTCTGACGGAAGCGGCCCTGCTTGCCCTTGAGCATGTCGGACAGCGACTTCAGCGGACGCTTGTTGGCGCCGGTGATGGTGCGGCCGCGGCGGCCGTTGTCGAACAGCGCGTCGACCGCCTCCTGCAGCATGCGCTTTTCGTTACGGACGATGATGTCCGGCGCGCGCAGCTCCATCAGGCGCTTCAGGCGGTTGTTACGGTTGATCACGCGGCGATACAGGTCGTTCAGGTCCGACGTCGCGAAGCGGCCGCCGTCCAGCGGCACCAGCGGGCGCAGTTCGGGCGGGATGACCGGCACGACCTCGAGGATCATCCATTCCGGGCGGTTGCCGGATTCGATGAAGCTCTCGACGACCTTCAGGCGCTTGATGATCTTCTTCGGCTTCAGCTCGGACTTGGTGGTGGCGAGCTCTTCCATGAGCTGCACCTTCTCGCCCTCGAGATCGAGATTCTCGAGCATGATGCGCACCGCTTCCGCGCCGATTCCGGCGGAGAAGGCGTCCTCACCATATTCGTCCTGCGCTTCGAGCAGTTCATCCTCGGTGAGGAGCTGATACTTTTCGAGCGGGGTCAGACCCGGCTCGATCACGATATAGGCCTCGAAATACAGCACGCGCTCGAGCTGCTTGAGCTGCATGTCGAGCAGCAGGCCGATGCGCGACGGCAGCGACTTCAGGAACCAGATGTGCGCGACCGGCGCGGCGAGCTCGATATGGCCCATCCGCTCGCGGCGGACCTTCGAGACGGTGACCTCGACGCCGCACTTCTCGCACACGATGCCCTTGTACTTCATGCGCTTGTACTTGCCGCACAGGCACTCATAGTCCTTGATCGGGCCGAAGATCCGCGCGCAGAACAGGCCGTCACGCTCGGGCTTGAACGTGCGGTAGTTGATCGTCTCGGGCTTCTTGATCTCGCCGAAGCTCCACGAGCGGATGCGCTCGGGCGAGGCGATGCCGATCTGGATCTGGTCGAACGTCTCCGGCTTGGCGGCGATCGGATTGGCGAAATTGGTCAGTTCGTTCATGGTCTTAGTCCCTCTGGAGGGTCAAATTCTGTGGGCGGGCAGGGTGACCGCTGCCTTCGGAGGGCAGCGGTCTATTTCCCTTATTCCGCCGCCTCGGCGAGGCTTTCGTCAGACTCTTCCTCGATCGACTTGAGCTCGACATTGAGGCCGAGGCTGCGCATTTCCTTGACGAGCACGTTGAAGCTCTCGGGGATGCCGGCTTCGAACGTGTCGTCGCCCTTGACGATCGCCTCGTAGACCTTGGTGCGGCCGACCACGTCGTCGGACTTCACCGTCAGCATCTCCTGCAGCGTGTAGGCGGCGCCGTAGGCCTGGAGCGCCCAGACCTCCATTTCGCCGAAACGCTGGCCGCCGAACTGCGCCTTGCCGCCCAGCGGCTGCTGGGTGACGAGGCTGTACGGCCCGATCGAGCGCGCGTGGATCTTGTCGTCCACGAGGTGGTGGAGCTTCAGCATGTAGATGATGCCCACGGTCACGTTGCGGTCGAACGATTCACCGGTGCGGCCGTCGAACAGGGTCGATTGGCCCGACGTGTCGAGACCCGCCAGCTCCAGCATCGCCGACACGTCGCTCTCGCGCGCGCCGTCGAACACCGGGGTGCCGAGCGGAACGCCGGTCTTCAGGTTCTCGGCGAGCTCGACGATCTGGCCCGCGTCACGGCCTTCGATATCACTGGCGTAATGCTCGCCATAGATATCGAGCAGGCGGGTCTTCACCGCTTCCGGCATCGCGCCGCCCTTGGCATCCGGATTGGCCTCGCGCCAATCCTCCAGCGCGCGGTGGACCTGCTGGCCCAGGTTGCGCGCCGCCCAGCCGAGATGCGTCTCGAAAATCTGCCCGACGTTCATGCGCGACGGCACGCCCAGCGGGTTGAGCACGAGATCGACGGGCGTGCCGTCCTCGAGGAACGGCATGTCCTCGACCGGCAGGATGCGGCTGATGACGCCCTTGTTGCCGTGACGGCCGGCCATCTTGTCGCCCGGCTGCATCTTGCGCTTCACCGCGACGAACACCTTGACCATCTTGAGCACGCCCGGCGGCAGCTCGTCGCCACGCTCCAGCTTCTCGCGCCGGTC
>Ga0153956_1000546_pt1 | contig 40848 bp, 37 predicted proteins | sample TSFL040MetaG_FD_104704 | JGI IMG/M metagenome (GOLD analysis project Ga0153956, IMG submission 104704) | Attine ant fungus gardens microbial communities from Florida, USA - TSFL040 MetaG | ecosystem: Host-associated > Fungi > Mycelium > Unclassified | place: USA: Florida, Wekiwa Springs... | reverse complement strand
CGCCGAAGCTGATGAAGAACTCGGCGCCGATGGATTTCCATGGTGCGCTGGGTGCGCTTCGCACGGTCATCAAGGAGCGTCCGGACGCGATCCTCGTCAACGAGGGCGCCAACACGCTCGACCTCGCGCGCGGTGTCATCGACATGTACCAGCCGCGCAAGCGTCTGGACGTCGGCACCTGGGGCGTGATGGGCATCGGCATGGGCTTCGCGGTTGCCGCGGCCATCGAGACCGGTAAGCCGGTTCTCGCGGTGGAAGGCGACAGCGCGTTCGGCTTCTCCGGCATGGAGGTGGAGACGATCTGCCGCTACAACCTGCCGGTCTGCATCGTTATCTTCAACAACAACGGCATCTATCGCGGCACCGACGTCAACACTGCCGGTGCGGACGCGGCGACCACTGTGTTCGTCAAGGACGCCCGCTACGACAAGATGATGGAAGCCTTCGGCGGCGTCGGCGTGAACGTGACCACGCCGGACGAACTCAAGCGCGCCGTCGATGCGGCGATGGACTCGGGCAAGCCGACCCTCATCAACGCGGTGATCGATCCGGCTGCGGGTACCGAGAGCGGCCGTATCGGCAATCTCAATCCACAAAGCGTGGTCGGAAAGAAGAAATAAGAGCTAACTCCGGCGTTCCTTCTCGCGAAGGGACGCCGGAATTTCAGAGCTAATAAAAGTCAACTGGAGGAAGCTATGACGAAGGCGCTCAACGGAGTTCGTGTTCTCGATTTCACCCACGTTCAGTCGGGACCGACTTGTACTCAGCTGCTCGCGTGGTTCGGCGCGGACGTTATCAAGGTTGAGCGTCCCGGTACCGGCGACATCACGCGCGGCCAGCTTCAGGACGTCCCGAACGCGGACAGCCTCTACTTCACGATGCTGAACCACAACAAGCGTTCGCTGACCCTCGATGCGAAGAACCCGAAGGGCAAGGAAGTCCTGACCGCGCTCATGAAGAGCTGCGACGTCATGGTCGAGAACTTCGCTCCGGGCGTGCTCGATCGCATGGGCTTCTCCTGGGAGAACATCCAGAAGATCAACCCGAAGCTGATCGTCGCTTCGATCAAGGGCTTCGGCCCCGGTCCGTTCGAGGACTGCAAGGTTTACGAAAACGTCGCGCAGTGCACCGGCGGTTCGGCTTCGACCACGGGTTTCCGTGACGGCCTGCCGCTCGTGACCGGCGCCCAGATCGGCGACAGCGGCACCGGCCTGCATCTCGCGCTGGGCATCGTCACCGCTCTGTATCATCGCACCCATTCGGGCAAGGGCCAGCGCGTCACCGTCGCGATGCAGGACAGCGTTCTCAACCTGTGCCGCGTCAAGCTGCGCGACCAGCAGCGCCTCGCTCACGGCCCGCTCAAGGAATACAGCCAGTTCGGCGAAGGCATTCCGTTCGGCGACGCCACCCCGCGCGCGGGCAACGATTCCGGCGGCGGCCAGCCGGGCCGTATCGTCAAGTGCAAGGGCTGGGAAACCGATCCGAACGCCTACCTGTACTTCATCACTCAGGCTCCGGTCTGGGAGAAGATCTGCGACGTCATCGGCGAGCCCACCTGGAAGACCGATCCGAACTACGCCAAGCCGGCAGCCCGCCTGCCGCGCCTGAACGAGATCTTCGGCCGCATCGAGCAGTGGACGATGACCAAGACCAAGTTCGAGGCGATGGACATCCTGAACAAGCAGGACGTTCCGTGCGGCCCGATCCTGTCGATGAAGGAAATTTCCGAGGATCAGTCGCTGTACGCGACCGGCACGCTGGTCGAGGTCGACCATCCGACCCGCGGCAAGTACATCTCGGTCGGCAACCCGATCAAGCTGTCGGAAAGCCCGTCCGAGGTCGAGCGTTCGCCGCTGCTCGGCGAGCACACCGACGAAATCCTGCGCGACGTTCTGAAGTTCTCCGACAGCCAGATTGGCGATATCCGCTCGTCCGGCGCGCTCGGTGAGGTTCCGCTCGCCGCAGAGTAAAAGTCTCTCCCCCGAGGATGACCTATGCCGGGACTAAGTCCCGGCATTTTTTTTGTTTCTATCGCATTGCGAGGCGGCGCTTTGTGCGGCTTTCCGCACGGGCGATTCCGTATCGCAGCAATTCGCGTTCACATTTAAACGATAGTGGCAAGCTTCAACAGTTGCGTTTTTCTGTCGCAGCCTTATCAAGCGATGGTCTCATTTTTAGTTAGGGCAGGTGACGACCATGAACGGATTGATCTCCAAGAATAGTTTGATTGCGGCAGCTTCTGCGGCCGTGTTGGCATTCGCTGCCAACCCGGCGGCTGCAAAGGACATTGTTCTGGGTGCGTCTGTGCAACTGACGGGTCCGGTTGCCAACACCGGCCGTTATTATCGCGATGCCTACGAACTGGCTGTCGAGAAGATCAACGCCGCGGGCGGCGTGAAGGTCGGCAACGAGAAGCACAAGCTCGTTCTCAAGATTTATGACAACCAGTCCGACGTGAATCTGAGCGTGCGCCAGTACACGCAGCTCGTTTCGCAGGACAAGGTCGATCTCCTGCTCGGGCCGTTCGCCAGCAACTTTGCGCTCGCCGATTCCGCCGTGTCGGAAAAGTACAAGATCCCGATGGTGCAGGGTGGCGGCGCCTCCGACCAGATCTTCTCGCGCAAGTTCAAATATATTTTCGGCACGCTGGCGCCCGCCAGCAACTACTTCGGCTCCACCATCGACATGATGAAGGATCTGAAGCCCGCGCCGAAGTCGGTGGCGCTTCTGTACGCCGACGATTCCTTTGACGTCTCGGTGGGTGACGGCACCCGGCCGAAGCTGAAGGAAGCCGGCTTCGACATCGTGATGGACGAGCGCTACAGCACGAACGCGACCGACTTCAACTCGCTGCTGTCGCAGATCCGCAGCAAGAACGTCGATGTGGTGCTGGTCGCCGGTCACGAGACCGAAATTCTCAACTTCGTCCGTCAGGCCAAGAGCCTCACCGTTGCGCCGAAGATGTATTCGTTCACGGTCGGCGTGCCGAGCGAGGACTTCCGCAAGGCGCTCGGCAAGGATGCCGATTACGCGTTCGGCATGACCGCGTGGCTGCCTTCGGCGGACCTCAAGGACCGCTGGTTCGGCGATGCGGCCAAGTTCGAGACCGAGTACAAGGCCAAGTTCAACTATGAGCCGGACTACCACGCCGCTTCCGGCGCTGCCGACGTCGAGGCGCTGGTTCAGGCGATCGAGGATGCCGGTTCGACCGATCCTGCGAAGGTTCGCGACGCGCTCGCCAAGGTGAAGTTCGACAGCATCTATGGCCCGATCGCGTTTGCCGCCAACGGCCAGATCGATCTGCCGCAGACGGTGATCCAGGTGCAGGGTGACAAGCTTGCCGCGATCCACGGCACCAAGGGTGCGATCAATCCGGCGAAGTACCCGATGCCGGCCTGGAATGCGCGCTAAGCCTCCGGCTTGGCGTCGCAGCTCTTGGGCTGAAGGGGAGAGGGCAACTTGGACCTGCTGATACAAATTCTGGTCAACGGCGTACTGCTCGGAGGGTTGTACGCCGTCATGGCCCTCGGCCTGGCACTGGTCTGGGGCGTGCTGAACATCGTCAATCTGGCGCACGGAGCATTCATCATGCTCGGCGCCTATCTGTCGTGGCATCTCTATACGTATCTCGGCATCGCCCCCTTCCTGGGATTGCCGATTACGGCGGTGGTGATGTTTGCGGTCGGTTATGCCATGCAGCGGGGACTTCTGAACCTCGTTGTCCGGGCGCCGATGTTCAACACGCTGCTCATCACCTTCGGTCTGGAAGTCGTGCTGACTTATCTTGCGCAGCTCGCATTCTCCGCCGACTTCCGCACCATCAATCCCTCCTACGCGGGCAACAGCATTCAACTCGGCACCGTCGTGCTGCCGCTGGCACGGCTGATGGCCTTCGGCATCGCCATCGTGCTGACGCTCGCGATGTGGCTGTTCCTGCTTCACACGAGGCTTGGCCGCGCGATCCGGGCGACGGCGCAAAACCTCGTCGCTGCTCGTCTTTACGGCGTCGAGCCGCGTCATCTTTACGCGATGACCTTCGGCATCGGCATCGGCCTCGCCGGTGCGGCCGGTGGCCTTTACGGCACGGTGTCGCAGATCAATCCGTATATCGGCGCGACGCTGACGGCGAAATCCTTCGCGATCGCCATCATCGGCGGCCTCGACAATCCGCTCGGCGTGATCGTCGGCGGCCTGTTCCTCGGCATCATTGAATCGCTCGCGGTGCTCTACATCGGCGCGACCTTCGCCGACGTGGCAAGCTTCGGCGTGCTGGTGCTGGTGCTGATCGTGCGGCCTAGCGGTCTGCTTGGAAAAACAGCATGAAAGCACTTCGCAACATTCTCATCCTGATAGCGCTGGCTGTCCTGATCGCGGTGCCGTGGTTCGGCTCCGACGTGCTGGTGCAGTTCGGCATCAATGCGCTGCTGCTCGCGGTGCTCGCACAGGGCTGGAATATCATCGGCGGCTACACCGGTTACGCTTCGTTCGGCAACTCGGTGTTTTACGGCCTCGGCAGCTACGGCGTCGGCATCGCGATGGTGCAGTGGGACCTGCCGTTCGGCGTCGGTCTTGCCTTCGGCGTTCTGCTGTCTGTGGTGTTCGCCATTCTGCTCGGCCTTCCGGTGCTGCGGTTGAAGGGCCATTACTTTGCGATCGCGACGCTCGCACTGGCGCAGGTGATGGCGGCCATCGTTTCCAACGTGAAGCTCGCAGGCCAGAACATCGGCCTCGTGCTGCCGCCGCTGAACAACGACATGCTGTTCTATGAAGCGGCGCTCGCTCTGCTTGTCGCGGTGACGTTGACGATCTGGTGGCTGTCGCGCAGCAAGTTCGGCTTCGGCCTGATCGCCATTCGCGAGAACGAGGAGGGCGCCAAGGTGATGGGCGTCAACACCACGCTCTACAAGGTGATGGCATTCGCGCTGTCGGGCGTGTTCAGCGCGCTCGCGGGTGGTATTCATGCCTATTGGGTGACGTTCATCGATCCCGAAAGCGCGTTCGACATCAGCCTCAACGTCAAGATGATCATCATGGCGGTGTTCGGCGGCCCCGGCACCATTCTCGGGCCGATCGTCGGCGCGTTTTCGCTCTCCGCGATTTCCGAAATCCTGTCCAGCGAAGTCACCAGCATCGCGGGCCTGTTCTTCGGCGTCGTCGTGGTCGCTGCGGTGGTGCTGATGCCGCGCGGCCTTGCCGATATCGTTCGTCAGTTCCGCAAGACGGGCTGGCGCTATTTCTCCGAAAACATCAAGGCGACCCGGCTGTGAGCGCTATTCTCGATGTTCAGAACGTCACGCGGCGTTTTGCCGGCCTGATCGCCGTCAACAACGTCAGTTTCTCGCTGCAGCCGAAGGAGATCCTCGGGATCATCGGCCCGAATGGCGCTGGCAAGACCACTCTGATCAGCCTGATCAGCGGCACGGTCGAACCGACGTCCGGCGATATTTTGTTCGAAGGCAAGTCGATCAACAACCTGCAGACCTATCAGCGCGCGCGCATCGGCATCGGCCGTACCTTCCAGATCATGCGGCCGTTTCCGGGCCTGTCGGTGCTCGACAACGTCGCGGTCGGCGCGCTGTTCGGTCATGGCGGCGGTGAATCGCAATTGTCGCGGGCGCGCGAGATGGCGCGTGCGCAGCTTGATTTCGTCGGCCTCGGCGCATTCGTCGATCAACGCGCGGACGAACTCGGCGGGCCGGGCCGCAAGCGGCTGGAGTTGGCCAAGGCGCTCGCGATGCAGCCCAAGGTGCTGCTGTGCGACGAGGTGATGGCGGGTCTCAACCACGTCGAGATCGATGAGGTGATCGACGTGATCCGCAAGGTGCGCGACGGGGGCATCAGCATTCTCGTGATCGAGCACGTCATCAAGGCGATCAAGAGCCTGTCCGACCGGCTCATGGTGCTGCACCACGGCGAGAAGATCGCTGACGGCGATCCGGAAACGGTTCTTTCCAATCAGGCTGTTGTCGAAGCCTATCTCGGCAAGAGGCGGGCATGACGATGGCGGCGGTTGCAGACAAGAAAGACGTGATGCTGAGCGTGCGCGGCGTCAGCGGCGGCTATGGCGGCATGCCGGTACTCAACGATGTTTCGCTCGATGTCTATCCGGCGGAGATCGTCGCATTGGTCGGCAGCAATGGTGCCGGCAAAACCACGCTGTTGCGCGCGCTGTCGCGCGTTCTCTCGTGCACCGGCGAGATCATACTCGACGGCAAGAATCTCGTGCCGATGACGTCGGATCAGGCGTTCGGCGCCGGTCTCGTGCAGGTGCCGGAAGGGCGGCAGTTGTTCGACCGCATGACGGTGCAGGACAATCTGCTGATGGGCGCGTTCCAGCGCAGGGACAAGGCCGGGATCGCGCGCGACCTGGAGAAGATGTATTCGCTGTTTCCGAAATTGTCGGAACGCCGCCGCCAGCTTGCGGGCAGCATGTCCGGTGGCGAGCAGCAGATGTGCGCGATGGCGCGTAGCCTGATGGCGGCGCCGAAACTTCTGATGATCGACGAGATGAGCCTCGGCCTCGCGCCGGTGATCGCCGAGCAGTTGATGGACGTGCTGGCGTCGATCCGCAATAACGGCGTGACTGTTCTGCTGGTCGAACAGGATATCCATCTGGCGCTGTCGGGTGCGGATCGCGGCTACGTCATGGAGACGGGCCGCATTGTCCTTAGCGGCACCGCCAAGGAACTGATCGACGATCCGCAGGTGCGCAAGGCCTATCTCGGCCTCTAGTTCACGCACAGTCTGCGCGCCGTTAAGCTATCGGCGCGCCAGTATCCAACAGTCGCCACGGTTGGGGTATAACGCCGGGAGAAATCGCTTCCGGCGGACCCTTGGCTTTTGTGGAAAATGATTAAATATCAATCGGATAGGTTGTCGGTAGCCCCCATGATGGATTGGACGGACCGGCACTGTCGCGTCTTCCATCGCGCGCTGACGCGCCGGGCGAAGCTGTACACCGAGATGCTGACGACGGGCGCGGTGATCCACGGCGACCGCGCGCGGCTGCTCGGCTATGACGCCTGCGAGCATCCGGTGGCGTTGCAATTGGGCGGCTCCAATCCGCGCGATCTCGCTGAAGCGGCGCGGATCGGCGAGGGATTCGGCTACGACGAAATCAATCTCAATGTCGGGTGTCCGTCCGACCGCGTGCAGGATGGCCGCTTCGGCGCCTGCCTGATGGCTGTGCCGCAACTGGTCGGCGAATGCATCGCGGCGATGAAGGAAGCGGTACGCGTGCCGGTCACGGTGAAGTGCCGCATCGGCATCGACAATCAGGACCCCGAGCAGGCGCTCGATGCGTTGGCGCGGAGTGTCGTGACGGCGGGCGCCGATGCGTTGATCGTGCATGCGCGCAAGGCGTGGCTCGAAGGTCTGTCGCCGAAGGAGAACCGGGATATTCCGCCGCTCGATTACGACCGGGTGTACCGGCTGAAAGCCGCGATGCCGGATGTTGCGATCTCGATCAACGGCGGCATCGTGTCCATCGAACAGGCGAAAGCTCATCTGCAGCATGTCGATGGCGTGATGATGGGCCGCGCCGCTTATCAGGAGCCATGGCGTCTGCTGGCGGTCGATCCCGAACTGTTCGGCGCACCGGCGTCGCACGCTTCGATGCATGAGGCGATTGAGTCGCTGTTTCCCTATATCGAGACGGAGCGCGCGCGGGGCACGCGGCTTCACGCCATCACGCGCCATATGGTCGGCGCATTCCACGGCATTCCCGGTGCGCGAGCATTCCGGCGCGCACTGGCGGAGACTTGCGTGAAGCCTGATGCGGGCGTGGCGCAGTTGCGCGATGCGTTGAATCTGGTCGTGCCGGCCCAAATTGCAGGCGCCGCAGCCTGATTACGGATAGCCGCGCAGCACGAGCTTGTCGGGGCGGACTTCCCAGCTTTCCAGCCTGTTGAGGAAGCTCATGCCGAGCAGGTTGGTTTTCAGCTTGCCGCGCGGCACGACGAGCGCGGGCACCGCGAGCTCGACCAGTTTTCCCACCGCCAGCCGGTCGAGCGTGACGCGCGCCGCGCGGACATGGCCGCCCGCAGTCTCCACTTCGACATCGTAGGTCGCCAGATCGAGCGGCAGGCCCGCGGCTTTCGCGGTCTCGTAAGTCAGCACGACGGAGGTCGCGCCGGTGTCGATCACCATCGGCGTCTTGACGCCATTGATTTTGGCGCGGAGCGCGAATTCGCCGTTATGCGAGCGGGAGATCTGCACGTTGCGCGCCTCGCGCGCGGCGTACTGGTTGAGCGACGTGCGCACGAAATGCTTCATGTGGTCGAGCGTCGCCGGTTGCGCGGCGAGCGTCGCGCCGGCGGCGGTCAAGAGCAGAGCGAGGATGAGAGAGAAGCGTGTCACGTGTGATCGATCCGCGTCGAATGGTTCTCGCTATGGAATGCCGGTGCCTGCAGTCATGATCGGCCGCCCGCGCGGGCGGCTTCGTTCGTCGCTGATATCGAATTGATCCGGCTGCAACGGCGGGCCTTCCGGCATCGGAGCCAGCGCCGCCATCACCCGCTCGGGCGGGAAGGTGATAATGACCTCGGTGCCGATGCGCAGCTTCGACTTCAGCGTGAAAGTGCCGCCGTGCATGTCGATCAGGCTTTTGGCGATCGGCAGGCCAAGGCCCGCGCCTTGCTCGGCCGACTTGATCGAGTTTGAGCCTTGCCCGAACGATGCCAGCACGATCGGGATTTCGTCCTCGGGAATGCCGGAGCCGGTGTCCTTGACGCTCAGATACTGCCCGCCGGATGCGGTCCAGCCTGCTTTCAGCCAGATCTCGCCGCCCTGCGGCGTGAACTTGATCGCGTTGGACAGAAGGTTGAGCACGATCTGGCGCGTGGCGCGTTCGTCGCCCCACAGCTTCGGCATTTCATCCTCGAACACTTCGTGGATGGTGATGCCACGGCTCGATGCGCGCAGCTTCAGGAGATGATGGCAGTCCGCGACCACATGCACGAGCGAGAACGGTTCTTCGTTCAGCTCATAGCGTCCTGCCTCGATGCGCGACAGGTCGAGAATCTCGTTGATGAGGTTGAGCAGATGCACGCCCGAATTGTGGATGTCGGCGGAATAGTCCTTGTAGGCGGCCACTTCATGCGGGCCGAAAATTTCGCTCTTCATCACTTCGGAAAATCCGAGGATGGCGTTGAGCGGTGTGCGCAATTCGTGGCTCATCTGGGCTAGGAAACGCGACTTCGAGACGTTGGCGGCCTCGGCACGGTGCCGCGCCTCGTCGGAGATCGCCTTGGCCTGTTCAAGCTCGCCGATCAGCGCGTCCTTCTCGGCGCGCGCTTCCAGCGTGGCAAGCGTGGTCGAATGCAGCCTGTGGGCGAGCAGGGCGAAGTAACACTCGGCGGCGACCGCGAGAGCCGCCAGAATGTAATCGCCGAGCGTTCCGCGCAGCACGAAGCTCAGCGCGGTTGCCGCCGTCACCGGAATGGTCGAAGCGAACGCCGCGATCGGCAGGCTTGCCGCGAGCATGGTCGACACCGCGACGACCAGCAGCATCAGGAACAGCATCAGCGCATTCGACACCGTCTCGACGGGATGAACCAGGAGCAGCGTCCAGCCGAGCCCGTAGAGCAGGTCGAGCGCAACGAAACGGTGCCGCCATTTGCGCGTGGTGGCGGGGGCGGGCGGCAGGTTCAGGAATGTCGCGCAGAGGCGGAGAACGATGGCATGGATCGCCAGAATGCCGACGGTCCAGATGCCCGCATTCAGCGCGGGAATGCAGAGGCTGGAGAGCGCTCCCGTGCCGATGACGAGCAGGATCACCACGAGAGAGGCGGACAGCCGGGTCTGGGCGTACTGGCGCAGCAGTTCGTGATCGAACGCGGGGCGCGTGCCGCTTGATGAGGTCAGGCGGTCGCGGGCTTCCCTCACGCGCTGGGCGGCCACGCGCCGTGTCCTGGCAGGCGCAGCCGCAGCACTATCGGCCGGAGAGGGCACGAGATCACTCATCGACGAACAAATTCCCGGTACGCGCAGGCCACGAATTTTCCCGTCTCTAGTTCTGGCGGGAAATCCTTAAGAGGGGCCTTAAAGAGCGATTTAATCAGGTTAACGAAAGGTGAAATTCGCACCTTTTCGTCATCGTGATACCGGCGGGATGCGTAAATCAGGTCGCAGTCGAATTGTCGGCGGCCGAGCGGCTGATGAGGTCGACTTTGCGGATCGACGGAATGTCGTTCAGCCTGTTCCTGAAGTCGGCGATATCCTGCGAGGAAACCTTGTTCAACAGGACGAGGATTTCGTCGTTGCCCTCGTCGCCGTTGCGGTTCTCCACCACGAAGCGTTTGATCTGGCTGACGCGCAATGACAGCGCCTGGCGCAATTCCTCCGGGGAGAGCGCGCCGCGCTCGGCCGTGATCCTGAAATGGACGGTCTGGTTACGGGCGCGATAGGCCTCTTCCAGAGGCTTCACGCCAGCGAGGATAATCAGGATCAGGATGGTGGAGGCGGCACCGGCGAAGTAAAGGCCGCCGCCGATGGCGAGTCCGATCGCCGCGACCGTCCAGATGCTGGCCGCCGTCGTCAGGCCCTTGATGATCTCGCCGCGCGCGAGGATCGAGCCCGCGCCGAGAAAGCCGATGCCCGAGACGACCTGCGCGGCAACGCGCGAGGGATCGAGCACGGTGTGTTCCTGATCCAGCACGCCCGCAAATCCATAGGCCGATACGATCATGATCAGGCAGGAGCCGACGCACACCAGCATGTGGGTGCGGATGCCAGCGGCCCAGAGCAGGCGCTCGCGCTCGAATCCGACCATGCTGCCGAGGGCGGCAGCCGCGGCCAATCGCAGAAGGATTTCGACGTTGCTGATCATTGGCCCTCCATTGTGTCGGAAGCGCTAATGAAAGATCGGAACGAGCCAATACACAAGGGCCGCGACGGCCGCCGCCGCGGGAATGGTGATGATCCAGGCGACCACGATGGAGCTTGCGATATTCCAGCGTACGGCGGATAGCCGCCGCGCCGAACCGACGCCAACGATGGCGCCGGTGATGGTGTGGGTGGTCGAGACCGGAACGCCGAGCGCGGTCGCTGCGAACAGCGTCAGCGCGCCGCCGGTTTCCGCGCAGAAGCCCTGCATCGGATTGAGATGGGTGATGCGGCTGCCCATGGTGCGCACGATGCGCCAGCCGCCCATCAGGGTGCCGAGCGCCATCGCCGCCTGACAGGCCAGCACGACCCACAGCGGCACATGGAAATGATCGCCGCCATAGCCCTGCGAGAACAGCAGGATCGCGATGATGCCCATGGTCTTCTGCGCGTCGTTGCCGCCATGGCCGAGCGAATAGAGCGAGGCGGAGCCGAACTGCAGAATGCGGAAGGCGCTGTCGACCATGAAAGGCGTCGAGCGCGCGGAGCACCACGCCACGATGACCATCAGCACGAGAGCGAGCAGGAATCCGATCATCGGCGAGAGGAAAATCGCCAGAATGGCTTTGGTCAGGCCCGACCATTCAAGCGCGCCGATGCCCGCTTTCGCAAGGCCCGCGCCGACCAGCCCGCCGATCAGGGCGTGCGAACTGGAGGAGGGGATGGCCGCCCACCACGTCACGAGATTCCAGACGATCGCGCCCATGAGGGCCGCGAAGATCACATGTGGATCGACGATGCCGGGATCGATGATGCCAGTCCCCAGCGTTTCGGCGACGTGAAGGCCGAAGAACAGGAATGCGATGAAATTGAAGAAAGCCGCCCACAGCACCGCGAATTGCGGTCGCAGCACGCGCGTGGACACGATCGTCGCGATCGAGTTCGCCGCATCGTGCAAGCCGTTGAGGAAATCGAACAGCAGTGCGACCGCGATCAGGCCGATCAGGAAATGAGGCGCGAGTGAAGCGGTCACAGGGCGATCCGATCAGACCTGTTCGATCACGATGCTGTTGATCTCGTTGGCGACGTCGTCGAAGCGATCCGCCACCTTTTCGAGATGGTCGTAGATTTCGGCGCCGACGATGTAGTCCATGGTGTTGCCGTCGCGATGCTTGAGGAACAGTTTCTTCAGGCCGAGATCGTGCAGGTCGTCCACCTTGCCTTCGAGCCGCGTCAGTTCTTCCGTGATCGAGGAGAGCGTGGCGACGTTGGGGCCGATCGATTGCAGGAGGGGCAGGGCGCGGACCACGAGTTCCGCGCAGTGCTGGATAATGGCGCCCATCTCCTGCATCGGCTGGTCGAATTCCTTGACCTCGAACAGCCGGACGGTTTTCGCCGTCTGCTGCATCTGGTCGATGGCGTCGTCCATCGCCGCGATCAGGTTTTTGATGTCGCCACGGTCGAAGGGGGTGATGAAGGAACGGCGGATCGCCATCATCACCTCGCGGGTGATGTTGTCGGCTTCGTTCTCATACTGATTGATCTTGTCGCAGTAGAATTCGATTTCGGCCCCGCCACGCAGCATCCCCTGGAGGGCTTCCGCGCCATCGACGAGCGTCCGGGAATGTCTGGCAAATAGCTCAAAGAACGAATGTTCCTTTGGCATCAATGCCTTGAACCAGCGCATGAATGTGTTCCCGTGATCGCGTTTCGTGAACCTTTTATGTCATTTTTGCAATTTGGCGCACAATTTTCCGCGTCAAAAATCTTCATCCACCGCTTTAAGGAGGATGAATTTTATGCCGGTTTGACTGAAAAAATGCCGCCGGGGCCGCGGTGGTGCCTCCCGGGGCGGAGTGGTATGACCGTCCCGATCGCGAAGACGGGGAGGCCCGCCGGTGGGGACAAACACCCTGCGATCAGGCTGTCAGGAGACCCGATGTGAGCGTGACCAAAGACGACGTTTTGAACAGTTTGGCCAGGATTCAGACCCCCCGGGGACCGCTCCCGGCCGCGAAGGTCCTGTCCGAGATCACGGCCATCGACGGCAAGGTGTTTTTCTCCCTGACGGTGGATGCGGCGGAAGCCCAGACCTGGGAAGCGATCAGGGCGCAGGCGGAGCAGGCGGTGCACGCCCTGCCGGGCATCAAGACGGTGATGGTCGCGCTGACGGCCGAACGGCGGCCGGGTTCGGCACCGGCTCAGGGCGGCATCAAGCCGGCCTCTTCGCACCAGCACGGCGCGGGCGGGGATTCGCCGATGAGCAAGCAGAAGGCCATTCCCGGCATCAAGACGATCATCGCGGTGGCCTCGGGCAAGGGCGGTGTCGGCAAATCCACGACCGCGCTCAACCTCGCGCTCGGTCTGCGCGACCACGGGCTGAAAGTGGGGCTGCTCGACGCCGATATCTACGGGCCGTCCGTGCCGAGGCTGACGGGTCTCAAGGAGATGCCGAAGCTCACCGAGGACAAGAAGATGATCCCGCTGCAGCGCTTCGGCCTGCCATTGATGTCGATCGGCTTTCTCGTGAAGGAAGAAACCGCGATGGTCTGGCGCGGCCCGATGATCCAGTCGGCGATCCGGCAGATGCTGCAGGATGTCGCCTGGGGCGAACTCGACGTGCTGGTGGTCGACATGCCGCCGGGCACCGGCGATGCCCAGTTGTCGCTTGCCCAGCAGGTGCCGCTGGCGGGCGCGGTGATCGTCTCGACGCCGCAGGACCTCGCTTTGATTGACGCGCGGCGCGGGATCACGATGTTCAAGAAGGTCGATGTGCCGACCCTCGGCATCATCGAGAACATGAGCTATTTCCTTTGCCCGCACTGCAATACGCGATCTGATATTTTCGGCCATGGCGGCGCGCGCCATGAAGCGGAGCGGGTGGGTGTCCCATTCCTGGGCGAAATTCCGCTCGATATCGCCATTCGCGAGGGCTCGGATGCGGGCCGTCCGGTGGTGGAGACAGACCCGACCGGCAAATATGCGGAAATCTATCGTGCCATCGCCGGGAAGATCAAAACCGAATTGCGGCTGCAAACGGCCGCCGCCTGACGGCCCTGCGTCGATACCCGATTCCCATGCGACCTTGTGTTTAGCGCCGTTGCACGACTTGTCGCGTTTTGAACTTGAAAGTTCCGTGCTAGACGGCATGTTTGGCTGGATCAAAATGATCTCAAGGGAGGTATAGCTCAATGAAACGTCGCGATTTTCTGAAAGTAACGGCTGCGGGAGCTGCAACGGCGGCCGTCGCCTCTCCGGCGATTGCTCAGTCGATGCCCGAGATCAAGTGGCGTCTTACCTCGAGCTTCCCGAAGTCCCTCGATACGATCTACGGCGCCGCCGAAGTGATGGCGAAGCAGGTCGCCGAAATGACCGACAACAAGTTTCAGATCCAGGTCTTTGCCGCGGGCGAAGTCGTGCCGGGTCTGCAGGCGCTGGACGCCACCTCGAACGGCACCGTCGAGATGTGCCACACGGCGACCTACTATTACGTCGGCAAGGACCCGACCTTCGCGATCTACGCGACCGTTCCGTTCGGCCTCAATGCGCGCATGCAGAACGCCTGGTGGTATCAGGGCGGCGGCGAGCAGCTCGGCAATGAGTTCTTCAAGAAATACGGCGTGATCGGACATCCGTGCGGCAACACCGGCACCCAGATGGGCGGCTGGTTCCGCAAGGAGATCAAGACCGTTGCCGATCTGCAGGGCCTGAAGATGCGCATCGGCGGCATCGCGGGTCAGGTGCTGGCGAAGCTCGGCGTCGTGCCGCAGCAGCTCGCCGGTGGCGACATCTATCCGTCGCTGGAAAAGGGCACCATCGACGCGGCCGAGTGGATCGGTCCGTACGACGACGAGAAGCTCGGCTTCAACAAGGTCGCGCCGTACTACTACTATCCCGGCTTCTGGGAAGGCGGCCTGATGGTTCACTCGCTGACCAATCTCGAGAAGTGGAATGCGCTGCCGAAGGCCTACCAGGCCGTTCTCGCCAACGCGTGTGCCAACGCGAACTCCTACATGCAGGCGCGTTACGACCTGCAGAACCCCGGCGCGCTGAAGCGTCTGGTTGCGGGCGGCACGCAGCTTCGTCCGTTCAGCAATGAAGTGCTCGAGGCCAGCCTCAAGGCGACCAACACTCTGTGGGCTGAAATCTCGGCGAAGAACCCGGACTTCAAGAAGTCGATCGAAGCGATGCAGGCCTTCCGCGGTGACGCCTATCTGTGGTGGCAGGTCGCGGAATACACCTTCGACAGCTTCCAGATCCGTTCGCGCACCCGCGGCTGATCGTTCGACGCGAAAGCTCAATCAAAGCCCGGCCCTCAAAGGCCGGGCTTTTTTGCTGCGCGGAAAATTCTGCCGCATCGCACGAGAGGCCTGTCGTGTGACGATGATAATTCTTTTGTGTCGCGTGCAATTCCGATAGACCCGGTTCCACGCAAGTGGGGGTGTCTCATGAAACGACGCGACTTTCTGAAGACCTCGGCAGGTGGCGTGGCGGCGGCATCCGTTGCCGCGCCGGCGATTGCCCAGTCGATGCCAACCATCAAATGGCGGATGACGTCGAGCTTCCCGAAGTCTCTCGACACGCTCTTTGGCGCCGGCGTGATGATGGCGAGGCAGGTTGCCGAAATGACCGACGGCAAATTCCAGATCGAGGTCTTTGCCGCGGGCGAACTCGTTCCGGGCCTGCAGGCACTCGACGCGGCCGCGAACGGCACGGTCGAGATGAGCCACAGCGTGGCTTACTACTATGTCGGCAAGGACCCGACCTTCGCGATCTATTCATGCGTGCCGTTCGGGCTGAACGCGCGGATGCAGAATGCCTGGTGGTATCAGGGCGGCGGCGAACAGCTCGGCAATGAATTCTTCAAGACGTACGGCGTGATCGCGCACCCGTGCGGCAACACCAACACCCAGATGGGCGGCTGGTTTCGCAAGGAGATCAGGACGCTCGCCGATCTGCGCGGCCTGAAGATGCGCATCGGCGGCATCGCGGGGCAGGTGATGGCCAAGCTCGGTGTCGTGCCGCAGCAGCTTGCGGGCAGCGACATCTATCCGGCGCTGGAAAAAGGCACCATCGATGCGGCCGAGTGGGTCGGGCCTTACGACGACGAGAAGCTCGGTTTCCAGAAGGTCGCGCCGTTTTATTATTATCCCGGCTTCTGGGAGGGCGGGCCGATGGTCCACGCCTTCACCAATCTGGCGAAGTGGAATTCGCTGCCGAAGACCTATCAGGCGGTCGTCGCCAATGCGATGGCGAACGCCAACACCTACATGGCGGCGCGTTATGACGAGCAGAATCCGGCGGCCCTGAAACGGCTCGTGGCGAGCGGCACGATGCTGCGCCCCTTCAGTCAGGACATCCTGCAGGCGGCCTTCAAGGCGACGAACGAATTGTGGGCGGATCTTTCGGCCAAGAATCCGAATTTCAAGACGGCGATCGAGGCGATGCAGGCCTATCGCAACGACGCCTATCTGTGGTGGCAGGTCGCCGAACTGACGTTCGACAACTTCCAGATCCGGTCGCGACGCGGCTGAGACATAAGCTTCTGAAATAAAAAGCCCGGCTTGGAAAGCCGGGCTTTTTTACTTGGTTGGCCGAAGCACTACTTGATGTTGGGTATTCCGAGATCGAGTTGAGGCATTTCGATCTGCGGAATTTCGATGTTCACCTTGGATGGGTCCACCGTGGATGCCGCGCCCTTGTAGTGCATCACCATCTGCGGGAACAGGATGACCAGGCAGACCATGATGACCTGGATGATTACGAAGGGCACTGAACCCCAGTAGATCTGCGCGGTCGTGACAGGCTCCATGCGCTTGCCGCTGACGCGATCGATATAGGATTCCTTCGGCGCGACGGATCGCAGGTAGAAGAGCGCAAATCCGAAGGGCGGGTGCATGAAGGAGGTCTGCATGTTCACGCCGAGGATGACGCCGAACCAGATCAGGTCGATGCCCAGTTTCTCCGCGACGGGGCCGAGGAGGGGGATGATGATGAAGGCCAGTTCGAAGAAGTCGAGGAAGAACGCGAGGACGAAGACGAAGGCGTTCACGAACAGCAGGAAGCCGACCTGTCCACCCGGCAGCGACACCAGAAGGTGTTCGACCCAGCGGTGGCCGTCCACGCCATAGAAGGTCAGCGAGAAGACGCGTGCACCGACCAGAATGAACATCACGAAGGCAGACAGCTTCGCGGTCGACTCGACGGCCTGACGGGTCAGGTCGAACGAGAGGCGGCGCTTCATCATACCCAGGATCAGCGCGCCTGCGGCACCCATCGCGCCGCCCTCGGTCGGCGTCGCGACGCCGATGAAGATCGTGCCGAGCACGAGGAAGACGAGGCCGAGCGGAGGGACCATGACGAACACGACCTGTTCGGCAAGCCGCGAGAGCATTTTCAGGCGCAGGAGCTTGTTGAGGACCGCGATCACGAACGAGATCGCGACCACGAGCGACATGGTGAGCACCACGTAATCCGCACCGGCCTTGACGTTGGTGAAGCTCATCGCGATCAGCGCCAGGATCGTCGAACCGACAAAGACGATGAAAAGCGAGAGCGTCGTGGTGCGGACGATGCCGATGAATGGCTTGACGAACACGGCGAGCAAAATCATGAACCAGAAGCCGTGGCGGACCTGTTCGTTGCTCGAAATCCTGTCGAACACCGGCGCGGTCCAGTCGAACAGGCCGAGCTTGACCGCGAACAGATACGCAGCGCCCGCCGCGGCGAGGGCCGCGACCGGCAATACCATGCGATGCTGGGCTGTTTCCGGATCGCGCAGCGTCTGCGCCTCCAGCGGCAAGCCCGGCACGGCTTTCGGCGCGAAGATGGTCAGCAGGAAAATGTAGGAGGCGTACAGGATCGACAGCACGATGCCGGGAATGAAGGCGCCTTCGTACATGTCGCCGACGGAGCGGCCGAGCTGGTCGGCCATCACGATCAGGACGAGCGAGGGCGGAATGATCTGGGCGAGCGTGCCGGACGCAGCGATGATGCCGGTGGCAACCCGGCGATCGTAGCCGTAGCGCAGCATGATGGGCAGCGAGATCAGGCCCATCGAGATCACCGATGCCGCGACGACGCCGGTGGTGGCGGCGAGCAGGGCGCCGACGAACACCACCGCATAGGCGATGCCGCCGCGAACGCTGCCGAAAAGCTGCCCGATGGTTTCGAGCAGATCTTCCGCCATGCCGGATCGTTCGAGGATCAACCCCATGAACGTGAAGAACGGAATGGCGAGCAGCGTCTCGTTGTTCATCACGCCGTAAACGCGTTCAGGCAACGCCTGAAGGAAGTCCGGGCGGAACAGGCCGAGTTCGATGCCGATCAGGGCGAACAGCAGGCCGTTGGCGGCGAGCGAGAATGCAACCGGATAGCCGAGGAGCAAAAACAGCACCAGCGACGCGAACATGATCGGTGCCATGTATTCAATAAATATCGCAGCCATTCAGTTGCGTCCTTTGAGCGTTAATGCGGTCGCGCGCTTAATGAGTTGTTTCGGATGAAATGGCTTCGGCAAGCCGCTCCGCCTCGGCGGCGGCTTGTTCATGAGCGGAAAGCGCCAGCTTGTTGGGATCGGGGAGCAGCCCGCGCATCACGGCAAGGCGCTTGATGATCTCGGACACCGCCTGCACCAGAAGCAGCGCGGCGCAGATCACGACCAGCGACTTGGCGGGCCATTGCGGCAGGCCGCCGGCGCTGAAGGACTGTTCGTTCTGATGATAGGAGACGAGGAAGAACGGAACCGACGTCCAGAGCAGCACGATACAGAAAGGCACCAGGAAGAAGACGTGGCCGATCATGTCGATCCAGCTTCTGACCTTGAGCGGCAGATGATGATTGACGATATCGATCTTGATGTGGTCGCCGTTCAGGAGGGCCCATGGCGAGCACAGCAGGAAGACCACGCCGAACAGAACCCACTGCAGCTCGAGGTAGGCATTCGACGATACGTCGAAAACCTTTCGGATGACCGCGTTTCCAGCCGAGATGATGACGGCGAGGAGGATCAGCCAGGACAGCCATCGTCCGATCGTTGTCGTGAACGCATCGATGCGGCGACTCAATTTGAGCAACGTTTGCAAGTTAAGCCCCCCATGCGCACAGACGCCCCGGCACTCTGGCTGGATTGTCTGCCGTCCGTCGAACACGTCAAGCTGTTCGGTATGATATTCGGGCGGACACAATCAGCGCCCAAAGCTTCCGTCAATTGGAAGTTTGGGGAAAGGGCCGGGTGGCTGGGGAGAGGCTTTTAGCCGCCGGTCACGCTCATGTGGCGGCCGACGCTCGGGCCGTTGTGGCGGCGGTCGATCACGAAATCATGGCCCTTGGGCTTCAAACCTATCGCACGATCTATCGTGGCGCTCAGCAGGTCGTCGTCGGACGACGCGCGCAGCGGCTTGCGCAGGTCGGACGCATCCTCCTGGCCAAGGCAGGTATGCAGTGTACCAGTGCAGGTGATGCGGACGCGGTTGCAGGACTCGCAGAAATTATGGGTCAGCGGCGTGATGAAGCCGAGCTTGCCGCCGGTCTCTTCGATGCGGACATAGCGGGCAGGGCCGCCGGAGCTCTCATGCAGGTCGGTCAGGGTGAACTGGCTCGCGAGGCGCGCGCGCACCATCGACAGCGGCACATACTGGTCGAGGCGGCCGCCGCTGACGTCGCCCATCGGCATGACCTCGATCAGCGTCATGTCCATGCCTTCGCCGTGCGCCCAGCGCATCAAAGAGGGGATTTCGTCCTCGTTCATGTTCTTGAGGGCGACGGCGTTGATCTTCACGTGCAGCCCCGCCTTCTGCGCCGCCTTGATTCCGGCGAGCACCTTGTCGATGTCGCCCCAGCGGGTGATGGCGCGGAATTTGTCGCGGTCGAGCGTGTCGAGCGATACGTTGATCCGGCGGACGCCGCAATCGGCGAGTTCGGCGGCATGTTTCTCAAGCTGCGAACCGTTGCTGGTCAGCGTCAGTTCGTTCAACGCGCCGCTCTGGAGATGGCGCGAGAGCGAGCGGAACAGCGACATCACGTTACGGCGGACCAGCGGTTCCCCGCCCGTCAGGCGCAGCTTGCGGACGCCTTTGGCGATGAAGGCGGAACACAGGCGGTCGAGTTCTTCCAGCGTGAGCAGGTCGCTGCGGGGCAGGAAGGTCATGTCCTCGGACATGCAGTAGAAGCAGCGCAGGTCGCAGCGGTCGGTCACGGACACGCGCAGGTAGCTGATCGTCCGGCCGAACGGATCGATCATCGGAGCAGAACTGGTTCTTGTATCCAGAGAAGCATTCATCATGTTCCGCCAGCGGAAGCTGCCTGTCCGCACGGACGGGCAAGCTCCCTTTATTTAGGCGCTGCAAGGGGCTGGCACAATCGGCGATCCGACGCAGGAGGCCCTTTCAGACCGAACGGCTCAGCGGACCGGCGGGAACGGCGACAGGCCGGGTGAGGCCGGTGCGGCGGCCGCCGCGGGTGCGGGCTGGGCTGCGGCAGGAGCCGCAGCCGGTTTGGCTGCCGCCCGTGGCTTGCGCCGGGGCTTCTTGGGCGGAGTGGCGGCGACCAGCTCGGCAACGGCCGGGTTCGGATCGAGGATCGGATCGGCGCCGGACTGCTTGACGACGCTCACTTCCACGGTTGCCGGCTGATATTTCGCCAGATTGTAGGTCACGGTGAAGTTCTCGGCGGCCGGGACCTGCACGGAGCAGGGCGTTTTACATCCCGGACCGACGGAGGTGGTCGCCTCGGCACCCGGAGGCGTCGAATCCAGTTGCAAGGTCACTTGCGGCGGTGTGGTCTTGAAGAAATCCGTAGATGACGAGCAGCCCGCAAGGCTGAGCCCTGCTGCAACGATCAGAACGACACGCATGGAAATATCCGCCTTTTTCGATGTGGCTGGCACGCATTCCCCATGGCCGAGCACACGATCCCCGTAAAGGAGCATACGGGGCGCGTCATATGGGCGCAACCGGACGCGGTGTGATCTTTAGAGGACGAGGTTAATGAGACCTCTGAAGACATGGAATAAAACTGATCCGTATCAATTGTTTGCGGCAACAAGCATATCCGCTACGGTGGCAGGGAGATCACGCATGTGGGAGATCAGCCTGTCCGGATCGAGATCCTTCACCGCGATCGGCGTGTAGCCGAAATCGACCGCGATAACGGGGACTCCCGCTCGCTTGGCGACCCCGATATCGGGCCCGGAATCGCCGACCATGATCGCGGCGTCCGTCGTGCCGCCCGCGCGCGCGATGGTCTGGCGCAGGATGGTGGGGTCCGGCTTCTGGACGCCGAAAGTGTCCGCGCCGCAGATCGCCGCGAACCGCGCGCTCATGCTCAGGTTGCCCAGCAGACGGTTGGACAGCCATTCAAGCTTGTTGGTGCAGACCGCGAGCCGGTGGCCCCGGCTTGCGAGCTCGTCGAGGGCGGCTTCCGTGCCTTCGAAGGGGCGGGTGTGGTCGGTGATGTGGTCGGCGTAGAACGCGATGAAATCGTCGGTCATTTTCGCGACGTGGTCGGGCGTGGAAACGCGGCCCTCGGCCTCCAGCGCGCGTTCGATCATGGCGCGCGCGCCTGCGCCGATCATTTTTCGCGCCGGTGCGAGCGGAACGGGCGCCAGGCCCTCGCGCTCCAGCACGAAATTCAGCGCATTGACGAGATCGGGCGCACTGTCCACCAGCGTGCCGTCGAGATCGAAAACGATCAGGGGAAGATTGTTCATAAGTGTTCGCTACCGCGCCCCCGCCGCTTGTGCAAGGGGCTGGGAAAAACGGCGGATTTCAACGGCATCAACCCTGTTCCTCGAGCCAAATCGAGGGTAGAAACGCCGCGCCGTTTAGTGTCCCGAATCCGAAGTTCGCCTCGCTTTGACCGTGCCTTCCAGAGCGGGCTTCGGATTCGAAAGGACACTGGCAAATCTATGATTCTGGTGGGGCTTAGGTTCAGAAGCTCGCTTGAAGAAGCTGCGGAGATCATGAAGCGAACTTCTGAACCACCACACCCCAGGGGCGACGAGGTAATCACCACGATGTCGAAAGAAGAGCTGAAACGGGCCGCGGCCGCGCAGGCCCTGACATATGTCGAAGACGGCATGCGATTGGGGCTTGGCACCGGCTCGACGGCGAAGCATTTCGTGGAATTGCTGGGCGAGCACGTGCGCGATGGCCTGCGCGTGATCGGGGTGCCGACCTCCGAGGCGACGCGGGCCGACGCCGAACGCTGCGGCGTGCCGCTGACGACGCTCGACGAGATCGATCGCCTTGACCTGACCGTCGATGGCGCCGACGAAATCGACCCCGCGCTCAATCTCATCAAGGGCGGCGGCGGCGCGCTTTTGCGCGAGAAGATCGTCGCGGCGGCCTCCGCGCGGATGGTCGTGATTTCCGACGACAGCAAATGGGTGGACACGCTGGGGCGGTTTCCGCTGCCGGTGGAGGTCATCCCGTTCGGCCTCGCGGCCACCCGCCATGCCCTGGTCCAGGCCTTCGCGCAGGCCGGTGCCGCAGGCGAAATAAGCGTTCGGCAGGGCAAGGATGGCCATCCTTTTGTCACCGATGGCGGCCACTGGATCGTGGACGCTCATCTGGGACGCATCCCGGACCCGTCGCGGCTTGCGGTGCTTCTCAGCGCCATTCCCGGCGTGGTGGAGCACGGATTGTTCATCGGCCTTGCGAAGACGGCCATTCTCGCCGGATCGCAGGGGATTCGTATCGTTGATCGGCCGGCAGGCCGGGTTTGAGGAGTTTGAAATGAAGAAGACGATTTACGCCCTTCTGGCGGCTGGCTTTGTCAGCGTGGCGGCGGGTCCGGCGTTCGCGCAGTCGAATCCCAATCCGTCGGCGGCGGCGATTGCGACCGCCAAGGAAATTCTCACCGACAAGCATGTCCAGGATCTTTACAGGGAAGCCGTGCCGAGCCTTGTCGAGCGCACCAAACTTACGCTTCTGCAGAGCAACCTGAACTATCAGAAGGACCTCAACGAGGTCGCGGTCAAGGTGGCGAAGGAATTCGCGGGCAGCGAGAAGGAGATCGGCGAGTCGATCGCCAAGATCTACGCCTCGCGCTTCTCCGAGCAGGAATTGAAGGACATCGCCGCCTGGTACAAGTCGCCGCTCGGCAAGAAAGTGATCGAGCAGGAGCCGGAAATCTTCCAGGCCGCGCGCAATTACATGGAACAGTGGGCGCAGGGCTTCTCGGAGAAGGTCATCAACAAGTTCCGTGCCGAGATGAAAGCGCGCGGCAAGGAGATCTAAGGCTTACAAGCCGACACTTAGCCAACACTTGACTTAGCCAATACTTGAGTCGTTCGCGGCATGGCCGCGAATGACGGGCGTCCGGGGGCGCGGTTCATCCATGACAGACTTCGATGTCGATCTGTTCGTGATCGGGGGTGGCTCCGGTGGCGTCCGCGCGGCGCGTATTGCGGCTGGTTATGGCGCGCGCGTCATGATCGCCGAGGAATATCGCTTCGGCGGCACCTGCGTGATCCGCGGTTGCGTGCCGAAGAAGCTGATGATGCTGGCTTCGCTGGTCTCGACCGAAGTGAAGGACGCCGCCGGATTCGGCTGGACCATTCCCGAAGCGGACTTCGACTGGACCACGCTGATCGCCAACAAGGATGCGGAAATCGCGCGCCTTGAAAACATCTATTCCGCCAATCTCGACAAGGCAGGCGTGCAGACGGTGAAGGCCCGTGCCGTGTTCGAGGACCCGCACACGCTGCGGCTGTCCACCGGCGAGAAGGTGACGGCGAAACACATCCTGATCGCGACCGGCGGCATGCCCAATCACGGCGCCGCCATTCCCGGCATCGCGCATGTGATTTCCTCGAACGAGGTTTTCCATCTGGAAAAATTCCCCGCCCGTATCGTCATTCAGGGCGGCGGCTATATCGCGCTGGAATTCGCCTCGATCTTCAACGGTCTCGGCGCGGACGTGACTCTGCTCTATCGCGGCGACAACATCCTGCGCGGGTTCGACGAGGATGTGCGCAGGCATGTCCGGGGCGAGATGGAGAAGGCAGGCATCACGCTTCTGACGTCCTGCACGGTGGACCGCGTGGAGCGGCACGGCGACGTCTTCACCGCGCATCTGTCGAATGGCTCGAGCGTCGCCGCCGATCAGGTGATGTTCGCGATCGGCCGCCATCCGTGCGTCAGCGGACTGGGGCTGGAAAAGGCGGGCGTCGCGCTCGATCCCGCCAATGGCGGCATCGCGGTGGACGAGCACTCGCGCACCAATGTCCCGCACATCTATGCGGTGGGCGATGTCACGCACCGCATCAACCTGACGCCGGTGGCGATCAGGGAAGGGCATGCCTTCGCGGATTCCGTGTTCGGCAACAAGCCGGTCGTGGTCGACCATGCCTGCATTCCGACGGCGGTGTTCTCGCAGCCGCAGGTCGGCACCGTTGGGCTCACTGAAGAAGAGGCCCGCGCGCGCTACGATCGCGTCGATATCTACAAGGCCGATTTCCGCCCGATCAAGGCGACCATGTCGGGCAGCGAAAGCCGCGTGCTGATGAAGCTCGTGGTCGATGGCTCCACCGACCGCGTTCTCGGCTGCCATATCGTCGGCCCCGAGGCTGCCGAATTGACGCAGGTGGTGGCCATCGCGATCAGAATGAAGGCGACCAAGGCCGATTTCGATGCGACCATGGCCCTGCATCCGACGAGCGCCGAAGAACTCGTGACCATGCGCACGCCTTCGGCGCGGCATGTGCGGCAGGCGGCGGAATAACCCTCCCATAAATTCGTAGTGGACGAATTTGCCCGCGCCGGTGTTAGCTGGCGTGTCAGGCCGGCGTTGCCCGGATTCCGGTCTGCTCGAAAAAACACCGGGGGGAGAGGAACATCCATGGTCTATCGAGTACCGCAGAAGTGCGCCCTTGTTCTGGCGCTCGCTATGCTGACGCCTGTGGCCGCGACGGCCCAGATTGCCGTATCCGCCAACGACGGCAAATCGGCCCTGAATGACGGCAAGGGCCAGATGCGCAGTCCGGTCGTGCCGGACAGCGTTTTCATCATCGACCTCAACCAGTCGCCGCCGAAGGTGATCGGCGAGGTGGCCGCGCCCGCCAGCGCGGTGGGACCGCCGTCGAGCGTCGCGATCGCCAAGGATGAATCGTTCGCGCTGGTTACCGGCGCCATGAAAGTCGATGCCGAGGGCAAGAAGGTCGTGCCCGACAACAGGGTTTCGGTGATCGATCTGAAGGCGAAGCCGCCAGTGGTATCGGCGACGCTGGAAGCCGGGCCGGGCGCTGCCGGCGTCACGATCAATCCCGCGGGCAACCTTGCGCTCGTGGCCAACCGGAACGACGGCACGGTCTCGATCTTCAAGATCAGCGGCAAGACGGTGACGCCTGCGGGCAAGGTCGATTTCGGCGAACCGAAATCCGGCCCCTGCGCGATCGCCTTCACGCCCGACGGCAAGCAGGCTTTCGTCACCCGCGACGGCGACAACAAGGTCTCGGTGCTGAAGATCGACGGCGACAAGGTCGAATACACCAAGCGCGATGTCGGCGCGGGCCTGCGGCCCTACGGCATCAACATGTCGCCGAAGGGCGATGTGGCGGTGGTGGCGGACCTTGGACTCAACAACGGCAATGGTGACGACGACACCGTCAGCATCATCGACGTGAAGGCCAATCCGCCGCGGACGATCGATTCCGTCACGGTCGGCCCGACCCCCGAGGGCATGACGTTGTCCCGCGACGGCAAATACCTCGCGCTCGCGGTCATGAACGGATCGAACAAGGCCAAGGCCGCGCCGATCTACAATGACCACGGCTTGCTGAAAATCTATCGTCTCAAGGACAAGAAGCTGACCTTCGTGACGCAGGCGAATGTCGGCCACTGGTGCCAGGGCGTCACCTTCAACAAGGACGCCAAGAAGGTGCTGGTCCAGTGCATGATCGAAAACGAAATCCAGGTGTTCGATTTCGACGGCAAGAAGCTGAAAAAGAGCGCTGCCCTGAAGGCCAACGGCCCGGCGGGCATCCGCATCGCCGACTAAACAGGGCGTAACATCATGTCATTCCGGGGCGCGAGCAAGGCGAGCGAACCCGGAATCCAGACGTTCGGGATTCCGGGTCTGCTGCTTCGTTGTATCCCGGAATGACAAGGTAGGCTTGAGTTTCAAGGCCGCCGCCGGTTTTCCTCCGGCGGCGGCCTTTTTGCGCTCCCGGCCGGGCAGGGCCGGGTGCCCCGGTTAACCCGTTGAGCAGCCAAGACGATTTGCGGGTGGAAAGCGGGCTTTGGGCTGTGTATATAAGCCCCGGCCGATCATGGGACGATCAGGCAGGAGTTTTCGATCATGGCTGAGCGGTGGACGCCCGATAGTTGGCGCAAGAAACCAGTTTTGCAGGTGCCGGACTATCCGGACGCGAAGGCGTTGGCGGATGTCGAGGGGCAGCTTGCGACCTTCCCGCCGCTGGTTTTTGCAGGCGAGGCGCGCAACCTGAAGAAGTCGCTGGCGCGCGTGGCCGCCGGTGAGGCCTTCCTGTTGCAGGGCGGCGATTGCGCCGAGAGCTTCGCCGAGCACGGCGCCAACAACATCCGCGATTTCTTCCGCGTCTTCCTGCAGATGGCGGTGGTGCTGACCTATGCGGGTGCGCTGCCGGTGGTGAAGATCGGCCGCATCGCCGGTCAGTTCGCCAAGCCGCGCTCCTCGCCGACCGAGAAGATCGACGGCGTCGAGCTGCCGAGCTATCGCGGCGACATCATCAACGACACCGCCTTCACGCCGGAAGCGCGCATTCCCGATCCGAGCCGCCAGTTGTCCGCATACCGGCAGTCGGCGGCGACGCTCAACCTGCTGCGCGCGTTCGCGACCGGCGGCTTTGCCAATCTCGGCAGCGTGCATCAGTGGATGCTCGGCTTCGTGAAGGATTCGCAGCAGTCGCGCCGCTACAAGGAATTGGCGGACCGCATTTCCGACGCGCTGAATTTCATGCGCGCCTGCGGCCTCAATCTCGAGAGCCATCCGGAACTGCGTGCGACCGAATTCTACACCAGCCACGAGGCGCTGCTGCTCGGTTATGAGCAGGCGTTCACGCGCGTCGATTCCACCACAGGCGACTGGTACGCGACCTCCGGCCATATGCTCTGGATCGGCGATCGCACCCGCCAGCTCGATCATGGGCACGTGGAATATTTCCGCGGCATCAAGAACCCGATCGGCCTGAAGTGCGGCCCGTCGCTGAAGCCGGACGAACTGTTGAAGCTGATCGACGTGCTGAACCCGGACAACGAGCCGGGCCGGTTGACGCTCATCAACCGTTCGGGCGCGGACAAGGTCGGCGATACGCTGCCGCAATTCGTTCGCGCGGTGCAGCGCGAGGGCAAGTCGGTGGTGTGGTCGTGCGATCCGATGCACGGCAACACGATCACCTCGACGTCGGGCTACAAGACGCGGCCGTTCGACCGCATCCTGTCCGAACTGAAGTCGTTCTTCGAGGTTCATGCGGCGGAAGGCACCCATGCCGGCGGCGTGCATCTGGAGATGACCGGGCAGGACGTCACCGAGTGTATCGGCGGCGCGCGTGCGATCACCGACGAGGATCTCAACGACCGCTATCACACGGTCTGCGATCCGCGCCTGAATGCCGAACAGTCGATCGACATGGCGTTCCTGATCGCGGAATTCCTCAAGCAGGGCCGCGAGCGTAGGGCGCAGCCTCTGCCTGCGGTGGCCGGCCTCTGACGTGCTGCGCGTCTGGCGCGCGACCATCAACAGCGTCAACGGCCTTATCTTCGCGTTTCGCTCCGAACAGGCGATACGCGAAGAGGTCGTGGCGCTCATCCTGTCGTTTCCCCTGGCATGGCTGGTCGGCGTCACCCCTGCGCGCAGGGTTGAACTTGTTGTCGTCGTGCTTCTGGTGCTCGTCGTCGAATTGCTCAATACCGCCATCGAGAAGCTGGCCGACCGTCTGACGCTGGATCACGATCCGCAGATCGGCCGGGTCAAGGACATGGGCTCGGCCGCGGTGGGCGTCATGCTTGCGATCGCGGGGCTGACATGGCTGTTCGCCATCGCCGAGCGGATCGGGATCGTCTGACGATGCATTGCCAAGCCCGCAATTGCGAAAATCGCGCGAGGCGGGCTACAACAGGCTCATGAGTGAATCCGCAAAATGAGTGACTCCGCAAAATTCACGGTGACGCTGGCGCAGTTGAATCCGACGGTGGGAGACATCGCCGGAAACGCCGCCAAGGCGCGCGATGCGCGCGCGAAGGCTGCGGCGGATGGAGCCGCGCTCGTCGTGCTTCCCGAGCTTTTCCTGTGCGGCTATCCGCCGGAGGATATCGTCCTCAAGCCATCGTTCCAGTCACGCTGCCGCGCAGCCGTGGAAGACCTCGCGCGCGAGACCACCGATGGTGGTCCGGCTGTGCTGATCGGCACGCCATGGGTCGATGACGGCAAGCTCTATAATGCCGTGGCGCTGCTCGACGGCGGGCGCATTGCCGGGTTGCGCTTCAAGGCTAATCTGCCGAACTACGGCGTGTTCGACGAGAAGCGCATCTTCGCGCGCGGCCCGGCGGCTGGGCCTCTCACCGTTCGCGGCGTTCGCGTCGGCGTGCCGATCTGCGAAGACACGTGGATGGAGGAGTCGGCGGAGTACGAGAACATCGTCGAATGTCTCGCCGAGACCGGCGCCGAAATCCTGATCGTGCCGAACGGCTCGCCCTATGCGCAGGCCAAGAACGACATTCGTCTGTCGATGGCGGTGGCGCGCGTCACCGAAAGTGGCCTGCCGTTCGTTTACGTCAATCAGGTCGGCGGCCAGGACGAACTCGTGTTCGACGGCGCGTCGTTCGCGCTCAACGCGGATCGCTCGCTCGCGGCCCAGCTTCCGGCCTTTCAGGAAGTCGTCACCACGCTGACATGGACGAAAGGTGCGAAGGGCTGGAGCTGCAAGGGGCCGATCGCGCCGCTCCTGGAAGGCGACCGCGCCGACTATGCCGCCTGCGTGCTCGGACTGCGCGATTACGTCAGCAAGAACGGCTTTCCCGGCGTGCTGCTCGGCATTTCCGGCGGCATCGATTCAGCGCTGTGCCTTGCTATCGCGGTGGATGCGATCGGCGTCGAGCGGGTGCGCGGCGTGATGCTGCCGTTTCGTTTTACGGCGAAGGAGTCGATCGAGGATGCGGCGCGGATCGCGCGCGGGCTCGGCATCCGTTACGACGTGCTGCCCATCGCGGCGGCGGTGAACGGCTTCGAGGATATCCTCAAGGATGTCTTCAAGGACAAGCCGCGCGACGTGACCGAGGAGAATTTGCAGGCGCGCACGCGCGGCGTTCTCCTGATGGCGATCTCGAACAAGTTCGGCGACATGCTGGTGACGACCGGCAACAAGTCGGAAATGTCGGTCGGCTATGCGACGCTGTACGGCGACATGAACGGCGGCTTCAATCCGATCAAGGATATCTACAAGACGGAAGTGTTCCGTCTGTCGTCGCTGCGCAATTCGTGGAAGCCCGAAGGCGCGCTCGGCCCCTCAGGCAAGGTCATTCCGGTCAGCATCATCGCGCGCCCGCCGACGGCGGAGTTGCGCGAGAACCAGACCGATCAGGACTCGCTGCCGCCTTATGAAATCCTCGACGGCATTCTGGAGCGGCTTGTCGAGCGCGATATGTCGGTCGCCGAAATCGTGGAGGAGGGGTTCGATCGCGACACGGTGCTGCGTATCGACCGGTTGCTGAACCTCGCGGAATACAAGCGGCGGCAGGCAGCCCCCGGCGTGAAGGTGACGCGCAAGAATTTCGGGCGCGACCGCCGCTATCCGATCACCAACCGCTTCCGCGACAATGGCGACCGCGATCCCTTAGCCGACGATGCGCTGGTCACGCGCTCGGGCCGAGAGTCGACCGAGGTGTTCGACGGGTGAGGGTACATCCATCGTCGGTAGAAATGGATGTAGCGAGCCGCAAGCTGTTAAGTGAATTTGTTTTAGACGAAATCCACCAAGCCCGCCTCAGCGATTGCTCGGAATGAAGGTCGGGCCGACCGAGCGGATCTGGTTCGGGTCTGAGTTCGTGTGCGGGGCCGCTGCCGGAGCCGAAGGCGCGGCCGTTTGTTTCGCGGGCGCGCCGCGCGGCGGCTGCGCCATCCGCTTGGCGCGATCCTCGGTCACGGTGATGTCGCCTTGCTCGGCACCGCTCGACGTGTCGACGTTCTTGAGCGCGTCGGCCCAGCTTTGCCCCGGCGCGCGGCAACTGCAGGTCTTGTCGTACTGGGTGCGGAAGCGGAAGGCGTTCGGCGATTGCGAGTAGGGCTGGCCGTTGATCGAGACGGCCTGCGAAATGTCCTCGCCCGGATTGTGGTAGGTGTAGAGCGTGGCCTGCGCGTTCGGGCACAGGTTTTTGCAGGTGCGCTCGTCGTCCGCGAAGCGGCTCGGCACGGTCGCGAACGAGATCGGGAAATACGCGCCGTCGCAGCTTCGTACGCATACCGTGCGATAGGTGCCGGATTGCGGCGCGTTCGGGTCGAGGCCGTTGTTCTCGGCGGGGCTGCCACCGCCGCCGCCGAACAGGTTGCTCAGGAAATTTCCGGAGCGCGCCATGTTGGCGTATTGCGGGCCGCAATTGTTTTGCGCGAGCGCCAGGATCACCGAGCGCCGCTGCGGGTCTTCCATGCCGCCCGCCGAGCCCGTACGCAGCCGCTCCAGATTTGCAGTGATCTGGTCGAGGTTCTGGCGCATCTGCTGGATCTGGGTGTTGACCGGGCCGCATTGCGCGGAGCGGCCGTTGAACAGCGAGAAGAAACCGGAACTCTCGCAGCCCTGATCGCGGGCGCGAGCCTGAACGCGCTCCAGTTCGGTTTGCTGGCGGCGCGCGGCCTCCTCATAACGGCGGATCTGCTCGACCTTGCCCACATCGCCGCCGCCCTGGCTGCGGTCGATGGCGGCCAACTGGCCCTCGAGGCGCTGGCACATCGGGCTGCCCTGACCGCCGCCGGGGGCGAAATTCTGGGCAAAAGCGGGGGCCGACAGGCCCACGGCAGCGAGGGCAGCCAGCATCGGCAGGGATTGGGGGAGCATCGGCAAGTGCATATCCGGAAAAGCAGCCACAGGCGCGGCCAATGCGATTTTGCATAGCCGTTTCAGAGGGCGAGGTCACGCCGATTTCTGGGCGCTCTCAAGGCAGGCCGGATGCCCCGGTGCATAACGCACAAGGGGCGGAAGCGCGTTTACCGCTGGCAGGTGATGGCGACGTAAGCGCCGCCATGCGGGGCGGAACTGCTCGTGGAGGCCGGAATCGCGGCCGTGATCTCGTCGTTCGCGATGCGGCGGTAGGAACTGGCCTGCGCGAACTGATGGGACTCGCAATACATCCGTGCGGCGGAAGCCCCGCAGGCAGCCCCATTGGCAAGGCATTCGTCGATGCCGTAGCCGTCCGGCTGATTGGCGATGATGAAAACCCGGCTGTCGGCGAACGCAGGGGAGGAGATCAGAAGAACGGCGCACAACGCAGCCGCGGAACTCAATCGCATGGAAGCACCAGCCGGGAATCAGAAGCCCGACACGAATACGGCTAAAATGTTAAAAATCATTAATCGGCCCGCCCGGCGCAGGTGCCGCCATTGCACGTGGCCGGCTGCCTCTTGACGGCGCGACCCCGGCTGGCCATTGTGCCGGCCATGAACGGTTCTTCCTCGTTTTTCGGCATTTGCCGCGAGATTATTAGCTAGCGATTCGCTGGCTGGAGCCGTCTTTTCTCACATCGAGAGCAGTGGACGCCCGGCCACGAGTGTGGTGGTTCGCGTGTCCGCATCATGTCGGCGTCCGCTTCATTTGCGGACACGCGAACCTAAACCACACTCAAATCATGAATTTTGGTGTCCTTTGAATTCGTTCGCTCGCTTGGGATATTGCTGAGATACGAGGCGAGCGAACGAATTCGGACACCAAGGCAAGGGGTGAATGATGTCTATGGGGCTGAGGCTCTACGATACGCTGACGAAGGACAAGCGCGCCTTCGTGCCGATCGATCCGAAGAACGTGCGCATGTATGTGTGCGGGCCGACGGTCTACGATTTTGCCCATATCGGCAATGCGCGCCCGGTCATCGTGTTCGACGTGCTGTTCCGCCTGCTGCGGCACATCTACGGCGAGGCGCACGTCACTTACGTGCGCAACATCACCGACGTCGACGACAAGATCAACGACCGCGCGCTGCGCGACTATCCTGGCCTGCCGCTGAACGAGGCGATCCGCAAGGTCACGGAAAAGACCGCGACGCAGTTTCACGCCGATGTCGAGGCGCTTGGCTGCCTAAAGCCGACCGTGGAGCCGCGCGCGACCGATTTCGTGCTGCCGCGCGCAGACGGCAAGGCCGACATGGTGACGCTCATCAAGACGCTCATCGATCGTGGTCATGCCTATGAGGCGAACGGCGAGGTGTTGTTCGATACCGCCTCGATGTCTGATTATGGCAGACTCTCCGGCCGCAAACTCGAAGACCAGCAGGCGGGCGCGCGCATCGCGGTGGACGCGCACAAGAAGAATCCGGCCGATTTCGTGCTGTGGAAGCAGTCCTCAGCCGAGGAGCCGGGCTGGGACAGTCCGTGGGGCCGGGGACGTCCGGGCTGGCACATCGAATGCTCGGCGATGAGTGCGGCCTATCTCGGCGACGTGTTCGACATTCACGGTGGTGGTCTCGACCTGATCTTCCCGCACCACGAGAACGAGATCGCGCAATCGCGCTGCGCCCACGGCACGCATGCGATGGCGAACTACTGGCTGCACAACGGCTTCCTGCAGGTCGAAGGCGAGAAGATGTCGAAGTCGCTCGGCAACTTCGTCACGATCAATGATCTGCTGGCGACAGAAAAGTTTGGTGGACAGCAATGGCCGGGGGAAGCGCTTCGATTCAACATGCTCAAGACGCACTACAGGCAGCCGATTGATTGGACATCGGATAGTCTCGATGAATCCCACAAGACTTTATGGGATTGGTACGGTCTTATCGAAGACGTCGCGGGGAAGTCCGTGCCATCAGCTGTCTTGGATGCCTTGTTGGACGACCTGAATACGTCGCGGCTGATAACCGTCCTCCATAAAATGAAAACGGATGGCGACTTGCCTGGTTTGGCCGCCGCGTTGCGGTTTCTTGGCTTCTCGGGGAAAAAGGAAAACATCGTTCGGGAGCGTCGCTCCACCCAGCATGTCGATGTTGGATTTTCAGTCAAAGCTTCGCTCTCTCACACAAGAAAAGACGACAACTCTTTTATCGAAGGTTTGATCGCGAAGCGCACCGCCGCCCGCGCGCGCAAGGACTGGAAGGAATCCGATCGCATCCGCGACGAGCTTGCGGCGATGGGCGTCGCCATCAAGGATTCCAAGGAAGGCACCACGTGGGAGATCGCGCGATGAGGGGGCCCGAGACGCCTTTTCCACGGCACTGGAAGTATTACATCGTGCTGAAATGGTGCGTGATCGCCTTGGCGGGCGCACTTGCACTCAAGTTCTTCGGATATTGGTAATGGCACAGGCGCTTCGACAAATCGGGCTGCGGCCGTTCCTGCCTGCGGATACGTCGATCCTCGCCGCGATCTTCGTCGCCAGCATCGAGGAATTGACCGAGGACAGCTATTCCGAGGCGCAGCGTGAGGCGTGGGCATCGCGCGCCGAGGATGAAGCGGCGTTCGGCAAGAATCTCGGTTCGCAGTTGACGCTGATCGCGACCGTCGCGGGCTCGCCGGTCGGCTTCGTCTCGTTGAAAGGCGCCGACCATCTCGACATGCTGTTCGTGCATCCGGGCGCGGTGCGGCAGGGCGTTGCGAGCACGCTGTGCGAGGCGATCGAGAAACTGGCGGCGGCACGCGGTGCCGCGCGCATCAGCGTCGATGCCAGCGATTCCGCGCAGGAGTTCTTCGCAGGCCGTGGCTATGTCGGCCAGCAGCGCAATTCGATTTTCATTGGCGACGAATGGCTCGCCAACACCACCATGATCAAAGCATTGGGCGATACGCCGTCCAACGATAATCCAAGACATTGATGACAAGGCTGGCACAATGAGCCGCGAACGACTTTATCTCTTCGATACCACGCTGCGTGACGGTGCGCAGACCAGTGGCGTGGACTTCACGCTGCACGACAAGCGCGTGATCGCGCAGATGCTCGACGATCTCGGCCTCGATTACATCGAGGGCGGCTATCCGGGCGCGAACCCGGCCGACAGCGAATTCTTCAGCACGCATCCGAAATTCGCGCACGCGAAATTCACCGCCTTCGGGATGACGCGCCGGGCAGGGCGTTCGGCGTCGAACGATCCCGGTTTCGTCGGCGTGCTGGAGGCGAAGGCGGATGCGTTTTGCCTCGTTGCGAAGTCCTCCGCCTATCAGGTGCGGGTGGCGCTGGAGACCACGAAGGAGGAAAACCTCGCCTCGATCCGCGACAGCGTCAGTGCTGCGGTGAAGAAGAGCGGCGAGGCGATGCTCGACTGCGAGCATTTCTTCGACGGCTACAAGGAAGACCCGGAATTCGCGCTGGCCTGCGCCAGGGCCGCTTACGAGTCCGGCGCGCGCTGGGTGGTGCTGTGCGACACCAATGGCGGCACCATGCCGGATGAAGTCGAGACCATCGTCGGTGAGGTGACGAAGCATATCCCCGGCACGCATCTCGGCATCCACGCGCATGACGACACCGGGCAGGCGGTGGCCAACTCGCTCGCGGCGGTGCGCGCGGGCGTGCGGCAGATACAGGGCACGCTGAACGGCCTCGGCGAACGCTGCGGCAACGCCAATCTGTGCTCGCTGATCCCGACGTTGAAATTGAAACAGCCGTTCGCGGACATGTTCGAGATCGGCGTGTCGGATGCCAAGCTCGCCACGCTGACGCAGGTGTCGCGTGCGCTCGACGATGTTCTTAATCGCGTGCCGAACAGGCATGCGCCCTATGTCGGCGAAAACGCGTTCGTCACCAAGACCGGCATTCATGCCTCTGCCGTGTTGAAGGACCCGCATACTTACGAGCACATCGCGCCGGAGGCCGTCGGCAATCGGCGGCAGGTGCTGGTGTCGGATCAGGCCGGGCGCTCGAACGTGCTGGCTGCGCTGGAGCGTGCGGGCATCGCGTTTGACAAGGCCGACACGAAGGTCACGCGTCTTGTCGAGGAGATGAAGGAGCGGGAAGCGGGCGGCTACGCCTACGAGTCCGCCGATGCGTCGTTCGAACTCTTGGCGCGGCGCACGCTCGGCCATGTGCCGGATTATTTCCGTGTCGTGCAGTTCGACGTCAATGTCGAGCAGCGCGCCAACGGACAGGGCCGTCCACAGACCGTCGCGCTCGCGGTGGTGAAGGTCGAGGTCGATGGCGAAATGCTGATCTCGGCGGCGGAAGGCAACGGCCCGGTCAACGCGCTCGACGTCGCGCTGCGCAAGGACCTCGGCAAATATCAGAAGTATATCGACGGCCTGAAGCTCACCGACTACCGCGTGCGTATCCTCAACGGCGGCACCGAGGCGGTGACGCGCGTGCTGGTCGAGAGCGAGGACGAGAACGGCACGCGCTGGACGACCATCGGCGTGTCGTCGAACGTCATCGACGCCTCGTTCCAGGCGCTGATGGATTCGTTGACCTACAAGCTGGTGAAGGCCGGCGCACCGGCGTGATGATGGCCGCCCGAGGGGATTCCCCTCGGGCTTACATCTGCGCCGTGACGGCTTCCGCCGGGGCGGAAGCCGGCTGCGCGGCGGCCCTCAGCTTCGGCACGATATCTTCCACGCGGTTGGCGGTGAGGAAATTCACCACCAGTCCCTGACGGATGAATTCCGTCTGGCGCATGTGCGCGAGCAGCGACAGCAAGGGGTCCCAGAAATTGGCGATATTGGCCAGCAGCACCGGCTTGGTGTGGCGGCCGAGCTGCGCCCACGTCATCTGCTCGACCAGTTCTTCCAGCGTGCCGATGCCGCCGGGCAGGGCGACGAAGGCGTCGGAATGTTCGAACATGAGCTGTTTGCGCTCGTGCATGTTCTTGGTGACGATCAGTTCCTGCGCGCGGTCGAGCGCATTCTCCCGCCTCGTCAGGAAGTCCGGAATGATGCCGGTGACTTTGCCGCCATGGTCGAGAACGCCGTTGGCGACCGCGCCCATCAGGCCGATCGAGCCGCCGCCATAGACAAGGCGGATGCCTGCCTCGGCAAAGGATTTGCCGAGGGCGGTCGCCGCTTGCATGAACTGGGGGTCTGTACCGGGGCCGGAACCGCAATAAACGCAGACAGTCTTAATAGCATTGGTCTTGGTCATCGACTCGATGTGGCATTGGCTCATGACATCGTCAAGACGAGCGAGGGGCTGACGGAGTACCTATTCCCGGTGCCCTCCGATTGGCAGAAAAATTGCCCCGGCCGGGTGCGGAACCGCCCCTGCCATCCTATATGAGGGGTCTGTCTGACCCGAATCGAAGCCCGGCGCGGGCCTTGTCCCCGCAGCCGCAGGATTGTGAATGACCGCCCCTGTTACCTCCGCCGATCAAAACCGCCCCGTCCGGGCAGCGGCCAGCGCCTCGCTGACCGCAACATTGGTGCAGCTCTGGCCGTACATCTGGCCCGGCGAGCGCGCCGACCTGAAGATGCGCGTGGTGTGGTCGATGGTGCTTCTGGTGATCGCCAAGGCGCTCACCATGATCGTGCCGTTCACCTTCAAATGGGCGATCGACGCCTTGAACGGGCAGGGCAGTGCCCCGGTGGCGCCGTCGAACTGGACGATGTGGCTGCTTGCCTCGCCGGTCATCCTGACGCTGTCTTACGGCGCCACCCGCATCCTGATGGCGGTGTTCACGCAGTGGCGCGACGGTATCTTCGCCAAGGTCGCGATGCACGCGGTGCGCAAGCTCGCCTATCTCACCTTCGTGCACATGCACGAATTGTCGCTGCGCTTTCATCTGGCGCGCAAGACCGGCGGCCTGACGCGCGTTCTGGAGCGCGGCCGCACCGGCATCGAGACCATCGTGCGGCTCGCCGTGCAGCAGCTTGCGCCGACCGTCGTCGAACTGGCGATGATGATGGGCGTGCTGCTGTATCAGTTCGACTGGCGCTATGTGCTGGTCACGGTCGGCACCGTGCTGGCCTATATGTGGTTTACCTATGTCGCGACCGAATGGCGGATCGACATCCGCCGCCGCATGAACGAGTCCGACACCGACGCCAACACCAAGGCGATCGACTCGCTGCTCAATTACGAGACGGTGAAATACTTCGGTGCGGAGACCCGCGAGGCGCAGCGCTATGACGTTTCGATGGAGCGTTACGAGCGCGCCAGCACCAAGACCTATACCTCGCTCGCGTGGCTCAACACCGGGCAGGCGGTGATCTTCTCGATCGGCATCACCGCGACGATGGTGATGTGCGTGATCGGCATCCGCAACGGCACCCAGAGCGTCGGCGATTTCGTCATGATCAACGCCATGATGATCCAGCTCTATCAGCCGCTGAATTTCATGGGTTTCGTCTATCGCGAGATCAAGCAGGCGATCATCGATATCGAGATGATGTTCGGCGTGCTCAGCCGCAATCCGGAAGTGAAGGACAGGCCGGGTGCAAAGCCCCTGCGGGTGAACGCGGGCACCGTGCGTTTCGAGGACGTGCGCTTCCACTACGATCCCGACCGCGAGATTTTGAAGGGCATCAGCTTCGAGGTGCCTGCGGGCAAGACGGTCGCCATCGTCGGCCCGTCGGGTGCTGGCAAGTCGACGATCTCGCGGCTCTTGTTCCGCCTCTACGATCTCAGCGGCGGGCGCATCACCATCGACGGGCAGGACATTTGCGATGTGCAGCAGACCTCGCTGCGCGCGGCGATCGGCATGGTGCCGCAGGATACCGTGCTGTTCAACGACACCATCCGCTACAACATCCGTTATGGCCGTTGGGATGCGACCGACGCCGAAGTGGAAGCCGCAGCGCAGATGGCGCAGATCGACGGTTTCATCCGCATGTCGCCGCACGGCTATGAGACCGAAGTCGGCGAGCGCGGGTTGAAGCTCTCTGGCGGCGAGAAGCAGCGCGTGGCTATCGCGCGCACCATTCTCAAGGGTCCGCCGATTCTGGTGCTGGACGAGGCAACCTCCGCGCTCGACAGCCACACCGAGCGGGAAATTCAGGACGAACTGGAGAAGGTGTCGCGCAATCGCACCTCGCTGGTGATCGCGCATCGCCTGTCCACCATCGTCAGCGCCGACGAGATCATCGTGCTGGAGCGCGGGCGCATCGCCGAGCGCGGCACGCACATGCAGCTTCTGGCGGCGGACGGCCTTTACGCCAGCATGTGGAACAGGCAGCGCGAAGCTGACGAGGCGCGCGAGAAACTCGCCCAGTTCGGCGACGACGAACTGGCCGACAAGGGCGAGCAGGGCGAGGAAACGCCGTCAGCGCGCGACGCCGCTGAGTAGGCTGGTGCTGCTCCGTCAGCGCTTTTCCGAGACTTTTGGCGGGGCGCGCCCTAGAATAGGCCAAGATTCCCGCTCTCTCGCCGAAACGAGAAAGCAGACGTTGCCGGACGACCCATTTTCATTCCTGTAGAACGCATATCCTTCGGAGCCCCATGTCGATCGCCAATTCCATTCGCGCGCAGATCCCGCCGATTCATCCGGAGGGATATCCTTTCATTGGCGGTTTCGCGCTGGCGAGCCTGATCCTGTTCTGGCTGTGGACGCCGCTTGGCTGGATCGGCGTTGGGCTCACCGTCTGGTGCGCGCTGTTCTTCCGCGATCCCGTCCGCACCACGCCGGTGCGCGAGGGGCTGGTCGTGGCGCCCGCGGATGGCCGGGTGTCGATGGTGCAGCCGGTGGTGCCGCCCGCTGAACTCGGCCTCGGCGACAAGCCGCTGCTGCGCATCTCCATCTTCATGAGCGTGTTCAACTGCCATGTGAACCGCGCCCCGGTGGCGGGCCGGATCGAACGGATCGCCTATCGCCCCGGCAAGTTCATCAACGCCGAACTCGACAAGGCGAGCGAGGACAACGAGCGCAACTCATTGGTCATCTCGACGCCCGCCGGACGCATCGGCGTGATCCAGATCGCGGGGCTGGTCGCGCGGCGCATCGTCTCCTTCGTGCGCGAGGGCGAGAGCCTCGCGGCGGGACAGCGCTTCGGCCTGATCCGGTTCGGCTCGCGGCTCGATGTCTTCCTGCCGGACGGGGCCAAGCCGCTGGTGTCGGTGGGGCAAACCGCCGTGGCGGGCGAAACCGTGCTGGCCGATTTCCAGATCGGCGACGGCGGCCGCGTCTATCGTACGGATTAACCTTGTCCGGCCAAGCAATTGCGGCAGGCAAGCCGCCTGTCGCATATTTGGGTTATGCTGGCGGGATGGGATAGTTCCCATATATAAAAGGGTCCATGAGCATGATCCCGCGTTCCGACAATCCCGACATGCAGCGCCGCCGGTTCGGCTCGATCCCGGTGCGGGTGCTCGTGCCCAACGTCATCACGCTTCTGGCGCTGTGCGCGGGCCTGTCCGCTATCCGCATGTCGATCGAGGGACGTATTGAACTCGCGCTCGGCGCGATCCTGTTCGCGGCCATCCTCGACGGCATCGACGGCCGCGTCGCGCGGATGATCAAGGGGCAGTCGCGCTTCGGTGCCGAACTCGACAGCCTCGCCGATTTCGTGAACTTCGGCGTGACCCCGGCGCTGATCCTGTATTTCTGGCAATTGCACGAATTCAACAATGTCGGCTGGATCGCCGCGATCATCTTCGCGATCAGCAGCTGCCTGCGGCTTGCACGCTTCAACACCCAGATCGACGAGCCGAGCGCCCTGCCGTTCGCGGCGAATTATTTCACCGGCGTTCCGGCGCCGCTGGGCGCGCTCTGCGTGCTGTTGCCGATGTATCTGGTGCTGATCGGGCTGCCGCAACTGCCGACGACGATCACCCTGATCTTCACGCTGACCATGGCGTTCCTGATGGTATCGCGGCTGCCGGTCTATTCCGGCAAGAAGCTCGGCGCGCGCGTCTCGCCGGAGGCGGCGGTGCCGCTGGTGATTTTCGTGGTGCTGTTTATCGCCATGCTCATCAGCTATCCGTGGTACGTGCTGAGCGTCGGATCGCTGATCTATCTCGCCGCGCTGCCGGTCAGCTGGGCTGCCTTCCGCAAGCAGGAACAGGCGTTCCGCGCGCAGAATGCGGGGCAGGGTGTTGCTGCGAATGCGCCGGAGGCGACGTTCACACAGCCGCCCGAGGCCGATGCGGGCGAGCGGCCGACGCATCTGAACTGAATCGCTGATCTCCGGAGCATCGCCAGGCGTGATATTCTCGCGCCGGGCGGCATCCGCGATTTTTTCAAATTGTTAACCATGATCGCGCACGGCGGCGCGCATGCAGGTCTGTCGCGCGAGGCGTAAGGCCTTTTGCTCCCCGCGTTGCGCAGGCTTTACGCGAATTTAATTGCGCGGACGCTACGGTTCCGGAAACGCGGCTCAGAATGGCCGTTTGCGTGCGCCGGAGTGCTTCATGGATATCACCACTAGCGTTGGGCTTGTCGCCGGTACCCTCGTCGTTGTCGTGATGGTGCTGATGGGCGGCGACCTGCACATGTTCATCAGCGAACACGCGATGATCATTATTTTCGGTGGCTCGTTCTCCGCGACGCTGATCCGTTTCCCGCTGGTTTCGATTCTGCACGGCCTGCCGCTCGGCGCGAAATTCGCCTTCACCATGAGCCGTACCACCGCGCGCGGCCTGGTCGACGAACTCGCCGGCATCGCCGAAATCGCCCGCAAGCAGGGCCCCGTCGGCCTCGAAAAGGTGGAGACGCCGGACCCGTTTCTGGCCAAGGGCATCCGCTATGTCGCCGACGGCTACGACATGGATTTCATCCGCGACAATCTGGAGCGCGACCGCGACAACTTCCTGATGCATCTCGACGAGGGCAGCAAGATCTACCGCGCCATCGGCGATTGCGCCCCGGCGTTCGGCATGATCGGTACGCTGATCGGCATGGTACAGATGTTCGCCAACATGACCGACCCCTCGAAGCTCGGCCCGTTCATGGCGACCGCGCTGCTCGCCACGCTGTACGGCGCGCTTGTCGCGAACCTGTT
>Ga0153956_1000545_pt1 | contig 40909 bp, 37 predicted proteins | sample TSFL040MetaG_FD_104704 | JGI IMG/M metagenome (GOLD analysis project Ga0153956, IMG submission 104704) | Attine ant fungus gardens microbial communities from Florida, USA - TSFL040 MetaG | ecosystem: Host-associated > Fungi > Mycelium > Unclassified | place: USA: Florida, Wekiwa Springs... | reverse complement strand
GTGAAGATGTCGTCGCCGGCATCGTCATAATTGGGCGCGCCCACCTCGGCCGGAACCGGCGGATGAAAGGCCTCGGGCAGCCAGCTCTTGTCGGTGTAACCGCGCACTTCGAACGGCTCGGGGTCGAGCGCCGCTTCGAGTTCATGCTTGTGGCAGATCGTTTTGGCGCAGGTGCAGTGCTTGTTCCCGCCACAATGGTCGAGATGGTAGTGCGAGTTGATCACATAGTTGATGTCGGTTGGCTTCAGCCCGAGCAAGTCGAGTTGGCCCGGTACGGTCTGCCGCTCGGTCTGGCCGGTCCGGCCAGGCGACATGTTGTCAAAGGTCGCTTGGTCGAACCCGGTATCGAACAGATAAAGTCCGTCGGCGTGATCGATCAGCGCGCCATAGACCGGGAAACGGATCGTGCCGCTCGGACCCAGATTCCAGAACATCTGGAAGCCGTCGAGCGTGAGGGTGCCGAAATCGAGCAGGTAAACCTTTGTTTCCTTCATCAATCCCTCTCCTGCCCCGCCCTTTTTGCCGGCTCAGGCCTTCTCAAGAATATGGATCGCGCAGGCGGTGCCGAGGCCGACGACATGCGTCATCCCGATCCGCGCGCCCTCGACCTGCCGGTCCCCGGCCTCTCCGCGCAGATGAGTCGCGACCTCGTAGATATTGGCGATGCCGGTGGCACCGAGCGGATGCCCCTTGGACAGGAGGCCGCCCGAGACATTGACCGGAATCCTGCCGCCGAGCGCAGTCTCGCCTTGGTCGATCAGCCGCCCGCCCTCGCCGTCGCCGCATAGTCCGAGATTCTCGTAGTGAACGAGTTCGGCGGTGGCGAAACAGTCGTGGAGCTCGATCAAATCGATATCGTCAGCACCGAGTCCGGCCATCTCATAGGCTTGGCGCGCCGCCAGTCGTGTCGCGCTGTTGACATCGGGCATCGCCAGATTGCGCTCGCTATAGGGATCGCTGGTCAGCGCCGAGGCGCGCACCTTGACGGCGCGGTCCATCAACCCGAGTTCGCGCGCCTTCTTTTCGGATGCGAGGATTGCCGCGGCGGATCCATCGACATTGGCCGAGCACATCAGCTTGGTGTTGGGATAGGCGATCATTTCCGCCTCCATCACCATTTCGAGCGGCGTTTCCTTGCGGTACATCGCCTTCGGATTGAGTGTCGAATGATGGTGGTTCTTGACCGAAATCTTCGCGAACTGCTCGAAGGTCGTGCCGTATTTGCGCATGTGCTCCATGCCGACATGCGAAAATACCGCAGGCATGGTGCCCGATCCGATCAGGCCCTCCGGAGGCACCGGCTCGAATCCGGCCGGGCGCCGCACCAGCATGCCGCGCGGCATCTTCTCGACACCCACGCACAGGACGAGATCGTGAATGCCCGCCTTGATCGCCGCCCAGCCCTCGCGAAACGCCGTCGCGCCGGTCGCGCAGGCATTGGTGCAATTGACCACGGGTATTCCGGTCTGACCGATCAGCGCGAGAATCTTCTGGCCGGTCATGCCTTCGCCGAGATTGCCGCAGTAAAGCGCCTGCATATCACCAATGCCGAGGCCGCAATCATCAAGCGCGAGCAGCGCTGCTTCGGCACCGATTTCGGGCACACCCTTGTCGTCGAACCGCCCGAAGCGGATCATGTCGGTACCGACGATATAGACGTTGTCGGCCATCACTTTTCTCCCTCACTGGCCGGCATGAAAAAATGGGCGATGAACCCTTCACCTTGCTCGCCGATCGCCTCCTCCGCCCCGCGGAAGATGACACGCACCGGCAGGCCGAACGGGATCGTGGCCGGATCCGGGTCGATGCCGACCAGATTGCCCTTGATCGTCCCACCCTCGTCGAGGTCGACGATGGCCGCGACGAACGGCACCTTGATGTGGGGGTAGCTGCGATAGACGACAGTGTAATTGTAGAGTTTGCCGGTTCCGCCGAGCTTGATCTTCTCCAGCCCGTCGCGCGCGAAACAATGACCGCAGCTCGCCCGGGCACCGGCATAGACCGTGCCACATGCGGTGCAGCGACAGCCCTCCAGCCAAGCCGATCCGTCGTCGCCTATATGCGTATAAAGGGTTGCGCCTTGGCGCCCCCGCGCGTCGATACTTTCCATAACCGAATAGGTGTCCATTTTCATGCGATTCCGCAATGACGATCGCTAGGACGCGATGCCGCCGCGTCCAAGGCGCGCGTTCGATGCGATTTGGGGCTCAACGTCCTAGATTGCGGACAGGCTCAGCCGAGCTCGCTCCGGCCATTCTTGATCACCGTGACGCCGCGCGTGGGAACATCCGCCTCGAAGGATACGATATGGCCGTCACGCCACAGCCGCACCTCGATCGTCTCGCCGGGCAGGACCGGTGACGAGAAACGAACCGCATGACGGCGGATCGCAGCCGGATCGTTGCCGGTGACGGCCAGCACCGCGCGGCACGTGATGCCATAGGTGCACAGGCCATGAAGGATCGGACGCGAGAACCCGGCGCGTGCCGCCACCGCTGGATCGACGTGAAGCGGATTGCGATCGCCCGACAGCCTGTAGAGAAGTGCCTGCTCGGGACGGGTCTCGAACGAGAGCACTTGGTCGGGTGCCCGATCGGGGGCGGCGTGCGGCGGTGTCGTGGGGCCGGAAGGCCCACCAAACCCGCCATCGGCCCGGGCAAAGGCAGTGCGGTGGATCGTGGCGAGCGGCGCGCCGTCGGTCTCGTCGCGCAACACGGTCTCGCGAACGATGACGGCGCCCTTGCCTTCGCCTTTGTCATAGGCCGCGATCACGCCGCTATCGGCGATGACGCTGCTGCTCGCCGGGATCGGCCGGTGGAAGACGATGTCCTCTTCACCATGAAGCATCTTGGTGTAATCGACACCCAATTGGTCCGCCTTGATGCCCGCGCCCCAGCTTATGACCGCGGCAAAGGTGGGGACCACCAGCAGGCTCGGCTGCTCGAAGACGTAGGGAAGATCGGCCGGACTGATCGGGTCCTGGCCCATGCCGATGCCGACTGCATAGAGCATAGCTTCCCGATCGGTCCAAGCGAAGCGCCGTCCGTCGTCGCGAAGATCCAGCATTCCCGGGTAGTTGATCGCCATCGTCTCACCTTATTTCACCGCTTTGTCGCATGTCTGCGTGCGACAAGCAGCAGTGGAGCGTCCAATGCGAATATCGCCGATCTTGGGGCGATCCCGCCTGACCGGCGGCAATTCAGGCGGCGCTCCCCTGAAACACGCGGCCGGCATAGTCGCGCTGAAACCGTTCGATGGGGCATCAGGACGTCATGACCAATCTTCCGCGCTATGAGCTTCGCATTGGTGGCGAATGGGTGCCGCCCGTCAGCAACACGTATCTTCCGTGCGACAACCCATTCACGCGCGAGAATTGGTGCGAGATCGCGCGAGGCGGCCCCGAGGATGTCGACCGGGCCGTCACCTCGGCGCGCGCCGCGCGCAAAGCCTGGAGCGGAACGCCTGCGGCCGAGCGCGGGAGGATGCTCGTTCACTTTGCCGACCTCATCGAGGCGAACGCCGCGCGATTGGCGGAAATCGAGGTGCGCGACAACGGCAAGCTCTATGCCGAAATGTCCGGCCAGGTGCGCAATGTCGCGGCCTGGTATCGCTATTTCGCCGGCATTGCCGACAAGGTGGAAGGAGCCGTCATCCCGTCGCCAATCTCCGGCAAACTGACCTATACTAGGTATGAGCCGCTGGGCGTGGTCGGGTTGATCACACCCTGGAATTCGCCGCTCCTGTTGCTCGCCAACAAGCTCGCGCCGGCGCTGGCGGCGGGCAATACGGCAGTAATCAAGCCGTCCGAATTCACATCGGCCGCGACGCTCGAGTTCGTCGCGCTGATGGACGAGGCCGGCTTTCCGGCGGGCACGGCCAATGTAGTGACCGGCCTCGGGCTCGAGGCGGGCAAACCTCTGGTCGACCATCCTGATGTCGCCAAGATCGCCTTCACTGGATCGGAAATGGGCGGCCAACATATCTATGAAGGGGCCGCGCGCGGGATCAAGCTCGTCTCGCTCGAGCTCGGTGGCAAGTCGCCCAATATCGTGTTCGACGACGCCGATCTCGAAGCCGCCGCGATGGGCGCGGTGACCGGGATCTTTTCCGCCGCTGGGCAGAGCTGCACGGCAGGCTCTCGTCTGCTGCTGCACCGCTCGATACATGACGAGTTCGTCAAGAGATTGATCGACGTCGCGTCGCAAGCCCGGCTCGGCGATCCAATGGACGCGGCCACGCATATCGGTCCGATCGCCACCGAACCGCAATTCGCCAAGATTCTATCGTATATCGAGGTCGCGCGCAGCGAAGGCGCGACCTGTGTGCTCGGCGGAGAACCCTATACCGACGGCGCCTGCGCCAAGGGGCGGTTCATCGCGCCGACGATCTTCACCAATGTTCACAACAATATGCGGATCGCACGCGAAGAGGTTTTCGGTCCGGTTCTGTCGGTTATCCCGTTCGATACGGAGGAAGAAGCGCTGGCGATCGCCAACGACACTCCGTACGGGCTCGCCGCGGCGGTCTGGACCGCGGACCTTGGCCGGGCATTGCGGATGAGCGAGCAGATCGAGGCGGGCAAGGTCTGGATCAACAGCTATCGCTACGGCAATTATGCGATGCCCTTTGGCGGCTACAAGAGATCAGGGATCGGGCGCGAGGGTGGCGTCGATGCGATCTACGAATATCTTCACGTCAAGACCGTATCGATCGATACCGGATCCCCCCGCGCCAACCCGTTCGTGATGCCTGGAGCGGCGCCGCCGAAAAACCTATAATCAACGGACCATCTGTTTTTCTTGCAATGCGCCCAGACTGGACGCATAGTGATTCTCGTCTACGGTTCTGGGGCAGGCATCCCCGATAACGGCCGGGACGGGAGAGGCTGATGGCGACGGCATTCAAAGAAATCAGGGAGTCGGCCGCGGCTCCTTCGGTAAACCCGGCACTCGAAATCGAGATGCTGCTCTATTTTGCAGCCGTAGCAGAGGAACTGTCATTTACGCGCGCTGCCCGGCGACTCGGAATCGACCAATCCTGGCTCAGCCACAAGATTCGCCAGATCGAGGCCCGGTTGGGCGTCCCTCTTTTCTTCCGCAGCACGCGGCATGTCGAACTCACGGCGGCCGGACGCGAGCTGCTGGGGCCGGTCCGCAAACTTGCCACTGTTGCCGCCGAAAGCCGCCAAGCCGCGGAAATGATTCGCGACGGGATCAGCGGCACGCTGCGCATCGGCGCGCTTCCCTACAGTTTCAGCGACCCCCAGCGCGTCCGCTTCGTTACCGACTTCGTGGCGCGCAATCCCAAGACGCGGCTGACGATCGTCAACGGTCCATCGCCGGCGCTGATTGAAAAGCTGCATGCCGGCGAGATCGATCTCGCCTTCGTCTCCGCCCCGTTTGACGCGAGCGGACTGGAGGCCATCCATCTCCGGCGCGAACATCATGTCGTGCTGATCCCGGCCGACGACGTTCTCGCCGAGAAGGAAAGTCTGGCGTTCGAGGATCTTGCTGGGCGGCGGCTGGTAGTCCCGTCGGAGCGGCACAATCCCGAGGCGTTTGCACGTTATTACCGGCCGTTCCTCAATGCCGGAGCGATCGCCGTTCAGCCGCCCGAGTTCGAAACCGCCGCTTCCTATGCGCTGCGCTGGCGGCTCGCGGCGGTCTGCAGCGCTTCCGCGGCAAGCGCGATCGCTGACAAGGGGTTCGTGGCACGACCGATTGCCGCCGCGCATAGCTTTGCCTGCGACAAGTATCTGGTCCGCATCGAATCCCAACCAGGATCGGCTCGCGACAGCTTCTGGGACTATGTCGAATCGCATCTGGTGCCGTCGAAAAGCAAGGCGGGAAGCCGCCCGCATTGAGGGCGGCCGCCTAGCCTCGTTCCAGGCGCTCCCGCGCCGCCGCCATTGCCACCGCGCGTTCCGGGTCGGCGCTTGCGACAGCGACTGCTGCAGCTTCGGCCTCGAGTTGCTCGGCCAGGCTCCGTCGCGCCGAATTGCGCAACAGCCGCTTCGTTTCACGAAGCGCCGCGCCGGGTATTGCCGCCAGCCTCGCGGCTTGCGTCCAGGCTTCCATCGCCAGCTCGCCGGGTTCGACGATGGTCTGCACCAAGCCCCATGCCAGGGCCTTCTCGGCATCAAGCGACTCGCCTGAGGCAACCCATTCGAAGACGCGCCCCACCCCGACGATGCGCGGCAGGAACCAGCTGGTCCCGAGATCCGGCGGCAGGCCGATCGACGCCCAAGCCGGAACGAAGCGCGCCTCCGGCGATGCCAGCCGGATATCCGCCGCCAGTGCCAATGCCATGCCGCCACCGGCGGCTGCGCCGTTCACCGCCGCCACGACCGGCTTGTCGAGCGTGGCCAGCGCAAGGAGCACGGGGTGAAAGGCATGCCGCAAATCGTGGACCTGGCACTGCTGATCGGGCCGATCGCGCAGATCGGCGCCGGCGCAGAAATTGCGGCCATTGGCGGTAAGGACGACCGCGCGCACCCCCGGATCAGCCGCCTCTCGCCAGGCAAGCGACAGGGATCGCAGCATCGCCGCATTGAGTGCGTTCGACGCGGCAGGTCGGTTGAGCGCGACCCCCAGGATGGGACCACGGCGCTCCGTCATGACGACCGGAGGCTCACCCTCCGGCGTCATAGGCCGGTAAAGGCCGGCGTGCGGCGCTCCAAGATCGCGGCGACACCCTCGCGATGATCGTCGGTCGCATGCATCAATCCCTGGGTCGAGGCCGACAGTTCGAGGATGGTGTCATAGGTAACGGTCTGTCCCTGACGAAGCAGCGTCTTGGTCGCGCGCAGCGCCTGGGGCGGCTGCGCGGCAATTTCTTCGGCGAGGCCGCGCGCTTCGGTCAATAGCGCGTCCGCCGCCACGACCCGCGATACCAACCCCCAGTCGAGTGCGGTCGGCGCGTCGATCAGCCTGGCGGTATAGAAGAGCTCGGCGGCGCGACTCATGCCGATCAGCCTGGGCAGGATCCAGGCGCCGCCGTCCCCCGGGATGATGCCCAATTTGAGGAAGGTGACGCCGAACCGGGCATCATCCGCGGCGATACGGATGTCGGCCAGACAAGCGACATCGCAGCCAAGGCCGATCGCCGCACCGTTGACCGCGGCGATAACCGGAACGTCGATCCCGTGCAGGGCGCGCAGCAGTTTATGGATATTGCCTCGATAGCCCTGGCGGATCTGGGCCGGGTTGCCGGCGAAATTGCCTTCGTGCTGCTGCATTGCCTTGACGTTGCCGCCGGCCGAGAACGCTCGGCCTGCACCAGTCAGGATGACGACGCGGACCGAGGGGTCGACATTGATCGTCTCGCAGGCCGTCGCAAACGCGTCGCCGTCGCCGAACTCGCCCAAGGCATTGAGCGTCTCTGGCCGGTTGAGCGTCAACGTGGCGATCGCGCCATCAATGTCCAATTTCACCAAATTAGCCGTCATCTGTTCTAACCTTCCGCCATCATGTCGTCCGGACCTGGCCTATGCTGCCGCTTTCTGCCGGGAGCCAAACAATGATCCGTTCCGCCTTGTTCGTACCTGCCGATCGGGCCGAGCGCATCGACAAGGCCTTGGCGAGCGCCGCCGATCTGGTCCTTGTCGATCTCGAGGATGCGGTAGCCGATAGCGACAAGGATGCTGCGCGCGATGCCGTCCGCGCCCGCCTCGACGTAGCGGAAGCAAATTCTCGCCTGGCGGTGCGCATCAACGCATTGACCACTATCGCGGGCATTCGCGACCTTGCGGTGCTGGCTGACCGGCCTCCCGCCTGTGTCCTTCTCCCCAAGTGCGAAAGCGCTCGCGACATCATCGTCCTGCGCGGCGCGCTTGGACCCGATACCGGAATCATTCCGCTGATCGAAAGCGCGGCGGGGCTGGCCGACTGCCGGGCCGTGGCGGCGGCGGGCGTAGCCGCGGTGATGCTGGGCGGCGTCGACCTCGCCGCCGAGCTCGGGCTGGAACCCGGCTGGGAAGCGCTGCGGACCGCGCGGGGCATGATCGTCCTCGCCTGCGCCGAAGCCGGTGTGCCTGCAATCGATGCGCCTTTCATTGCCATTGACGACATGGACGCGCTGGCTGACGAGGCCAAAGCGGCGCGCGGCATCGGCTTTTCGGCCAAGGCGGCGATCCACCCCCGCCAGCTCGACATCATCAACGCAACCTGGACGCCGAGTGCAGCGGAACTTGCATTCGCTTGCGAAGCGCTCGACGCCTATTTGGCGGCTGGTGAACGGGCGATCCGCCATGCCGGACGGATGATCGACGCGCCGGTGGCGCGTGCCCTGCGCCGCACGCTCGCTCGCACATCCGCTCACAGCTGAAGCGATCAAAGCAGCTTTGGCGTGAGGCGATGCACTTCGGTCGGGCCGTCGGGCCATTGGCGCTTGAGCGTCTCGATCTGCTCGCGATAGCGGCCCTCGATCAGTTCTTCGTCCTGCGGATGAGTGAAGATATAGAAGTCGCCGGCATTGATCCCTTTCACGACGAGATCGCCGACGAACATCGGATCGAGTCCGGCCGAGGCCGACGCATCGCGTCGGCGCGTGTCGCCTTCGAAGCTGCCACCGAATTCGTCGGGCCGATTGCGCCCCGAATCCCACAGATCGGTACGGACCGACCCCGGACAGAGGATACTGAAGCCGACCTGGTCGCCGAATTCCGTCCGTAGCGAGTCGGTCATGCCGAGCACCGCATGCTTGGTCATGATGTAGACCGCGAGCCCCTTGTACGGGCCGGCAATCGAATGATGCGAGCCGGTGTTGCAGATCCAGGCGGGGCCGCCCTGATCGACGAAGCGGCGCAGGAAGACCTGGCTCCCATTCCACATTCCAAAGACGTTGACCTCGAACGACCAGCGCAGATCGTGTGGCGCCACGTCGAGCGACGGGCCGAGAATCGCGACACCGGCGTTATTGCAGAGAATATCGACACGGCCGAATGCGTCCCAGGCGCGATCGGCGAGCGCTTCTACCTGACCGATGTCGCGAACATCACAGCCGACGCCGATCGCCTCGCCGCCGGCATCCATGATCGCATGCGCCACGGCCTCGGCACGGTCGGGCTGCACGTCGGCGACGACCACCCGCGCGCCGGCGGCCGCCAGGCGCGAGACGATGCCGCGCCCGATCCCGCTCGCCGCGCCAGTCACCACCGCCGCCTTGCCGCGAACATCCATCCCAGTCTGCGTCACGCGCCTCTCCTATCTGCTTACCCTTGCAGTCTACCGCGCACACCGGCCCGCCGCGCATATTGGTTTGTCGGTGGTGAGGAGCCGTGCCCCTAACTGCACCGCATCTCAGCGAAATTCGGGTTCGACCCAGTCAGGAAAGATATCCGGGAGTCCCGCACTGAGCTGTTCGGGAAAATGGGGCACTCTCTTCTCGAGGAAGGCAGCGACACCTTCCTTGACGTCTTCGGAAACACCGCGTGCGCGTATCGCGCGCGTGTCCGCGCGATGCGCTTCCATCGGATGCGGGTAGCCGGACATCCGCCACAACATCTGACGCGTCAAGGCGATCGAGACCGGCGCCGACTCGTCCGTAAGTTCATGGGCAAAGGCCCGGGCGGCGCTCATCAAATCCTCGGGCGCATGGAGCGATTTGACGAAGCGTTCGCGTAGCGCTTCTTCCGCCGGGACGATGCGGCCAGTGAAGCACCATTCAAGCGCGGTCTGCATACCGACCTGACGCGGCAAGAACCAGCTCGACGCGCCTTCCGGCGTCACGCCGCGCCGCGCGAAGATGAAGCCCCATTTCGCCATGGTCGAGGCCAGGCGAAAATCGAAGGCACAGCTCATCGACGCGCCGGCCCCGGCTGCGGCACCGTTTATCGCACCGATCACCGGTTTCAGGCTGTTGAAGATCCGGATGGTGACCATCCCCAAACCATCGCGCGCGATTCCGTTGACGACGACATAGTCCTCGGCCCTGTCACCCCGCGCTTGGGGGTCGAAGGTCTTGGCCCCCGACGAAACATCGGCGCCCGCGCAAAAAGCTTTGCCCGCTCCCGTCACGATTACGGCGCGCACCGCGTCGTCCGCGTCGCTCAGATCGAACGCGTCAAGCAGTTCGTGACGCATCCGCGTGTCATAGACGTTCATCTTGTCGGGGCGGTTGAGCGTGATCGTCGCGATCCCGTCCTCGACCGCAAAGATTATCCTCTCGAAGGCCTTAGTCATGCCCATCCCCATCCTTGATCCTTGGCGCAGACTCTCCCATAACCGATGATATCTCCATTTCTCAAGAAGACTCGCCCATGGCCCTTCCCGCCTTTCTCCAGAATCGCCTACGCCTCCCGGTGGTCGGATCGCCGATGTTCATCGTGTCCAATCCGAAACTGGTGATTGCGCAATGCAAGGCAGGCGTCGTCGGGTCGTTCCCGGCGCTCAGCGCCCGCAGCAGCGAGATACTCGACGATTGGCTCGCCGAAATCACCGAGACGCTCGCCGAATATGATCGCGCCAATCCCGACGCACCGTCGGCTCCGTTCGCGGTCAATCAGATCGTCCATCGCACCAATGCCAGACTCGAAGGCGATCTCGATCTGTGCGCCAAGCACAAGGTACCGATGATCATCACCTCGCTGGGCGCGCGCACCGAGATCTTCGATGCGATCCACGAGTTCGGCGCGTTCGTGATGCACGACGTGATCAACGACCGCTTCGGACGCAAGGCAATCGAGAAGGGAGCGGATGGCCTGATCGCGGTCGCAGCCGGCGCCGGAGGACATGCCGGCGCGACGTCGCCCTTCGCGCTGGTGGCCGAGCTGCGGCGCTGGTTCCACGGCGCGCTGGCGCTATCGGGGTCGATCGCGACCGGGCGCGCGATCCTTGCCGCGCAGGTGCTCGGAGCCGACCTTGCTTATATCGGCTCGCCGTTCATCGCGACCGAGGAGGCCAATGCGGTCGACGCCTATAAGCAGATGATCGTTGCCAGTTCGTCAGACGATGTCGTCTATACCGATTTCTTCAGCGGCGTGCGCGGTAACTACCTCAAGCCGTCGATCGCAGCGGCCGGGCTCGATCCCGACAATCTCGATCGTAGCGATCCATCCAAGATGAGCTTCGCTTCCGGTGGCGCCAAAGCCTGGAAGGATATCTGGGGCTGCGGCCATGGGATCGGCGCGATCGACAAGGTGCAACCCGCCGGCGATCTCATTGCGCAGCTTGCGGCCGACTATGCCGCGGCACGGCAAGCCTTGCCCGCACCGGGTACCGCCGGCCCATCGCTCGCCGCCGTGGCGGCTTGACCCGCCTTGGCCTGGGACGACCCTATTCCGTTGCCGGCAAAACGGGCGGTGATTCTCTCCGGCCGGGCCGGGCGGATGACGGTGGAACTCGAGGACAATTTCCATCATTTCCGGCTGTCGCTCGATCATGACGGCACCAAGGTAACAGCGGTCGCCGCGGAGACCGTTCGCCACCCCTGGTCGCTCTGCCCACTGGCTATCCGCCAGCTCGACCAGTTCGTCGGGCGGCCGCTCGTTTCCGACCAGGGCCAGATCGCTCAAGGGATCGATGCGGCGGAGCAATGTACCCATTTGATGGATCTTGCCGTGCTGGCGATCTCGGCCGCCGCGCGCGGCGTGGACTATCGGCGATACGACATGACCGCGGCACGCCTGCCTGGCCGCAGGATGAGCGCGCGGCTACGGCGTAACGACGGAATGGCGATCGATCTGGAGCTCGACGACAGCCGGATCATCTCGCCGCCGGAATTTGCCGGCGTCAGCGTCAAACGCGGTTTCAGCAAATGGGCGAACGGCACGCTCCCGGCGGACCTTGCCGAGGCGATGTTATTGTTCCGGCGGACGATCTTCATTGGCGGCGGCCGCCGCGATCTCGATGCGCGTACCACTGCGGCCAGCGGCGCGCGCAACCTGGGTGCCTGTTTCGTGATGCAGCCCGCGCGCGCGGCTCGAGCCCTGCGCATGGTCGGCAGCACGCTCGAGTTCGAGGATGGTAAAAGCCCGCTCGCAGTCAATCGGGCGACTTGACGTCCGCCAACGTGGATCAGGACGATTGCGGCGAAAGCGGCATGACGGCGTCCATATCGACGGTCGGATCCGGAGCGTTGGCCTTCCAGCGTACCGAACCAAATGGCCGCTCGAGCATCCGCCGTACAATCGGCGGCAGGCTATCGGTGTGGAAGGCGGTTACCGCCCCTTGTAGCTCACGGTCGGCAAAGGTCGCACGCGTACGTGCTCGCAGGTAATCGTGCCAGGTCGGATAGTGGAATCGGTAGATCCACAGCCATTCATCGGTGATGTCGCGCGAGATCGTCACCCCATAGGCACCGTTGCGTTCGAAACTGCGCTGCAGCCGGCGTGCCGCGTGGTAGAAGTCGCGTGCGTCCTCAGGATCGACGCGATACGTCACTTCGAGCGCGATCGGCCCGCTGCGGCCGCTCAGTTCGAGGGCGATCGCCGGGTCGCTGCGGCGGGGCGCGACTTCGCCGGCCCGGGCATCGGTATCGGGCAGCTTCAGCCAACGTGACAGTGGTACCAATGCCAGCACGAGCACCCCGGCGGCTTCCAGCGCCACCGGTACGCCATATATTTCGGCCACGCGTCCCCAACACCAGCTTCCCGCCGCGAGGCCACCTCCAACCGCTGCCTGGTAGGCTGCCAGTGCCCGGCCCGAGACCCAGCGCGGCGAAGCAAGCTGCACCGAGATGTTGAACATCGAGATGCTGGTCATCCAGCCGGCACCAGCGATCATCAGGGCAGCGGAACTCAGCGCCAATGACCGGCTGAGGGCAACAGTCAGCAGTGCACCGCCGAGCAGCAACGCGGAGAGTCGGGTGGAGCCTTCCGCTCCGAACGCCGCCCGAATTCGGCTGGTCGCCAACGCCGCCAGGACCGCGCCCAACCCAAACGAGCCGAGCAGCAAACCATAGGTCATCGCATTGCCATGCAGCAGATCGCGCGCGACAATCGCGAGCAGTGCATAAGCGACACTCCCGCCAAAGGCGCAGAGCAACGATCGGACGATGACACGGCGAATAGGCGGCGCCAGCCCGACATAGCGTACGCCAGAAATGACGGCCCGGTCGATCCGCTCGGGCGGAAGGCGCGGCGGCTCCTGACGGCGCCGCCACAAGAAGAGCGCAAAGATCAGCGGCAGGAACAGCGACGCATTGATCCCGAAGGCAAGTGTCGACCCCAGCGAGGCGACGAGAATACCGCCGAGCGCCGGACCGACACTGCGCGCCATATTGTTGGAGATGCTGTAGAGCGCGACCGCTGCCGGAAGCGCCTCGCGTCCCACGAGCTCGACTGCCGACGACTGCCACGCCGGGCTATAAAGCGCCGTTCCGCTGCCGACGACGAAACAACACAGCAACAGCAAGGGGGGCGATATCAAATGGAAGGCCGACAGCAGCGCCAGCGCCGCGGCGCCGCTGAACGCGAGACCCAGTGCCGCCATCGCCACCTTGCGCCGGTCGTACATGTCGGCGATCGCGCCGGCAGCCAAAGCAAAGCATAGAATGGGTGCCATGGTCGCCGTTTGCACCATCGCCACCATATCGGCCCGATGGGTAAGCGTCAGCATCAGCCAGCCGGCGCCCACTGCTTGGACGTGCTGGCCGAGATTGGAGAACAGGCTCGCCCCCCAGATCCGGCGAAATGCCCCTTGCCGGAACGGCGCGGTGATGCCGCCGGGGTTCGCCGTCACGCCACTGGTGCCGGTATGACGGCCAGGGCCGGTGGGCGAGAGGATTCACAGGAACGCACGGAGTTCCTCGATGAACAGTTCTTCGCGATCGTGATGGACCCAATGGCCCGCCCCTTCGACGGTCACGACTCGCGCATTGGCGAAGTGATCGGCGCGGCCATCGAGCGCGGGATTGGATGCCCAGCTCTCGACACCATAGATCAGCAGCGTGGGACAGGCGATCCTTGACCAGAATTCGGCGGGCAAGGTGAGGTGCAGGTCCATGATCTGGATGGTCCGCACGTAATTGTCGAACTTCCATCCAAACGTGCCGTCCTCGTGTCGCAACAGGCCGTGGCGTGTGAGATGCCGGGCACGTGCCTCGTCGAGCCGGGGATTCTCCTCCCGCATACGGTCGAGCGCCGCCTCGACGCTCGGATAGCGCCTGGGCGTGCGCGCGGCGACGTCGCGGCGCTTCTCAATCCAGGAGCGCAAATGATCGACCAGCGGCGTGGACAGGTTTTCCGCCACCTTGTCGGGTGACGGCCCAAGCCCTTCGATCGCGACGAGCTTGGTGACTTCCTCGGGAAAGAGGCCGGCATAGCGAAGGGCGATATTGCCGCCCAGCGAATGGGCGACGATGCGCACGGGCGCCAGGCCGAGCTGGCGGACCAGCTCGGCGAGATCATAGACATAGGAGATCATCGAATAGGCACCGTCAGGCGACCAGGCGCTGTCGCCATGACCGCGCAGATCAGGGGCGATGACGTGCCAGTCCTTGCGCAGCTCGCTCGCGATCCAGTCCCAGTTGCGGCAATGGTCGCGGCCGCCGTGCAGCAGGATCAGCGGTGGTGCGTCGGGATTGCCCCAATCGACATAATGCAGCCGCTGGCGCTGCGACAGGAAGAAATAGGAAGCCGGTTCGAGCATCGATTCATCATTCTCCGGCGGCACGACGGCCGTGGTGCGACGCATCCCCATAAATCGACGCGACGTCAATTTCGATATCGGATTTTTTGACTTATCTAGGAATGATACCCTTCACTCCCGTCGCACGAAGACGGTAGTCGAGACTCCATCTCTTATTTAGGGTAGTCGTTCCCGCGAACCTTCGTAAGCGTATGCCTCACGAGACGCCTGCGTTGCTAGGCATGCGGGATCAAGGGGCTCAAGCGAGAAGAATCGATGAATTTTCCTGTCTGGTCGTCGGATGTGCAAGACACCGTCACCGCGGTGCTACAGCGCGCAGTGGCTGAATTCGCGGATCGAACGTTCCTCGATTTCACCGGCGAAATGTACACCTACGCCGAGTTCGACGCTCGTTCGACGCGATTGGCGCATGGGCTCGCCGCGCGCGGCGTAAAGCGAGGGGATCGGGTCGGCAGCCAGCTCGACAGCAATATCGACGCGGTCACGCTCTGGCTGGCGCTCAATAAGCTCGGGGCTGTCCATGTACCGGTGAATACCGCCTATAAAGGCGAGTTCCTTCGCCACCAGTTGAACGATGTCCAGTGCGCGCTGATCGTTGCCGAAGGCGATTATGCGCGGCGCGTGGTCGAAATCGCGGAGGGCCTGCCCTGCGGCAAGCGATTGCTGGTGCGCGGCGACGGTCCTTTGCCGGGCTGCGAGCAATTGACGGTCGAGCGGCTCGCCAACGCTTTCAGCGACGATCTCACGCCCATTCCCGACGAGAACGGGCCCGGCGACCTGTGCATGCTGATCTTCACCGGCGGGACGACCGGGCCGTCGAAGGCGTGCATGATCAGCCACAACTACGCCTGCAACCTGGCGCGCCAGTTGCTCAAGCGCGAGCAGCGCAGCCAGGACGATGTCAACTGGACCCCGCTGCCGCTCTTCCACTCCAATGCGTTGGCGGGATCGATCCTGACCTCGATGATGGTAGGCGCGCGGACAGCGCTTTTCCCGCGCTTCTCGGTTTCCAAATTCTGGGACGATGTCGAGCGCAGCGGCGCGACGATCGTCAACCTGCTGGGGTCGATGCTGACCTTTATCGGCAACGCCCCCGATTGCGACGCCGCCAAACGCTATTTCGGAAAGGTCCGCGCGGTGCGCGGCAGCCCGTTCCCGCCCGAACTCCAGGAAATCTGGCGGCAGCGTTTCGGCATCAAATACGCCGGATCGAACACTTATGGGCTGACCGAAGCGGCGCGGGTCACCAGCCTGCCCGACGGCGAATATGCTCCACCCGGCTCGTCCGGGCGGGTCAACGATGATTTCGACGTCCGCATCGTCGATGACAATGACAATGAAGTGCCGCCGGGTACACCGGGCGAGATCGTCATCCGTCCGCGTCATCCGAACATCATGTTCGACGGTTATTGGAACCGTCCGGAGGAGACGCTCAGGATCATGCGCAACCTCTGGTTGCACAGCGGCGATATCGGCAAGATCGACGAGGACGGCTTCTTCTATTTCATCGACCGCAAGAAGGACTATCTCCGGCGCCGCGGCGAGAACATTTCGAGCTACGAGCTGGAGAACAGCATCAAGCTGCATCCGCTGGTCAAGGACGTCGCCGTGCATGCGGTGCTTGCGGAATCCGAGGACGAAGTGAAGGCAACCGTCGTGCTCGTCGAGGACGCAACGATTTCGTACGAGGAGTTCTGCCGGTGGTGCGCCGATCGCGTCCCCTATTTCGCGGTACCTCGCTATTTCGAGTTCCGTGCCGACCTGCCACGCAATCCCGTAGGCCGGGTTCTCAAATATCAGCTGCGCGACGAAGGCTGCACGCCCGATACCTGGGATCGCGAGACGGCCAATTTCGAACTGGAGAAGCGTTGACCGAACGCCGAGCGGAAGGAATCACAATGCACGAACGGGAAACAAAGGTCAGCGCCGATCTCGCCGCCATCCCGCGCCGCAACCTGCCGGCACTGAACGAACGCAACACCTTTTTCTGGCAGGCGGGCAAGGACGGTGTCCTGCGCTTCTACCGCTGCAAACCGTGCGGTCACTATATTCATCCCGCCGCGCCGATCTGCCCGGTCTGCCATTCGCGCGATGTCGGCCCGGCAGACGTGTCGGGACGGGCGACCATCGCCACCTTCACGATCAACCGCCAGCCTTGGGAGCCGGGGCTCGAAACCCCGTTCGTCGTGGCGATCGTCGAGATCGAGGAACAACCGGACGTCCGGCTGACGACCAATATCGTCAATTGCGGCATCGAAGACGTCTATATCGGCATGCCGGTCAAAGTGCTGTTCGATCATCGCGAAGATGTCTGGCTACCTTTGTTCGAGCCGGCCTGATCTCCGAATAAATCTCCGAACAAACTGACCTGGGCGCGCAATTTGCGCGCCCTTTTTTTGTCGGCCCTGTGCCGACACCCTGCGACTGACGAAGCCGTGGGGACGCGATCAGTGCAACCTGGTTGACCCGGCGCGACGATCGCCGGCGCCCGGTTGCGAACGACGGGAAAAAAGAAAGGGGCCCCGCTGGAAAGCGGCGCCCCTCCCCCCATTCACGGCACGTTCGTCGTCAGAATTCGACCCGCGCGCCGATCTTGAATGCCCTGCCGAGCACGTCGAAATAAGAAGGCGACGTGCTCGAATAGGCGCTCGGGGCCACGGGCGGGTCGCGGTTCCACAAATTCGTCACCGCCCCATAGAATTCGAAGCCCTTCTTGTCGTTGATTGGCACTTTGAACCCGAAAGCCAGATTCTGATACACGCGCCCATCGACGTGATTGTTGTTGATGCTGTTGGGCAACGACGCGCTGTAGCCCGGATCGGTCGGGTCGATATTGGTCGCGTCGTAGGTGCCGCCCTTGATGTAGCGGGTTTCGAGCGAGACGCGGAAACCGCTGTCCTCATATCCGATCGTCCCGTCCATCACGAGATCGGGCCCTGCCAGCAGGCCGATGACCTGGCCGAGCATGCCAGCACGATCGACGGACCCCGCGGAGTCGGTGGTGGTCAATTCGAACGCCTTGGAGGCGAACAGCGATGCGGTAAGCCGGCCGCCGAGATTGCTCGATACCTTGTTCAGCGGCAACGAGTAATCGAGTTGGACGTCGAGGCCCCTCGCCTTGATGGCACCGAAATTGAGGTAGCGGTCAAGCACGTCGGTGAGCACATGCGTCACCGGATCGCGCGTCATCAACGAGCAGAATTCGGTAGCGCCCGCAGCACAACGCTGGATGATGTTGAGCGCGCCAAGCCTGCCGATCGCGTTGGTAAGATGGATGTCATAATAGTCCAGCGAGAGCGACAGCCCCGGCACAATCCTCGACGGGGTGATCACCGCGCCGACGGTCCAGGTATCTGCCTTTTCCGGGCTGAGATTGGGGTTGCTGCTAGACGTCACCAGGATCGGCGCCTGGGTGCCGGATCCTAACGGATTACCCGGTCCTATAAAGTCGGTGAACTGACCGGTCGCCTGGGTACGGCCGCTGAAGAGTTCGGTCGCGTTTGGTGCGCGAATATCGCGCGACCGCGTCGCTCGCAACCGCAGGCCTCCGAACGGCTCGTAGACTACGCCACCCTTCCAGGTCCAGGTCGTCCCGCTGATATTATAGTCGGTGAGGCGCACCGCGCCGTTGAGCTCGAGATTGTGAAGGAGCGTCATGTCCTTGGCTAGGGGCACCGTGGCTTCGAGATAACCTTCTTTGACATCGACGACACCACGATAACGCTGGCCGTTGCCTTGCGCGAAGGCGAAAGCAAGTGAAAGCGGGTCGGCGTTGCCCTTGATGATGTCCTTGCGATACTCGCCGCCGAATGCGACCGTAACCGGCCCCGCCCAGGTCTTGAACGGACTGCCAGACAGATTGATCCCGGCGACGCTCTCGCTGACTTCGGTCGTCACCGTGCCGGTGGCATGGGTATAGTTGAACGCCGCCTGCGAATATTGGTTGGAGCCGAACAAGTCGATCGGCACGCAGGCCGGATCGTCGTTGCTGGTGATCGCATCAGCGTTGACCCCGCAAACGATCTGGCCTGAGCTGTTGGTCCGCGCATCCAGCGCCTTGCTGAAATTGGCGCTGATGCGATTGCGTAGCGTGATGAAGTCCAGCTTGGTATGGCCGTACTGATAGAAGGCGTCCCATTTCCAGCCGCCGCCGAGATCGCCGCGCAGGCCGCCGACGAGCTGATACATCTGGGTCTTATTGAGTTGCTGTGGATTGATGTCCTCGTTGAGGCGGCCCATCTGGAACGACGTGATGCCGAGCGCGGCAGCCTGGTTTCGGACCGAGGTCGGCAGGAACGGGTTGGCCGCGTTGATGACCAAGCTGCCGAAATCGACCTGACGAGTGCGTGCCTGGCTGTCGAGCTTGCCCCAGTTCCCGCTGAAATAGAGCTCGACCGCGTCGCTGAACTTGTAGCTACCCGATGCGTAGGCGAGCATGCGCCGCACCGGCATTTCGAGTTGTGTATCCTTGTATAGGAAATATTCGTCATGTCCGTCACCGCCGACCATCGCGGTCGCCGAGGCGGGGGTGCCGAATACATAGTTGCGGGTCGACTGGCCGCCGAGGAACTGGATGCCGCGCAATGCTGTCGTGGTGATGACGCCACCAGGCGCCACCGACGAGTTATGGACGTTCGACGAGATGATGCGTGCCGGATTGCTGCCCCTAGTCGCCGGCGGGGGAGCGACGGTGCCCCATTCCTGCTGGCACCAGGATCGCGAATAGCAATCCCCGGCAGCGGCATTGTCCTCATATTCGAATGAGCCGATCAGATGCCCCCTGCCATCTGCGAACGAAACGCCGCCGGCAGCGGCGGCGCGGAATTTGCGGGCATCACCTGCCTCGGTGACGCCGCCCTGCACCTCGGCCTTGAAACCGGTATAAGTCCGGTCGGGGATGACGTTGATCACACCCGCGACCGCATCGGCGCCATAGGCGGCCGAAGCGCCGCCGGTCACCACTTCGGTCCGGCTCGTCAGCATCGACGGCAGCAAATTGAGATCGACGGTACCGAGGCTGGTGGTTGGGGTGAAGCGGCGTCCGTCGAATAACACCAGCGTCCGGTTAGCGCCCATGCCGCGCAAGTTGGCGAGTCGCTGCCCTGGCGGAACGCCAGCGTCGACATAGGCTGGGCCTGCTGTCGGCACGAACTGCGGCAATTGCTGCAGTCCCTCGCCGATATTGCGGATGCCCAGGTTCTGTAGGCGCTCGTCACCCAATACCGTGACCGGCGTCGGTGCATCGGCACCGCTGCGCGCGGTGCGCGAACCGGTGATGACGATGTCCTTGCCACTGTCTGCCTGCGGGGCGGCGTCGGCCTGGGGCGCCCCGATATTTGGGCCCGCCGCCTGTGGCGGCGCCGGATCGGCCGTGGCGACCTGCGGCGCGGAATCATTCTTGTCCTGTGCCTGGGCGGCGGTGGCGATTAGCAATACCGTGCAGCTCGCGCCGACAAGCAGCGCGCGGCGTGCACGATAACTCCGAATCCTCATGATTTCCCTCTCCCTATGTCCCGGCCTTTTTCTTTTCGTGGCCATCTCCGACCCACGCCGGAACATCAAGCTCCCCAAAAATGGAGGGATCGTCAACTAACGAGACATCAGCGATCTTGGCGATTTCCCCTTAAAAGCCTTCGACTTTCTCAATAGAGAGAAACCACCAAAATTCCAGACGATCCATCGATTTTGCGCGCCGTCGACAAGCCGTCGACTTGGCAGATGGCGGTGCTAAAAGCTTGTCCCGCCATCGATATTGATCGTCGCGCCGGTCAGGTAGGTCGCTCGGCCCGACAGCAGGAAAGCCATCAGTTCGCCCGCTTCGACGGGCTGACCCAGTCGCTGGAGCGCGACCGGCATATGAAAGACATTCTCCATCAGATGCCACCCGGCCGTGGCGCGATCCCAGCCGCGCTCCCGGCACAGCGCATCGACTCGGTCGCGGGAGCGCTCGGTTTCAAAAGCGCCCGGACAGACGCAATTGGCGCGAATTCCATCCTTGCCATGCGTCAGCGCGATGTTCTTGGTCAGGTTGATGATCGCGGCCTTGCACGCCGCATAAGCCGCGCGATCCGGACTCGGTACGCCGGCGGTATAGGCCGACGTAGTCACGATCGCACCGCCCCCGGCCGCGTGCAATCGCGGGATCACGGCACGCGTTACCCGTACCACCGACATCAGGACATCCTGGAAGCACGCCGCCCAGCCTGCATCGGAAAGCTCAGCAGCATGATCGCCGGGAAAGGTGTAGCCGGTGGTGATCAGCAGTCCGGCCAACGGGCCTTGCGCATGTTCGGCGATCGCGATCGCTTCTTCGACCGACCCTTCGACGCTAGCGTCACCCGCCACGCCCGTCGCCACGATGCCGAACTCCCCGGAGAGTTGCTGCGCGGCTGCGCGGGCGCTTTCCGCATGACGCGTAACGATCGCGATCCTTGCGCCATCCTTTGCCAGCGCTCGGGCGGCTTCCCAGCCCATCCCCCGCGATCCGCCGACAAGGACGTAAAGCCGATCCGCTACGCCAAGATCCATCGATCCGGTCCGCTCAATGGGCCGCGATGCCGCCCGCCGGCGCGTCCGCCACGATGCCGCGTGCCTTGAAGCCCGCGATGAAGAATGAGATCGCGGCAATGAACATCACCGAGAATACCAGTCCCATCGCGTACAGAAGCGATCGGTCACCGCCGATATGGTCGCTGAGCAGCCCGACCAGGACCGGTCCCACGGCAAGCGCGAAGAAATTGCTGCCAAGTTGGATGACCGACATGACGCTCGCCCGCATCTGCGAAGGCGCCAGCCCCAATGCCAGCCCAAACGCCGGCGGCAGCCACGCGCCCAGCATCACACCGAGCCCGAGGATGCAGGCCACCGCCACCGATGTCTCGGGGCTGAAGATCGCGCCCATGCCCAACGGGGTCCCTAGCAACGCCACGGCACCGGCGACGTAGCCCAGACGATTGATACCGTTGCGTGCGATCCAGCTTGAGATCGGGCCCGACGCAAGACTGCCCACGCCGCTCCCGATCCCCCCGGCGATTGCCAAGACCATGCCTACCGTGCCGATCGTCATATGGTGGCTTCGGATCATCACCGATGCCATCCATACCCAAGTGATGTTGCTCGCCATCGAGCAGCAACTCGCGCCGAAAGCGATCAGCATCAGCGACGGATGCCGAAGCATATAGGAAAATACCGCGAGCGGTGATGCCGAGCGCCCACTTTCGTGTGGCGTCTCGTCGCGCTCGCCGCGAACCGTCTCGCGGGCAAAGGCGAACAAGGCAATGGCGATGATGATTCCGGGAATACCGGCAATTGCGTAGACCCAGCGCCACCCTGCCCATTGCGCGATATAACCGCCGACGAAGAAGATGAGGCCCTGACCAATAGCAAGCCCCACATAAAGGAATCCGACCGCCATCGGCCGTTCGCGCGGCGTAAACACATCGCCGAGCATGGACATGGCGACCGGTGCGCCACCGGACTCGGCGGCTCCCACGCCGAACCGCACCAGCACGAGCGCGGCATAGGATCGAGCGAACGCGCCGAGCAAGGTGATGCCGCTCCACAGTGCCAACAGGCAAGCCAGGATATTCCGTCGGTTGCCGCGATCGGCGATCCAGCCGACCGGAATCACGAAAATGCAAAAGGCGATGCCATGCGCCAGCCCGCCGAGAATACCGGCCTGGCCATCGGAGAGATGGAATTCACGCTTGATCAACTCGAGCACGATCGACGTGACCGAGCGGTCCATCGAATGCGAGGCATAGACAAGGGTCAGCAGCGCCAGGAGCCGCCAACGATAGCCGCGCGGCAGCGCCGCGAGTGGCGTTCCCTTGGCTGTCGAAACCGAAGCGGGCGGACCATCCGCGGCCAGAGGCAGATCGCTGCTCAAACTCTTCTCTCCATGATCCGGACATCATCTCGGCCCGAAAATCGATAGTCGGCTCGCGCCGGGCCGCCCGTCAACCAACGTGACAGACGGCTTGCCAGCGCTTCAGGCGACTTCCCCCTAAGCAGCAACAATCCAGAAATCTGAGCGGGGGCGGCGTCATCAGCCGTTCGCCCGCGGCGGCACGGGATCAGTTGCTTTCCGCCGCAGCGGGTCCATAGGCGGTAACGAATTTCGGATCGCGCTCGGGAAAGGTGACCCGGCCGTCGGCAACCGCGCGAGCCAATTCGTGCGCATCGAAGTCGTCGCCCGGCACATAGCCCGGATGGACCTCGAACCGCACCTCGCCGACCCAACCGCCGCCTGCTAGCAGGGTCTTGCCAGTCTGATCCCCCGACAGGTCGCTCACCATATAGATCAAGGTCGGTGCCACGCGGTCGATATGGAAGACGCGTTTATAGTCGTCGCCCATATGCGCGGTCAGCGCCGTTGCCGCCGCGGGGCCGATATTCCACACGCGGATGCCGTATTTCTTACCCTCAAGCGCCAGCGACGTGCTGAACCCGATCACCCCGCATTTGGCGGCGCCATAATTGGTCTGGCCGAAATTACCGCGAATACCCGCGGTCGATGTCGTGTTGACGATCACACCGCCCCGGCCATTTTCCTTCATCCAGGTGAAGACCGGGCGGGTTACGCAGAAGAGCGCCTTGAGATGGACCTTCATGACGAGGTCCCATTGCCCCTCGTCCATCTTGATCAACGAGGCATCGCGCAACACGCCTGCGTTATTCACCAGGATATCGATGCCATCGAACTTCCGCAGCGCATCGTCGAGCAACGACTGACCGCCAGCGACATCCCCGACATCGGCATGATTGGCGACCGCTCGCCCGCCTGTGGCAACGATCTCCGCGACGACCGCCTCTGCGGGCCGCACTCCGTCCTCGCCTGGGGGCGCCAGGTCGTTGACGACCACGGCAGCGCCTTCGCGCGCCAAGGCGAGCGCATAGGAGCGGCCGAGCCCCGACCCCGCCCCGGTGACGATTGCTACCTTGCCTTCCAGCAGACCCATGCTCGACTCCAAACTTTGCGCCTTGCGTCCGGCTAAGCCCGGACTCGCCATGATGTCACGATCGACATCGCTCTCCTTTCTGGAGGGATTCGCTTAAGACGGGAGCGCGGGCTGTGGGGAAATCCTGCTCAATCCCGCCGAACCGGTCCGTCCGTTACGCTTTTCCCGCGCTAAATTGGCCCGATCAGTCCTTATCGCGAGGCGGGAATGGCAACCTATCAATTCAAGATCGATCGCACCGTCGAACCGTATGAAGGCGAAGGCGCGATGATCCTCCAGGGCGCGCTGGATGCCGAAGCGCTGCGCGTGGAAGTCTCGAACGAAGTCTGGGCGCTGGCGCTCGCGCATTTCGGTATCGGCAAGAACGGCGAGCCCGAGCGCGCGAGCCCGGAAATGCTGGACGCATTGGAACGAGTCGGCTCGTTCATCATGGAGCGGCGCGGCGTGCCGCAATATGGCATGCTGACCATCTCGCTCGGCTAACCGGGCTTTCGACAGCCTTGGCGGTCGAGTCTTCGTCGGGCGTGTCTCCTCAAATCCGCCGACGCCGTAATTGTTCGGCCGCATCGCGCCGCATCGGCAGCAAGATCAGCAACGTGGTGCTGCTCAATGCCGCAAGCACTGCAAATGGCATGGCGAACGCATCGGCGCCAAGCGGAGCCGCCTGCCCCGGCGCAGCTTCGAGCAGCAGTCCCGCAAGCGTGACCCCGGCGCCGAGGCTGAGTTGCTGCGCAACGGTAAAGAGCACCGTGGCGTTCGGGACATCCTCGGAACGCGTGTCGGCATAGGCCAGGATACCGGCGGGAATGAAGAAACTGGACCGGAACAGGCTCAGCAAGGTCATCGCCACCGACATCAGCCAGATAGGCATGCCCCGCTCGAACAGCGCCGGCGCTGCAGTCAGCAAACTCGACAAGGCGGCGAAGCCGATCATCACCGCCCGAAAGCCGAATCGGTCGAGCAACGCCGGCGCCAGGAAACGTGCGAACAGCGACCCGAACGCCATCGCGATCAGGACCTGGCTCGACGCAATCGCCGAATAACCGAGCCCTATCTGAAGCAGCAACGGCAGCATGAACGTCATCGCCCCCATTGCCATGCGCTGCAGCCAACCAACGGCGAGGCTCACCCGCAAGGTATCGAGCTTGAGTAACGCGATATCGATGATCGGATGGGCCGCGCGCCGAGCATGGGCAAGATAGAGAATGGCCAAAAGCAGTGGCCCTGCCGATACGAGCAACCTCAGCGGCAGCAAATGCCCCGCGAGCGCGCCTGTCTCGATGACGATCATCGCGGAGAGAATGGCGAGCCCGGCCAGGGCAAACCCCGGCCAATCGAACGCCTTGACGGGGTGACGCTCGATCCTGGGCACTAGCAAGGCGATCGCGATCATGCCGATGATCCCGACGGGAATGTTGATCCAGAAGATCCAGCGCCAGCTTCTGGCCTCGAGGAGAAAACCAGCAATCGGCGGCCCGACCATCGGGGCCAGGATCGCGGGAATCGCGAACCAGCTCATTGCCCGAACCAATTCCCCCTTCGGCAGCGCCGCGACGATGATTGAGCGACCGACCGGCGTCATCATCGACCCGCCAACGCCTTGCACTACGCGCGCGAGGACAAGCCCGGTCAGCGACTGCGCCATGCCGCACGCAATCGACCCGAGCATGAAGACAGCCATGGCGACGAGGAACAGGCGCTTCGCGCCGATTCGGTTGGACAACCACCCGCTCGCCGGCACCAAAACAGCCACCGTGGCGAGATAGGCGGTCAGTGCGACCCTGAGTTGCACCGGATCGCTGTGCAACCCCGCCGCAAGCGCAGGCATGGCCGTCGCCAGTGCGCTGGTGTCCATCAGATCCATGAACAGGCTGCTCGCGACCACCAGCGGGATGATGCGCCGCGCGAGTCCCGACACGCCGCCCACCATTTCGGCCGGATCCGTTATCGAAAAAACCGACTCGCCTTCTCCTCTCGGATGCCCCGGCATCGCCTCCCTGTTCCTTCCGTTGAGGTTTCCGGCGCGACTAGATTGGCCGTGCAAAAGTCATTGTGCGGGTTCGCAAAATGCCCGTCCATGAGCGACTCACGACCTTTCAGGCTCCCAGCACCTAATTGCCGCCCAGACTCCACCAGGCCAATGACGCGTGCCGCCTTGCTCCGCTCGCCCGATGGTTGTAAGAACAGACGAAGCATCTGTTTTAAGCAAAACCGAATGCCGGGAGAGTGAGATGAATCTTGAAGACCTGATCTTGGTGAGCGTGGACGATCACATCGTCGAACCGGAAAACATGTTCGACAAACACATGCCCGCCAAATTCCGCGATCGCGCGCCGCGCGTCAGCAAGGGCACCAACGGGGCGCATCACTGGCAGATCGAAGATGCGCGTGCGCCAGGCCTCGGCCTCAACGCGGTGATCGGGCGACCCAAGGAAGAATATGGCATGGAGCCGGTCGCGTACGACCAAGTCCGGCCAGGCTGTTATGATGTCGATGCCCGTATCGGCGACATGAATGTCAACGGCGTGCTCGCTTCGATCAACTTCGGATCCTTCCCCGGCTTCGGCGGCTATCGCTTCTTCACGATGAAGGACAAGGAACTCGCGCTGGCGACGGTACGCGCCTATAACGACTGGCACTTCTACGAATGGTGCGAGAAGTATCCCGGCCGTTTCATTCCCTGCGGTTACTTGCCTCTCTGGGACGTCGACGCCGCCGCGGACGAGCTCAAGCGGATTGCCAAGCTCGGCTTCCGCACCGTGGCCTTTCCCGACAATCCCGCCAAGGTCGGCCTGCCCAGCCTGCACCACGACCAGTGGAACAAGCTGTGGAAGATCTTCAACGATGAGCGCATCGTCATCAGCTGTCATATCGGATCGTCGGGCAACGCGCCTTATGCGTCCGACCTCAGCCCGATCGACGCCTGGATCACTTCGATGCCGATCTCGATCGCCAATTCGGCGGCCGACTGGCTGTTCGCGGCGTTCTGGAAGAAATTCCCGGATCTGCGCATGTGCCTGTCGGAAGGCGGCATCGGCTGGGTGCCTTATCTGATCGAGCGTGCCGACTTCACGGTGCAGCAGCACGGCGCCTGGATCCGTTCGAACGTCAAGGATGAAAAGCCAAGTGATGTGTTCAAGCGTCACATCATCACCTGCTTCATCGACGACAAGTTCGGGTTGAAGAACCGGCACGAAATCGGCGTCGATATGATCGCCTGGGAGTGCGACTACCCGCACTCCGATGCTCTCTGGCCGCACTCGGCCGAGAATATCTGGGAGCAGATCCAGGATCTCCCGGTCGACGAGATCAACAAGATGACGCACGAAAACGTCCTGCGCGAGTTCCGCTGGGATCCGTTCACGCCGATGGGCGGCAGGCAGAACTGCACCGTCGGTGCGCTGCGGCAGGCGGGGATCGGCGTCGACACCCGGCCGATTTCGAAGGGTGGTCTCATGGCAGTCGGAGAAGACGACAAACCGGTGACCTCGGCGGACATCATCCGCATCCTGTCGCACGTTTAACCAGCTCGACCCAAACTAAGGCGGTGCGTCCTGCTTCCTCGCACCGCCTGTATTTTTACGAGCATTCGGTCTTTACGACGAGCACCGCGACAGACCGGTCGATGGCCATCGCCGGATGTCGGCCGCCAATTGTGCCGGATCATGCTCTGTCTTGCGAGGCCAGCCAAGCACGGGCGTAGGGCGAACCGGCAAACCGCCTAACGAAGCCCAACCGGCTAAGCGCGAACCAGCCGCCGATGGCCAGTCAACCAAGTTCGGCGCCTGATCGATACGACGGAGCGCCCGGAAAGAAGAACAAGACCATGCAAGAGACGGCTGAACGAATGTCAACACAAGCGAACAAGCCAGCCCCGGTACCGATCCAGCGCATCCTGCACACGATCCACGCCGTCCGTGACTGCAATCCGGTACGCCGCAAATATGAGGAAGTGCTGGGTGCGTGGGTCTTCGCCGAGCGCTTCCATGCCGGCGAGGACCGCGACATGGCGCTATTCTACGTCGCAAACCACATGGTAGAACCGATGGCGCCGGCACGCCCTGACGTGCACGACACCACCTTCTCGAAATATCTCGCGAAGTACGGAGAGAGCTATCATTCGTTCGAACTCCGCGTCGACAGCGCGCCCGAGACAGCCGCGGCCTGCCAGGCGCACGGCATGGAACTCTCTTCGGTCTACCCGCTCTTCTTCTTCGTGAAGCCGCGCTCGACCGGGGGTATCGTGGTCCAGATTTGCGGCAAGCCTCTGGTCAACGACCCCCAAGACTATAGGAACTGGAATCCCGACTGGATCGAGGGTCATCCTTCGACGTTGCGGCGGCTACGGCATATCGGCTGCATCGTCCGCGACATCGATCTGTCGCTCTATTTCTTCACCCAGGTGATCGGCGGAAAGATCCTTTCCGATGAGCGGGTGACTTTCCCGCAAGACGGACGCCGTGTCGCCTTCTGCCTCGGCGACACGAATGTATTGCTGTTCCAGGCGGACGACCCCGCAGCCGGTCTCGCAGGCGATTATTTCAGCAAGCCAGTGTCGGGAATCTACACGCTCGTGTGGGAGGTCGACGACATACAAGTCGCCGAGCGCTACCTGCTCGAGACCGGCATTACCCCGGAAAAGGCGAAGCTCGAAGAGCATGGCATCGCTATTCCCGCCGAGCAGATGTTCGGTGCCCGTCACGAATTCGTGCCCAGCGCATAGCAGAATCGAGCGACGCGCTTCGTCCTTACGCGCCGCTTTTTCCGGGATTTGATCTGAGAGGAAGCAAACATGGAGATTCTGGAGCGGCGCGCAGCGATCTCGGGGGTCGGCATGTCCGCGGTCGGCCGTCGCCTCGGCAAGTCCGCGATCGACCTGACGCTGGACGCTATCCTCAATGCCCTGGATCATGCCGGACTGCGGATCGAGGATATCGACGGACTGTGCACGATGCCGGGGATGAGCGAAACGCCAGGCATGTCGCCCGTACCATTGCGCGAGATCAAGAACGCGCTCGGACTCCGCCTCAACTGGTTCGGGTCGATCCAGGAAGGCCCCGGGCAGATGTCGGCAATCATGAACCCGGTGATGTGGGTTGCCGCTGGCCAGGTCCGGCATGTCATCTGCTTTCGCACGGCGACGCAATATTCCGCGCGCGAACAATCGGCGCCCGCCTCACGCGACGGCGCACCTGCGCGGCGCTGGAACGGCTGGCAGTCATGGCACTATCCGTTCAACGCCCTTTCACCGATCCACAATCACGCGATGATCGCCAAGCTCCGGATGGAGCGGTTTGGTCTCACGCGCGAACAGCTCGGCTGGTGGGCGGTGAATTGCCGCCGCAACGCCCAGCACAATCCCAACGCCGTCTATCGCGATCCGATGTCGCTCGATGACTATCTCGGCGCGCGGATGATCGCCGATCCCTTGTGCCTCTACGATTGCGATGCGCCGATCGATTCCTCGGTCGCGATCATCGTCTCGTCCCTCGAAGCAGCGCGTGACCTGCGCCATCCGCCACTGCGTTTCGAAGCGATCAGCGGCGCGCTGTACGGCAAGGACAGCTGGGACCAGATCGAGGATCTGACTTCGATGGCCGCACGCGATGCCGGTGCGCATCTGTGGACCCGTACCGATCTCAAGCCCACCGACGTCCAGGTCGCCAACCTTTACGATGGCTTCTCCATCCAACCACTCATCTGGATGGAATCATTGGGTTTCTGCGGCTGGGGTGAGAGTGGCGCCTTTATCGAGGGCGGCGAACGCATAGCGCTCAACGGCGAGTTGCCGGTCAACACCGGTGGCGGCCAGCTTTCGGGTGGCAGATTGCACGGGTTCGGCCTGCTGCACGAAACATGCACCCAGCTCTGGGGCGAAGGCGGCGATCGCCAGGTCGCCGGAAACCCCGAGGTCGGCGTTACGGCAACCGGCGGCGGCGCGCTTGCGGGCTGCATGATCCTCACGCGGCAATAGCCGCGCGCTACGCCTCGACGGCTTCAGCCGTCGCGAGCTCGGCGCCGAAATCGGTGCTGCGGCTGAGATCGCGCCATTTGAGGTCGCTCTCACGCCGCTCCCGATCGACTCGCTCGGCGATCCGGATCGCGCTGCTGCCCAGGAGCAGACGCAATGGCGGATTCTTGGCGTCCACGATCGTCAGAATCGCATCGGCGGCTTTGGCCGGATCGCCTTCCTCGCTGCCGGTCGTCGCGCGAAGATATCGCGCGAGGCCGCCTACCGTCTCCTCATAGTCGGGGCGGATGACAGGAATGGCCATCGATGAACCGGCCCAATCGGTCCGGAAGCCGCCGGGCTCGACGATCGTCACCTTGATCCCCAGTGGCTTCAACTCTGCCGCGAGCACTTCGGAAAAGCCTTCGACCGCCCATTTCGCGGCTTGATAGGCGCCCAGCCCCGGCGCGCCCGCCCGCCCACCGATCGACGAAATCTGTATGAAATGCCCAGACCGCTGTGCGCGGAACAGTGGCACCACAGCTCGTGTTACGTTGACCGTTCCGAAGAAATTGGTTTCGACCTGAGCCCGAAAATCGCCTTCGTCCATGTCCTCGATCGGCGCGATATTGCCGTAGCCGGCGTTGTTCACGACGACATCGATTTTGCCGAACCGCCCGGTTGCGAACGTGATCGCGGCCCGCACGGCCGCCACATTGTTGACGTCTAGGGCAAAGATCGCGCACCGATCGGGCGCGCGATCGGCCAGATCATGAAGCGGCATGATGCTGCGGGCGGTGGCGACAAGCTGATCGCCCGCATCGAGGATCGCTTCGCAAATCGCTCTGCCGAGACCACGCGAACTGCCGGTAACCAGCCAGGTCCTCGCCATGTCACACCCGCCCTGCGACGGGAAAGAGCGCGCCCGTCACCGCGCGAGCATCCGCCGACAGCAAGAAGGCAATCACATCTGCCAGCGCCTCGGGCGTGACCCAGCGATCATGCTCGGCATCGGGCATGTCCGCGCGATTGGCGGGCGTGTCGATGATCGAGGGCAGCACCGCGTTGACGCGGATGCCGTTGTCCTTCTCCTCCTCGGCTAGGCTTTCGGTGAGCCGGGCAATGCCCGCCTTGCTCGCCGCATAGGGACCCATCCCGGCGCCTGCCTTTGCGCTCGCCAGCGCACCGACATTGACAATCGCGCCGCGCTGAGCGCGAAGCGAGGGCAAGGCTGCGCGGCAACAGGTCGCGGCGGTCAGCAAGTTGATCCGGAACATGTGCTCCCAAGTCTCGGGAGCTCCGTCGCCTGTCGTCTCCCAGACGAACCCGCCGGCGACATTGACCAGGCCGTGCAATTTCAGTCCGGAAAAGGCGCGGCTGACTGCGTCGCCGTCGGTCAGATCCACGCCGCCGATATAGCGGGCTTCACCATGGCCAGGCGCGGTTTCCGCGAGGTCGAGCGCCGTTACGTCGTGCCCGTCACGCGCCAGCCGAGCTACCACTGCTCGACCCAGCGCGCCCGCCGCGCCCGTTACGATCATTGTCGTCCCCATTCATTGCGTCCTTACTTCTCAGCGCCCAGTCGGGATCGCGCTGAAGGGCACGTCCTTGTCGACCCGAATGTCCCCGGGCATGCCGAGCACGCGTTCCGCGATGATATTCTTCAATATCTCGTCAGGGCCGCCGGCAATGCGCGAGCCCGGCGCGGAAAGCAGTTCGTGTTGGGCGATACCGTCGCCCCAGCCGTCCGATCCGCTGACGACCCCGAACTGGTTCTGCATCTCGAGCATGTAGCGAGCGAGGTCCTGGACCCGGTTGGTCGATACGATCTTGCCGATCGACGCTTCAGGCCCGGGCGCCTGACCTCGAGACAGAGCGGTCATCGTCCGGAAACGAGTGAATTTGATCCCCTCGGCCTCGACGTGCCAATCGGCCAGCCGCCGGCGGAAGTCGGGATCATCGAGGACAGTTCCATAGTCGGACGGAATCGAACGCGCGAACGCGATCAACTCGGCAAGCTCGGGCCCGCGCACCATGCCCACCGCCAGCCGCTCGTTCATCAGCGTGGTCAGTGCGACTTTCCATCCGCCACCTATCTCGCCCAGCCGCTGGCTGTCGGAGACGACGACGTCCGTCAGGAACACCTCGTTAAACTCGGTTCGGCCGGACAGCTGGACGATCGGCCGCGCCTCGACGCCGGCCGCACGCATGTCGATCCAGAACATAGTCAGTCCCTTGTGCTTGGGCACATCGGGATCGGTCCGGGTCAGGAGCAAGCCGAAATCGGCGCGATGCGCCATGCTGGTCCAGACTTTCTGGCCGGTGATCACCCATTGGCCGCCATCACGGACTGCACGCGTGCGGATGCCGGCCAGGTCGGAGCCGGCGGCGGGCTCCGAGAAGAGCTGGCACCACAATTCCTCACCGCGCAGCGCCGGGCCGACAAAGCGTTGCCTTGCCGCGTCGTCGCCATAGGCAATCACCGTCGGAACGCACATGCCGAGTCCGACGATGAATGGGTTGCGCGGCAGGTCAAAGGCCGCCTCTTCCTGAGAGAAGATAACGTGCTCGAGCGGCGTTCCGCCCGGCCCGCCCCATTCCTTGCTCCAGGTGATACACGCATAGCCGGCGGCGGCCTTGCGCGCCTGCCAACCCGCGCCGCGCTCGAATGCCTCCTCGCTGTCTGGACCTATACCATCGAGTTCGAACTGCGGCGCATTGGCAGCGAGCCACTGGCGTGCGCGGTTGCGATACTCGGCTTCTTCGGGCGTGTCGGTGAAATCCATCTTGAACCTCAATGCTGGTCGATCAGCGCTGTTGCGAGGCGATCGCGCCAATAGCGCGGCGCGCCTGCCATCACGCTCAAATGCGCGGCGCGCCGGTAGAAGAGATGGGCATCCTCTTCCCAGGTGACGCCGATGCCGCCGAAGACCTGAATTGATTCCTTGGCTGCGAGCCAATAGGCTTCGCATCCAGCGATCCGCGCCGCCGACGCCGCGCTCACTAGGGATTCGGTCCCGTCACCGAGTGCCCAGGCGGCGAAATAAGCGTTGGATCGGGCGATCTGATTCTTGATGTACATGTCGGCGAGCTTGTGCTTGATCGCCTGGTTTGCACCGAGCGACCGGCCGAAGGCACGGCGCTCGAGGGCGTAAGCGCAGGTCCGCTCAAGCACGTGGTCCGCCCCGCCAATCTGTTCGAACGCCGCAAAGGCTGCCGCACGATCGAGGATCTGCCGGGCGAGTTCCTTCCCGTTGCCGGGCGACCCCAAGACTTCACCGGGCGTCTGATCGAAGGTCAACGCTGCCGCCGGTCGGGTGGGGTCGATGACACTCAACGGCGAGCGCGCAACCGTCTTGTCGTCGAGCTCGACCAGGACCATCGACGGACCATCGGCGCTCTCCGCCAAAACGATTGCCACGTCCGCCTGGACGCCATCCGTGACCGGCGCCTTGGCTCCCGACAGACGGCCGCCGACAAAGCCCGCGGAAAGCGTGGCTGGCACGGCTGGTCCGGGCCCTTCCGCGATCGCGACCGTCGCGACGATCTCACCAGCCGCCACCTTGGCGAGGTAGCGCTCCTTCTGCTCGTCGCTGCCGGCCAGGAGCAGCGCTTCGGCGAACAGGATGGTTGAGGCAAACGGCACGGGTGCAAGCGCGCGACCCAATTCCTCGAAAATCGCGCAGAGTTCGACATGTCCGAGGCCAAGTCCGCCATGCGCTTCGGGGATCGCCGCGCCAAGCCAGCCTTGCGCGACAACCTCCTGCCATAACGAAGCAAGAGGCCCCACGTTCGCAGGATCGAGCGCTTGCCGGACAAGCGGCAGGGAACAGCGATCCTCGAGGAATCGGCGCACCTCGCCCTTCAGATAAAGCTGATCAGCGGTATAGTCGAAATTCATTGCTTGCTCGAGACTAGGCCTAGGAATTGAATGAGTCTCGATTTCACGCAAACCAGCGCGACGCAAGCGCCGCATACCCGCAGGCAAACCTAGGCCGTTACGAGATGGATATCGCAACATATTGTTTTAATGAGATTTTGAATGAAATTGGCAGCAAAGTCAGGAGCGACGCCGGGCAATATGGCGGCTTTCATATGAGCAACGACGCGCGCTGTCCGCCTAGCCATGCGGCGATGAAAGGGGCTCGATCATGAATCGTCTTGCTAACAAGGTAGCGCTCGTCACGGGCGGCTCACGGGGGATAGGCCGCGCGATTGCCGAACGCCTGGCAGCCGATGGGGCAATTGTTGCCGTGAATTACACGACCAACGCGGAAAAAGCCGCCGAAGTCGTTGAGGAGATCAAGCGCAACGGCGGCGGCGCGTTCGTTGCCGGCGCGGACATCGCGCAACCCGATCAGGTCGAGGCGATGTTCGTCCATATCGACAGCGAACTCGCGCGTCTGGGATTGCCGCCCGAACTCGACATCCTTGTCAACAATGCCGGCGTGACCGGTGCCATTCCGCTGACCGTCGCAAAGTTGGACGAGATCGATCGGATCATGAAGATCAACCTCTACGGGACCCTGCAGGTCACCCAACGAGCCACCGATCGCCTTCGCGACGGTGGTAGGATCATCACCATTTCCACCGGCTCCGTCGCCCATCCGTCGCCGCGCAACGGCATCTATGCGATGAGCAAGGCAGCGCTCCACGCCATGACCCTGGCGCTCGCCTGCGAGCTCGGTCCCCGCTCGATCACAGTCAACGCGGTCATCCCGGGCTGGACCGCGACCGATATCACCGCCTCGGCGCTGCATGATGCAGCGATCAAGGATCGCGTCGTCGCCAGCACTGCCCTGGGCCGGATCGGCCAGCCCGGTGACATCGCCGCTGCAACGGCTTTCCTGGCGTCGGAAGACGCCCAATGGGTTACGGGGCAATTCATCGAAGCAAGCGGCGGCTACAAGCTGCTTCCGCCCGTCTAGCCAGCTTACAGGGCAGGTCCGCGAGCAGCGCCCTGCCTGGCATGAAGTCGCTTCGCCAACCCCCAATAGCGTTCGACGCCGCCCCGTGGCACGGCCGATCGGATGCGGACCAAATAGTGTTCGATGCCTGGGAAAGCGTCGCCGAGCGATCGCACGAGCAACTCGTCGGGCGGCACGACATCCTCGATCATGACGGCCGCCATCCCTTGTGCTGCGGCGAAATGTGCTACAGCGCGGCCGTCCGCCTCGGGTGCCTCGACAACCGCCGCACCCGCTTCCTCAAGTGCAGATTTGAGGAGCGGGTAAACCTCGGGAAGCGCGTGCGCCGGCGCGATCACAATCCGCTGGCCGCCAAGTTCGGTAAGCGCCACTTGCCCATCGCTCCTGCCGAGTGGGGCCGAGCGAGGCGCCAGTAAATAGGGTTGCGAGGCCTGGATCCTGATTGTCTCGAGCCCCGGCGCGTCCACCGCACCGGTGACGCAGGCGAGATCGAATACGCCCCCTCTCAGTCCTTCGATCAGCGATTCGGTCGAACCGTTCTCGACGTCGACCGAAAAGCGGGCGTGGCTGGCGGCGAACGCGTCGTTGAGCTCGGCAAGTGCGGGCACGGCAAGCGCCGGCATGTCCGCACCCAGATGCACCACGGTTCCCGAACTCGCATCGAGTTGCCGGGAAGCGTTGCGGAAATGGTCCGCGGCATCTGCGACCTGACAGGCGATCGGAAAAAGCTGCTCGCCTTCGGGCGTCAAGACGATCCGGTTCTTGATGCGGTGAAAGAGCTGGACGCCGATCTCTGATTCAAGCTTGCGAATTTGCGCTGAAATCCAGGGCTGCGCGACGTTCAAGCGCGCCGCCGCCGCCGTGAACGAGCGATCACGCCCCACGGCTGCAAACAGCACGACCCAGCGAAGATTCATTTCGTGCGTCCTCTCCAAGCGCCGGTCGGTCACAGCCCGACAACCGCCGTCGCCTCGCTTCTTTCAACTCATCGCCAACATACCGTTGCGATGCGAACTAGCCGCCTTTCACATACGACATGCAAGCGTCACAATGGAATAGACTTGGGTTCTGGAGGGAGATCGGCCGCAGCCGTTCTGGGCCGATATGAGACAATGCCGCTCAGCCTTTTTCTGCCTTGTTCGGCTGCGGCATCAGGGCCTGCCACAAAGCGGTAGGCTCGGCCCGATTCCGCGCGCTGAGCTCCTCGAAATACCAATCCTGACCGAGCAGTTGCTTGACGCGCGGGATCGCTTCGCCGTCGGGACCGCTGTAATAATGGACCTTCCGAGTATCACCGTCGGTCACCATGCGGAACATCACGTCAGCGGTGATGGCGGGATCGGAACGGATTAGGTTCAGTGCTTTGAACTTGTCCCATGACGCATTGTAGTCGTCGGGTACATCCTCGGCGCGATCGACCTTGCTGAAGATTTGGGTCTGCATGCTTCCTGGGTGCAGTGCCTTCACGATTACGCCGAACTCGATGAGCTCTGCATGCAAGCCTTCGGTAAGCGAGGCGACGGCCGCCTTGGACGCCTGATACACCGAGGTGTAGGGGTATCCGCCGTCGGCGCTGATCGAACTGACATTGACGATGACGCCCGAGCGCTGCTCGCGAAAGATCGGAATGAACGCCTTGTTCAGCGCGATCAGCCCGAACACATTCGTCTGAAACTGACGATGTACCTGATCCATGGTGGTCGCCTCGAGCGGACCCGACTGGAAGTAACCGGCATTGTTGATCAACGCGTCGACGCGGCCGAACTGGCCCAGGGCACGCTTGCCAAAAGCAAGATCGGCCCACTCATCATTCACATCCAGCAACAGCGTCTTGACGGCATCGAGCCCGTCATGGACGCCGAGATCCGCTTCCTTGCGGACGGTCGCGACCACGTTCCATCCGGCCGCGGCGAAACGCCGGACGCTGAGATGCCCGAAGCCGCTGGCGGTACCGGTGATGACGATGGTCGGAGCGGTCATGTCATTCTCCACTTTGTTGAGGAAGATCGCTCGATGCCGTTGATGGCTCAAGTCTCCGCCAGGGCGAACCAGCGACCTTCCGGAGCGTCAAAGCATCACGGCCTTGAGCTCGACATAAGAGTTCAGACCCGCCGAACCATATTCGCGCCCGATGCCGCTTTGCTTGTAACCGCCGAACGGTGCGCTGAAATCGCGCCCCTTGCCGTTCACCGATACTCCGCCCGTCTTGATCCGGCGCGCGACCTCCAGTCCCCGCTCGCGATCCGCCGCCCAAACGGCGCCGTTGAGTCCATAGTCGCTGTCGTTCGCGATCCGGATTGCTTCGTCGACACTGTCATAAGGAATGATCGAGACGACCGGCCCGAAGATTTCTTCCTGGGCGATACGGGCTTTGGGATCGACATCCGCGAATACCGTCGGTTTGACGAACGCGCCGAAATCGATCCCGTCGGGACGGCCGGTCCCGCCGACCACCAACCGGGCCCCCTCGTCGATTCCCGCCTGGATATAGGAATCGACCCGTTGACGCTGGCGCTCAGCGACGAGCGGGCCGATGAACGTTTCGGGGAGGGTCGGATCACCGATGGTCATTCCGCCGGCAAGCGCGCCAAGGCCCTCTGCTAACCGCTCTTGAAGCCCGCGAGGGACGACGACCCGGGTCAACCCGACACAGGCCTGGCCGTTGTTGAAGAACGACGCGAATTTCAGATTGCCGATGACCGCGTCGATGTCCGCATCCTCAAGCACTACGGCTGCCGACTTGCCGCCAAGTTCCAAGCTGAAGCGCTTAAGGCGCTCCCCCGCCAGCGACGCGATTCGACGTCCGGCGGCCGTCGAACCGGTGAAGGCGATCTTGTCCACGCCCGGATGCTTGACGAGATATTCGCTTTGCTCTCTGCCGGCGACGATGATGCTCAATACGCCAGTGGGAAGTCCGGCCTCGGTGAAGATGTCTCCGAGCAATTGGCCGTCGAGCGCCGTTTCGGGGGCGAGCTTGAGGATGACGGAACAGCCCGCAAGGAGTGCAGGGAAAAGCTTGGTCAACGCAGACTGATGGGGAGCATTCCACGGGATGATGGCGGCAACGACCCCCACCGGTTCCCGGCGCCAGACGGTATCGGCTCCCTCCGATCCGAATTGGGCGGGACCACGCGTCTCCCATCCAAATTCTTCCGCCGCTGCCAGATAAGCCTGGTTTTGCGGGACGATATAGGCCTGAACGGCGCGCGTCGCCCAAATGGGAATGCCGTTCTCCGCGGTCACCAACTGCGCGAACTCCTCGGCGCGCGCCGCATGAAGTTCGGCGAATTTACGCAGAACCGCAACACGCCCGGCGGGCGCGCGATCAGCCCATTCGCCGCGATCGAGGGCCGAGCGAGCTGCCGCAACCGCCGCGTCGATATCCGCTTCGCCCGCAAGTGGCGTCGAGCCGGCGAGTGCGTCGTCATAAGGCGATCGCACCTCGAGACGGTCACTCGTCGAAGGAGTCCGCCATTCGCCGCCGATGAAAATTGAATGGAACGCGATCATCGCTTCGTCCTTTCCGCTCGGGCTCCGCCGCGTCCTTGCCTACAAGGGTATGGCGAGATCAGAATAAACCAACTAGTTGGTTTTATAGCTATGGGCCATCCAGCTTGATGTCAACGGGCGCGTTCCGGTAACGGCGGGACGGGCGAACTCGGTGCACAGTTATTAGTGAGAACAGATGGGCAAGTCGGACATTACAAAGCAACGCCTGCTGGACGCAGCCACGGTCGAATTCGCGACACACGGCATAGCCGGTGCCCGTGTCGACAGGATCGCGGTGGCGGCCGGATGTAACAAGCAGGCGATCTATGCCTATTTCAAAAGCAAGGACGGCCTGTTCGACGCCGTTTACGAGCAGATGGTGATCGATACCGTCGAGAGCGTCCCGATCGACCCGTTTGACCTTCCTGGATATGCCGCCAGCCTGTTCGATCATTATCGCGATCATCCCGAGGTTCAGAAACTGAGTGCATGGCACCAGTTCGAACGGCTGGAGTTCGGCCCTGATACGAGGATTGCCACCACCGCGGCCAAGCAGAAAATCGATAGGATTAAGGAGGCGCAATCCGCCGGCGCCGTCACTGACCTCCTGCCCGCGGAATATCTGCTCGCGTTGGTCCTGCGGATGGCGACCATCGGCGTCTACGGCTCGATCGAGAACAAGGCTTCGCCCTCAGCCAGCAAGAAGATGCGTCAGGCACTGATCGACGGCGTGCGCAAGCTGGTCGCGCCGTAACAGGCTTTCAGCACTGGATTCGGCACCGAGCTTGGCTAGCTGGATCGGGCCGACGCGGAAGCTAGGGTTCGACGAGTTTCCTCACGCCATCGACGAGCGCGTCCCGCATGGCACGCGTCGGCTTTTCGGCGCGCCCGGTTTCAGGTGAACTGTAGACGCCGACGGTCGCCATGCGTTGTATCAGGGCGAGCAGGTGCTCGGGCGCAATGGCGCCTGCAATGGCACCCTCGTCTTGCGCTGCCCTGAGCTGAGCGATTTTATCTCGCGCGGCGCGCGCGATCGCAGGCGGGTCGATCGCGCTGTTACGTTCGAACTGAAACCAGGCGGTCAAACGCTGCACTTCGGGATGGACGCGATACCGATCGAACAGGCGGCCCGCATAGCCGGGCAAGTCGCGCGCATCCATCGGCACGCTTTCCACCGTGTCCACCACGATCCGATGATAGACCGCGTCAAAAAGTCCCACCTTGCTTTCGAAATAAGCGTAGATCGCTTGTTTATTGCATCCGGCGTTGACCGCTATTCGCTCGACCCTGGCACCGGCGATCCCATGATTTGCAAACTCGACCGTCGCAGCCTCGAGCAGCCGCCGCCGCGTTTCATCCGCCCTGCCCATATCTGTCCGGATCCCCCTTAAACACGCCTCATTCCTATGGGGCGGGTCAATTGACAGTAAGGACGCCGGGCCACAAAATAAACCAACCAGTTGCTTTTATGGCGTGAGCACCGCCTTCAAAACGAGCTTTCCGATCTTCTAAACCCACTCGCGAAGGAGCAGAATTGTATGGCGGACATAAGCTTTGACCCCAGCCAGGCGGCATTGGTGGTGATCGATCTCCAGAACGGCGTGGCCAGTCTGCCAGCTACGCCGCATGCCGGCTCCGATGTCGTCTCCCGCACGGCACAGCTTGCCGATGCGTTACGGGCTAAGGGCGGCACGATCGTCTGGGTGAACGTTATGGCGCCGGCGGGTCCGCTCGCGCTTATGCCTGACCTCGATAATCCGCCCAACTTCCCGCCCTCTTTCCCAGCGCAGTGGAGCGAGCTCGTTCCCGATCTCAGCGTCCAGTCGGAAGACGTCCGGGTGTTCAAGAGAAACTGGGGCGCCTTCTACGGTACCGATCTCGATCTCCAACTTCGCCGGCGCGGCATCCGAACGATTGTCCTGACCGGGATCGCAACGAATCTCGGCGTCGAATCGACCGCGCGCGACGCGTACGAACGCGGCTACAATCAGATCTTTGTCGAAGACGCGATGTCGGGCCTGGGTGAGAATGCCCATGCGTCCGCGATCGGCACGACCTTCCCGCGCATTGGGCGCGTGCGGTCGACGGCCGACGTTCTGGCTTTCCTCGGCGCGTAACGCTCCGGGCAAGAACAGCAGCACCACGCGAAAACTATAAACGAAGGAAAGGAACGACCGTGAAGGGACGCTTTGAGGGAAAGGTGGCGATCGTCACCGGATCGGCCAGCGGCATCGGTGAAGCAACCGCCCGGCGGCTTGCGTCAGAAGGCGCCAAAGTCATGCTGGTCGACATCGCACCCGGTGTGGCGGGAGTGGCCGAATCGATCGTGGCCGACGGCGGTGTGGCACAAGCGCTGGTCGCCGATGTCGGCATACCGGCGGAGCACCAGCGCATTGTCGCGGAGACCAAGAAAGCGTTCGGCGCGCTCCACCTCGCGGCCAACAATGCCGGCGTCTCGGGGCGGCTCCTGCCGCTCCACGAGCTCGAAATCGATGAATGGCTTCAGGTCATGAACATCAATATCAATGCCGTATTCTACGGCATGAAATATCAGATCCCGGCGATGCTCGAGGCCGGCGGCGGGGCGATCGTCAACACCGGTTCGATCTACGGCTCGACCGGCCAGCTCCGTCGCGATGCCTATACCGCGGGCAAGCATGCGGTAATCGGTCTGACCCGATCCGCCGCTCAGGAATATGCGGAAAAGAATATTCGCATCAACGCGGTATCCCCCGGCGTGGTCGAAACCGGCATGACGGCAGCTGCGCCGGCCGACAGGATCGCCGAATATGCCAAGGGCAATTGTCTCAAGCGCGTCGCCAAGGCGTCCGAGCTCGCCAACATGATTTGCTTCGCTTTGTCCGATGAAGCTTCGTTCGTCATCGGCGCCGATCTGATGGTCGATGGCGGCTTCACGCTCAAATAGGATTCTTCGTCAGACCAAGCACCGGTTCGAAGCCGCTTGATCCGCTTCGATGGTGCTCTGCCTGGGCT
>Ga0153956_1000544_pt1 | contig 40939 bp, 37 predicted proteins | sample TSFL040MetaG_FD_104704 | JGI IMG/M metagenome (GOLD analysis project Ga0153956, IMG submission 104704) | Attine ant fungus gardens microbial communities from Florida, USA - TSFL040 MetaG | ecosystem: Host-associated > Fungi > Mycelium > Unclassified | place: USA: Florida, Wekiwa Springs... | reverse complement strand
CGGAGTGCCTCTTCATCAGCCGGCCGAGAGGCACGGATCGCCAGTTCCTTGGTCATCTCGACCGCGATCGACGAGTGGGCGGCGATCTTCTGGGCTATCACCTTCGCCTCATCGATCAGCAGGTCGGGCTCGACGACGCGGCTGATCAGGCCGATCCGGAGCGCCTCCTCCGCGTTGATCGCCTCGCCGGTTAGGAGTAGCATCATCGCGTCGGAAAGGCCGACGGTACCGGGCAGCCGGGTCGCGCCCAGCCCGTGGAGAAGCGCCCACTTCACCTCGGGGGCGCCGAAGCTCGCCTTGGCCGAGGCGATCCGTATGTCGCAGGTGAGGGCGAGCTCCATGCCCCCGGCTAGCGCGTAGCCGTTTATCGCCGCGATCAGCGGCTTGCGGGTCGTCCGGCCGAAGGACCAGCCGTCGTGGCGCCAGGGACCCCAACCCTTCGGAGTCGAGTCCTGCCCGTGCATGCCCTTCAGGTCGGCCCCGGCCGAGAAGGAGCGCTCACCCTTGCCGGTGATGACGCCGACCGAGAGTTCGGGATCGGCGTCGAGGTCGGCCATTGCCGCGTCGAGCTCGGCGTAAGTCTGACGGTCCATCGCGTTCAGTTTCTCGGGACGGTTGATCGAGATCAGGGCGATCGCGCCCTCCTTCTCGACCAGTACGGGCTTTTCCGAACTCATTCTGGTCTCCTTCCAACGGATGCTACCATACTAGCGAACGTTAGCTAGTATGGTCAAATTCCCGTTGTAGAGCCGAGAGGATCACTCGCTTGCTTACTTACACCCCCGAGAACCATCCGCAGGCCGCTGCCTACAGCCACGCCGTGGAAACCAGCGGAAGGCTGCTCTTCATCAGTGGCCAAACCCCCAAACTCCCGGATGGTGGGCCGGTGGCGGAGGATCCGATCGATCAGATCCGCCAGACCCTCAAAAACCTCGTCAACGTGCTCGACTCGGCGGGGGCGGGCGTCGAGAACCTGGTCTCGGTCCGGTGTTATCTGGCCGATCGTGTGCATCGCGACGCGTTCAGGATCGCCCGCACCGAAGTCTTCGGAGAGCACAAGCCGGCGCTCACCGTGGTCGTGTGCCAGATCTGGGACGAAGCCTGGGCCTGTGAGATCGAGGCCGTGGCGGAGCTCGAAGCATGAGCGAACCGCTTGTCATCGAGTCCCGGCAGGGTCCGGTACTAGTTCTCACCCTGAACCGGCCGGATCGGATGAACGCCTGGAACAACGAGCTGGAAGACCGGTATTTCAAGCTGCTCGACGCGGCCGAGGTCGATCCCGAAGTCAGGGTCATCGTCCTGACCGGCGCCGGGCGCGGCTTCTGCGGCGGCGCCGACATGGCGAACCTCCAGCGGATCGAAGGCGCGGCCGAGCGGTCCGTCAGACCGCGGCCCCGCACCTACCCCAGGACCATCCGCAAGCCGATCGTCGCTGCGATCAACGGAGCCGCGGCCGGGCTGGGTCTGGTCGAGGCCCTTCTCTGCGACGTCCGATTCTGCTCGGCCGAAGCGAAGCTCACCACCTCGTTCTCCCGTCGCGGCCTGATCGCCGAGTACGGCCTCTCCTGGATCCTCCCGAGATTGGTCGGCTTCGGTCGGGCGATGGACCTGCTCATATCGGGCCGTATCGTGCGCGGCGAGGAGGCTCTCTCCTGGGGCCTGGTCGACTTCGTGACTCCCGCCGACGAGGTGCTCGACGCCGCCGTCGCCTATGCGAAGGACCTCGCGGATAACTGCTCGCCCTGGTCGATGGCGCAGATCAAGCAGCAGATCCGGGACGATCTCGACGTGGACTTCGAGACGGCTTCCCGGCGAGCCGACGAGTTGATGCTCGAGTCATTCGAAAGCCCGGACGTCAAGGAGGGTGTGGCTGCGTACGTCGAGAAGCGCCTCCCCGATTTCAAGCCGTTGGCGATCGGAAGTGAGGACTGAGAAATGGACCTGGGAATCAGCAGCCGGGCAGATGAGTTGAGGGAGCGGCTGCTCGCCTTCATGGACGAGTGCGTGCTCCCCGCCGAGCGCACCTTCGAGGAGCAGATAGCCGAGTCCGGTGACCCTCACCACCATCCGGCCGTGATGGAGGATCTGAAACGTGAGGCGAAGTCGCGCGGACTGTGGAACCTGTTCCTCCCCGACGAGGGTCTCTCGAACCTCGAGTACGCCTATCTGGCTGAGATCATGGGGCGGGTGCGGATCGCTTCCGAGGCGTGCAACTGCAACGCCCCGGACACCGGAAACATGGAGACCCTGGCCCGGTTTGCAGACCTCAAGCAGAAGGAACGTTGGCTCAAGCCCCTGCTCGATGGCGAGATCCGGTCGGGCTTCGCGATGACCGAACCCGGAGTGGCCTCGAGCGATGCGACCAACATCGAGCTGAGCATAAGATCGGACGGGGACGAGTACGTGCTGGAGGGTCGCAAGTGGTGGACCACGAACGCGCTCCACCCGAACTGCCGGATCCTGCTCGTGATGGGCAAGTCCGACCCCAACGAAGCACCCCACAGGCGCCACTCGGTCGTCTTGGTGCCGATCGACACCCCGGGCCTGAATATCGTTCGCAGCCTGCCGGTCTTCGGGTTCCAGGATCAGGGCGGACACGCGGAGATCGAGTTCGACTCGGTCCGAGTACCCAAGAGCTACCGGCTGGCGGAGCAGGGTGACGGCTTCCGGATCGGCCAGGCCCGGTTGGGCCCGGGCCGGATCCACCACTGCATGCGGTTGATCGGGTCGACCGAGCGGGCGCTCGAGCTGCTCTGCCGCCGGGCCCTCGATCGGACCACCTTCGGCGAGCGGCTCGCCGAGCGCGACAACATCCGCGACTGGATCGCCGACGCCCGGATCGAGATCGAGATGGTCCGATTGCTCTGCCTGAAGGCGGCTTGGAAGATGGACAACTTCGGCAACAAGGAGGCTCGTGTAGAGATCTCCGCGGTCAAGATCGCCGCGGCCCGCATGGCGACAACGGTGATCGACCGGGCAATCCAGGTTCACGGAGGAGGAGGCGTCAGCAGCGATGTCCCGCTCTCTCGCATGTACGCCTACGCGCGCACCATCCGCCTCGCCGATGGTCCCGACGAGGTCCACCGACGGACGATCGCCTCGCAGGAGCTACGCCGATGGGCGCCTGCTAAATGAGCAAGCCACTCGACGGCAAGACAGCGATCGTGACCGGTGCCTCGCGCGGCATCGGCTTCGCGATAGCCCGCCGCCTGGCCGGCGACGGCGCCAAGGTGGTCCTCACCTCGCGCGAGACCGAGTCCGCCGAGGCAGCGGCCCGCGAGATCGGCGAGAACGCGGTCGGCTTCGGCGCCCATGCCGCCGAGGAAGACGCTGCCGAGGCCTGCGCCGAGTTCGCCGTCGACCGCTTCGGATCGCTGGACATCCTAGTCAACAACGCGGGGACGAATCCCGCGGCGGGGCCCTCGACCGAGGTGGACCGCCCCCGATTCAGCAAGACGATCGATGTCAACCTCTGGGCCCCGTTGCTCTGGACCGCCGTGTCTGAGCGGGCATGGATGGGCGAGCACGGTGGATCGGTGGTCAACATCGCCTCGATCAACGGATTTACCACCGGCTCGGGAACCGGCATCTACCGGGTCACCAAGGCCGGCATGCTCCACCTGACCCGTCAATTGGCCTTTGAGCTCTCTCCCGGCATCCGGGTCAACGCGATCGCCCCCGGGCTGGTCCGCACCCGGCTGTCGGAGGCTTTGTGGGGGCCGGACGAGGCGGCTGCGGTCGAGTCGATCCCCCTCGGCAGGATCGGTGAGCCGGATGACATCGCCGGGGGGGTTGCCTTCCTGGTCGGCGAGGACGGCAGCTGGATGACTGGCCAGACCATCGTGATGGACGGGGGACAGGTCATCAACAACTCAGCCTCCTCCACTTCGCCGCGGCTTCGGGAGAACAGGGACTGATGGAGCCGGTTGGACCCGTCACCGGACTGAGGAGTGTGGCCGTGAGCGAGTGGATCGTCTCGCTCGGCTGCGGGGCGACACCCCCCCTGAGTTTCGATCCGCTCGGGTCGGGCAAGTCCAACCTGGTCAGCTTGGTCACCGATGCGAACCGGAATCGGTGGGTCCTGCGTCGGCCCCCGATGGGCCGGCTCGCCCCCTCCGCCCACGACATCGCCCGGGAGCACGAGGTGCTTGTCGCGGTCAACGACTCGGTTCCGACTCCGCGGGTGATCGCCCTGACCACCGACCCGTCCATCACGGACGTCCCGTTGATGCTGCTGGAGCACGTCGAGGGGTTGGTCCTCGAGGACACGGAGGTCGCCGAACGCACGTCCCCCGCATGGCGCGGGTCGCTTGCCCGCTCGGTGCCCGAGGCGCTGGCGAAGGTGCATGCGGTCGACCTCGAAGGCGTCGGCCTGGCTCAGTTGGCCAGCTCCAAGCCGTATGCCCAGCGCCAGGTGAAGCGCTGGCAGCGTCAATGGAAGGAGCTCGACACGCCGAGCCTCTCCGGCGTGGTCGGCATCGCCGACCGCCTGGCCGCGAACGCGCCGACTCAGAATGAGACCGCCCTCGTCCACGGCGACTTCCACCTCCGCAACCTCATCCTCGACCCCGACTCGGGTGCTGTACGGGCCATCGTCGACTGGGAGCTCTGCACCCTGGGTGACCCGCTGGCCGACCTCGGCGGCCTGCTCGCCTACTGGCCTCGACCCGGCGACGACCCGATGGTGCCGTTCAGCGCCTCCACGCTGGCCGACTTTCCGGAGCGCCACGAGCTCGTCGGAACCTACGCCGAGATCACCGGCAGAGACGTCGGCGCGGTTGCTTTCTGGCAGGCCCTGGCCTACTGGAAGATCGCGATCATCATCCAGGGCGTACGGGTTCGCGCGGCACGGCGCGGAACCCGCTCTCCGCACTACGACGAGCGGTTCGTCGAGTCGCTGCTGGCCCGTGCCGAACAGGAAATCGAGGCCTATGAATCGAACGACGCTCCCTGACCAGGTTCGACAGACGCTCGTGCCCGACCCAACCAACCAACCGACCGACCGTTCAAAGGTAGATATGACTCACACATTGCTGGACGCCGTGACAAGAGCAGGAAACGAAAGGCCGGATGCTCCCGCGATGATCTTCGAGGACGGAACTCGAGTATCGGCGGGGACGCTGCTGGCCCGCAGCGAAGAGTTCGCTGCCTACCTCAGCGAGAACCTCCGCCAGGGAAGCGTGGTCGCGGTGATGGGTGCTAACCGTGCGGAGTTCATGGTCGCGTGGTTCGCGTCGGTTGGCGCCGGCTGCGCGGTCGTGGCGCTGAATCCGCAGGCCGGGTCCCACGATCTGGAACACGTCCTGCGTGACAGCTCGGCGACCCTTGCCATCGCAGACTCGAAGGAGTCGCAGGAGGTGCTGGAGCGGCTGAGCGAGGATCTCCCCAAGCTTGAGCACGTGCTGCTGATGGGCGAGGGCGAACCGGACGGCCTGACCGGGTACGAGACCGGAGAGCGCCTCGACTTCCGCGAGCTCGACCTCGACCCGGACACGATCACCAACATCTATTACACCTCGGGGACGACCGGTCCCCCGAAGGGATGCATGGTCAACCACCGTTACTGGAAGCGGCTGGTCGACTCGTACCTGGAGGAGCGCGGCCTCGGCGAGGACGATCGGATCCTCTGCTGCCTGAAGTTCTTCTACAACGATCCGTCATGGCAACTGTTGGCATCGCTGAGCGCCGGGGCGCCGCTCGTGATCATGCGGAAGTTCAGCGTCTCGCGTTTCTGGCGCGTGGTCAACGACAACGGGGTGACTCAGCTCTTCACCATCGGCTCGATCCCGGCGCTGCTGCTGAGCGCACCTGCGTCGCCGCTCGAGAGGCAGCACTCCGTCCGCTTCGGCGTGCAGGTCGCGATCGACGCCGAACGCCATCGCGAGATGGTCGAGCGCTGGGGGGTCCCGTGGGTCGACAGCTATGGTCTGACCGAGACCGGCGGCCTGGTCAGCGTGCCGTTGGCGGATGCCGAAGCGATGATCGGCCGGGGGACGATGGGGCGCCCGCGGAAGGACGTCGAGATCCGGTTAGTCGACGAGTCGGGCGCGGACATGCCCGCCGGAAAGCCTGGGGAGTTGCTGGCCAGGGTGCCGGACATGATGGTCGGCTACCTCAACCGTCCCGACGCGACCAAGGCCGCAATCGATGAGGAAAATTGGTTCCACACCGGAGACGTTGTCCGCGCTGACGAGGACGGCTGGCTCTACTTCTCCGGCAGGAAGAAGGACATCGTCAGGCGCGCCGGCGAGAACATCTCGGCCAGCGAGGTCGAGGAGGTGCTGCGCGGTCATCCGCAGGTGATCGACGCAGCCGTGGTGCCCGTCGCCGACGAACTCAAGGGCGAAGAGATACTGGCGCACCTCTACGTCGGTGAGGCTTCGACCGAAGCCCTGCCCGAGGACGTGGCTGGCTTTTGCACCGACAAGCTGGCCAGGCACAAGCTTCCGAGATATCTGATCTTCCGGCACGAGGACTTTCCGCGGACGCCATCGATGAGGATCGCGAAGAACAAGATCGAACATGGAACGGTTCCGGATGGTGCGTGGGACTGCGAACAGGCCGAGGTAGTGTGAATATGAAAGTCATCGACATCCGTATCAAGGTCCCGGTCCGGGACACCGAGAGTGACCCGTATCCCGAGACCCCGAACGAGTACGCCCGCTACGGCGACGTGTACCACAACGGTGGCTCCTCCCGGGCGACGTTGGACGAGCTCGTGACCGAGCTGGAGACCTTCGATGTCGCGCCGAGCGTGCTCCAGGCCGAGCACGAGTTCGGGCGGCCCCAGGACTGGAACGATCGGGTGAGCGAGCTGCTCCGACGGCATCCCGAAAGGTTCGTCTGCGGGTGGGGTATCGTCGACCCGCGACGTCCGATGGAGGCGGTAAAGGAGATCGACCGCATCTACCACGAGCTCGGTCTGCGCGGCGTCATCTTCGAGCCCGGTTTCCTCGACATCTCTCCGACCGACGCGCGGTGCTATCCGGTCTACGCGAAATGCGTCGAGCTCGGCATCCCGGTCGGACTCCACACGGGGGTCAACTTCTCCTCGCACGGGCCGCTGCGTCACGAACGACCCTTCTTGGTCGACCAAGTGGCCTGCCACTTCAATGACCTGATTCTAGTCTGCCATCACGGAGGATGGCCCTGGGCGCATGAGATGGTCGCGGTGGCGTGGAAGCACCCCAACGTCTACCTCGAGTTTGGTGCCATCGCCCCCGCCTACATTGCTTCCGGAGGCGGCTGGGGTGACGTGCCCCGCTTCATGGACTCCTTGCTCCACGAGCAGATTCTGTTCGGGACCGATTGGCCGATGATGCGCTACGAGCGGGTGCTCGAGGAAGTCGAGAAGCTCGGACTGCGGGAGCGTTCGCTCTCGGCCTACCTCGGCGGGAACGCGGAGCGGCTGCTCGACCGGATCCTCTGACCCGAGGGCATGTCCACGATCCGTCGGCGGTCATACACCGGCTTCCCGGGGGTCTTCGCCGCGACTCTCGTGGTGTTCCTCGCCGCTGGGGTCGTCCTGGCGGTGCTGCCGCAGTACGTCGAGGACGACCTCGACGCGGGCCGGGCCAGCGTCGGGCTGGTCGTCGGTTCGTTCGCCCTCTCGGCGATCGTGGCGAGGCCGCTGCTCGGGAGGCTGGCGGACACCTACGGCCGCGAGGCCGTCCTGCTGGCCGGTTGCGCCACGATGGCCTTCGGCTCAGCGTTGCTCTTCCTGCCTGCCGGCTTGCCCGGGGCGGTCTCGTCGCGCCTGATCGCGGGCGTCGGCCAGGCGGCGGTCTTCACGGCCGGCTCGGCCTGGGCGGTCGATCTGGCGCCATCCGAACGCCGCGGCCGGACGATCGCGTGGTTCGGGCTCTCCGTCTGGATCGGACTCAGCGTCGGGCCGGCGCTGGGACTGGCTCTGGACGCCGCCTTCGGGCGAAACGTGGTCTGGGCCTGCGCGGCGCTCGCGCCGCTCCTCTCCGCCGTGATCGCGAGCTTCACCCATCCGAGCCCGGTCGCCCGGGCCGAGTGGGCGCGGGGCACCGGCCTCATTGTCCGGGAGGCACTGGCTCCGGGGATCGCCCTCGGCCTCGTCAACGTCGGCTATGCGACGGTGGTTTCCTTCGCCGGTCTGATGGTGGCAGCGCAGGGCGACGATCGCGGTGCTCTGGTCTTTCCCGCGTTCGCGATCGCCGTGGTCGGGTCCCGCCTGATCCTCGGCGGCCTGCCCGATCGCCTGGGAGCCCTGAGGACGGCGCTGGCCGGAGCGATCAGCGCCTCGCTTGGCCTGGCCACCATCGGGATCGGCCGGGGTCTGGTCACGGCGCTGTGTGGGGCGTTGGTTATGGGATCGGCCTTCTCGATTCTCTACCCGGCACTGGCCACATGGGTGGTCGGGAAGGTGGATGAGGACCGTCGCGGCGCCGCGCTCGGTACCCTGACCGGCTTCTTCGACGCGGGAGTTGGACTCGGCGCCCCCGCCGCCGGGATTGTCGCCTTGGCAGTCGGGTACTCGGGATCCTTCTGGATGGCGTCGGCCTGTGCGGCCCTGGCCGCGGTGCTCGTCCACCGGCTGGTCAGGGCGAGTGGCCCCGACCCCCCGGCTTCCGGTTGAGTTCAGCGGTGCCGGCCGGCGACCGCGTCAATCGATCCGGTTGACGACCACGGCGATGCCTTGGCCGACTCCGATGCACATCGTCGCGAGGCCGCTCTTCACCTCGGGGCGGCGCTGCATCTCGTGCACCAAGGGCGTGAGGATACGGGCTCCGGAGGAGCCGAGCGGGTGGCCGAGCGCGATCGCGCCGCCGTTGACGTTGACCCGGGGATCGTCGTCCGCCACGCCCCAGGTGCGGAGCACGGTGAGCGACTGCGCGGCGACGGCCTTGATGTGGCTGGCCAGCGCGAAGTGGTCCTGATCCTCGCGCGTGATCTGGTCCAGTGCCAGGTTCTCGGCGGTGATACCGAGCGGGTCCGTGTGGCCGAGCGTGGTCGGCGGTCAGCGAGCGGTATCGATCGCCGGCCGGTAGGCCACGATGCGCAGGGCCATCTTGCCGTACTCGCGCGCGACCTCGAGATCCTCGAGGGGGCCGCTTTCGCGGAACCAGACGGAGACGCTCGAAGCCATCTCGATGACGGCGAACGATGCGAGCTTCTCCGAGCTGACGCTGAAGACCCCGGCCTTGACTCCCTTGGCGATCGTCTGACGCACGCGATGCTCGTAACGATCGCGCGCGCTTCGCACGTACGACTGGTCGGGCTCGGCCAGGTTGGCCAGCTCGCGGTCGCCGGTCACGGCCGATCGCCGGTGGCGGATGTGGATCAGCACGTGGCTCTCGGTCATCGCCCGCAGCTGCTCCGCGGGATCGCTCGAGCTGTTCAGGGCCTTATCCTGGCCAGCCAGCAGGCGATCGATGCCCGTGACCATGATCCGGGAGAGGATCTCCTGCTTGGACCCGACGTGGTTGTAGAGGCTGGGGGCCTGTACACCCAGGCGGGCGGCCAGGAGCTTCATCGTGGTCCCGTGGTACCCGCGCTCGGAGAGCAGGGTTAGTGCTTCCTCCCTCACGTCGTCCCAACGGCCCGTGGTCTTGGGCTTCTTCTTGCCCGGACCCTGTGAATCGAAGTCCATCAGAGTGCCTCCCCGGGCAGGGCGTTCACGTGATGTAGTGGGCGATTTTCAGACAACGATCAGGCTCAGGGTCTCGGCTACGCAAACTGGTTTGTCCGTGCGATCACATTCGACAATCACGTGACTCTCCAGTCTGGCTCCGTTGGGGCTGGTTGAAAGCGAGGCCGGTGTGACCTTTGCGCGGATCCTCGCCCCACTAGGTACTGGTGCCGGGAATCTCACGCGGTCACTGCCCATATTAACGATCGATCGGACGTTGTCGATCCGATAGATCTGCCTGACGAGGCCGGGCAGCAGGGCGACCGTGAGATAGCCGTGGGCCACCGTCGCCCCGAAGGGCCCCTTCGCCGCCCGTTCGCGGTCCACGTGGATCCACTGCTCGTCCCCGGTGATCTCGGCGAAAGCGTCGATGCGCTCCTGCGTCAGGATCTCCCAGCCACTGGGCCCGAGCTCCTCGCCGATCAGCGACTCGAGTTCCTCGAGGCCGGATATAAACCTGGCGCTCATGCGAGGTGTCCGCCGATCCGTTGCTTGCCACGCAGCAGGTCGCGCGCGATCGTGCGGCGTTGGATCTCGTCGCTGCCCTCGTAGATCCGCCACAGTCGGGCCTCGCGGTACCAGCGCTCGATCGGCAGCTCGCGCGTGTAGCCCATGCCTCCGTGGATCTGGAGGACGCGATCGACGACCGCGTTCGCCATGGTCGCCGCGTTCAGCTTCGCCATCGAACTCGCGTGTCGGGGATCCATCTTGTTCTCGACCCGCCAGGCTGCGAGCAGGACGAGGTAGCGGGCAGCCTCCAGGTCCACCTCGCTGTCGGCGATCATCCATTGGATCGCCTGGTGCTCGCCGATCGGCTTGCCGAACGTTTCGCGCTGGTTTGCGTACTCGACCGCCATGCCGAGAAGGCGCTCGCCGGCGCCGACCATCTGCGAGGGGATGAGGTAGCGGCCTCGGCCGATCCACTCCATCGCGAGTTCGAAGCCGTCGCCGACCGAACCAAGGATGTTGCGGTTCGGGACTCGGACGTCATCGAAGGTCATCGAGATGGGCTCCGACGGCCCCATCGTCTGGATCGGTGCGGAGGTCCAGCCCATCGAGCGGTCGACGATGAAGGCGGTGAATCCGCCGCGAATGCCGAGCGACGCGTCAGTCACGGCAACCACGATCGCGAAGTCAGCCACCTTGCCGCGGGTGATGAACGTCTTCTCTCCGTTCAGGACCCAGTCGTCACCGTCGCGCCGGGCGCTCATCCGGATCGCGGTCAAGTCGGAGCCGGCACCCGGCTCGGTGATCGCGAAGCAAGAGTTGCGGGTGCCCTCGATCGCCGGGAGCAGGTACTCGTCCCGCTGGTGGTCGTTGGCATGGTAGAGGATCACGTCGGTCTCCCCACCGAAGGTGAAGTCGACGTAGGTTCGTCCGATCTCGGTCCAGAGCAGACTCTGGGTCACAGCGGGAAGCTCGGCTCCGCCGAACTTCGCGGGTGTGCCCAGGCCCCAGAATCCGAACTCGCGTGCTTTCGCCCGCAGGGCGCGTAGCTCCTCGTGCTGAAGTCCGGGCTCGCCCCGCCGCTCCCGCTGCAGCACCTGCGGCTCGAGCGGCATCACCTCGTTCTTGATGAAGGCGCGAGCCGTGTCCCGGATGTCTCTCTGCTCGTCGGTAAGCGAGAAGTCCATCAGCGCTGCCCTCCGGTCACGAAGAGAGTTTGCCCGGTTATGTGGCGGGCGTCGTTGCTGGCTAGGAAGGAGACCACTCCGGCGATGTCCTCCGGGGTCGCGACACGGCGCAGCGGGATCAACTTGGCCGCCCCCTCCCGGAACTCCTTCGGGTCCTTGCCCAGGCGCCGCGCAGTCTCGTCGGTCATGTCCGTCGCCACGAATCCGGGCGCCACCGCGTTCGCGTTGATTCCGAACGGGCCGAGCTCCTGCGCGATCGTCGCGGTCAGGCCCTGGATGCCCGCCTTGGAAGCCGCGTAGTTCGACTGGCCTCGGTTGCCGAGCGCCGAGCGGCTCGAGAGCGAGACGATCTTGCCGCTCTTCGCCTCCACCATGACTCGTTGGGCGGCGCGCGCGCAGAGGAACACCGACTTCAGGTTCACGTCGAGCACGGAGTCCCACTCCTCCGAGGTCATCTGGAAGAGCAGGTTGTCGCGGGTGATCCCCGCATTGTTGACGAGGACGTCGAGGCCGCCGAACCGTTCGGCCGCCGTGTCGACGAGCTCGTTTACCTGGTTCTCGTCGGTCACGTCGACACGGTGGGAGGTCACCGAACCGGCCGTGTCGTCCATCTCCCGAACGGCCTGCTCGAGCCGTGCCTCGTCGAAATCGGCGAGGACCACCTGGGCGCCTTCGTCCGCCAGTCTGCGGGCGATCGCGGCGCCGATGCCACCCGCCGCCCCGGTCACGATGGCCACCTTCTCTGAAAAGCGATCTAGCACGAATCCTCCTTATGAACTTGACTAACTAACGTTAGTAATAAGCTAACAGATCGAACCTCCCGGAGCAACGGTTTTTCGCTCCTCGCCCGGCCGTGAGATCAAGGTGCAGGCGAGGCCCGACGGGCCCGAGATCCGAGCCGTATACCGGAGGCTGGTTTGGGCATCGAACGGCTCAATAATGCGATGGGACAGGAGGAAGCGAGGCCGGGCGAGAGGGCGAGGCAGGCACTCGTCGGGAACAACACGGAAGCTGGGAATGGGGCCAGGGCTTGACGCCTCGGCCCCGACGTGCCATTCTTCCTGTTACGAACTAATATGCGTTAGTTAGAGGGAGTCGCACAACACAAATGTTCGAGTTCAACAAAACTGAGCGAGAGGAATATATGCGTCGCAGTTGGTTTTCAAAGGGCCGTTTCGGGATCGTCGGCCTCCTGATGGGCTTGGCCCTGGTGCTGAGCGCCTGCGGGAGTTCCGGAGATTCCGATTCGGGAGACGAGACGGCCTCCGGCGGGTCATCGCAGGAGACGCAGGACGTCAAGTTCATGCTGGAGTGGGCGCCCAACGCCTCCCAGGTCTGGGCGATCGCCGGCAAGGAACAGGGGTACTTCGAGAAGAACGGGATCGACCCCGAGTTCCTTTTTCCGGACGATTCGACCTCGCCGACCAAGGTTCTGTTGGCCGGCAAGGCCGACTTCGCCCTTCAGCTCTCGACCGCTCCCGCCATCGCGCGTGGAGAAGGCGAGGACGTAAAGGTCGTCGGAACGGTGGAAGCTCTCGACGTCGGCATCATGGTGCCGAAAGACGAGATCTCCACGGTGCAGGAGCTGAACGGAGCCACGCTGGGCGTTGGCGCCTCCACCTACAACGAGACCTGCGCGGTGAGGCTGCTCGAGAAGCACGGCCTATCCGAGGACGACGTCAAGTTCGTCGACCCCGCCTTCAACCTGGTCGCGCCGATGCTGGCCGGGAAGGTGCAGGGCGTGAACGGTTCCCAGTACGAGCAGGCGATTGCCCTCTCGAAGGAGGGGCTCGAGACCAAGGTCTTCTCCTACTCCGACAACGGCTGTCCGATCGACCCGATCCAGGTTGTCGCCACGACCGAGATGGTCGAAGATAACCCGGAGCTGGTCAAGTCCCTGCTAAAGGGCATCGGGGAATCCCTCCAGTACGCCATGGACAACCCCGAAGAGGCCACCGAGATCTTCGGCGATGCGTACCCCGAGCTCGATCCGAAGTCGGATCTCGCTCAGTGGCAGGCGTCCGTCCCGACCTTCTGCACGGCACAGTCAGAGGCCAAGGGCCTGCTCTACAGCGATCCCAAGGAGTACGAGGGCTTGATCGAGCTGTCGCAGGAAGCGGGGGCGATCGATGAGGTCTACCCGGTCGACGAACTGGTGGACAATTCGCTGCTGCCGGACCCGCCGATCACCCAGCCGTGCGCGAACGATCGTTATAAGGTCGATCCGATGTCCCAGATCACGGAATAGTTGACCGATGACACCTTGGAGTCGCACCAACACCGTCAGCGAACCATTCAAGTCGTTGACTTTCGCGGACCTCTCGTTCTCTTATGGAGACGGAGATGACAAAGTCCCGGCAATCCACGACATCTCCCTCACTGTTGAGGCAGGCGAGTTCGTAACGATCGTGGGCCCGTCGGGATGCGGAAAGTCCACGCTGTTCAACCTTGCATCCGGATTGGTTGGTGCGACCCAAGGTGCCCTATTGGTAAACGGCCGCGAGTTGGAGGGGGTGAATCCCTACACGGCCTACATGTTCCAGCGCGACGCGTTGCTCGACTGGCGATCCGTCGTCTCGAACGCCACGCTGGGCCGTGAGTTTCTGGGCGACAAGAAACGCAAAGTGGCGGCCGAGGTCGAGGCATCACTCGCCGAGTTCGGCCTCGAGGGCTTCCAGGACCGGCGTCCCTATGAACTCTCGGGCGGAATGCGTCAGCGGGTTGCGCTGATGCGGACCTACACGACCGAGCGTCCGCTGCTGCTCCTCGACGAGCCGTTCGGAGCGCTCGACGCACTGACCCGGCTTCGCATGCAGGAGTTCCTCCTGCGTCGGTGGGACGCGGACCACCGGACGGTCATCTTCATCACCCACGACGTCGACGAGGCCCTCCTGCTCGGCGATCGGGTGATCGTGCTGAGCGATCGTCCAGCGACCATCTCCGAGGAGATCCCCCTCACCTTCCCGCGACCCAGGTTGATCGAAGACCTCATGGTCGACCCCACATACATAGACATACGTTCGAGGGTGATGCTCATGCTTCACAGCCCTGCCTCCCGCATCGAGGAGACCGCATGATCAGCCTTGCAGAAGACGACAGGATCGAAGAAAAGGGCCCGCAGGTTGCCTCCGGTCGCGCTAAGAAGCGCAAGCGTCGCCTTCCCTTCTTCCTGCGTTCGACGTTCCTGGCCCCCACGGCCGTCCTCCTTTTCCTGCTCGGGATCTGGATCGCCCTCAGCGAGGGCGGCGTCGTCTCCGACTTGACCCTTCCCTCCCCGTTCGCGGTCGCGCAGTCCCTGGTCGACGACTGGTCCATCTACTGGACCAACGCCAAGGTCACACTGCTGGAGATCATCATCGGGATGTCGATCGGCATCGTCCTCGGCGTCGCGCTCGGTGTCGCGATCGCTCTCCAGGACACGCTGCGCACCGCGCTCTACCCGCTGGTCATCGGCTCGCAGTCGCTGCCGATCCTGGCTCTCGCCCCGATCCTGGTGATCTGGCTCGGCTTTGGACTGGCGCCGCGGATCGTCATCGTGGTGCAGATCGTGTTCTTCCCGGTGACCATCGCGACGATCCAGGGTTTGACCTCGGTCGGCTCGGAGGTTCTGGTCTTCGGCAGGAGCCTGGGTGCCTCGGCCTGGAAGCTCTTCTGGAAGGTGCGGGTCCCGGCCATGCTGCCGTATTTCTTCGGTGGCCTCAAGATCGCCAGCTCCTACGCCGCAGTGGCCGCGGTTATTGCGGAATGGACCGGTGCGTCGGAGGGCCTTGGCGCCCTCATGCTCCGGGCGAACAACGATTACAACACCGTGGTCGTGTTCGGATCGGTCTTCTGGGTGACGATGATCGGCCTTGTTGCCTTCAGTCTCGCCGCTCTGGCGGAGCGCAAGCTGGCGCCCTGGCACACTGACTCGAAGACTCGATGAAACCCGCTATTTCGAGCATGAATTGGAGCGTAGAACCGTGCTACTAGACGACATGTGCTGGCCCGACGTCTCGGACGCTCTGGAGACCGACACCCCGGTGATCCTCCCGCTCGGGTCCCTGGAACAGCACGGGCCCCACTTGCCCTTCGACACCGATACCGTCTGCGGGCAGGCGGTCGCCGATGGGGCTGCCGGGCTGACTCGAGCGATCTCACTGCCTGCTCTGAGTTACGGCGCTCCCTCCCGCCCCCGCAGCGGGGGCGGGCCGGTCTTCCCGATCGGCGCCGAGATTGGTCTCGGCACCTACTTCGACGTGGTCCACAGCATCATGCTCAACCTAATCCGGCGCGGGGTACGCAACCTCTTGGTGCTCAGTTGGCATACCGAGAACAGCGTCGTCATGTATGAGGCGGCCCGCCAGGCGTGTGCGGCTGCCTCCGAGGTTGACGCCAAGGTGGTCGCGCTGGACGCCCCGACGACCTTCGTCAGCGACGAGACCCGCAAGAGGGCCTACGTCGACGGCCCGGTCCCGGGACAGTTCGAGCACGCCGGCCTGATCGAGACATCGGTGATGCTCGCCCTGCAACCCGACCGGGTGCGGGAGTTCGCGGACGTCGAGGCGAGCCTTCCTGCCCTGCCGTATGACGTCCTGCCCCAACCCGAAGGGATGGTCGCTCCGAGCGGCTCCTTCACCTCGCCCGCCAACGCGGCCGCCGAGATCGGGCAGATGCTGCTCGACGAGACCTACGCGGGTCTCGCCAAGGCGATCGAAAAAGAGTTCATCGAGCAGCGATAGGGCCTCCGGGGTCGAGCTGCCGGAATCGGCGGTAGACGCTTCGGTCAGGACCGGGTAGTTTCTTCGAGCAGGTAGACGAAGGAGCCGTAGGGCTCGCCGGTCGCCCGCTCGAGACCGACCTCGCAGGTGCTGTTCGAGGAGATGTACTTCGCGGTCGGCTCGGCCTTCACCTTTGTCGGTGACCTCGAGGACCGGCTGCGCGGCTGAAACCGAACTGAGCGCGCAATCACCCGCGGGCGGGAGATCGCGCGCTCGGTTCGCTGGAACTCAGAGGTGGCTGGTCTTGCCGCAGAGTTTGTTGCCCGCCTTTCGCGACTTCTTCTGGCAGGTCGGCTTGACCTTGATCGTCGCCTTGGCCTTGAACTTGCCGCTGGTCGCGGTGATCGTGGCCTTGCCCTTGGCCTTCTTCGTCGCGGTGACGACGACCTTCAGCTTCCGAGTCCCGCCGAGGCCGACCTTGATATTCGTCTTCTTCACCTTGACGTTGCGGTTCGAGGACTTGAGCCGGATCGTGGCGCTGCCACCGATGCCGCCGGTGGTTGACAGCCTGAGGGTCAGCGACTTCTTCTTGCCGGCCTTGATCTGGCCCTTCTTCGGGTTGAACTTGAGGCCGGTCAGGATATGCATCGGATCGACGATGATCTGAGTGCAGTGCGGCGGGGTCCCGACCTGACCGTCGGGACAGGCGATCGGCACGCAGTCGTTCGGGGCGATCCCGGTCTCGCCGTCGGGGCACTGCTGCTCGGGGCAGCGCGGGGAGCCGTCCGGCCTGGCCACACCGGTGTTGCAGAGGTAGGTGGCGAGGGTCAGCGGCGAAGGCGTGTTGTAGGAGTCGGCGCCTTCCTTGATCAACTGCTCGTAGAAGGGGTCGGTGTCCTGGGCGAGGTCGTGGTCGGAGCCCCAGACGTAGATCTTGTAGCCGTCGTGGTCGGCGAAGGGCTTGAGGATCGGCACGGTGCGGAGCCAGGTGCCGGACAGCTGGTAGTAGTCGGGCGGTTCGAGGGCGACCGGCCGGGGGCTGATCTCGCCACCTGTGATGTAGCCCAACAGTGCATCCTGGCTGGCGCTGTACGCCTTGTGCTGCGGCCGGGCCGCGTGCATCGCGTCCAGCATCTCCTGGCCGAAGGAGTTGATGATCACGTTCTCGTCATGACCGGGATGGGCGGCGAGGATGTCCGCCATGGTCTGGACCGTGTCTTCGATGTCGACTCCGGACACCTGCTTCAGCTCGATGTTGATCGGGGTGTCCGGGAAGGCATCGAGCACTTCGTCGAAGGTCGGGATCTTGAAATCGTCGCGGCTGAACCCGACGGGCGGGGGATTGTCGTCACCGGTGCCGGTCGCGATTCCCCTGAAGGGCGGCTGGACGTCACCGGCGCTTCCGTGCGGCTTCCACTTGTAGGCGAAGTCGAGGGTCTTCAGCTCGGCCAAGGTGAGGTCGTTGATGTTGTGCCGGCCGCCGAACATGTCATCGGTCAGATTCGAGTTGTTTCGGGCATCGAGATCGTGGGTCAGCACGAGCTTGCCGTCCGCGGTCATGTACGCATCCATGTCGATCATGTCCGCGCCGGCCGCCATCGCCGACTTGTAGGCGAAGAGGGTGTTCGGCGGGAAGTTCCACTCGCCGCCCTGATGGGCCATCAGGATGAAGCCCTTGTCCTTCCAGTAATCGGTAGGCGGCGGCAGCGGGTCCCGGTCGCTCGGCGCGGCCGCGGCTGTCGTCGCTGAGAAGGCCAGCGCGGCGAGGACGGTCATGACGGCAAGAAGGATGCGTTTCAAGATGATTCCCCTGTCTTTCGCGGCCGGGCGTCGACCGCGGATACGGTTTCTCCCTGTGGCCGGATTGTAAGGGCCCATGTCAAGTCAGTGTGACCGTTCGGTAAATCGGCATGTGAGTGAACGCTGATCGGTTAGGGTCGGCCCCATGGGAACCGAATCGGATCACGAACAGCGCATCGCCACTCTCGAGATGAAGGTCTCGGACCTCTACAAGGCTTTGCGCCGGGGAGAGCCGACCGGCAAGACCTCGGTCTCCCCCGAGGTCCAGGCGCTGCTCGCCGATGGGAACGCTCTGGAGGCGCTCAAGATCCACCAGCAGCAGAGCGGTCTCGGCCTGGGCGAGGCCCGCGCTGCGATCGAGGAGTACCAGAGCCAGGGCGGTTGAAAGCGAAGCGAACCGCTCAGGGCCGGGTGGCTTCCTCCAGCAGATAGACGAAGGAGCCGTAGGGCTCGCCGGTCGCCCGTTCGAGGCCGACCTCGCAGGTCCGGTTCGAGGAGACGTATCTCTCGGTGGGTTCGGCTCTGACCTCGGTCGCCTCTTGGGCGGTGGCGCTTTCGGTCAGCTCTGGATGGAGCAGGCCCCGGTCGCCGGCGAAGCCACAGCAGGTGGCGGTGTCGGGGACTTCGACCCTTTCGGCAACCGCTTCGGCGATCCGGGTCAGTGACCGTTCGAGACCCATGTGCCGGCCCGAGCAGGTCGGATGGACCGTGACCGAGTCGGTCTTCTTCGTCACCTTCAGGGTCGGCAGCAGGTGATCCTCGGCCCATTGGACCGAATCGAGGATCGTGAGCTCGGCCTGACGGGCGGCGTTCTCCTCGGTCAGGACTCCCTCGCCGAAATCCATCAGGCCGTGACCGCATGACGAGGCATCGATGACCAAGGGCAGGGTGCCGCCCCCGGTCCAGCGCCATATCCGCTCGACCGTCTGGTTCGCCTTGAACGAGTGCGCGTCCTTGTAGCCCTTCGAGCTCCAGGGGACCGAGCAGCAGGTTCCGGTCACGTCCTGCGGGATCCAGACCGGCTTGCCGGCTCGGGCGGAGACTGCGACCATCGCCTCCGGCAGGCTCATCCCCGGATCGTCCTTGGAACGGCCGAACATCCGGTTGATGCAGGCCGGCATGTAGACGGCGGCCGCTCCGTGCGAGGTGGTCGTAGGCAGCTTCGGTGAGGCGGCCGGCGGCATGTCCTCGCCCCATTCGGGGACGAGGTCGGCGCTCATCGCCTTGCGGGCGGCCCGGGTGAGTCCACGCATCGCCCCGTCCGAGGCCACCGTGGAGACGGCGCTGCCGAACTTGAGGCCGGCCCGGGAAAGCTTCTCGATCCGGTCCCAGCGGCGAGCCGCCCGGAGGGCCATCCTCTCCGCGGCCGGGCTGTGCTGCTCGGCCCGGAAGCCCTTGATGAACTTGCCGGTGTCGATCCCGACCGGGCAGGCGAGCAGGCAGGAGCCGTCGGCGGCGCAGGTCTCGATCGCCTCGTACTCGAACTCCTTGAGCAGGGCGCGGCGGACCGGGGTGTCCTCACCTTGGCGGACCATCTCGCGGCGCAGCACGATCCGCTGGCGGGGGGTCGTGGTCAGGTTGCGGCTCGGGCAGACCGGCTCGCAGAAGCCGCACTCGACGCAGGCGTTCGCGACTTCCTCGACCTGCGGGGTCGTCTTCAGGTTCTGCAGGTGGGCCTGCTCGTCGCGAGTCAGGACCGCCCCCGGGTTCAGCGCGTTCTCCGGGTCGGCCAGCTGCTTCGCCCGCCACATCAGCTCGACCGCGGCCTCGCCCCACTCGATCACGACGTAGGGGGCCATGTTGATGCCGGTGCCGTGCTCGGCCTTGAGCGAGCCGTCGTACTTGTCGCAGATCAGCTCGACCAGGGCGTTCATGAAGGTCTCGTAGCGCTCCGTGTCCTCCGGCTTGGCGAAGTCCGGGGTGAGCATGAAGTGGAGGTTGCCGGCCGAGGCGTGGCCGGCCACGCCGGCGAGGAAGCCGTGCTCGGCCAGCATGCCGCGGAGCTCGACCGCGGCCTCGGCGATCCGGGCGGGAGGGACGCAGACATCCTCGATGATCAGCGCGGTGCCGGGCAGCCGCATCTTGCCGATCAGGCCGTGCAGGCCCTCGCGCACCTTCCAGTTGATCTCGATCGACTCTTCGTCCCGACCGAACTCCGCCGGCAGGATCAGCTTGTCCGCGTCGACGATCTCCAGCGCCCGCGCCTCCTGCGCGTCGAGGCTGGCCTCGTCCGGGCCGCCGAACTCGACCAGCAGCGCGGCCGATTCGGGGTCCAGCTCCTTGAAGTACTCGGGGGCTCCGGGCATGTTCCAGCCGGCGGTGATCAGGGCCGGGGCGACCATCAGCTCGACCGCGGTGGCGCCGGCCGCGACCAGCTCCGGCACCGGGTCGACCGCGGTCTGGATGTCGGGGAAGTGGAGCCACGCGGTGGTGGTCACGACCGGAAGCTCGACCGTGTCGAAGGTGACCGAGGCGACGAAGGCGAGCGTTCCCTCGGAGCCGATGATCAGCCGACGGAAGATCTCCAGCGGGGTCTCACCGTCGAGGAAGGCGCAGAGCCGGTAGCCGGTCGTGTTCTTGATCTCGAACTTGTGGCGGATCCGGTCGGTGAACTCCCGGTCGGCGAGTATCTCCTCGCGGATCTTCATCAGGCCGTCGGCCAGCTCGGGCTCCTCGGCCGCGAACTTCTCCTCGGCCCCCGCGGCCTCGGTGTCGATCATGGTGCCGGACGGCAGCACGAAGGTCATCCCGGTCACGGTCGAGTAGGAGTCGTAGGTGACGCCGCACCGCATGCCGCCCGAGTTGTTGTTGACCACTCCGCCGACCGTGGCGATGTCCGTCGAAGCCGGGTCCGGACCGAGCTTGCGGCCGTAGGGGGCCAGAACCTTGTTGGCGTGCCCCAGGATGGTCCCGGGCTTGACCCGAGCCCTCATGCCGTCGTCCAGCACCTCGACTCCGGTGAAGTTCTTGCGCACGTCGACCAGGATGCCCATGGTCTGGCCCTGGCCGTTCAGGCTGGTGCCGCCCGAGCGGAAGGTGACCGGTATGCCTTCCTCCCGCCCGAACTTCAGGACCTTCGCGACGTCGCCCGCGTCGTGAGCCATCACCACTGCCTTCGGCAACATCCGGTACGGGCTCGCATCGGAGGCGTAGCGGATCAGGTCGGTGGCTCGGCCGAGCAGCTTCTCCTCGCCGAGCAGCGCGGTCAGCTGGGAGCGGAGCGGCTCCGGGGTGCCGCCCGCCACCCAGTCGGGAGCCCGGTCGAATGCGGGCTCGCTCGGTTCCGGCGTGATCTTCAGAACATCCGGTTCGAGCAGTGGCATTCGGGCTCCCTGGCTGGTGGTTGGTCTCTAGAAGAGCGACATTCCCGGCTGGACGGGCACCTCTACCAGCCGTGGTCTCGGGTCCGCGATGGCTTCCCTCAGAGTCGCTTCGACCTCCTCGGCGCCGGTCACGACCGAGCTTTCGATCCCGTAGCCCGCGGCGATCTTCGCGGTCTCCAGGGCCGGCAGGTCGAGCCCGGGTACCTCGGAAACCTGCTCGACTTCCGCGAACCACTTGAGGATGCCGTACTCCTCGTTGCGGAGGACCAGGAAGGTCACCGGGACGTCATAGGCGGCGGCAGTCCAGAAGGCGGTCACCGCGTACTGGACGGAACCCTCGCCGAGCACACAGACCACCGGGCGGTCTTCGGCGTACTGGATGCCGACCGCGGCCGAAAGACCGAAGCCGAGTCCGCCGCCGGCCCCGAAGAAGTAGCTGTTCGGCTTCGAGATCCGCAGCTGGTTGCGCAGAGCCAGGGTCGAGGTGGGAGCCTCGAGCACGATCACCGCGTCCTCCGGAAGCACCTGCTTCAGGGTGTTCATCACGGTCGACGGGTTGAGCGGATCGGTCTCTTCCATCCGGGTCGGACCGGGCCACGGCTCGATGGCCGGACGGTCGGTCCCGTCGAGCTCGCCGTTCAGCGCGGCCAGGGTCAGCTTGACGTCGGCGACGATCGCTTCGCCCATCGGGGAGCGCGCGCCCTCGTCCGGGTCCGAGGTGATCTGGACCAGCTTCGAGTTCTCGCCCAGGAACGGGCCGGGCATGTACGGGTAGTAGGGGAAGACCGAGGAGCCGACCACCAGGATCAGGTCGTGCTCCTTGAGGACCTCGCTGACCGCGGCGATGCCGGGCGGCAGGACCCCCCGCCAGTGCGGGTGGCTCTCGGGGAAGCCGATGCGGCCGCCGCCGGTGGCGGGCGAGGCCCAGACCGGCAGGTTCTGACTCTCGGCCAGGGCGACCGCGTCATCCCAGCCGCCGGCGGCGTCGATGTCGGGCCCGGCCACGAGGACGGGGTTCTTCGCCGCCTTCAACCGGGCGGCGAGGTCGGAGACCACGGCGGGGTCGGCGCCGGCCCGGCCGGACACGGCCCGGTCGATCACGTGCTGGGCCTCGCCCGCGTCCATCTCGACGTCCCAGTCGTCCATCGGGATCGAGACCATCACCGGTCCCATCGGGGGCAGCGAGGCGAGGTGGATCGCGTGGGCGAGCGCCAGCGGCACGTCTTCGGCTCGGGCGGGCTCGTAGGAATACTTGACGAAGGGGTCGGGCACGCGGATCGCGTCGCGATTGGTCAGGTTCGCCTGCATGGTCACCTGGGCGCGGACCTGCTGACCGACCGTGACCACCACCGGTGAGTGGTTCGCCTGGGCGTTGAAGAGCGCGCCGACACCGTTCCCGAGTCCGGGAGCGGTGTGCAGGTTGACCAGGGTGGGCTTGCCCGTGACCTGGGCGTGGCCATCGGCCATGCCGACCACGGCGGCTTCCTGCAGGCCCAGTACGTACTTGAAGTCATCCGGGTAGTCGGCGAGCATCGGCAGCTCGGTCGAGCCGGGATTGCCGAAGATCGTGGTCATTCCCAGCTTGCGGAACAGGTCGAAAGTGACTTCACGCACGGTAGGCATGGCCGCAGCCTATAGAGGATCGTCGCCACGAATCATCGTGAACGGGCGAGTACGGGATTCACGGCCGAGAGTGGCGAGACGGTTCCGGCCTGTCAGGATTGGGATGTGCGCAGATCACTCGCTTTCGCCCTTGTCCTTCCCGCCGTCGCCCTCGCCTTCACCGGCTGCACCGACGGGCGGAAAATCTCGACTCCTCCGGCCTGCCTGACCGCCGCATCCAGTTGGGTGACCGCACTCGCGGATGCTCCGGACGAGGTCCTGCTCGACGGAAACACACAGATCAGCACCTGCCTGCCGAAGGACCAGTCGGTCGCGCAGCACGAGGAAGTGGGCAAGACGGCGGTCACGGCGGCCACCCAGCTTTCGGCTTTCTACAAGAGCGGCAAGGTTGGTGGCAAGGTCTCCTCCAGCGCCAGGCAGGCGGCCCTGATGGCCGGCTATCTGGTCGGTGCCGTGAGCAAGGGGGCCGCGAGCACCGAAGGCATTCACCAGACTCTCGTCGATCGGGTCGAGGCTGCCGCCACCAACGGTCTCGACGGTGCCGGTCAGGAACTTCAGGGCGAGTACCAGCGGGGCCACGAGGCAGGACTCAAAAACGGCTGAAAGACTGTTCCCGAACAGCAGGCTGATCTAGAAAGGCATTGAGTGAGCGAGCAACTCTGGGGTGGCGAGACCACCAAGGCCATTGACAACTTCCCGGTTTCCGGCGAGACGATCCCGCCTTCGCTGGTCAAGTGGCTGGGACTGATCAAGGCGAACGCCGCCCGGGCCAACGCCGAGCTGGGGCTGCTCGACGCCGGCATCGCCCAGCGGATTGCCGCGGCCGGTGACGAGGTAGCCTCGGGCAGGTACGACGACCAGTTCCCGATCGACATCTTCCAGACCGGCTCCGGCACGTCCTCGAACATGAACGCCAACGAGGTGATCGCCAGCCTGGCCGGTGAGGGCGTGCATCGCAACGATCACGTCAACATGGGCCAGTCCTCGAACGACGTCTTCCCGTCGGCGGTCCACCTCGCGGCTCTCGACCAGGTGACGCACGACCTGTTGCCGGCGATGGAGGCGCTCGCCTCCGAGCTGGAAGGCAAGGCCGAGGAGTTCAAGGACGTGGTCAAGGCCGGCCGCACCCACCTGATGGACGCGGTACCGGTCACGCTGGGCCAGGAGTTCGGCGGCTATGCCTCGCAGGTCCGTCACGGCATCGATCGAGTCCAGGGCACTCTCGGACGAGTCGGCCAGATCCCGCTCGGCGGCACCGCCACCGGCACCGGCCTCAACACGCACCCCGAGTTCTCGGACAAGGTCCGAGCCCTGCTGGAAGCCGAGTCCGGTCTGACCATCTCACCGCCTCACGATCGTTTCGAGGCCCAGGCCAACCGGGATGCTTTGGTCGAGCTTTCCGGCGCCCTCAAGGTCTATGCGGTCTCGCTGAACAAGATCGCCAACGACCTCGCGCTGATGGGCTCCGGCCCTCGTGCGGGCCTCGCCGAGCTTCATCTGCCGGAGCTCCAGAAGGGCTCCTCGATCATGCCCGGCAAGGTCAACCCGGTCATTCCCGAGGTCGTGATCCAGGTCGCCGCCCAGGTCATCGGCAACGACACCGCGATCACGATCGCCGGCTCCCAGGGTCAGTTCGAGCTGAACGTGCGGGTGCCGCTGATCGCCCGCAACCTGCTCGGCTCGATCCGCATCCTGGCCAGTGCGTCGCGGATGCTCGACAAGAAGTGCGTCGCCGGAATCGAGGCGAACCGCCCTCGCAACGAGGAGCACGCCGAGGCGACCCTCGCGACGGCAACCGCTCTCAACCCCTACATCGGCTACGACAAGGCGAGCGAGATCGTCAAGGAAGCGGCCACCTCGGGACGCATCCTCCGCGAGGTCGCACTCGAGATGGGAGTCGAGGAGAAGATCCTCGACGAGGCCCTCGACCACCACAAGATGGCGAACCCGCATACATAACTGATCGGCGCCGCCCCGCGGAATAGATAGGTGAGTCGGTTTACCCGTCAAATTGACGGGTAAACCGACCCACCTCGTAAGGTTCGCCCTTGATTCCTGCCCAGGCGGAAGCTAGCGGCGTTTGTGGTGCCTGCGCTTCTTCTTCGGGATCACCTTGACGTTGGCCACCGCCTTGTTGCCGGCCGCGGTCACGGTGAGCTTGGCCTTGCCGCGGGCGCCCGCGAGGGCGCGGACCGGGATCTTGACCTTGGCGGTCTTGCCGGGCTGGATCGTCTTGATGACGACCTGGGCCTTCTTCTTGCCCTTCACCCTGACCCGCTTGTTCGATGACTTGACCACCACCTTGACCTTCTTCGCGGTGGCCGTGGCGGTGATGAAATTGGTCAGCTTGACGGTCAGCTTGAACTTCTTGCCGGCCTTCAGCTTTCGCTTCTTCGGGCTGACGGTCACATTGTTGACCATCGCTTTCGGCTTGCGCGGGTCCTTGATCACCAGCTCGACGTTGCGGTCTTCGGGCCTGCCTTCGCCGCACTTCGCGCTGCCACAGGCGTCGGCGCCGCTCTGGTTCTCGTTGTAGCCGATCGCTCGCGAGAGCGAGGCCAGATCGTCATCGCTCATGTTCGCCGCGTCGGTGCCCGACGGCGGGGCGCTCACTCCGGCGGCCTGATCGATCACGGTGCCGAAGATCGAGAGGTTTCCGTCCCGGTCGTCGAAGATCTGGACCAGCCGGTTCTGCTTGGGCCAGTCGGCGAGGGCCGAGGTGCGGATGCTCCAGAAGCCGCCGTTGCCGTCGGCTGTCGGGAACGGCGTCACCTTGTTGACGTGGCTGTGACCGGCCACCCAGGCAACCGCGTTCGGGTACTTGTGCATCAGGGCGACCACATCGTCCTCGAGATGGATCGGGGTCGAGGGGCGAGGATCGCCGTCGCAGCCGGGGAAGGTGGCCGGATCCACGCCGTCGCAGCTCGGTGCGTCTTCGTCCGGAACGTCTGCGTTCAGGCTTTCGACGGCATGATGCGAGAACACCACGACGATCTCGTTGTCGGCCGTCGCCTGCTTGAGCTGACTCTCGAACCACTGGAACTGAGGGTCGTCGAGGTTGCCTTCGGACGAGGCCAAGACCTTGCCGCCCTCGGACGCGGTGTCGAGCGAGATGAACCGGACCCCTGGACGCGGGCTGAACGAGTAGTAGCTGGCGTATCCGTCGGAAGCTTTGCGGATCGCCGGGTCGATGTAGTCGAACCCATGTCCGCTCGAGTTTCCGTCGGCCCGGTACATGTCGATGTAGTCCTTCTTCGAGATCAGGTGCCGCTGCGGGTCCGGCGGCACGCCCATGAAGTAGTCCGGGGTGTCGTGGTACATGTCGAGCAGGTTCTGGGCGGTGAAATCGGGGTTCAGGACGAAGCTCAGCAGCGGGGCGCTGGAGCGGCCGCTGTTCGCGGAGTCGTCATCGATCGGCTTGAGGCACCCGGTAGCGATCTGGTTGAAGACTTCGCTCGAGTAGGCGTTGCCCTGGACCAGGGTGTCGTGGTTGCCGAAGACCATGTAGGACGGCACCTTCAGGCCGGCCGCTTTGAAGGGACGCTGGGCGCGGTTCATGAGCCCGGGGTAGCTGGGCCAGCCGGCGAAGGGGTTGACGAAGTTCGGGTTCGCCGGATCGGGCGTCGGGTTCGGCTCGTCCGGATCCCAGAAGTAGCCCATGGTCGGAGCCGGCCAGAGATCCCGGTCCTGGACTCCGCTGTAGAGCGAGGGATCGTTCGCGTCGAGCACGTCGAGGCCCGCCGGGCAGAGCGGGTTCTCGCCGATATACGGAGCCGGATCGACCCCGGACCCGGGGTTCACGGTCTTGCCGTCGACCAGCTGCAGGTTCCAGAGCGCCTCGTTGTACTGGTTGTTGTCCGAGATGTCGCCGGTGTTGACGACGAAGTCCATCTTCGGTTTGGCGCCGCCCTTCCCAAGCGCGGGCGGCCTGGTCGAGAAAGCGTTGAACTGACGCATCATCGCGTCTTCCTCCTGCGGGTTCAGGGCCTCCCCGGGACGCCATGACGCCGTGAACGGACCGGCCTGTGGATCGAGGAACTCGACCCGGAGCGGGCTCTCCTCGTCGGCGAGCTGGAAGTCGGTCAGCTGGCCGAAGTAGGTGAGAGAGGTGCGGCGGCCGGCTCGACCCGCCTCGGCCTTGCCGAGGGCGATGCCGCCTTCTTCGGAGCCGTCCCGGACCGTGTAGCTCTCGCCGGGGCCCAGGGTCAGGAACTTGAAGCCGGCCGAGGAGTCGGGCACGATCCGCTGGGTCACGGTCGATACGCCAAGGGTGTCGCCGGTCGCGGCCTGGGCGATCGCGACACCTAGCAATCCGGTAGCGGCCACGAACGCCGCGACAAGTCTGGTCCTGAACCGGTTCATCGAATCTCCTTGCGGCCGGCTCGTCGAGCCGGCACCTCTGCTGTGGACGCCGTCCGGTCTCCTCCGGACGGGGACGGGTGAAACCTACGTTACCGTCATGTAAAGAAACCGGTCAGGGTTCCATATGTTGCGTCCCCAGGTCGCCATCGCGGGGACGCGGCCGACTTCCCCGATCTCGCCGAGTGGATCGGCGTCAGGTGAGGATCAGTCGCCCTGAAGGGTGATGAAGCGCTCTTCGGTGAACTCCATGATCGAGAAGGCCGGGCCTTCTCGGGTGTTGCCGGAGTCCTTGATGCCGCCGTAAGGCTGCTGGTCGGCGCGGAAGGTCGGGACCTCGTTGATCAGCACGCCACCGAACTCGAGCGTGCTCGCGGCCTTGAGGCCCTTGCCCATGTCGCGGGTGAAGACTCCGGCCTGCAGCCCGAACTTGGAATCGTTGGCCCGGGCGAGAGCCTCGTCGAAATCGCTGAAGCGGTCGACGGTTGCCACCGGTCCGAAGATCTCTTCGCACCAGACCTTCGCCTCGCGGGAAGGGCCTTCGAGCAGCGTCGGGGCCAGGCAGCGATCCTCGTCGACAAGTTCCCCGCCGGTCAGGACCTTCGCCCCACCGGCCGCCGCCTCGTCGATCCATTCCTTGACCCGGTCACGGTCGCCGCGGGTGATCAGCGGGCCGACATCGGTGTCGTCTTCGGCCGGGTTCCCGACCTTGAGCTTCTCGACGTTGGCAACCAGGCGCTCGATGAACTGGTCGGCGACCGCCTCGTGGACCAGGATGCGCTGAACCGAGATGCAGCTCTGGCCGGCGTGGGAGAAGGCATGGATCTGAGCCTTGTCGGCGGCGGTCTCCCAATCGCCGTCGTCGTTGACGATCAGCGGCGCGTTCGATCCGAGCTCCAGGCCGACCTTCTTGTGCGGCACCTTGCTGCGGATGCCCCAGCCGACCGGGGCGGAGCCGGTGAAGGAGATCGCCGCGGTCAGCGGGTGCTCGACCAGCGCGTTGCCGACCGTCGATCCGCCGCCCGGGATCACGCTCAGCCAGCCGTCCGGGAGCCCGGCGTCGATCAGGATCTCGGCCAGCTTGATCGAGGAGATCGGCGTCTGGCCGGCGGGCTTGAGGACCACCGGGTTGCCGGCCGCGATCGCCGGGCCGAGCTTGTGGCAGACCAGGTTCAGCGGGAAGTTGAAGGGGCTGATCGCACCGACCACGCCGAGCGGCACCCGCAGCATCACACCGAGCTTGCCGACCCCGGCCGAGGAGGCCTCCATCGGCACCGTGCCGCCGGTCAGCTTGCGGGCCTCGACCGCGGAGAAGAGCAGGGTCTCGACCGCCCGGGCGGCTTCGCCCCGCGCGGTCTTGATCGGCTTGCCGGCCTCGGCGGAGATCGTCTGGGCGAGGTCTTCGTGGCGCTCGCGGGCGAGGTGGGCGGCGCGGTCGAGGATCTCCGCCCGCTCGTACTGGGCCAGGGGCGACTCGGTGAATGCCTTGTGCGCGGCCTGGACCGCCTGGTCCACGGTCGCCTCGTCGCCCTGGGCGACGCGGGCGATCAGGCTTTCGTCCCAGGGACTTCGCACCTCATCCCAGGTACCGGTCTCGATCCATTCACCCGCCAAAAGCAACTTGTGGTCCAACAGAACCTCTCCTCGAAAAGTGGTGTCAAAGCTCATCAAAGATAATGGCAGGCTGAGACCTTCTCCCATTTCAGTTGTTCGGTAAGAGATGCCCTCCCGTATTTACAGAACGTCAAATTCTCGCCTCCCACTCGCTCTGCTGATCGTCGCCGCGATCCTGCTGCCGAACCTGTCTTCTCCGGCGCAGGCCGACGCGGTCACCTGGACCGTGCGGGGCGGCGGCTTCGGCCACGGGATAGGGATGAGCGCCTACGGGGCCTACGGCATGGGCCTCGACGGCTACAAGTACGGCCGCATCCTCGGGCAGTACTACCGCGGGATCAAGATCCGCAAGCTGAAGCAGCAGCGCAACATCAGGGTTCTGCTGGACGTCAGCTCATCCCCCTGGTTCAGTGGCGCGAGCTGGGCCTGTGGCCGCAAGCTGCTTCCTCGCCTCACCTATGGAGCCGGGTTCGGCCGCAACGGCATCTACCTGAAGGGAGCCGCCGGCAAGCCGCTGAAGCGATGCGGCAAGGTGTTGAGGACAGAAGCGAATGGCTCGGTCAACTTCAAGGGCCTCGGCATCTACCGCGGCGGGGTCGAGATCTCGCGGAGCGGCGGCTCGCTCAACGTGATCAACAACGTCCCGGTCAACCTCTACTGCCGGGGCGTGCTGGCCAAGGAGGTGATCCCGTCCTGGCCGCTCGAGACCCTGAAGGCGTTTGCCCTGGCGGCTCGTTCGATCGGGCTCTCGTCCAAAGGCGCCCACGACGGATTCGACGTCTACCCGGACACTCGCAGCCAGGTATATGGCCCGATCTCCTCCGAGTTCCCGCAGACGAACCGGGCCTGCGCCGCGACCGCCAACCAGGTCCTGATGTACGGCGGCAAGGTGGCGATGGCGCTCTTCTCCGCCTCCTCCGGCGGTCATACCGAGAACGTCGAAAACGTCTGGTACGGCGATCCGGTGCCCTACCTGCGCGGCGTCCCCGACCCGTGGGACAAGGTTTCGCCTTACCACCGCTGGACCTACGACTACACCCCGGCCCGCATCAATTCCCTGCTCGGCAGCTACGTGTCCGGGCGGCTCCGCAGCGTCAAGATCACCAGATACGGGGTCTCGAAGCGGGTCATCTGGGCCCGGCTCTACGGCACCCGCGGAGTGACCAACATCCACGGCGACTCACTCCAGTACGCCCTTGGCCTCCCCGACCGCCTGATCTTCTCGATCACCCGGCGGTGATAGCGGCCACACCAACATGAATTAACGGTCACACCAGGCTAAAATAGCGGCCACACCAATGGCTGCCACCGCTCCACAAGTAGCGCGGTACTTGAACATCCCACCGAGATCGTTGAATCGGGCGATCGAGCTCGGTTCGGTCAGGGGCGAGCGGATCAGCCCACGCAAGTTTCTGGTTCCCGTCGCGGAAGAGGTTTATCTACGGTCGCATTGGGAACTCCTTCGGGACCTTCGGTGGTCCTTGCGCAATGAGCGAAATATTCGATTGGCGGTGCTCTTCGGCTCGGTCTCTCGCGGTACCGAGTCCCCGGATTCGGATGTCGACATTCTGGTCGGTGCGGTAGACAGTTCGCCGTCGCGTCTAGGATCCTTCGGTGGGCGGCTGGAGGATCAACTCAACCGCCCAGTTCAAGTCGTGGCCTTGGAGGATGCGTCGGAGTCACCTGAATTGATGGAATCGGTACTGGACGACGGTCGCGTCTTGATCGATCGCGATCGAAGGTGGGAGCGGCTGAAACAAGCCGCGGGAACGGCCCGCTCAGCCGAGTCTGAATGGGCCGACCTGATCCGGAATCAGTCAGATGGCGATTGATCCTCCTCTACAACCTGGCCTGGGCCGGTCTCAGCTTTCAGCTTCAGAACTCGTAGATGGCGTCCGGGTCTTCTTCCAGAGATTCGAGGAAGCTCCCGGCCGCGGTTCCGAGGGCGGTGCCCAGGATGGCTCCGGCGGCGATGTCGCTCGGGTAGTGCATGCCCAGGTAGGGCCGGGTCACCGCCATCACGGCCGCGGCCCCGAAGAAGGCGAGCTTGAGTTCGGGAGCGAGCCGGCTCATCGCGGTTGCGGCCGCGAAGGAAGCCGTCGCGTGGGCCGAAGGGAAGGAAAGCGAGGAAGGAGCGCCGCCGAGCGGGGGCAGACCGTCGAGCACCGGGCGAGGCCGCTTGACGACCAGCTTGATCAGGAAGTTGAAGCCGATCGCCAGCGGTCCGATCAGCGAAGCCAGAGCCCACTGCTTACGGCGTCGGCCGTCGAGCACGGCACCGGCCAGGCCGAGGCCGAACCACAGGTAACCGTTCTCGCCTGACTTGGAGATCAGATGGGCGGCCTTCTCGGCCGGGGGGTTGTGGCCCCGGGTCCGCATCAGCCGCAGCACTTTCATATCCAGCTGCTTCATCGAATGCGCAGGATAAGGGGCCATTGGGGATGATCGCGTCGTGGATCGTCCCGAACCACAGACCGAGAAGGAGTTCGAGCGTGAATTCCGCCGGGCAGGGCTTCCCTTGCTGACCGAGGACTATTCGGCCTCCGAGGACATCTTCAACCGGTCGGTGCCGTTGCTCGGATTGGTCCTGGTCTTCGAGATCCTGGGGCCGCTCAACAGCAAGTTCTCGACCCTCGGCAACGTCGCCGCGGTGGCAGCGGCGATGATCCTGATGGTGATCGCGCTGGGGCTCCTCAACAAGATGCGAGGCCGGGCCTTCTTCTCCCTGCCCCGCAAGGTCGGGCGGCCGGAGCTGGCGGCCTTCGTGATCATCCCGGCCCTCCTGCCGGGAATCATCTCCGGCCATTGGGGCATTGCCTCGCTCACCGCCTTGTTCAACCTCGCCCTGCTGTTCCTGATCCTCGGGGTGATCGGCTTCGGCGTGATCTCGATCGTCCGTTGGGCCCTGGCGCGACTGCTCGGCGAGCTTTCCCGCTCGCTCGGGTTGCTGGTCAAGGCGGTGCCGCTCCTGATGATCTTTTCGCTGATCCTCTTCCTGACCCCGGAGCTCTGGCAGGTCTTCAGCCAGTTGCCCGACGCCTCGTTGCTTCTCCTGGTCGGGCTCTTCATTCTGCTGGGCTCGGCCTTCCTGATCGCCAGGATCCCGGCCGAGGTGGCCGACCTAGAAAAGCAGGCCGGCTCGGGTGGTCCGCCGCTGAAGCAGCGCCAGCGAGTCAACGTCGGCCTGGTCCTCTTCGTGAGCCAGTCGCTGCAGGTGCTGCTGGTCGCCCTCGCGGTCGCCGTCTTCTTCGTGATCTTCGGCCTGCTGACGATCGGTGCCGACACGGTCGCAAGCTGGACCACGCATCCCGCCGACGTCCTGTTCGAGTTCCGGCTGGCCGGACGCGAAGCCGCGATGACTCGCGAGCTGCTCAGGGTGGCGACGGCGATAGCCTCCTTCACCGGCCTCTACTTCGCGATCTCGATGCTGACCGACGATCTGTACCGCCGGGAGTTCCTCAGCCGGATCACCGACGAGATGAAGCAGACCTTCGTCCGCCGGGCGGCCTACCTGAAGCTGTTGGGGAAGAGCTAGAACCCTAGAAGCCGACGGTCTTCGCGCCGGAGGAGATCCGGACGAAGATGACCTTGCCGAGGTCGATCAGGAGAACGCCCTCCTCGGTCTCGATCTCATGTGGGCTGTCACCCGTCTTGAGGGCCTTGCGCAGATCCTTGACCTGACCGTCGGTGAGCCGGGCCGGGATCACCTGGCCGCCCTCGAAGCCGACTTCGACGCTGGTCTTCTCGGACGCCATCAGTGACCCTCCGCCGGCTGGACGATCTCGGTCAGGACGGCACCGGTCGCGGCCGGGTGCAGGAAGGCGACCCGGCTCTGGCGGATCCCGGTGCGGGCTTCCTTGTCGATCAGCTTGGTGCCGGATTCCTTCAGCTGCGCGAGCACGGCGTCGATGTCCTCGACCGCATAGGCGACATGGTGAAGACCGGGCCCCTTCTTGGCGATGAACTTGCCGACCGGTGTATCCGGGCCGAGCGGCGCAAGCAACTCGACGTGGCCGTCCCCCACATCGAGCAGAACCGCCTCGACCCCCTGGGATTCGACGGTTTCGCGGTGAACGAGCTCCATCTCGAAATTCCGCTCATAAAGCTTGATGGCTGCGTCGAGATCCTCGACAGCGACACCGATGTGGTCTATGCGAGTGAACATGAGGCGGTAAGCCTAGACCCTGCGCCGGCCCGGCGTCTGCCGTGGTCCGCATTTCTTTGAGTTGCATTCCTCGGCCGGATGGCAAATACTCGCTCCACTCTGGTACAGGAAGGTGCCGGGCTGAATAGGGGGATCGCATTGTCTCGTCGGGTGTGCGGATTTGCGTCAGCGTTCTTGTTGGTCGGGCCTGCCCGTCCGGCCGAGAACGATCTTCCTAGTCCGGCCGAGATTCCGGCGCCTACCCAGGCTGATTTCGCTGCGGCGAATCCTGGTGCCGATGATTCTGATCGTGCGGCGCTGCTTCAGCAAGCTAGTTATGTGGCAGAGCGGCAGGATTCCAGGACCGCTTACCGCGATCTGAGCTCGAGCGAGTCGATAGAGCTTCTCTTCGATGCGTTTCCTTTGGATCTCAAGCGCGATAGAGTGTACTTGGACGAAGCTGGGGACTAGGAGGGATCATGAACGTCTTGGGTGATCGGAGGGGTATGCCTATCATGGGTAGGACGTTTCAGCTATCTGCGATTGGAAGCATTCTGCTCGCGGTTTTCGTCCTTACGTGCTGCGCGAGCGCCAAGGGATCTGGGGTGGGTCTGCAATACGAAGGGTGTCTTTCTGAAGGTACCGTGGGCTGTGACAGTACCGGCATGGCTGCTGGTCTTCTCAAGTACAGCGGTCTGGTCTTGAGTCCGGATTCGAGCACCGCTTACGCTGTGGGTTCGAGACTGATCGCCACCTACGACCGCCCGAACCGTTCTCATCTCGCGGCCGCTGGTTGCTGGTCCTCTTTGGAAATCGATGGTTCAGGTTGCGAGATACTGCCGAATGACACCCTGACTGGTGCCGATGCGGTGATCAGTCCGGACGGCAAGCACCTGTATCAGTCTGGGCGCTCGGTAGCACTTACTTCGCTTGATAGAGGTTCGGATGGGACGCTCTCATATGGCGGATGCCTAGCCATCAAAGGTTCGTTTGGGTGCCGCGGCAACGTTCCTCGTCCGGTATTCGGTCTTGGAGTCGGTCTGGACGTCAGCCCCGATAATCGTAACGTTTACGCCGCTATCTGGGATGGCTATGCGATCTATAGGCAGCCCGCCCACGGGCATCTGAAGTTCCAGGGATGCATAAACAAGAAAGGCATAAGGGGGTGTCGGAAGCTCCCCAATTTGGACCTGGCGCCCGGCGGCATCTTGGTCACTCCTGACGGTGGTACGGCCTTAGGGATTTCGGCATTCACGATTAGCGTCTATAGTCGAGGTGTCCGTGGGAATCTGAGGTATCGAGGATGCTGGGGAATGGCTAGGCGCACTCGGGAATGTGCCAAGCCGCCAGCCGGAACCAATCACACTTTGACGGGTGTGCGGATAGGCCCCAGTGGAAACAATCTGTACATAGTTTCAAGAGAGCGGGGAGCGATCCTCACGTTCAGGATTCTGAAATCCAGCCGTCTGAGATATGTGGGCTGCATCAGCTATCACGGCTTGAGGGGTTGCGACCCCGCCCCAGGCGACCATTTGCATCGTCCCTACAACCTCCAAATGGCTCCGTCGGGACGAAGCTTTTATGTGAATCTCACCGACAGCCCGACACTCGAGCGCTATGACCTGGGACCCGGAGGCAAGCTTCAATACGCCGGATGCATGTCAGAGGACCCCGAGAGCGATTGCGAAGTCGTCGACATGAGTCCGTCAAACATCACTCTCGCGACGATCAGCAACGACGGGGAGAGCTACTACTTCGGCTACGGAGGGAACTGGTCGATCTTCAGCCCTGAGGATTGACTGGAACGGTACGACCTTGACCGCCGGGGAAAATCCACTTTCCGAGTTGCCTATCCATCGCCGGAAGGGGAGCCTTCGATGGTTGGCCTCGGTCGGGTTATTGCTCGTGATGGCGCTGACTTGGGGCTTAGCTGCAACATCCGAATCAGCCAAAGCAGAGGGCATTGGCCTCGACTATGTGGGTTGCCTCTCGTCTGCGGTTGCCGGGTGTGACGAGTCCGGGCCGCCATCGGACCGATTGGCTAGCAGTGGGTTGGTCTCCCATTCGAAAGCAAGCAACCTCGAGTCGTTCCGGATGACCGTCGGGAACGACGGCTATGCCGTCATGGCTTATCTGGTCAGGAAGGATCATGATCCTTCCGCTGCTGCCGTGATTGCGAGGGTCAGGAAGCCAGGAGCCACCAAATTCGGCCCTCCCCGTTACCTTGGAATTTCGTCAGGGGATTGGTTGGCACTGAGGACGATCGGATCAAAGGGCCTAACCATGCTCGCGTACCGCAATCTGGCGGGGGAGTTGGTCATCCAGCAGCGCTGGCCCGGCGAGAGGTGGTACGTGATGCAGAGAATGGAGGGGTTGCCATTCTCTGACGTCGATTTCTCGGTAGCCAAGGATGGAACGGTGGTGGCGTCCGATCTGGAATATCGAGGGAAGGGTGACGACGACAACGCGGTGTTCACGGCAATTCGCGATCGTCGATCCGGATCGTTCGACCCCTGGCAGCAGGTAAGCGTGGACCCGGGATCCGTCGGTGAGTCGTCCTCGGTGGTGGCCTACAACAATGGTCACTCCTTGGTGACATGGACCGAACCCTGCTCATCTGGGATGTCGACCGTCCTTAATTGGGCTGACTCAGGTCTGTACGGAAGTAGCTTCCCCCTCTCGGTTACCGGTACTGACTGCGCTACTGGGGGCGTCGAGATGCAGAAGGATGCGAGAGGTAACGTCTACATCCGCTTGGATCTACGCAGCCGGGTGCGGTTTCTTTTTCACGGAGCTGGTCGTTTTATGGTGAGCCCGTGGTCCGTTGTTCCTCGGATAGGCGGCAAAGATGGTGTGCGTCTAAATGTTGATCCTGCTGGCCGCGCAACCTTGATTTGGAGGGGGAGCACCAAGCGTGGCCGCGGTGGTCGCGCTGTCTACGCGTATGAATCGTCTAGAAACGGATCCGATCTGTCCAAGGCAAAATGGATTCGGGCTCCATGGATGCGGGGTGGAAATGTTCGGTTGAGGGATGTGGCTTCTTTGCCTGGTGGCCGGATCGCAATGGTGTTCACCCAGGTGCGAAAGATGCAACGAGGGTGGAAGAGTGAACGTATCGGGACGACTGTTTGGGAGCCCGGTTCGGTTCTGAAGCAGCCCAAGTTCGGATCGGCGACCAAGAAAGGCCAGATCATCGGCCCGGTCGGGATCGAGACATCCCCCGATGGAGGCCGAATCACCTGGTGGGGAACCCAAAGCAAAGCGACGGGGAAGACGCTTGGCTACTGGTGGCGCATGCTTGCTCCCCTGTTTGGGGAGCGCGAAGGGGTCCGGGGTGGGGCTCGGATATGAGGGTTGCGTTCGCGAAGTTGAGGTTCATATCGAGCAGAGGTATTTCAGGAACGTTGGATCTTCGGGACGACAGCGTGAAATTGGAGGCTAAGGACAATGATGGTGCAGGGACAGATGTGGACCCCTCTTAGGGGCCTTCGTGCTTTCAGCATGGTGACGTTGACGGTCCTATGCTTACTTGCGGGGTTTTCCGGGGTCGGGAAGGCAGCAGGGATCGGCCTTCACTATACGAACTGTATTGGCTGGAATACAGCGGACTGTGCGGAAGTAGGTAGTAAATACCTGAGCTACGCCGACTTGTACATAGCGCCTGACGACAGATCGGCGTACGTCCTGGGTTCGTCGAAGGTGGCGCTGTCGTTGTCACGATCGCGTACGGGACAGCTTAGCTTTTCGAGCTGCATAGCGACTATGTACAGATACAACTCAAATTGTCGGGTCGAGGGTCAGGCCCCGTTGACTAATGGGCCGGCGGCGATCAGTCCCGATGGTTTGCATGTGTACGAGGCGGGCCGACAGGTCGCGGTCTCTACCTTTCGGCGTATGAGCGATGGCTCACTTCGTTTCTTGGGCTGCCTAGCAGTGAAGGGAATGCTCGGTTGCGACAATAAGGTACGGGGTCCGATAGTCAACGTTGAGGGAATCGGTGTGGGTCCGGCCGGTCATGAGGTTTACGTTGGATTCGAGGACGGTATCGCTGTATATAGGCAGCCTAAACGTGGGCCGTTGGTGTTCCAGTCATGCGTAGCGCAGAAGAAGTCCAAATGTCAGCATGTGCCTGTCAAACATCTCGGCTATCCGACCGATACATTCGCGTTTTCGCAGGATGGCCGAACAGTATTTGCCGATTCAGGGTCTCAGGTCAATGTGTTTCGTCTTAGCAGGGGTGGTGACCTCCGCTTTCAGGGATGCGTAGGTAGGCCTGCTCTCAGCGATTCGAGCTGCTGGAGCCCACGTCGGGGCTCTTTCAGTGGCTTATCGGATATGGAGATCAGTCCTTCAGGAAAGTTTCTCTATGTCAGCTCAGTTGGTAGGGGATCGATCTCTACCTTCGGAGTCGGCAAGACCGGACATCTTAAGTTTATGGATTGCCTTGGCTTCCACGGACTTCGAGGTTGCAGATCAGCGCCGCAAGATCATCTATTTCGCCCCGGTAAGCTGGCACTGGCTCCGGATGGTCGGTCGCTATATGCGTCACTCCAGGATAGTCAGACCGTCGAGCGCTACGATGTCAACAAGAGTGGCAATCTTAGATTTCATGGCTGCATTTCCTCGAAAATAGACTCAGATTGTGAATACTTCGACGGAAGTAGAGCGGCAATCACGTTGGATGCGATAAGCTCGGACGGTAAGAGCTTCTACTTTGGGGAACGCGGGAGTTGGTCTGTCTTCGGTCCTAGCCCCGATTGATGCGGATCAGGATCTCTTGGCCGTGCCCAGTAGTCGCGGCGGGATCCAGGTGTAGAGGTTTTCCATCAGCTCCACGTCCTCGACGGTGATCCGTTCGTCCTTGCCGTGGACCAGGGGTTTGGTTTCGGCGAGGGTCATTCGCTGAGGGGCGAAACCGTAGACCGTGGCGCCGAAGGCCTTGCGGAACCAATGGCTGTCGGAGAAGCCGGGCATCACCTGGGGCAGGACCTCGGATCCGGGTTCGATCAGCTCGACCCATTCCTCGATCGCCTCGGCCAGCGGGCCTCCGTAATCGGAACGATTGCCGACCACCGGGTCGTTGAACTCGATCCGCCAATCGCCGTCGCCCAGGACCAGGTCGATCCGCTGCCTCACCTGTTCCTCGGTCATGCCCGGCGGGGTGCGGCAATCGATCACCAACTCTGCCCTGGAAGGGATCACGTTCTCGCGGTTCGAGGCCTTCGCCATGGTCGGGGCCAGGGTCACTCCGAGCATCGGGTCGGCGAGGAGCTTCGCGACCAGAGGGTCGATCTGCTCGATCTCGGCCAGGGCGGCATCGGTGCTCTCGACCGGATGGCGAAGCAGCCTTTCGAGGAATAGATCTGTGTCCGGGGTCGACTCGTGGGGCGGCTGACGATGGGCGTTGGCGAGGGCGGGAGCGAGCTTGAGCAGCGCGTTGTCCCCGACCCGGGGGATCGAACCGTGGCCGGCTTCCCCTTCCGCCACCACCGTGAATCGGAAGGTGCCCTTCTCACCGACCGAGAGGGTGAAGAGCTGCCGGCCATCGAAATCAAGTCGCTCGCCGGCGCCCTCGTTCAGGACCCAGTCGCAGCGAACCTCTTCGGGATGCTCCTCGCAGAGCCACTTCGCCCCGAAATGGGCACCGGTCTCCTCGTCGGCGGCGACGACCAGGATCAGGTCCCCACGGGCGGGCCGCCAGCCGGAAGCGGCGAGATTGACGCAGGCGGCGGTCTCTGCCGCGACCTGGTCCTTCATGTCGAGTGCGCCGCGGCCCCAGATGTAGCCGTCGGCCCGGTCACCCGACCAGGGGTCGCGAGACCACTCGTCCGGGTTGGCCGGGACCGTGTCGACGTGGCTGATCAGGGCCAGGTTCGGTCCCGGTTCGGCACCGCGCAGGCGGGCGACCAGGTTGGGTCGCTCTGGCGTCTTCGAAAGGAATTTGCACTCCCAGCCGACCGGTTCCAGCAGCTTCCGCAGGCGTTCCAGCGCGGGCCCCTCGTTGCCGGGCGGGTTGACCGTGTTGAAGCGGATCAGTTCCTGGAGCAGATCGGGGGCCTTCATCGGCCAAGTATCCCAGTCCCCCGTGGGGCCGAATCCGGCTAGGCTCAGGGGCCGATGAGCGGACCGGGAAAGATCCTCGTCACCGGCGGGGCCGGATTCGTCGGGTCGAGCCTGGCCATTTCGCTGGCCGAGTCCCGTCCGGGCGCGCAGATCGTCGCGCTCGACAATCTCTACCGCCACGGCTCGGAGCTGAACCTCGAACGGCTGGCCGAGGCCGGTGTCGAGTTCGTCGAGGGCGATGTCCGTGAGCCGGCCGATCTGGCTCCCTTCGAGGACATCGACGCGCTGATCGAGTGCTCGGCCGAGCCATCGGTCATGTCCGGCACCGACGGCAACACCTCATACATCTACGAGACGAACCTGACCGGGGCCTACAACTGCCTCGAGCTGGCCCGACGGAGCGGCTGCCAGTTCATCTTCCTCTCGACCAGCCGGGTCTACCCGATGGAGGGGATCCGCGCCGCCGAGCTGGTCGAAGCGGAGACCAGGTTCGAGCTCGCCGCCGAGCAGCCCGCGACCGGCTGGACCTCGTCCGGCATCTCCGAGGACGTGCCGCTCGGTGGCGCCCGCACCTTCTACGGGGCGACCAAGCTCTCGGCCGAGTTCCTCTGCGCCGAATACGGCGCCTACTTCGGAGTGCCGACGGTGATCAACCGCTGCGGCGTGGTCGCCGGCCCCTGGCAGATGGGCAAGGTCGATCAGGGCGTCTTCACCCACTGGATGATCTCCCACGAGTACGACAGGCCGCTCTCCTACATCGGGTATGGCGGCAGCGGCAAGCAGGTCAGGGATCTGCTCCACGTCGACGATCTGGTCGAGCTGATCGAGGAGCAGCTGGCCGACCCGGACCACTGGGCGGGCCACACCTTCAACGTCGGCGGCGGCCGGGAAATCAGCCTCTCGCTCCGGGAGGCCTCGGCCGTCTGCGCCCGCCTGAGCGGCAACGAGCTGGCGGTCGGGGCGATCTCCGAAGATCGCGAGGGTGACGTGCCGCTCTACATATCGGACTGCTCGCGGCTCTTCGCCCACACGGCCTGGCGGCCGAAGCGGGATGCCGAGTGTGTGCTCAGCGACATCCACGAATGGATCGACGCTGACCGCGACCGCCTGGGAGCGGTCCTGGGATGAAGCTCTCGATCGTCATCCCGGCCCGGGACGAGGCCGGGTCGATCATGGCGACTATCGACGGAGCCGTGTCCGTGCTCGAACGCGAATCGATCGACTACGAGGTGCTGGTCGTCGACGACGGCAGCAAGGATGCGACGCGGAAGCTGGTCGAAGGAGCGGGCGAGAAGAATCCCCGGATCCGCTGCATGCCGTCCCCGTACTCGGGCGGCTTCGGCCTGGCGGTGCGGGCCGGGCTGGAGGCGTTCACCGGTGACGGGGTCGCGATCATGATGGCCGACTGCTCCGACGATCCCGAGGATCTCGTCATGTACCACCACATCCTCGAGGAAGGATGGGACTGCGCCTTCGGGTCCAGGTTCATGCCCGGAGCGGTCGTCCACCGCTACCCGAAGGTCAAGCTGGTGGTCAACCGGCTCGCCAATGCCTTCGTCAACGTCCTCTTCCGGCTCGGTTACAACGACACCACCAACGCCTTCAAGGCTTATCGGCGCGAGGTGATCGAGACGATCGGCCCGCTGCTTTCGAAGCACTTCAACCTGACCGTCGAGATGCCGCTCAAGGCGGTGACCCGCGGCCACAGCTTCAAGGTGGTGCCGACCTCCTGGACCAACCGCACTTCCGGCGAGGCAAAGCTGGCGATGCGCGAGATGGGCAGCCGCTACCTCTTCATCGTGCTCTACATCTGGCTTGAGTATCACCTGAGTCGTGGGGACTACCGAAAGTCATCTAGCTCTCGCTAACCGACCTGATCGGCGTGCAGCTGGCAAAGGGTGACTTTGCCTTTGCCCTGGAATCCGATTCGCCAGGGTTGGTTGGAGTGGTCGGTTGGGATCGTGTAGTTGATTGGGGATCTTTTTTCGGTGGCGCCGGCGATGGCGGTGGCGCCGGGTCCG